>Ga0116194_1000202_pt1 | contig 67530 bp, 54 predicted proteins | sample AD_SCU001_MetaG_FD_89887 | JGI IMG/M metagenome (GOLD analysis project Ga0116194, IMG submission 89887) | Active sludge microbial communities of municipal wastewater-treating anaerobic digesters from China - AD_SCU001_MetaG | ecosystem: Engineered > Bioreactor > Anaerobic > Digestate | place...
TGTTATTAACAGGATCCTTGCCCTTTCCGATGGATTTTTACCCGAAAATCCAATTTAGGGGGTGACATTTTCACTGTCCCGTTTAAGCAACCTGGGGGTGACATTTTCACTGTCCGTTGACAGTGTTCCCGAATAAATGGACCTGACGCAACTTCTCAAAACCCCAGGGAAAACAGAAGGGGGCAAAAAAGAGCTCAAAGGCAGACCCTCCTCTTTTTTGGCCCCCATTTATTTATGGTCTGAAAACTTAAAAGATCTGCGGAAGCACATATTTTTCAGGGATCTCCTCCGGGATCTTCATCTTAAGGGTCGTCTGTTCCCCGTTTCTCTCCACCACCACGTCAATGGTCTTCCCAAGGTTTTGGAGGATCACAGCCTTGAAGTCCTCCATGGACCCCTCGGAATCGAATCTTGACCCGGCCGCGGAAAGGATAGTATCACCAGATCTCAGGCCCAGCGCTTCCCCAAATGTTTCGCGGTATAACACGATCAGGCGGAAGGGTTTTTCAATGGTCGTCACGGCTCCTATCGCAAAGGAGGCCACCCGTTTCTCAATGCCGAGGTAGTACTTGATGTCCCTGTGCATCTTTTCGCCTAACACTGTCGATCGTTCGTAAAGTTCATGTATCGCCGGGAGCTCCGACAGTAGCACTTCACCGGCTATATTCATGGCAGCCCTGGCCCGTTTGTTCAGATCCTGGGACTGGGCTCCCCAATCCTTTGCCCCTTGCCCTGTCACTACGGCCTGAATAAAGTAATTCACTGCGGCCACCTGGTTGTTCCCTACTTCCTTGAGGTTCATTATTATCTTTTTTCGCAGAGGGTCATTGGTATCTGCTCCGACCAGTTTTTTTATGGCCATCTCGAGCTTGGTCTGATAATGGTAAACATCCTCCGGTACTCCTTGCAGATAACCTTTCCCATTGGTCGTCTCTTGCCCCCACCTGTAAACACTGTCGTGGTCATAGAGAATGACAAAGAAATCGAGAATGGCCTGGTCTATCTCGTCCATTGGGCCTGGACCTGGATCTGCCTGGGGATCATCGACCATCTCAGGGATTTCACCGCCCCAGGACTTGAGAGGAGAAGATGCGTCGATGGCAGCAATGAAGACCGAGGGAACAAGAAGCCTTCCTTCAGTTGTCTCGATAACCATGCCTGTTACGTTCCCCTTCTGATCCAGGACAGGTGAGCCGCTGTTCCCGGAAGGACCCTCTCCGGAGAGGGCGTACCTTTCCACACCCGAGGCACCCTGGTGGATCTCGGAGACCGACAGCTGTACGAACCCGTAAGTTCCGTCTCTTACCGCGCCACAGTGTACCATCGTCCCAGGGCTGATGCTGGTCTGCACCAGTGTGAGGCCCTGCCTTCCGGAGGCAGGTACTTCGATCATCGCCAGGCCTCTTTTTTCGTCAACCGCAATAATGCCCGGAGAAAGGGACTCAGCCCCATCCTGGAAACGGAGCGTGACCCTGGAAGCGTTCTTGAGAAGGTGAGCCGCCGTCACAGCCCTTCCTTCTCCAGCCATTAGAAATGCCAGGCCTCTGCTTTCCTTTCCGTCTTTCGTTTCAGCGGTGAGGACGGCAATTGATTTCATCGCCCTGGATAGGGCTGCGGCATCCACCTGGGCCTCCGCCGGCTCAAACAGCGAAAAGACTATCCCTGACAGCACGAGGACAAAAAGCAAAACAGAACCTGGGCGCCTGTTAGTCATCGCTCCAACCATTCCAGTCTTCCCGGATCCTGAGACCGGACCGGGCAAAATACGCTACCGAGTAAATCTTACATCAACGGGGCGTGGAAGGTTCTTTGTTTGCCTATATTATATATTAGGCTAGAACGAGAAGAAGGGAGGGACCAGTCCGATGATCACTGCTTCTGAGAATTGGAGGGCGAGTTTCCCGGAAACCTCTTTCGGGATCATGGTGATCGAGGGCATCCTGAACTCGGGAGACAACCCCGGGTTCGAAGACCGGAAGGCCTTGCTTGAAGAAGAGCTCCGCATGCGACATCGTGGCAAGACCAGGAAGCAGATAGGGAAGGAACCGCCCTTCGAAGCCTACGAAAAGTTCTACCGAACATTCGGAAAAGGTTATCCGGTGCTTCACCAGGTCGAAACCGTGGCACTGAAAGGGGAACCTGTCCTCTGCCCCTCACCTCTTGTAACGGCAATGTTCATGGCAGAGTTGAAGAACGGCCTTCTAACAGCCGGCCACGATCTGGACAAAGTATCCATCCCCCTTTCCCTGGATATTTCGAAGGGGACAGAGGCCTATCAGTCTATGGGGGGGAAGGAACGGAACCTCCTGAAGGGCGACATGTTCCTCTCCGACCAGAGGGGCATTCTTTCCAGCGTCATTTACGGACCCAATAACAGCAGTTCAATGACTGCAAAAACGACCCGTGCGCTATTTACCGTCTATGGAGTGCCGTCCGTCTCCTCGATGCAGTTGCGGGCTCACCTGGAAGAGATAGATGAATTCGTTCGCTTGTTCAGCCCCCAGGCGGTCCGCAGGGAACTTTTCATGCTTGATTGACCAGCGGATCGATTCTGGTTTCCTGGATCTGCCTCTGGGACCTGATCCTCTCTTGGTTCACTCCGGAAGATCCACTTCCATGCATCCGCCGTCAAGCCAGAAACTCCTGGTCTTTGCGCCGAGTCTCTCCCGGACCGCCTGGCCAATATAGGCCAACGCTTCCCGTAGCTCTGGGTCCCGTTCCGGCGCAAGGTTTTCCATAAACAGCATGGCACGCTTCGTCCGGGGGGTCAGCTTGGTCCTGTCGGCTTCGCGCCAGTTCCAGCATCGGCAGATAGCCCCAACGTCATCCAGATAAGCTATCTCTCCCTCACGAGGGGGATCGTCCTCCTCCGCCCCAAGGGGGAGGAACGGTTCACCACCCTGAGCGGCGGTCAAGCGGATGTCGCCAACCACCGCATCAAGATCCTCCGCACCGCAAGGGAAGAGGAACTTCAGCGACGTCACGTTGTACAGGTCCACCAGGGAATTGATCGATTGCGGACAGCTCCCCTTCACGGCGCGTTTTGCAAGGGCTTCCACGGAAGAACGGTAACCCTTGGGGGCTCCAAAGGTCCGGAATGCCGCCCTCCAGGGGGCAAAGAAAGGGCTCTCCGCAAAAGGAACCTCTCCCAGCCTAAGGGCCGCTTCCCGGCAGGCCTGCTCGAGCATCTCTTTCCCGTCCCAGGTTATGCTATTGTCCAGTTCCTCAACGATCAGCCCGCAAACCCGGGCCAGAGGGAAAAGAACAAAGACCTTTTTGTCTATCACGAATTTTCGCAATATCGTTCATCCTCTCACAGATCCGGATACTTCGTATCTTACCAGTCGAAGTGCTTGAATTGGATACAAGTCCTATGAGTTATTTGATCTTGAGCTTTCCAGAATATGCCTCTTTATCTCCTCACGGATCCTCTCCTGCTCCACGATCATAAGAAGGTGCCCGCCCTTGTCGAAACTGACGAGCCTGGCCAAGGGGATATTAGCTTCGGCGTATTCGGCGTTGTGAAAGAGCTGAAGCATATCGTCCAAGGCGTGAAACACAAGAGTGGGGGACTGTATGGCTTTTATCCTCTCATTTGGCATATCCGCACTGTTGTCAAAGGCCGCACCAGCGGACCTCTGCGAAGAAGGGTTCATGTAATATATTACCTGGTCGACCAGCTCTCTCTGTTCGGGTGAAAGACCGGCAAAAACCTCTCCGCTTGCCCCCATCAGCCCGATGAACTGCTTCCTGAAAAACCTTGTCAGGCTCCAGTAGAGAAGATCGTGCCTGTAGATAGTGACCAGCAGATCCCCCTTTCTGTCCGCCTGGACCTGGCCACCCGTTGACGAAGATGCCACACCGCAGGAGATCAGGGTCAAGGAGGAGACACGTTCGGGGTACATGGCCGCGAAAAGCAGGGCCGAAGGACCTCCATGGGACAGAGCTACAACAGCGGCCTGACCGATACCAATATGATCCAGAAGAAATCCATAAGCCCTGGCCTGCTCTTCGAAGGTGGCACCTTCATGGAATGTGGATCCAAGGTATCCGAAACGGGAAGGTACAACCCAGTGGAAGCCATCCCCAAGGACAGAACGGACAATGATCTTGCCCTGGTCGTATCCGCCCCCGCTCCCATGGATGACCAGAACGTCAGGGCCATCTCCACCCTCGACGTACTCAATATCCCCGTAAGGAGAAGCGAGGATCCGGCTCTCACCCTTGATCCGTCCGTAGGCCCGATACATATCGATACAGAAGAGCCCTCCCAAAAGGGCCATGGCAAAAAGCAGGGCCCCTAGGATCCATTTAAACTGCCTTCTCCGAAGAAAACCTGGCATCCTGCTGATCACCTCCGCAGGGCAATCTGCGGGTAACATCGATATATGGAGGATTGTAGACCCAAACAAGCTGATACGGACCAAAGTGCCAGATCTTCATCAATAACAATGGCCAGGCCTGCTGGTACATAACACATAAAACGGGGATCGGACAGGAAACCTTTTCCTTCCCCCTTTTTTGCAGTGCTAGAATAAGGAAGAGCTCTTCCCCTTAAAATACGGGTATTCAATAACAGCAAACAGAAAGAATTCACCGGTCAGAGATCATTCCAGGAGATGATATACATGCATAAGTTTTCCCTGCTTGCGGCGTCAAGAGGCGATATCCCTGCTGATCTTGTCCTGAAAGGGGCACGAATAGCAAACGTCCTTTCAATGGATTACGAGGATGCCGACGTGGCGATCCACGAAGGGAGGATCGCCGGAATCGGTAAAGGTTACGATGGGAAAGAAAACCTTGATCTTTCGGGTATGATCCTCGCTCCGGGCTTTTTTGATGCCCACTGTCACATCGAGAGCACCATGCTCGTACCATCATCTTTCGCCGGGTTGGTGGCAGCGAGAGGAACTTCCGCCGTTGCCGCCGACCCTCACGAAATAGCAAACACCTCCGGCATGGCCGGGATCGAATACATGTTCCATGACAGTGAATATGCCCCTGTGGACATTTTCTACACTGCTCCTTCGTGTGTGCCGGCCTCGTCCTTCGAGACCCCCCTGGAGTATCTTGGCGCCGACGAGGTGGCCGAGATGTTCTCAAGGGGCTGGTGCCATTCTCTGGGGGAAGTAATGAACTTCCCGGCCGTAATTAGCGGGGAAAATGATATCTGGGACAAGATCCGGGTTTCCTCTGGGAGGATCAAGAACGGCCACGCTCCGGGACTTGCCGGCAGGGACCTGTGCGCCTATCTTGTCAGCGGCTGCGACTCGGACCACGAATGCGTCCTTGCCAGCGAAGCTCTCGAGAAACTCAGGAGGGGAATGTGGCTGATGATCCGTGAGGGGGCCACCGAAAAGAACCTGGAAGAGCTGGCAGCGATCGTCAGGGATGACGAAAAAAGGGCATGTCGCTGCATGCTTGTAAGCGACGACCTGACCGCGGCCTACATCCGCGACAGGGGACACATGGACGAGAAGGTCAGGCTGGCCATTGCCTTCGGAATATCCCCCATGGCAGCCCTGCGGATGGTAACCCTTTCTCCTGCGAACTATTTCGGTTTTCGAGACCGTGGCGCCATCGCTCCGGGGTACATCGCCGACATCGTCGCCGTGGAAGACCTGGAATCGTGCAAAGTCAGGCGGGTATGGAAAGAGGGCAGGCTTGTATCCTCCGACGGGGTCTTGAACATGCCCTGCAAAAAGGCCGAGATCACAGATGCCGTGAGAGTTTCAAGTTCCAGCCTCACTGTTCCTCGTACCGAAAACCTGGCGGTCCCGATCCGCGAAGGCCAGAAGATCAGGGTGATCGGCGTCATTCCGGGACAGGTAACTACAGAGCACAGGATACTGGAGCCAAGGATCATCTCCGGAAAAGCCACAGCAGACCCTTCACGGGACATCGCCCTTCTTGCAGTAATGGAAAAGAACAGGGGAACTGGAAGGCTTTCCCTTGGCTTCGTTCAGGGACTCGGCCTTGAAGAGGGCGCCCTTGGCTCCTCCGTCGCCCATGATGCCCATAATTACGTCGTTGCGGGAATGGACGAGTTGTCCATAAGGACCGCCTTCGAAAAACTGGTCTCAGCAGGTGGGGGACTTGTAGCCGCAAGGGGTAACCAGGTGAAAGCATTTCTTTCTCTGCCAGTTGGGGGTCTAATGAGCCCGGATGACCCCGAAGAGATCATTGAAGGCCTGAAGGTTGTAGAGAAGGCTGCGGCCGACCTTGGATCTACCATCGAAAACCCCTTTATGACGATGAGCTTCCTGTGCCTTTCGGTAATTCCCGAACTCAAACTGACCGATTCGGGTTACGTCGATCTCTCCCGGGGAGGAGCCCAGGGGGTTACAGCCTGAAATCAGACGTTCTCTTTTGTACGAAACCTGGTTTCTCGTAGTTCTTAAACCCCTTCTCTTCGCAGACGATCTCGATCTTATTTCTGCAGAATTTTTTCCCCAGGCTTGGGAGCAACGATTTTTTCGGTGATCATATGCCCATATTTTGCTTAGATCGTCGCTTGAGAGCGTGACAAGATGAACATCCTCTGCATTGACTCCTTTCCCGATCCAAAGTTCTAAAAAGAGAAAGAGCGCTTCCTTTCTTGAGGGAAGCGCTCTCCTTACTGTTGTTTTATTTCTTTTTAAGACGCCGGATTCCGTATTATTCTTCCAACGGGATGCAGATATCGGTTACCAGTTTTTCGGGCGGAGTCTCCTCCGGAAAGTTGCGATATATCTCGAAGGCTGGAGCCGACGCCGGCTCGGAACCGCTCCCGGGGAGCCATTCGCCGTAAATCCAACGGTAACAGGCCAGGAGACCGTCGTGAGGTCCCGTGTGCCGGAGGACGGCGTACTTGCCGCCCTTGATGGCCTGCTTTTCGAAGCCTGGCCCCGGTTCGAAATCCTCCGTAACGGTCATGCAGGCGTCGTAGCGGATCTTTTCGGGCTCGATGATGTCGGGGTCATCATAGCTAATTCCGATAAAAAGCGTTTTCGACCCGATAGCGGAACGGTTGCGCGAATCTGAGCAAAGCTTCTCCCAGGCCGCCCCGCACCCTGCATAGGGTCCTGTGTAGCGTACCCAAACGACCGTCATGGGTTCGAAATTTACTATCCTGACTTCCATGGGTTTTCCTCCCTGTCTCTGGATGACCGCCCGGAGCCCGGGGGGGCTCCCGATCCCCCTTTCACTTCGAGCCTCTTTCCGGTAGTCGGAAGGACTCTGTCCGAAGCGCTTCCGAAAAGCTCTCGTGAAGGACTCGTGTGTCTCGTACCCGGCGCTGAAGGCAATATCGGGAATGGATCGGGACGAATACATAAGCTCGAAGGCCGCCCGTTCCATCCTGAGCCGCAAAAGATGCTCCCCAAGGGTTTCGCCCACCATGGCGCTGAAGATCCGGTGGAAATGAAACATCGAGAAACCCGCCGCCCTGGCCAGATCATCCATGGATATTTCCTCGTCCAGGTGTTCCTGGATGAGGAACTGCACGTTCCTTATCGCCTGTTCGTACTCATCGCGCGTCCTCTTTCGCATCGGCCGACCTCCGCTTGATGGAACTGTACTCCATTTCAACATGGCGCGCTTGACGCATTTTGCTATATTTTCAATGCAAAAATGGGAGCTGCCTCCCCGTTCGGGAAACGCTCCCAAAAAACTTTCAGGTTGCAAATGCTCTCTCCGTCACGATTTACCAGGCCCCTCATTGAACCGCTTCCCTCGTTGGTGCACCTCGGGATTATGTCGGGACCAGGTCCTTCAGCTTGTCTGTGGGGTACTAGTCAGGAGTCACGAGCTGGGTTGAAGCCCTGCTTCCCGATTCTATTCCAATTGCGGACCTTTCCCTATGACCATCTTCCCTCTGTAGTACCTTGCCAGGGTTGGAGCTGCGTCCTCTTTCAGCCATTTTTCCACACCCATGTGTTTCATGCGGCAGAGGTTGTAAACCTTGAGGTTGTGCGGAAGCTTGTCGGCCCTGTCGGAAGCGGGGTTGAGCATCTGGCAGGGGAAATCGGCGCACTCGTGGCAGAAATCCACTCCCTTTTCCCTGGAACAGTCAAGGGTAGGGCAGTCGACCGGACAGAGCGGCGCCCTCTGATCTGAGCGGCACCCCTTGCAGGTGATCTTTTCGGGGGGCAGGCCCAGCATGGCCCCAATCCTTTCCTGCATCTCAGGCGTGACACGCTTTTCATGCATAGGGCAGATACTGCATGCTATACCGCAAGGCGCAACAGCTGAGAGAATCTCCTCCCTGTTCATCCTTAAACCTCCCTATGTGGATTTCTAAAGTGTCATCGATCCCGACTTTATACCTCAATTTTCGAAATAAAGGGGGGTTCCTGATCGGGAAACGTCCCCTTATTTGATATATCTTGCCTTCTATAACCTTGCTATGTTATCCATTTCCATTAACGACTTACTATTCACGAGGTTTCTGTCTACCTGTCGCCTGTTTTGTATGCATACGGTCAAAATCAAGGTCTGACCCCAAAGCCTTTGGTTTTCGCTCTTGCCCCTAAACCATATACTTGCTTTTCTCTGTGCCCTCTGTGGTGCAATATTGGCCTTGGGTCCTGCTTTCTAGTCTTACGCCCTAAAGGTTTTCCTGCCGCCTTCAGCCTGGTTTATCGCCCCGTAGGTCGAAGGCCGGAGGTGCCCCGAGCCGGCGGCCTCACGCGGCGAAAGGTTATGCCGCCTTGTTCTCAGACCTTTCCGAGTCACAAGGTCCCTCATTGAACAGCTTCCCTCGTTAATACACCTCGGGACTATGTCGGGAGGCTTCGCGCTGCCCCAAGCGCAGCGACAGGGCGAGTCCTTCAGCTTGTCTGGAGGGTACGCGTCACGGTTTTTTGGTCTGGCTCTTGACCTTACCAGTCACGAGTCACGAGTAACGAGTCACGAGTTACGGTTTTTCCCCTTTACTCTCTCCAGCATATCCACCGTCATGGCATCGAGATCGTACTTCGGCGCAAAGCCCCATTCCATCTCAGATGCCGAGCAATCCAGGGAATTCGGCCACGATTCGGCGATACCCTGCCTGACGGGATCCACGTCGTAGGAGATTTCGAACGATGGAACAACCTTCTTTATGGAAGCGGCGATCTGATCAGGATCGAAGCTCATGGCTGAAATGTTGTAGGCGTTCCGGTGCACCAGGCGCGACGGGTCGGCTTCCATAAGTTTGACCACCGACTCCAGGGCATCGGGCATGTACATCATGTCCATGCAGGTCCCTGGCGCGATGTAGCTGGTGTATTTCCCCTTCGAGACAGCCTCATAATAGATGTGCACTGCATAGTCCGTGGTGCCGCCACCGGGAAGCGCTTCGTAGGAGATCAGCCCGGGGAATCGCAGCCCGCGGGTATCAAGCCCGAATTTCAGGTGGTAATAGTCACAGAGCAGTTCCCCCGTCACCTTGGCAACACCGTAGATAGTTGTCGGACGCTGTATCGTTTCCTGGGGAGTACTGTCTGCCGGGGTCGAAGGACCGAATGCGGCTATTGAACTGGGGAAGAAGAACGCCGCCCCGTGTTCCCGGGCGCACTCCAGAGCAGTGAAGCAGCCTCCGGCGTTAATGTCCCAGGACTCCTGGGGGCAAGCCTCGCCCCTGGCGGAGAGTATCCCCGCCAGGTGTACGACCGCATCGGCCTTGAAGTTGCGTATCAATTCCGAGAAGGTCTTTCCGTCTCGGACCTCGAGTAGCTCGAAGGGGCCGCCCTCTGATACAGATCCTGGCACTTTGCGCCTTGCCGTGGCAAGAACGTTCCCAGATCCGTAGATTTCCCGGAGATAGGGAACGAGTTCGACCCCTATCTGCCCGTTGGAACCTGTGACAAGGATCCTCTTCATGATATGATCCCCATTTCCCGTCCAACCTTCGCGAAGCGCTCCACCGCAAGGTTGATGTCGTCCCTGGAATGGGCCGCCGAGACCATGCAACGGATCCTGGCCGTCCCCTTGGGCACCGTTGGGAACACTATGGCGGTGGCGAATACGCCGTTCTCGAAAAGTTTGGTGCTGAACGTCTTTGCATCCTGAGCCTCACCGATAATGACCGGTGTTATGGGGGTCTCGCTGTTGCCGGTGTTGAAGCCTATGGCGGACAGTTCCTTCTTGAGGAAGTCGCCATTCTCCCTGAGTCTGTTGACCAGATCTTCGCTCTCCTCCAGGATTTCCACGGAGGCGAGATTGGCTGCTATGTCTGGAACGGTCAGGGCGCTGCTGAACAGGTTCGGACGGGCCTTCTGGCGGATGTAGTCAATGAGGGTGGTGCTTCCGGCGACCACGCCCCCCATGACGCCAAAGGCCTTGGACATGGTCCCCACCTCGACGTCGACCTTGCCGTGAAGGCCGAAGTGGTCGACTATGCCGCGTCCGCCGCGGCCCAGGACGCCTTCGCCGTGAGCATCGTCAACAACGACGATGACTCCGAAACGCTCGCAGATCTCAACTATCTCGGGAAGTTTCGCGATGTCGCCATCCATGGAGAACACTCCGTCGGTCACCAGGAGGTGCTTTCCGGGGGCACCCTTGTACTCTTCCAGTTTCGCAGTCAGGTCTTCCAGGTTGGAATGCTCGTATCTTACCACCTTCGCCTTTGAGAGCCTGCAGGCATCAATGATCGATGCGTGGTTGAGGGAATCGCTGTAGATTATGTCCTCGGCCGCAGGGACCAGGGTGGGTATGACGGCCAGGTTGGCACAAAAACCCGACTGGAGCACAATGGCCGCCTCGGCCCCCTTGAATTCGGCCAGCCGCCTCTCAAGTTCGATATGGGGCGTCATGGTGCCCGCTATTGTCCTTACTGCGCCCGGGCCTACCCCGTACCTGTCCACGTATTCCTTGACCTTGGTCACCAGCCTGGGGTCATTGCACAGGCCCAGGTAGTTATTGGAGCAGAGATTGATATAATCCTTGCCGGCTATTTTAACCCATGCGCCCTGGGGGCTCTCAATGGTGCGGATGGTCCCGTAGAGGCCGGCGCTTTTCATTGCCTCCAGGTCTTCGGTGAGGAATTTCATCGGAACAGCCACGGCTATCACTCCCTGTTGCGGATTTGGAAATTGCCTCAACCAGTATGATTTTCACGCTATCGGGGTGTCAATGAAGTATAGTTTCAGAGAGGTTTCGTATATTCCAGTGGCGGGATAATATAATATCCTTGTCCTTATCAACGGAAGAACACCCGGGGAGGAAATGAATATGGACGGGAAAAGGGCCCTAGAGGAACTGGCCGGCAGGATATCCGGCGACACAAGCGCCCCCCACCACATAGCCAACGTGCTGAGGGAGGCCATATACAGGGGGATCCTTGAAGAGGGAAGACCTCTTCACCAGTCCCAGATAGCACACCGCCTCGGGGTAAGCCCCATACCGCTCAGGGAAGCCCTGAGACTTCTGGAGACTGAGGGCCTGGTGGAGTTCCGCGGATACCGGGGGGCTTTCGTAACGGAACTCTCCCTGGAAGAAGCCAGGGAGCTTTACGAGATGGTGGCCGCTCTTGAGACCAGTCTTATGAGGATAGCCTTCCCAGGCATAACCAGGAAGATAATCGGCGATGCAGAAGATGTTCTTGAAAGGATGGAAAAAGAAGAAGACTGTATGCGGTGGAGGGACCTTAATTTCCTTTTCCACACCCTCCTCTACGAACCCGCCGACAGGCCACTTACCCTCGATACCGTGGCCCGCCTCAGGCAGAAAACTGACCGCACCATAAGGACACACCTTAACTCCATGAGAAGGGAGTCGGAGCGGCAACACCGGGAGATCCTGGAGGCGGTGGAGGCCGGATACCTGGAGAAGTCCGTTGCGACCCTTGCCCACCACCTGGCCTACACATCCAGCGACCTTCAGTCCTGGATGAGGGCGGAGCAGTCTAGACGGAAGACCTACGGAAAAGAAAAATCCAACAGGTAAAAGAAGAATTACCTGAACTTTTGATCCTTGAGAATCAAAAGTTCCTATAGGAAACAATTGATGATCATTGGCATGACCAGAACAATCAGGGCTAATCGAATTGAATGAATTAGACCTACAGTTACTGCGTCTGCTTTCATATCCAGGGCTATTGAGCTCATCTGGGTTACACCTGCTGCAGAACAAGCCAACAGCGAAGTTGTCAAATCCCATCCGAAAACCCTGCGTGCAACGAAACCAAGGGCTATCCCGCTAATTACCAACAGAATTGAGAAACCGATCGTGGGCAAAAACATCAAATGCAGATTGGATGCTGTTTCTGGGGAAAAAGTCATGCCAAGATAACTGCCTATCCCGATCTGAGCAATTATTACGGCCCATTTAGGAAAACCTTGCAAAGATAAACCCCATGTTCTTAAGATACCCACTACGATCATTGATCCCAGCATCCCGCCTACTGGTACTCCCATGTTTTTCGCCGTCAGGCCACCCAGACTGCCAATCAGGAAAGTTGCAAGAACCCTGATCCAATTCCCATCGACCTGTTTCTTTTCTTCAGTTTTTTCAAAGTTGATACTTGAGATGGAATTGACAGCCCTGACAGACTTATACTTTATTGCGATTATCGGAACAGCCGCCTGGACTACAACAACTCTGACAAACTGGAACATAGAAACCATGGGAACACTCAGATCACGCGAAAGAGCGATTAGCCCCATTTCTGCCATACCACCCGGAACGGAGGAATATAGAGCTGTCCCCAGTTCCAGATCTGTAAGGATTGTCAGCAAAATCCCGCAGACTAGCCCTGTAAGCAACATCCATACAGAGACCACCAAACCCGGAAGGACTAATCTTTTCATTCGAGGTAAATTTTCTTTCCCGAACCTGCAGCCTATGGTTATCCCAATTATTATCTGGAAAAAGGTGCTTGTAAACGGAGGGAGAATTGCCCACTCCACACCGAAGCTGCTAAACAAGGCCACAATGGTCAAAGACCCGGTGATGGCACTTCCTGGAATATTAAATATGTCAAACAACATGTATCCAAGACAACCTAGCAATATGATCAGGAAATAAGTCATGGATATTGACAATTCGAGACTCTCCATATGGTTTATCAATAGTTCCGTGAGACCCGATACCTGAACACTTCCCCCTGGGAAAGGAACCTTTTTCCAAAAAACGTCAAATAATTTCGACAGCACCTTTATTTGTCATGAAAAGGAGCCAGACTTGTAAAAAAACCGGCCTGGGTCTCTATTTAAATGGAGAAAATCCGTTCCTTTCTGATATTGCCATTCCCGATTCTTTCAAAAGCAGGACCCATTCTGGAAGTTTCGTTTTATCGAATCGGTCGGCAGGCAGAGTAATGTTGAGACAGGCTATAACGTTCCTTTTGCAATCAAAAATCGGAACACCTATTCCTGCTGAGTTGGCTGATCTTTCTCCAAAACTTACTGCATAGCCTTCTTCTCTCGTTCTTTCCAGAGCTATTTCGATCTCGTCTCGTAAGGATAAAGTTGAAGCCGTCAATTTTTGGAAGCCTTCTTGTGCCTCATATTCATTAAGCTCCTCTTGCGTCATCCCCGACATTAATACTTTCCCGGATGCTCCCCCATGCAGATACATGATCTCTCCAAGCCTCGAGGAATACCTGATTGAATGGCCGCTCTCAACCTTGAAAACACATACTTTTCTGAAACCTCTCCTCACGAAAAGAGAGACGGTTTCATTCGTTTTCTCTTTCAATCCCTCCATGTAAGGCCTTGCAATATCCACCAGGTCTATGGATTCCATTGCCAGATTACCGAGAAAAATCATCCTGGGACCAAGACTGTATCTCTTTGAACCGGACTCAAAATCCAAAAAACCGCAATCTTTCAACGTTGAAAGGAACCGGAAAACACTACCACGTGGAATTTTTGAAAGCTGACATATCTCTGAATAGGTAAGTTTTTTATGTTCAACATCAAAAAGTCCCAAAATTCTCAAGGCTCTTCCAACAGATTGGATTGCACCCTTCTCTTCATGGATCACCCGATATTCTCCACCTTATCGTTAATTTGTGTTGTTACATAGAAACTTCCGATTCCTCGTGATACATCAAAAAACCTTCAGTTATCTCCTCTTGTGAATCAAAAATAAAAAAAGAATAGAATTACAGGAGATCAGGAAGAAAAAATACAACGACATGAAAAGAAATACTATTCCGGTCATCTTGCACAACTCTTACTTAGGAGCTGTCAAAAAATCTTGCCGCAACTGGAGATCAACCACCTTCCATTAAGGGCAACAATCCGATTACCTGTCCTGGACAGACCTCTTGGTCCATTGCTTCAACGTGATCCATCAGAACTCCATCCACGGTGATCATAAAACCTTCCAGTTCTTTTGATAATCCAGGCTTATCGCTCTGCTTCCCGGCCAGAATAAACAATTCTCTTATAGTCAAGGGGCCCTCAACGGTTACAAGAAAAATCTTTTTGCCCAGGCTAGATGACAGTTCATCGACAAAATCCAGAGCAACGTACATTTTACTCATTTTTCCTGTCAGAAATATTCCTGATTTCCTTCAAGAGAAGGCCTCTTCGAGAATATGTAGATAATCTTCCTTGTCCGTTTTTCGCGGATTTATATAGCGGTAGGTTTTCGTATATGCCTTCCATGCTTCTTCGGCCACGGATTCCATGTCACTCTTAGAACAAGCCACGTCGAGGTATTGTCTACCTATTTTCATATCTGAACAGAGTTTTTCTATCTCCTCAATGGCCCTGATACCCGCTTCAAATTGGTTCAACCCTGTAATATCCACATCCATGGCCTGGGCAATTTGAGCGTATTTATACAAGCAGGCTGGATGATTGAATCTTGCAACATTGGAAAAAAGCAGACCATTCACAAGACCATGACTAAGCCCCAGTTTGGGGCCAAGAAATCTTCCCAGGCAGTGAATGTTGCCTGTGCCGGTCGTAGTAAAAGCCATACCCCCCATCGTGTTGGCCGCAAGCATATTCGATCCGGCGTATATGTTGTCGGAGTTTGAATACAAAGCTCTCAGGTTTCTGCTGATAAGCCTGATGCCCTGGATCGAAAGAGCTTCGGTATGAGGATTTGCCCTCAAAGAGATAAAGGATTCAAAAGCGTGGCTGAAAGCATCTATCCCCGCTTCGGCTATTACTTTACGAGGACAGCTCGCAAGGCTTTGCGGGTCAAGAAAAGCTATCCTGGGGCAGTTAAGTTCACGATGAGATATTGTGAATTTCAGATCCTTTTCTTCATCGTGAATTATCGCCATAGCCGTTACTTCTGAAGAAGTGCCTGCTGTTGTCGGGATAGCGATCAATGGAACCGGCGGAGTCCCGAACACTTCGTAGCCCGCATAATCCTGAGGTTTACCGCCATTCGTAGCTACCACTGCAGCGGCCTTGGCAAGATCGATACAGCTGCCACCGCCAACGGCGATTGCAAGGTCACATCCTTTGCTGGTTATCATGGCAGAAGCTTTAAGGACCATCTCCACAGGAGCTTCAGGAAGAATATCGTCGAAAATCACGTAAGGGGTATTACCTTTTTCTACATAACTGACACAATTCTTAAAAAAATCTGTCCTGCCCACGTTTTTCCCGGCGAAAATGATGATCTTCCGAGGATCGATCTTATTCAGTTCGTCCTCAAGTCTGCTGATGCAATTCCATCCCTGGATTATCCTAGTATGTGTCTCGTAGGTTGTGATATTGAACGGGTAGTTCATCGCAACAACTTCTTTCTTTTGAGATTTCAAAAATGTGGTCTGATCACTGCTTTAGAAATTTTTCATTGACCCATTCAAGATCGAGAGAAACAAGTTTTGAGTAGCCTGGTTTACCGTCTTGATCCCAGCCCATCAACTCATACAGGGTACCAAGAGCCTTCTGGTAATCATCTTCATCAATGACCTTTCCTTCAGTTGTTCCACCCTCCAATGGTTCGAACATGCGAGGCGGCAGGCAATCATCCTTTGCAGAGAGTCCGGCTGCGATATTAAAAGCACGCATCATCTGCAAGCGACGATCACCCACCTGGATTAGCTCCCAAAGGCTAGTCTCCCATCCGGTAATCGCATCCACTGCATCAACAACTTCGTTAAAATTCAGCGCTCTGGCAGGAGCCATAACGAAAACACAGATATCGAGAGAATTGATCATACTGTAGGCTAAATGTGTCTTATAGAAGAAAGCCACTTTCTTTGGCCCAAGATCATCAGATCCAAGACGTCCATATATTCCTAAAGGCTTCAGTCGATCTGCAACCAATGCAGGTGTAGCAGGCATAATATTGCCGTCATGGCTACTTGACATGTGATCGGCCCCTATAGGGGTAACACCAAAAGCCAGAGCAAGGGATTTTTTCACTCGTGGGTCATGAGCAGGAAATTCGAGCCCCTTGCAATGCACGGCTAATTTTTCCGCTTTGGATCCCAACTTTTCGGCCATTCTTTTGACCCCTTCAGCCAGAAAATTGCCGAATCCTTCTCTGAATGCGATCTTTTCGATCAGGGAAACCAGAATTTTGCTGTCTCCAAACTTCAACTCAAACCCACCGGTATCCTCGAGGGTGAGGATCCCGTTCTCGAAGCAATCTATGGCAAAAGCAATTGAAGAACCTGCGGAGATAGTATCAAGACCATATTTATTGCATAGTTCGTTCGCCTTGCATACAGCGAAAAGGTCAGAGATCCTGTTCAAAGAACCCAAAGAGGCCAAAGACTCATACTCTGGCCCTCCATAACGCGGATCAATATGATAGGGTTTTTCGGCAGCAACAACCTTCTTGCAGACCACAGGGCAAGCGAAGCATCCCTTTTCTCCTGCGGCAATAGTCTCAACTATCCTTTTGCGGCTTAGATCTTCCGCTTCCTCAAAATATCCGGTAGTCCAATTACGAGTAGGAAGCTGGGAAGTCTTGTTCTGTGAAGATATCAGTCTGGCAGTCCCATTTTCTCGAAGATCTTTGCTTGCGCTGAAGCTCATAAATTTTTCTGCAAAACTTTTCGCCACTGCCATAATTTTTTCCTTTGCAGATGCTTCAGGGAAAAGGTTTCCAACTACCGCAATAGCTTTCAAATTCTTGGAACCCATTACTGCACCATGTCCTCCCCTTCCATTGACATGCTTAAGTTCATTGACGATAGCTGCATATCGGACCATTTTTTCGCCAGCTGGACCGATCCCGAGAACACGGACGTTAGGGGAATTATTGTCCTCTCTGATGATATCCTGTGCTTCTCCCGTACCAAGTCCCCATATGTGAGATGCGTCTTTCAATTCCGCCACGCCGTTATTGAGAAAAAGGTACACTGGTTTGGGAGCTCTTCCCTGAACTACTACAGCATCAAATCCGGACTCCTTTAAACCTCTTGCCCAGTAGCCTCCAGCTTCACTATCTGCGATACCCCCGGTTAATGGAGAAACACTTGTGACTGAGTGTCGGGTAAAACCCGCAACAGGGAATCCTGATACAACACTACCCCCGAAGACCATAACGTTACCAGGATCAAAAGCGTCTATTCCCGGCTTGACATTCTGCAGTACATAATAAGCTCCCAGGCAACCTCCACCCATATAGCTCCTGAAAAACTGTTCGTCCTTTTCTTCTGTCCAGAGTTCACCCTTACCAAGATCAACTCTTAATATTTTTCCATGGTATCCAAAAGCCATCAGGATTCTCCCTTCAATTTATCGATCAACTAATGCAGATATCAAGTCTTTCTCTATAAGTTCCTTCCAACAGCTGCTCCCTCGCTTACGGCATTGATCAACCTGCCGGGACCTTTGGCATCCCCTATCAAGTAAACCTCAGCTCCTGTCCCACGGATCTCATCGATCCAGACAGGGCAATCAGGTACTACCCCGATGGAAAGGACCAATAGATCAAAGGGAACCAATTCAAGCCCTTCATTGTTCCTGATCTCGAGAAAACCTTTCCCGATCTTTTCCAGGCAGGAGTTCAGCATTATCTTTACGTTCATCGCTTCAAGCCTGCCTAGCAATGCACTGCGATTTATCCTTTCTGCATCAGCGGCCAGACTATTGAGCATTTCAACTATCGTCACGCTGTTTTTCTCTGCCAACAGATCTGCCACCTCGCAGCCTACCAGCCCTCCACCTAAAACAGCTACATTTTTCCCCTCAAGATCAGGTTTTTGCCTAAGAAGATCATGGGCTGTAACTACCTTTTCCTCTTCTATGCCAGGGATGCGGGAAGGGATTACAGGCTTGCTGCCGGTTGCAAAGATCACGGCCTTGGGTTCAAGGGATCGTATCTTTTGAAATGTTGCCTCTTCATTGATAAAGACCTGTACATCATATTCCATCAACGAATCGCGCAGAAAACCGATGTACTTATGAAAAACTCCTTTGCAGGGAGGTACGGAAGCGATATTGACCTGACCTCCGATCTCACCTCTTTTTTCAAATACCGTGACAGAATAACCCCTTCTTGCAGCCTCAAGAGCTGCGTTCAGCCCTCCCGGGCCAGCACCAACAACAACCACATTCCTTCTTTTTGATCCGTTATCCAGGGGAACGTAACTACGACCTTCTTGACCTACATCAGGATTGATCGAACATTTTATTGCGCGATAGCCGGATATCCTCCTTTGAGCACATCCGATATTGCAGGAGATGCATGTCCTTATCCTTCGATGGTCTCCTCTTGAAGCTTTTCTGGCCCAAAAAGGATCTGCTATAAGAGCTCGCCCCAAACCAATAAAATCAGCACTGCCTTTTGCAAGGATATCTTCTGCAAAATCAGGGTCCTTTATCCCCCCGCTAACAATTACGGGAATATTGACCGATCGTTTTATCTCCTCAGTTATAGCAACTCTCCAGCCTTGGGTCTTGTACATTGAAAGGCTATCGGCATGTCGCTTCAGTCCAGAACTGACATCTATCACGTCAACACCTCTGTTCTCAAGCATCTGGGCTATCTGCCTGGAATCTTCGGTGGTGAGTCCCCCCTCGGAAGACTCATCGCCATTGATCCTCACAGAAATAATTGACCTTGGCCCGATCTTTTCCCTTATTCGGTCAACTGTTTCAAGCAAAAAACGGGCCCTGTTCTCCAGGTTGCCTCCATACTCATCTTTCCTCCTGTTTCCAAGGGGAGAGAGGAACTGGGCGATGAGATAAGAGTGGGCGCCATGTACTTCGATTCCATCAAAACCTGCCTCTGTTGCATAGCCGGCAACTTTAGCGAATTCTGATTCAAGCCTCCTGATGTCTTCGATGGATAGTTCTCTAGCCAATACCAGACCTTGAGTGCCTGATACCTCTGAGGGAGCTACTGGTTGTTCACCGAGGGTTTTTTCGATACTGGTAGAAGGTCCAGCATGCTGGATCTGCAACAGAATCTTTGCTCCATAAGAATGAACCGCATCGACAAGTCTGCTAAGACCGGGGACGAAGGTGGGCTGATCGCACCTTAACTTGGTTGCACCATTACGTCCCACCGGGAAATCCACACATGCACTCTCGACAATGACAAGTCCGACTCCGCCTTTAGCGCGTTCGGCGTAGTAGTTGATCAGTTCATTAGTTACTCCACCGTTCTCGTTGGGAAAGTTGGTCGACATCGGGACCATTACAATCCGATTCCGTATCTCTGTTTTTCCTATTCTGCCCTTCTTGAAGAGCTCTGGAAAGGGGATCGTCATGATAACCGCCTCCGGCACATTCCTGGGACTTGATGGAAAACCTCATAGTTCTCAAGTCTCCATTATTATGAAACCATCTCTCTGCAGGAATTTGTGTTTCATTACTATCAGGTGTTCTTTACAGAGCTTGAGCGACAGTACCTGAAGAACGAGAAAATGTAAGGTACAACAATAGCCAGTACGGCTGTTGCCAGTAGGGTCATTGCGATGGGCCTTCCAAAAAACATACTCGCATCTCCCTGGAACATCAGCAGTGATTGTCTAAGGCCTCTTTCAAGCATTGGCCCCAGGACCATTCCGAGAGTTAAGGCAGATGTTGAGTAGCCGTACCTGATCATCAGATATCCCAATACACCGAAACAAGCCGTAATCCACACATCGAACAACCTGTTGTTCAGAGAAAAGGCCCCTACCATGGCAACAAAAACGATCGCGGCACCCATATATTGATATGGCACCTGAAGCACCTTGACAATATATTTAACGAGAAGCATCGGAACGACAATAATCAGCAGGTTAGTAATCAGCATCGAGATAAAAATTGGGTTAACATATTCTGGTTGATGGGTAAACAGGAATGGACCCGGCTCAAGTCCGTGTAACAAAAATACATTTAAAATAAGCGCAGCGGAAGTACTTCCCGGAATCCCCATGGTCAGCAGTGGGACCATAGCCCCTCCCACAGAAGCGTTGTTGGCCGTTTCTGGCCCTACCACACCCTCGAAGGCTCCTTTACCAAAATCCTCCCTGTTTTTACCCAATATCTTGCTTAATCCATAACCCACACATGCGGCGATGGTCGATCCCGCCCCTGGAAGCATCCCTATCAGGCAACCCAGAAAACTGTTCCTGATCCAGTGGGGGATGCTTAATCTTATGTCTTGTTTCGAAAGGAAATTTAGCCTGGGCAGCTTTTCGCCCCTTGACTTTTCTTCCATTTCTTTTCTTTCTTTTAACCGGGTAAACTGATTAAAGGTTTCCCCGAGGGCATAAAGACCAATAATTGCCGGCACAAAAGAGATACCCGGGCTTAGGGATACAAATCCGAAGGTAAAACGGCTGATGCCTGTCACCTGGTCCATTCCGATCGTTGCGATGAAAAGCCCCAATGTCACCGATACAAGACTCTTCAAAATATTGCTGGAACCTATTGTCGCAACCAAAGCCAGTCCCATGGCAGCAAGAGCAAAGTATTCCGGGGGGCCGAATTTAAACACTATCGGGACAAGCTTCATTGCCCCTATCCACGCTATGGTGACGCCGATCACGCCACCTACACCTGACGAGACCATGCTACCAACAAGAGCCCTGCCCGCTTCACCTTTCTGACGCATGGGATACCCGTCCACGGCAGTCATTATGGCGGGAAGGTCCCCGGGGCAATTGAAAAGAATGGCGGATATCGAACCGGCATATACTGCTCCGCAATAGATCGATGCCATAAGAACCAGGGATCTTACAGGGTCCATACCGTAAGTAAAGGGGGTCAGTACTGCGATCGCAGTGATCCCGCTCAATCCGGGTATCATCCCGAAGATTATCCCGACCAGCATCCCGGCTATCATGAAAACAAGAGTCAAAGGATTCAGGACCACAAGAAGCGATTCAAAAAGCATTTGTTATTCCTCCTTGTGAAGCAAAAGGCTCTTGAGTTACCTTTTTGCACTTCTTTATAGGCTCTACAAAAGTTCACTTTTCAGTTTATTGAGGAACCTTACATATAAGGAACTAGTTCAAAGACGAAATTGCCTGTCCTTTGTTTGCCAATTTTTCAGCCCTATCAACTTGGGCGGAAGGAGCTAGCAGTCCTTTTAAACAAAACTGTCGGGTTACCATACTTGGAGATCAGATGCTACCTTGAAAAACCCCAGTACGCCTTTACCTTGTGCAGCACCGTTATGCTTGAATAAACACTTCCAGCGATGCATTTCTGTCCTGACTGTTCCTCCAGGAGAGATTTGATAGCCCCATTTCCCCAGCCCGAATCTAGTAAAAAAGAAGTGAAAACTGTTCAAAAACCCCTATCCCCCGGGGTAGTTGTATATACAGGATCTTTATGAATACCAGGAAACAAAATACGAGTACTCCGCCACTGAAAACAAATATCTTCCACCATATCCTGTTACCCAGGATCACCTGAAGAGCGGACAGAAGGGGCATTCCCGAGATCAGGAACCCTAAATAATCCATAAAATAGATAAAGAGAAAGATAGCGGGTATGGTTTTGACGAGAATTGCGACCGAAGGTGTTTCGTCACCACAGGTTTCAGCACCGGATGGACTCTGACTCCCTGCATTCTTCCGATATGAAGAGAACTGGGTCAAGATCAGTGCCAACAAAAGCGCCAGGACGCCTAAAATCAGGTACCTCGGGAAAAAAGAGGGGCCGGTTTCGAAGGGAGCGTTGGGGTGAAAAGGACCTATCAGCCTGCCCAGGTTGACAAGAATTATCGCAAAAAGGAAGAGCAAAAAGCCTGTGACCAGGATATCTTCAAGCCTATTTTCCTTTTCCATCCTTATGGTATACCTCCAAAAAATATTCCTGAAAATCCAGCGAACGACCTGAGGGTTAGCCTGCAGTAACGAGGCCGCAGGCTAACCCGGATCTGAAATATAGTTCCCGTCCTCTTACTGGTTATATTTCTCGGCAAGTTCCTTGCCGTCGTTGTAAAATTCGGTCCAGAACTTCTTTAGCTCTTCTGGCCCCTTTGCCCATGGCTGGCTGTAATGCAGCATGACCTGCTTTTCATAAGCCTTGTACTCAGGCATCTGGTGACTTACATAAAAAATATAGTAGAGGTACTCCTGTATATGTTTCGGAAGCTTCGGAGGACCTGCGATCCCTCTCCAGCGCAGGGTTTTTACTTCCAGTCCATAGTCCCCCATGCAGGGAACATCAGGGTCGATCTCTGTAAAGCGGACAGGTCCGTAGTAAAGCAGCGTCCTGAGGTCACCGCTCTTCAGAAGCTGAGATACTGTGCCGACTGAATCCGCAAGGGCAACGACGTGACCACCGAGAACTGAGGCGCGCCTTTCGCCAGAGGATTCGAATCCCATGTTCACGATCTGAATATCAAAATGTTCTGCAACTTTCCAAAGAACGAACTGATCGTCGGTAGTTTTCCCGACTGTAGCGATGGTCAGTTTCCCAGGGTTCTCCTTTGCCCAGGCCACCAGCTCGTCCCAAGTCCTAAAGGGGCTATCCTTGGGGACGAAAAAGGCTTCTGAATACCCTTGTCCTGAGAAGATAGGAGAAAATTCATCGACAAAACTGTAAGGAAGATCCATGAACAAAGCGTTCGCCGGAGGGGAGCCGTTAACGCTCAGCAGGGTGTAGCCATCAGGAGCTCTCCCATAAACGTAGGAGGTGGATACCTCCGAAGCGGCACCAGGCATATTCACATACACAAGCGGCACGTCGAGAAATTTCTCAGCCTCACGACCTGCATTCCTTATCGCCAGGTCGGAACCTCCCCCAGGGCCCCATCCAATAACTACCGTTATCGGACGTTTGGGGTAACCGATAGGCTGCGGGATAATCTCCTTGATCTTCGCTACTGCTTCTTTCTCGTCGAGCTTTCCACTGTTGAGTTCGGCAATAACCTCGTCGATCTGGGATATTACCTGTTCTCTGGGTGGCCATTTTTCAAAGGCCATTTCCTGAGCGGCACTTGCGATACCAATACCACCCATTACGAAAGGGACCATAAAAATTGCCATAAACAGAATCGTTAAAAGGCTTCCGTTTTTTCTCATTTTACCCATCCTTTCATTGCCAGATATGGAGCAAACAATTCTGGTTTCCCTCAGCGAAACGATATTCACCTCCCAATAATTCATGAATTTGTTGTTTTGCTAATTAACCGGGTTAAAGAGCAGATATCGGTTGTTTCTTCGATTCTTTCGATGACGTCGACCAGATGCAGGGCGGCATCGGGATCAAGAGTCCCGGAGGTGCACTCCTGGAATTTACGGATAATCTCCTGTCTCCCGACCGGTAATTCAGGAGAGCCCTTCAGGACGTAGGTTGTTCTTTCAAGAACTCTGCCATCTTTCATGATCAGTTGTACATTGGCACCCCGTTTTGAGGGGAATTCTCGGTTGATGTCCGGATCGACCTTGACTTCAACCAATTCAGAAATAGTTCTCAGAACCGGGTCCGACAGACTTTCAGACTCAAGGTGACGGATGCCTACAGAACCGTTCCTGATCGCAACAGAAACAATGTAAGGCATGCTGAATTTGGCCTCTGAAGAGTTTTTCGGCTCCCTGATATTGCTGGTAAGGTTGACTGCTACCTCGTGACTTCCCACAACGATTCTGGTTACATCAGCAACAGAGAACCCAGAATTTTCTTTCAAGTAAAGGATGCATTCTATGGCCGGATGGATATGCCTGCATGTGGGATACAGTTTCACGTAGGTATCTTCGATTTCAAATCTCTCTCCGATGGCACGAAGCACTTCTTCCTTTTCCACTTTTTCTGACATGGTGTTGAACAATCCGAATTTCCCCTCAAATATCTTGTCAGGGCCCTGGAGTCCTTCTTTCGCCAGCCAGGCAGAAAGGATTCCCGTATGAGAGGAATGACCAACCATTACACATTTTGAAGAAAGGCCGGATTGTGTCGCTTCCATGAGGCCTGAAGACTGGATGCCTGCCAAACCTAAAGCATCGGCGATCCCGGACTTTGAGAGCCCCAGAAGTTTTGCAGTTACAGCGGCGGCTCCAAAAACACCGCAAGTCGCGCTAGGGTGAAAGCCTTTCCTGATCTGCTGCGGGTTCATAGTCCTTGCTATCCTGTAAATAACCTCGTAACCCAAAACGATCGCAGCAATCAGTTCCTTCCCTCCTACTTTCAAAGCCTCACCAACCGCCAGAGCAACAGGTACAACAACAGCCCCCGCATGCACGCCTGCATTCGAATGACCATCGTCAAGCTCAAGGGAATGACAAAATGCCGTATTGACCATTGCTGCAGAAGAACAGGAGAGCCTTTCTTCTTTGCCAATAACTGTTGATCCGCCTGGGCTCATGATCTTCAGACAATGGACCAGTTGATCACTGAAATCCCACTTGTTGCTCCCCGCCATGGAAGCACCGAGATTGTCTATCACCCTTTGCTTGGCAATTTCCGATACACTTACAGGCAAATCCTCATATTTCATCTCTGCGATGAATCCCGCCAGTCCAAGAGAAACACTTTCCTGTTGACAGATCTGGATAACCCCCTTGTTGTGCTTTCAGAGATTTTGTCTTTTTCCCTCTAATCTTCCCGAGGAATATAGATCCATCCTTCCATCAATCTCCTGGCAGTTCTACTAAAGGTTGCGCTTTCGACAAATGATGAACCGTTTTTGCAGGAAAGCCTCGCTTCAACATTCATTACTCCAAAGGGGTGCCCGATCCTGAGATTGGATACACTTTTGCCCAGCTCTGGAGTGACCAGGTCACTTATTACCGTGCCTGGAATGTTCGCTGCAACGATCGTGCAAACAGCTCCTGTTCCCATGTATGCGTGGATCATTTTCCCCATTGATATCAATCGTCCGACAAGGTCGATCTTTTCAGTAGCCACCTTTCTCCCAGCACCATCTACATAAGGAGCAGGCTTTGTGTAGAAGCCTATCTTGGGAAGGGTAGGGCATGTGGTTGCTGCCATGGATGCATCCTCAACTAATCCAATCATTTGGGCGGCCTGTCCCCTGATGTTTTCAAGGATCGCCATAATGCTTTTTGAATCGGGTCTCCTTTCCAACTCCCAGGGCAACTCTGTTCCTCTGAGTCCCAACTCCTCAGCTTTTACAAAAACAATAGGATTGGCCGCATCCACTATGGAAACGTGAAATTCTTTTCCTTCCGAGTGCATTACCTGAATAGGCACTCCCGTGGGGAGGAGATCACCTGTAACCGCTCCTTCAGGATTCAAGAATTCGAGATCGATCCTGGCCCCTGTTCCAGGAACTCCGTTTATCTCGAAATCCCCTCTAGTAACTGCCTTGCCGTTATTTACAGGAACATGGGCAACAATAATCTTTTCAGTATTGGTATTAAAGATCCTGACAGTGGTAATGGGTTCAACAGCCTTTACAAGACCCTCATCGATAGCGAACGGACCAACAGCGGAGGAAATATTTCCGCAATTCATCTCTTTCCCAACGATTGGAAGATCAAGGCTCACTTGTCCAAAACTGTAATCGATGTCTGCGCCTTCCTTTTTGCTAACACCGATGATGGCCACTTTACTGGTCGAGGAATTAGCTCCTCCCAAGCCGTCTATCTGTCTGATATCAGGGCTGCCAAAAGCCTTTAAGATAACCCGGTCCCGAGATTCAACATCTGAGGGGAGATCATTCTCATGGAAAAAAAGAGCCTTGCTTGTCCCCCCCCTCATTACTACACAACGAAGCCTCTCGCTTTCAGACATCTCCATATCAACTCCTCACTCGATCATTTTGCGAATGCATCTGTACTATCACTCTGGCAGATTTCTTCTTTTCAAAAAGTCCTATTATTTTCGCATTGTGAGAATTGTTTTCTTAATACAAGGCCAGTATCCCATAATATTTATAAATTTGTCAAACCTGAAAACAGGGTCTGAAAACAGGGTCATAAACAGAATTTCAAACACCTACATTGAATTCTTGGCACTTGAGACTGGACTATTGAGGTGAAAACAGGTAAAGGTCATACAAAATCATCAGGGTCAAATTTGAGAGGTGTATGAGTAAATGTGAGTGGTCTACACTTCCAGCGACCTTCAGTCCTGGATGAGGGACGAGCAGTCGGGGAGGAAGAGGTAGACCTGCCCCCAAATAACCTGACTTAGGTGGGTGAACAGAGATCTTCCGGCTTCCTCAGGGCCTTGTGCTTGAGCACAGGGATTCCAAGCTCCTCCCCCAACCTGCGGCACTGGTCGCGGAATGGGGACTTTATGCCTTCGTGGTACACTACGGCCCTGATGCCTCCCCTGATGCCTGAGACTGCCGACCGCAGCTTTTCGAATCCCTCTTCGGAGCCGTAACCTCCTGAAACGATCCACTGGTTGGGGAGTATGTGGGATACGCCTACTGGCAGATCCCTGTCGATGGCTGCCTCGGAGAAAGACCGCTCGAAGTGGACTCCTCCCACGCACAGGATGTTCACGAGAGGTTCGGTCTCCCGGAAGGGGCTCGTCAGGCTTTTTGCCATGACCTCTATGGCAACGGCGTCTTCCCAGCTGGATGGGGTGCTTCCTATCTCAATATCGAGGGTCGGCACGGGGAATTCATTCAACAAGGATGGTTCCTGCCCCTTGAATGTACCCGTCCAGTGTGTCGCCTCCGTCACTACCGTGAAGTCGTCAAGTCCGACCTCGCTTCGGTTCTTTTCCAGGGCGTGCAGAATATTTCGCATCGCCGCCGGTTCGGCAGGGGGGAATACCCCCGCGTCCACGTCCCCGACTGTGTGGACCGTCAAAACCCTGTCGGGCGCGTTGGCTCCCTCGTGCCAGTTGACCTCGGCGGCAAGGTCGAAGTCGAGGAAGTGCTCTTTCAGGATGGGCAGATAGCGTATGAAGTCGTAGCTCACAAGGTTTTCCTGGCGCATGAAGCAGAACCTGTCGCCTTTTTCATCCACGTGCTCCAGGATGGGGAAGCCGTCGACCGATATTCCGGTCTCTCTGGGATTAAACAGCTCCACCACCTTGTCGAAGGCAAGCCTCGATACGTAGTCATAACCTTTGCCGACACAGAAGAAAAAGATGGCTTTTCTGTGACCTGCGGGACGATCTTCCTTCATGTTTTACCCTCCCTTTGATCGTCCTGTTATTATACATGGCATATTTGGCCAGAGATCCTGCCTGAAAGGAGAAGCGTCTTATGAAGATCAGAATAGCACCCGAGGTTTTCGAGAAGTGGCCCGATTACCGGCGCTATGTCGTGGTGGGAAAGGGGCTGGACAACGCCGATGAGGACACTTCCCTTCTTGCCCTGCTCAGGGAAGCCGAGTCGGGGGTAAGGAATGACCCCGAACTTGAGAACTACAAGGAGTACCCGCTCATCGCGTCGTGGCGTTCCGTCTTCGAGGATATGGGACTAAATCCCAACAAGTTTCCGCCGTCCATTGCCAACCTCATCAAGCGGACGCGTTCCGGCAAGGACCTGCCGTTCATAAACAGGCTGGTTGCTATCTTCAACATCATAAGCCTGAAGTATCGCATCCCCTGCGGCGGCGACGACCTTGCGTGCCTGGAGGGGGACCTCAGGCTGGGTCCCGCAAAAGGCGACGAGGTTTTCGCCCACCTCGGGAACCCGGAGGCCGTGGAGAACCCCGAACCGGGCGAGATAATCCTTCACGACACGGACAACGGCAGTGTATTCTGCCGCGGATGGTGCTGGAAGAACGGCGACCCGAGCAAGATAACCCCCCATACCACCCATGTGGCCATCAACCTCGACTCCATGCCGCCACTGGAGGAGGCAACCCACCGGAAGGCGTCGGAGGAACTGGTGGATCTCCTGCAAAACCATTGCGGAGGGACCACAATGATAAAGCTTATCAGCCCTGAAAGCCCTTCTTTCGAGATCTGAACCGTTTTACGGGTTGCCTGTGACGATCAGATCGTGTATTCTATCACGATCTGATCGAACAATTTGGGGGGGGAGTTCCCTTGGAGAATAGAACTTTTATCAGAAAGATGGGGCATCGATTTCTTTTTCAGGAGGGAACCTGGAGGGCTTCGGGGTTTTTCCGCAACGGCGAGGGGGATACGGTCCAGCTTTCCGGAATGACCACGATAGAGCATCAGGGTGACCTTTGGATCAACAACGGATTCATGGAGATAGAGGGGGATTCTCCGGTGAGGATCCAGAACCGCTACGAGATCGTACCCTTCGAGAGGGGTAGCGACTCCACTACATGGAGGTCCGAGAACCCTTCCCTGGGACCCCTGGTCGGTTCTTTCGCTGTCGTAGGCGATTCGATCCTCTCCACTTTCCGCTCCCCCGACGGCCTCTATTACGGTACGGAGTACCTAAAGAGCACCAACCCCGACACCTACTCAAACAGGGGGGTACTGATGACCAGGGGCAGGATCATTTCTTCCTGGTCAGTTACACTCACAAGGGTATAAAAAAATGGACCCCGGTGATCTCATGGGGTCCATTTTCACGACAACCTGCTCCAACGGCTCGTTCAAGAAGTTCGATTTAATCCCTCTCGTTTGGAGAAGCCATTATTGAATCTACTTCTGCCTGGCTCAAATATTCAGCCTTATAAACAAGGTTCTCCTTTTTCAATTGCCTGCCGTAGGCCCTTAGATGGTTCCTCGAACCCCTCTCCAGGTTCTCGTATATAACAAGAAGGTCCGGTTTATCGGTTTTCTTCTGCTCCTCCCTGAAATCATATATGTCCATTTCCTCGACCATTAAAGCGACCAGGATGGCCTCTCCCCTTGAAGTCATTCCCCTGGCCAGAAATGTATAGTAGATCTGCTGCAGTTTCGGATCGGAGAACCTGCCTCTTTCTTCGATGACAGGATCCTCAAGTCCGTACCTGTCCACCAGCAGTTTCATTGAATCCATGTGGTTCTTTTCACTCATTGATACCTGCGAGAACGTCCGCAGTCCCCACTTGTCATAGAAGGCGGAGTAAAGATCTCTTGCCAGTTTCTCTTCCTCCCTGAGATAGAGGATACCTTCTTTTTCCTCCTCTGTCAGTTCTCCTATGGGCATTCCCTCTAGCATTACTTCAAGGTGATCATCATGGGATGCCGCCAGCGCAGGTCCTTGAAAGACTAAAACGGCCGCAAGGACAAAGATCGAAAGAATACTTAGCCTTTTTGATATATTCATTTTGGAACCCCCTTTTTTCTTTTAATTGGAGTATACCCGGCAAGAGTATAGGAACATCATGAGATCTACCTATTTTCTTTATAGGTATATATCCTTCTTTTGCCGATAGTTGAACTTTCTTGAATGAAAGGTTTAAAATTCTCTCCGTAAATATCCCTTTGAGGATAAGGAGAGAAAACTATGGATCGTCCAACCAAGGTCGTTATAGCTTTGGGCGGCAACGCACTTCAGGAGGCCGGAACGCCTCCAACGGCCGAAGCTCAGCTCGAGGTAGTGAGAAGGACAGCTGAATACCTGGCAGAGATAAGCTGCAGAAATTACGAGATGGCCATTGTTCACGGCAACGGACCACAGGTGGGGAGAATAGTCCTTTCCCAGGAGATAGCCTCGAAAGTAAACGAACAGACACCTGCCATGCCCTTTGACGTATGTGGATCCATGAGCCAGGGGTACATAGGCTACCACATCCAGCAGGCCCTTAGGGACGCTCTCAGGAACCGGAACCGGAACCTCCCCGTAGTTACGCTGGTGACCCAGGTAGTGGTGGACCCCAAGGACCCTGCCTTCAAGAACCCCACCAAACCCATAGGACAGTTCTATTCCGGGGAAGAGGCAAAGAAGATAGCCGAAGAAAAGGGTTACGTAATGAAGGAGGATGCCGGCCGGGGCTGGAGAAGGGTGGTCCCCTCGCCCGAGCCCAAGAGGATAGTGGAAATATCAGCGGTCAAACGCCTTTGGGATACCACCATCGTAATAACCGCCGGCGGTGGAGGGATCCCTGTGATTGAGAACATGGACGGTTCCCTTACCGGCGTGGCGGCCGTCATCGACAAGGACCTTGCAGCAGAGAAGCTCGCCCAGGACATCGAGGCCGACATACTCCTGATCCTCACCGAGATAGACAAGGTCTGTCTTAACTTCAAGAAACCCAATCAGCAGTTTTTGGACCACATGACCGTTCCGGAGGCGATAAGATACATGGAGGAGGGGCATTTCGCCCCGGGAAGCATGCTCCCCAAAGTCCTTGCAGCCGTCAAGTTCGCCCGGACCTATCCTGGCAAGAAGGCCATCATCACATCGCTTTACAAGGCTGTTGACGCCCTGGAGGGGAAAGAAGGCACCATAGTAACCATGGCGTAGCCGTTGGGACCAGAAAAAGAAGGAGGCCCGCGATACCCGGGGCCTCCTTCTGTGTTTTTATCAGGCGGTCCTTGACCTGGCGGGATCCCTTTTGGGTTCCTGCCTCCGGCGGCCCGATGAGGCGATCCTTGAAAGGGCCGACCCTGACAGCCTTTCGGGGTTTCGGTTGTACTTTTCAAGGGCTTTGGGCAAAAGCTCCACCATTACCTTGTCCTTGCCGAGAATTATCTCGGCAACATCGCCGCTGCTCACGTCAAGGGCGGAGCAGACCGTACGGAGGACCTTCCCGGCATTCCAGTCAGCAGCGTCCTTGACTGCAAGCCGGACAAGAGTACCCCTGCTCCTGCGGCCCATGGGTCTCTTCCCGCCCCTTTCCGGAACTGACTTCGTCCTTCGGGAAGCTGATTGCTCACGTTCCCTTTCCATGTCAGCCTTAAGGGAATATCCTGAGCGGATGCTCTTTTCCGCTATCCGGAGCAAATTGGTGACCAGCTGCACAGGATCGCTCCTCTCGAGAAGGCTTTCCGCCCACTCTCCCGTATCACACAGACCGTCGGAGCACACACTGAAAATCTTCTCCTCGTACCTCGCCCTCTGTCTTGCCCTAATAGCCTGCGAATCCGGTACGGGCATCCAGTTAAGCGAGATATTGGTGTTCCTGAGCATTCCCTTCAGCTTGTAGGCCTCGGCCATGGTTAGGACAAGGATATCGCGCCCCTCGTTGCCCGCCCTGCCCGTCCTTCCGCTGCGGTGTATGAAGGTCTCGGCGTCTGAGGGAAGCCCGAACTGGAATACATGCTCCACCTCGGGAATGTCCAGCCCCCTGGCGGCGACGTTTGTGGCAACGAGATGAGACACCCTGCCAGATACGAACATCGAGAGGGCGTGGTTTCTCTCCCTCTGGCTCATATCCCCGTGGAGGCAGCAGGAGCTGAATTTCTCCTGGGTAAGCCGGTTGGCCACCTCGATCGTCTCGGCCCTGGTGTGGCAGAATACAAGACCTTTTGAGGAATTCTCCCATAGCAGTACGTTCACGAGCCCGTCCATCTGCCGGTTCTTCGGGGTCGTATAGACCGTATGGATGATGTCCTCGTGCTGGGCGCCCTCGTCCACAAGCGAGATCATTCTTGGGTCCGAAAGGTATTTGCGGGAAAGGGCCCGGACTGCTGGAGGCATTGTGGCCGAAAAGAGCCACGTCCTCTTCCTTCCGGAAGCGCCGTCAAGTATGCCTTCAAGCTCGTCGCGGAAACCCATGTCAAGCATGTGGTCGCCCTCGTCAAGGACTACGGTGTGAACCGAGTCCATACAGAGAGTGCCCCTTCGGACATGGTCCAGGATCCTTCCCGGAGTCCCTATGACAAGGGCGACGCCTCTCCTGAGATCCCTGATCTGGCTGGACATGTCCATGCCACCCACAAGGGATGTACAGGGACAGTTGATCCCCCTGGATACCCATGCGGCTTCACGGGAGATCTGCAGCGCCAGCTCCCGGGTGGGAGATATCACAACTACGCCAGGTCTTGATGGGTCCAGGTTGTCATCGCTCATAAGCGGGAGAAGGAAGGCAAGGGTCTTTCCCGAGCCAGTCCTTGCCCTCACGATAAGGTCGGCATTGAGGTTATCCTGGCCCAGAACAGCTTCCTGGACCGGGGTCGGTTCGATGAATCCCCTGTCATCAAGGGCCTTGAGCAATTCCTTCCGGAGGCCGAAACCTCCAAAGGTCTTTCTTTCCTGTTCCGTTATTTCCATTGTTGCGGTCTGTTCCATAAAAGCAAATTCCTCCTGTATTTGGGAAAGGACGCAAAAAAAGCGGCGCCCACCATGGGGCGCCACCTCGTGTAATCCCTTCACGGCAATGCGACTATTATCGTTATCGGCTGTCAAATGTCAAGCAGGAACCAAAGCATGCACTGCGTGAACAGTCAACTGTTCACCTGTCACCGTTTACCGGTTTCAAAATCCAAATCTTCCGCTTTCGAAGAGCTGACAACATACCCTGACCACCTCCGGGTCGAAGAGGCGGCCGCTGCAGGACCTGATCTCCTCCAGCGCGACATCCATGCCCAAAGCTGGGCGGTACGGCCTGTCTGCGGACATGGCCTCCACGACATCGGCCACGGCAAGGATCCTGGCCTCAATGAGGATCTGTTCACCTGAAAGGCCCCTGGGGTAACCCGAACCGTCAAGGCGTTCGTGGTGTTGAAGGATGATCTCGTCGATGGGACGGAAGAACCTGATCTCCGAAATGATCTCCGCCCCAGCCCTGGAGTGTTCCTTGATGAGCTCCATCTCCATCGTGGCCAGGTAGCCTGGTTTGCTCAGGGTCTCGATGGGAACTCTCAGCTTGCCGATATCGTGGACGAGAGAGGCCACTCGGAGGCCCTCCATGGTCTCTTCGTCAAGCCCCATCTCCCTTGCGATCGCTACGGCCAGGAGCGCCACTCTCCCCTGGTGTCCGGAGGTGTAGGGGTCTCGGGTCTCCACCAGCTTGGCCATCACCCTGAGGGTACTCTCCTGGGTCGACCTGAGCCTTTGGCAGGCCTCTTCCAGCTCCTTCTGGGAACGTCTCTGTTCTGATTCGAGCTCCTTCTCCCGTGTCACTACCCTTGCGCTTCCCACAACGCCAATGATGTCCCCGCCTTCGTCAACCAGAGGCGCCTTTCGCACATCGAGGAAGAGCGACTGTCCCTGGACATTGCCGAACTCTTCGAACTGGCACGGCCCTTTGACCCTTATCGTCTCGGCATCGGACCCTACGCAGATCTCGCCGAAGGTGTGCCACTCGGGGTCCTCGGGGTGTGCCCTTCTTTCCCTCTCTGCGAAGTACATGTCCGTCTTTCCTATAGGCTCGCTGGTGTCGGAAGCGTTCAGGAGCCTCTCGCAGAAAGCCCGGTTGGCGAACAGGTACCGGCCCTGGAGATCCTTGGCCCAGAGCATGTCCTGCATGTTATCAGCCAGGAGCCGAAACATTCCCGAGAGGGAGCGATACTCCCTCTCCCTCTCCATGATGGTTTTCTCGGCATTTTTGAACTCCGTCACGTCCTCGACGGCACCGTCGTAGAAGATCACCTTTCCGGACCCGTCCCTGACTGCCTCTGCGTACTCCATCACATCAATAAAGGTCCCGTCGGTCCTGCACCATCTGGCGTCAAGCCCGTGAATGGCCCCCTCTCTCTCAATGCGCTCCTTGAAGGCCTTCCTGGGGTAGGAGGGTTCGTAGCCCTCGATCTCGAGATCCCTGCTCTTGAGATCCTCCACGCTCTCATAGCCAAGCATCCTTGCCAGTGCAAGGTTGGCGTGGATGATCCTCCCCTCCGGGGTCGTCCTGTAGAGCCCCACGGGTATGCGGTCGAAGATCCTCTGTAAAAACCCGGCCAGTCTTTCATCGTTCTTATTTCGGCTCAAATTGGCCATAAATGACTCCTGATAAAGTTATCCGCAGGCAACCGTTGGCGGTCTCACCCGGTTTTTGTGAGGAACGGCACCAGTCGGCTTTTTGCGGTTTGAGACCATGTGACTCCGCGTACAATCTATCATGAAAGAAGACTTCTCCAAAACAGTCCCTTCCGCAAATCCTACTGGAGGGTCCAGAGCATTCTCCCCTTTTCGAAGAGAGGCCTGAGCACCCCCTGGTCTGCGAGACAAGAGAGGTGGGCCGATACCGTTACATGGGTAAGTATGTACTGGGAAGGGTTCAGGTTAATGTTGAAAAGGCCGGCCAGGTCGGCAAGAATGTCCTCCCTTGATGCAGGGGCCTTACAGACTTCCAGGATCCTGTCGCGTACGAGTTCAAGGGCATCTCTGTTCCTCTTCGCAAGAGTGCCTATCTTTGTGCAGGGTTCTGCGTGGCTGGGAATGAAAAGGGCCGCCTCGACCTCTCCCAGGTACTCCAGGGTCCTCATCTGCGCCGCCACATCGAAACACACGACCATTCCGTACTTGTCCAGGATAGAGGCCGAGAAAAGGCTGTCTGCTATGAAGAAAACCCCTTCGGGTGTCCTAATGCCAACCATGTCAAGGAAATGACCCGGGAGCGGAACGGCTTCAAGATCCGTGTCAAGAACCGTCCCTGAAGAAGGTATCACGTCGGTGACCTTCGAAGGCTGGGCCCTGAGAAACTTCCCGCTGATGTCACCGAAGGCAGATGCCCCCCAGAGCAGGGCCGGTTCGAGCCAGGGGTCCTCTATAAGGGCCGCCTCGGCCCGTGTAGATGCTATCCTGCAGCCTGTCCTCTTCTGGATGAAGGCGTTCCCGCCTATGTGATCGGCGTTGGAGTGGGTGTTGATTATTGCCTCAGGGATCCACCCCTTTTCCTTTAGGGCCTGAAGTACCTTCCTCCCCGCCGATTCGTCGTTGCCGCTGTCTATAAGGAGCGCCCTACCATCCCTGACGCAGACCCCCAGGTTGGTGGGACCAGGGATGTACCAGCTGTCTCCCGCGGCATTCACTATATCCATTTGTTGTACCCCCTCCCTTGCTGATACCATACGACTGCAAGGAGAGGATGACAACCGCCTCCTTGCCGGAAGGAGAACCCATTGACCGACCTAATCCTCGTAGACGGCCACGCCCTGGCCTACAGGGCCTATTTCGGCGTCAAGAACCCCATGCGATCCCCTGAAAATGTTCCGGTGAACGGGGTGTTCGGCTTCGGCAGAATGCTCATGGGGATCATGGAAGGCTTCCGGGCAAAAGAGGGAGCAGTGGTCTTCGACTCACCGGGGCCGAATTTCCGGAAGGATCTCTACCCGCCCTACAAGGCAAACCGGCCAATCCCGCCGGAGGACTTCATAGTCCAGCTACCGCTAATGATGGACCTCACCCGCTCTCTGGGGATCAAGGTCCTCTCCGACAGTGCCTTTGAAGCCGATGATATGATAGCCGCAGCTGCCGTAAGGGAGGCCGAGCGAGGCAAGGGTGTGGTCATCGTGACCCCCGACAAGGACCTGTTCCAGACGCTGAGCGAAGGCGACATAACAATCATGCGGCCGGCGGGCAGGGATACCTTCACCCGGATGGACGCCTCCCTCTTCAGGGACTCCTTCGGCTTTGAACCCTGCCATATGGCAGAGTACCAGGCCCTGATGGGAGACAGGACGGACAACATTCCCGGGGTTCCAGGGATCGGCCCGGTCACCGCAAGAACCCTGGTGAAATGTTTCGGAGACCTGGAATCTCTTTACGGGAGTATCAGTTCCGTGAAGGAGACCCTCCGGGGACGACTGGAAAGGGATCGGGACTCGGCCTTCCTGAGCAGGGAACTGGCTCGTCTCCGACTGGACGCGCCCGTTCCGGAGGACCTTTTCCTGAAAGAGCCCGACAGGGAAGAGCTTGTATGCTTCTGTGAGAGAAACGGCCTTGAAGTCCTGACGGGTACCTGCAGCTCCTTCTGCACATCTGTGGCAACAGGGTGGCGATAGCCAATGACAAGGGACTCTGGGGGTTTTCTCCCTGTTAACAGGACGGATATGGAGCGCCGCGGCTGGAGCGAGGTAGACTTCGTCTTTATCTCAGGAGATGCCTACGTGGACCATCCAAGTTTTGCGAACTCCGTCATACCGAGGGTCCTCGAAGGACGGGGTTACCGTGTCGGTGTGATCGCCCAGCCCGACTGGAGGAGACTGGATGATCTTCTTGTCCTGGGGCGCCCCCGGTTGGGTGTTTTGGTCTCGGCGGGCAACCTTGACTCAATGCTCTCTCACTTCACGGCGGCGAAAAAACCCCGTAGCGATGACCCCTACTCCCCGGGTGGCAGGGCCGGGACCAGGCCCCGGAGAGCCACGGTGGTTTACTGCAACCGGGCAAGGGAGGCCTGGAAGGACATCCCGCTGATCATCGGTGGCGTTGAGGCGAGCCTGCGAAGGTTCGCACACTACGACTACTGGTCCGACAGCGTCAGGAGGTCCATCCTGGTGGACAGCAAGGCCGACCTCCTCGTCTTCGGCATGGGGGAGAAGCCGATCCTTGAGATCGCCTCTGCTCTCTCCCAAGGGGTGCCGGTGAATCAGATCAGGGGGGTAAAGGGTACATGCTTCCGGTCGAAAGGAGGAGACCTTCCCGCCGACGCAATAATCCTACCCTCTTTCGAGGAGACCGTCCGCGACAGGACGGCCTTCGCCGAGGCTTTCAGGCTCCAGTACCTGGAACAGGACCCCTTCAGAGGAAGACCCGTAGCCCAGGACCAGGGAGCCTGGTACGTGGTTCAGAACCCTCCCTCAAGGCCTCTTTCGACGGAGGAGATGGACTGGATATACGATCTGCCATACATAAGGGCGCCCCACCCCATGTACGACGAGAGAGGGGGCGTTCCCGCCATCGAGGAGGTCCGGTTCAGCATAACGGCCCACAGAGGCTGCTTCGGAAGCTGCTCCTTCTGTTCCATATCCTCCCACCAGGGGAGGATCATCCAGGCCAGGAGCGACGGGTCCATCCTCAGGGAGGCAAGGATCCTAACCGGCCTGCCCGGTTTCAAGGGGTACATCCATGACGTAGGCGGACCGACGGCGAACTTCCACACCCCCTCCTGCGCGGCTCAGCTCTCCAGGGGAGCCTGCTCCGACAGGGAATGTCTCTGGCCGGGGCCGTGTCCGGGACTGGAGACTGACCAGTCGGGGTACTTCTCACTCCTTAAAAAGATCCGTTCCCTTTCCGGTGTCAAGAAAGTCTTCGTCCGCTCGGGTATCCGTTACGATCATCTCCTTACAGCCCGTGACCCCGGGCTTGTCAGGGAGCTCTGCGAACACCATGTCAGCGGCCAGCTCAAGGTGGCCCCTGAACACGTATCTCCCCGGGTTCTGCGTTTGATGAGAAAACCGGGGAAGGAGGTCTTTCTGGAGTTCAAAAGGCAGTTCGACATGGCTAACAGAGATCTGGGAAAGGAGCAGTACCTCGTTCCCTATTTGATGTCCAGCCACCCGGGCTCCACCATCGCCGATGCCGTGGAGCTTGCGCAGTTCCTGAAAGAGATACGGTACCACCCGGAGCAGGTCCAGGACTTCATCCCCACACCGGGGACCCTTTCAACCTGCATGTTCTACACCGGAATCGATCCCCTTTCCGGTGAAGAGGTTTACGTTCCAAGGTCCGCCCACGAGAGAAAGCTCCAGAGAGCGCTTCTCCAGTACCGGTCCCCGGCAAACTGGAAACTCGTCCAGGAGGCCCTCAGGGCAGCTGGCAGACAGGACCTGATAGGCACCCGGCCCGGCTGCCTGGTCCCGCCTGCTTCGCAAGGAAGGGCCAGGGGCAAGGGACGCCAGAATTAAAGGGAACTTGCTGGTTCAGTCCCTGGGGCGGAAAACGATGACCGTGCAGGGGGCGTGCTCCACCACCCTGGCGGCCACACTGCCAATAAAGAACCGCTCCAGGCTCCCCATTCCCCTGTGACCGATGAAGATAGACCTGTAGGGAAACTCCTCGGCCTGACGAATTATCTCCCCCGAGGGGCTACCGTAGGGGAAGATCATTGACACCTCCACCTTCTCGGCACCTGTCTCCTTGCGTTCCTTTTGGACCAGGGCCTCCAGGGCCTTCCTGGTCGCTTCGGCGTGTCCCTCCTCAAGGGTCACCGGGACTGGCATACCGGGGAAGAGCGCCGCGGGGTATGGCTGGAACACGTAGATAAAGTCAAGCCCCTCCAGCTTCTCCTTCCTGGCCCGCTCGAAGGCGAACCTGACCAGCGGTTTCGTAATGTCGCTTCCATCGATCGCCACAAGTGCCTTCCGCATCCTTTATCACCTCCATGATCCTGGTGATCCCTGATCAGGCACCAGGGAACTTGAATCCCTTCTCCCTGAAAAGACTGAGGCAGACGTCGACTACGTCGGCGTCATACTTTTTCTTCCTGTTCTCCTCGATCTCCTTGAGGGCGGACCCGATCCCCAGCGACGCCCTGTAGGGGCGGTGAGAGGACATGGCCTCCACCACGTCGGCCACGGCCAGGATCCTTGACTCGAGGAGTATCTCCTCCCCCTTCAGACCGGCGGGGTAACCTGAACCGTCCATTCTTTCGTGGTGCTGGAGGATCATGTCTGCCAGGTTCCATGGCAGTTCGATGTTCTTCATTATCTCGTAGCCGATCTCGGGATGGGTCCTGATAAGAGCGAACTCGACCTCCCCGAGAGTCCCTGGTTTGCTCAGTATCTCCGCAGGGACGTTTATCTTTCCAATATCGTGGACTAGTCCCGCCATCCTGACGGAGTTGACCTTATCTTCATCCAGGCCAAGTTCTGTTGCAATGGCTTCAGAAAGGACCGATACGTTCCTCTGATGACCGGCGGTATAAGGGTCCCGCGTCTCGGCAGCGGTCGCAAGGACCTCAATGGTCTGCTCCCAGGTTCGCCGCATGCCCTCTAGGCTCTTGCGGATACTCTCCCGGCTTTCTATGAGTGCCCTTCGGGCTTCCTTGGCAGCCGATATGTCCCTGTAGATCGTATAGGAAGCTATTACGCCCTCCTCCAGGGTCACTGGTACGGAGATGAGGGACACATCGATGGGCTTCCCGTCCTTGTTCTTCCTGACCGTCTCCACCAGAATGGGGTTACCCTGGGCGGTCTCGACGTCAAGAGCCATACCCTCCTGGAGCAGTTCTTCAGGGACTACCACGTCGTTAAGGGTCTTGCCCTCCACCTCTTCCCGGATGTAGCCGAAAAGCCTGGTGAAACCACTGTTGACCCTGAGGATCCTGTTGCCCTCCTTGCTCTCCAGCACAAGGGCATCGGGGGACTCCTCAAAGAGCTTCTCGAAGAAGACCTTCTCCCGAGAAAGGTCCACCCTGCTCTTGAGCAGCTCCCTGGTCCTGGACAAGACCTGACGCCTCAACATCATGTTGGCGAAGAGAACGCCCAGCACGAGGGCCAGTGACGCCCCCACAAACCATGGGAACCAACTGGGGATCACACCGATGGGGTGTTCCCCTGGAAGCCAGTTCTGGATAGACGTGTTAAGAGGGGAGTTTGGGATCGTCCTCCACTTGGTGAGATGGAAATCCAGGATCTGGAGGATAGTAACACTGAATCCCTTGGGGGCTGCGAACCTCAGCTCCATGGGTTCAATGAAGAGGTTGGTCCTGTCCACATGATAGTCGCTCTCATTGGCCAGACCGAAGAGACGGCTTACCAGACCGGCTTCGGTCCTCCACTCCTCGATGGCTTTTAATACATCAGGGTAGTCGTCCACCTCAAGATAGGAGCATGTAATCCCGAACTTGTCGGCCAGCTCCCGGAAGGCCGCTGCGTAGGCGTCCCGTCTTACTACGGCTATCCTCATGCCTTCCAGATCGGGGATCGATTCTGCGGTCATGCCCCGGCGAGAGTAGAATACCCCCCAGTTGGAGATAACCGCCTTACGGGTGAAATCGTACCGCTCCTGTCTCTGCTCCGTCCATGCGACGGCCGTCATGATGTCGATCTCGCGCCGTTCAAGCCTCTCGAGCCCCTCAGCGAAGGTCCCCTCCACCCACTCCAGGGTCCATTCGTTCTCTACGGCCACAGCGTTGAGAAAGTCGGCGTAGATACCCTTGACCACACCGTCGGCTCCTCTGAATACCAGGGGTTTGTTCTGGTAGAAACCAGCCTTCACGTGATGGAACGCCCAGGCGGGACCCGGTGGGAGGAGAAGACAGAGGGCAAGCACCACTATGCAGCAGAGAAGGAGATCCCTTTTTCGCATGCGGTGCACCCCCTTTCAGATCGACCGAGAACGTTCCGAGGCAGGATCTGCAGATTGTATCATCTATTATTGGTTACACATTTCGGATTGTATCATCTATTAGAAGGTCAGAGCAACGATTCATTCAGTTGAAATCCGGCCATCGTCACCGTTATGGCTGCATTCGGGGAGAGTTTCCTCCATGGAGGCGGTGCCAATACCGCCCAGCTTCCGGATCTCCTCCAGTCTCTCCAGGGGGCGATCCAGTGCCCTGCGGCGGGTGTTGATAAGACTCTCATAGTCTTCTCGGGCCCCTTCGAGCTGCTTCCCCAGATGCTCCAGTTTCTTGAGGAACTCTTTCCACTGCTTGCTGAAGGCTCCGAAGAGACCCAACATCTCCTTCGAGGCCTGCTCCAGGGTGAAGTTGTCCACGGCCTGCCTGATCACGGCAAGGACAGCATAAAGCGTTACGGGGGAACAGAAGACCACTCTCTGCCTGAGCCCTTCATCGACCATGCCCGGCTCCTGTTCGTGGATGAAGGAGTACACCTGTTCGTTGGGTATGAATAGAAGGGCATAGTCGAGGGTGTTCTGTCCGGGGTCTATATAATCCCTCGAGGCAACCTCCCTGATCCTGTCCCTCACATCCTTCAGGAACGATCTGCGGAACTTATCTCTTTCAGTATCGTTTGCGGCGCCAAGCCAGGCAAGATAGTTATCAAAGGGGAACTTTACATCCATGTTGAGAGTAAGCCCTCTGGGTAGCAAGAAGGTGAAGTCGGGCCTCCGCCCGGACCCGGGCAGGGTCCTCTGTCTGGCGTAATTAACACCCTCTTCAAAACCGACCATCCGGAGGATATCCTCAGCCATCCTTTCACCCCACTGTCCCCTGGCCTTGGAGCTCGAAAGAGCCTCCTTGAGGGTTCCCGTTGTCCTGTTCAGATCGGCTGTCCTCTCGTTGACCTCCCTAAGGCGGTCCGCAAGCTCTCCGAACTTGGATGCCCGGTCCTTCTCGAGCTCCCTCATCAGGGAAGAGACGGCTTCCAGCTTTGTCACCATCTCCTCGAGTCTGCGATCTATGAGCTCCTTCTTTCGTTCCAGCTCCCGGTCACCCAGTTCCCTCTCCGCCTCGAAGCGTGACTTGGCAAGCTTCAGGAATTCCTCCGTGGACCTTGACAGTGCTTCCAGAGAGAGGTCGCCGAAGACGGCCTTGATGTGCTCCGTGACTTCCTCGATCTGGTCCCTGCGCTCGGCCTCGTTCTCACGGAAAAGCTCCTCGGCAAGGTCCCTGGCGGTGCGTCCATGGATGACCCTCAGGATAAGAGCGGCGAGGATGCCGAAGAGGAATCCCGCCAGGAAAACCGCCAAAAGGGGAGCTAGAGGAGCAAGGGAAGCCATTACATCATCATCTCCCTCGTTTTTTTTCATTATATACGCCCCGGTACTGCTAAAATCACTTCATACCCAACTACCACGGAAAGGAGTGTCCTGATCATGCGTGTCCTGGCCTTCAACGCCAGCCCCAGGGCCGACGGAAACACGGCGCTGCTTCTGGGCAGGGTCCTGTCTGTGATCCAAAAGGAAGGGATCGATACAGAACTGGTACATATCGGTGGGCGGTCAATAAGGGGGTGCACCGCCTGCGGCGGTTGTTCCCGGACCCTCGATGACAGGTGCAGTCTCCCCGACGACGGTATCAACGAATGGATACCAAGGATCAGGGAGGCCGACGGTATCATCCTCGGATCACCTACCTACTTCGCCGATGTCACTGCTGAGATGAAGGCTTTTATCGACAGGGTGGGCTACGTATCGAGGGCGAACGGGGGCCTACTCCGCCGGAAAGCGGGGGCGGCAGTTATCGCCGTGAGGCGGTGCGGTTCGATCCACGCCTTTGACACCATCAACCACTTCTTCCTTATCAACGAGATGGTGGTCCCCGGTTCAAGTTACTGGAACATGGCCATCGGGAGGGGGCCGGGCGAGGTAGCCGGTGACGAAGAGGGGATCAGGACTATGGAGAACCTGGGCAAGAACATGGCCTGGATCCTTTCCAGGATCTCCGATAGGTGAAAGTCTGCGTCCATGCCTGGACGTCTTACGGACCATGATAGAATATTTTCTGCCCCCCGGGGTAAACCCTTTCGGAGGTGGACCGATTGCCCTTGTCCGATGACAGTTTGAGGACAAACCTTGAGATAGTCGGGGACCATCTTCACCTCCTTGTGGAGAGCTCTCCCGAGGGAATGGTCATCTGCGATGACAGCAACCGGATCATCTTCGCCAACCCCCAGTTCTGCAACATGTTCGGCTGGGAGAGGGACGAAGTGACGGGCAAGGATATCGACGAGGTGGTGGCAGGAGCGGAAGAGGTAGCAGCCGAGGCATCCCTTGTTTCGTCAACCGTCTTCTCGACCCCGCACATGATCCCCCAGGCGGTCAGAGTGAGAAAGGACGGCAAAAGGATAAACGTATCCATCCTTGCCGGGCCTGTTCTCGACAATGGACGGACAGTCGGGGCCTACGGGATCTACCGTGACATCTCCTTTAAAAAGAAGGCCGAGGATGACATAAGGAGAGAGAAGGCCTTCTTCGAGAACCTTTTCCAGAAGGCCCCGGAGGCCATCCTCCTCTGCGGAAGAGAAGCAAGGGGGATCAAGGTCAACAGGGCCTTTACGAACCTTTTCGGCTACACCCAGGAAGACATCGAGGGAAAGGACATCAACCCCCTCATAGCCAAAGAACCCGAGCTGCTCAGAGAGGCCCGTGGCCTGGACGCTCTCAGCTGGAGCTCCGGGAAGCCTTTCAGCCTGGACACCTGGAGGACCAGGAAGGACGGAACAAGGATCCCTGTGGGGATCCTCCAGTTCCCCTTCAAGGTTGACGATGAGAACGAGGTGGAGTACACCATCTACCGGGACAGGACCTCCGAACTCAGGGCCAAGGCTGCCCTGAGGAGGGAGAAGGCCTTCTTCGAGAACCTCTTCGAGGCCTGCCCCGACGCGATAATCCTTAGCAACAGGGAGGGAGAGGTCCTCCGGGCCAACAGGGCTTTCTATGAACTATTCGGCTACTCGGAAGAAGACCGGGTTATCGGCGGTGATATTTTCAGCATCGTCGCCAGGAACCCCAGGAGCAAGAAGGAGGCCCGGGAACTGGAGGAACGATTCTGGGGCGGCGAGGAGATCGACCGCGAGGTGGTTCGCCAGAGAAAGGACGGCTCCGATATTCACCTCCACCTTACCCAGGTCCCCTTCCGCCTTGAGGAGGGAAACGTAGTTGACTACATCATCTACAGGGATATCGAACACAGGAAAAAGGCAGAAAGGGAAACCCTCCGGCACCTGGCCTTCGAAAGGCTTATCTCTTCAATATCTTCCCTGTTCCTTTCACCCGGGGAAATAACCGAACAGGCCCGGGAGGCCGTCTCGGAGATCGCGGTCCACATAGGGGCGACCCACGCCTTCGTTAACCTCTTCTCCGACGGGGAGGAAGTAACGCCTCTTGCCCGATGGGCCTCCCCTGATATGGAGCCGGTAAACAGCCCTCACATTAACCAGCCGTGGACCTGGCTAGCGGAAAGGATCAGAAAGGAACCCGTCGTCTACGTCCCCAATACGGAAGCATTGCCCCCGGAGGCATCTGGAGAGTATTCCTTCGCCCTCTCCCTGGGATGGAAGTCCTTCGTGGCCTATCCAGTATTTGCCGGGGATCGCTGCAGGGGTTTCGCTCTCTTCGGCGATTCCCTCAGGGAGGATCCCTGGAGAGGGCCCGACGCCCCGGCCGGGAAGATCTTCTGCAACATCATCGGCCAGGCCATCCTGAGGCACGACCTGGAGGAGGCCCGCCGTGAATCAGAACGTTTCCTGAATGACATACTCCAGTTCCAGACCGATTTTGTGGTCAGGATCAAGCCCGACTTATCGGTCATATTCGCCAACAGGGCTTTCTCGGAATTCCTTGGCTTGCCTGAGGGCCTTCCGAGGGGCTCATCCCTGAAGGGTCTTATGATAGAAGAGGACCTGGAACAGGGACTCAGGATGGTGGAACCCCTTTCACGGGAGAACCCCGTATCGGTTAGCGAAGAGGAGATGACAGGGCACGACGGGTCGAAAAGATGGATCCAGTGGATAGACAGGGGCATCTTCGACGGAAGCGGCAACCTTGTTGAGATCCAGGGAGTTGGAAGGGACATAAGCCGATTGAGAAGGACCCAGGAAGCCCTCAAGGAGAGCGAACAGAAGTTCCTGAACATCGTGGAGGACCAGGACGAGTTCATAATCCGCTTCAAACCCGACGGGACCCTCACCTTCGCGAACTCCTCCTACTGCAGGCGCTTCGGCAAAAAACTGGAGGAGATCCTGGGGCAGTGCGTCTTCGACCATGTGGACCAGGATGAGGCATCACGGCTTAAACGGGAGCACTTCGACCTTCTCACCCCCGAAAACCCCACCAACACAGACGAGTCGTGGTCGTTGCTCCCCGACGGACAGACGCGGCTCGAGCAGTGGCATAACAGGGGCATTTTCGATCAAGAAGGCAACCTCGTAACCATTCAGTGCGTGGGCAGGGATATCACGCCCCAGAGAGAGGCGGAGCAAGCTCTCCGCGAGAGTGAGAGGCGCTACGCCGCCATTGTCGAAAGCCAGGTCGAGATGGTGTGCCGCTTCAATCCCGAAGGAACGATCACCTTCGTGAACGACGCCTTCTGCCTCTTCTTCGGGCTCGAGAGGGAACACATCCTTTACCGCCCCCTTTCGGAGGTCATCGAGGATGCCGGAGCTTCGTCACCCATAACCCGCCACGATGATCTCTCCCCATCGGACCCCGCTTCCTTCTTCGAACACAGTCTGACCCTTCCCACGGGGAAGAAGCGCTGGCTGAGATGGTCAAGAAGGGGCATCTTCGACGAAAAGGGAGACCTGAGGGAGATACAGGCAGTAGCCAGAGATATGACCGACATGAAAAGGACCGAGGAGGAGTTGAGACATCTAAACTCGATCCTCCGTTCCATCAGGGGGGTCAACCGGCTGATCAGCAGGCACCAGGAAAGCGAGAGGCTCGTCCAGGAGATATGTGCCCACCTTGTTGAGACAAGGGGTTACCGGAACGTGTGGATAGGTATCCTTGGAAGGGGCGGCAGCCTGGCATCTGTATCTGAAGCGGGAATAGGCTCTGACGGAAGGCCCATGTCGGAGAGGATCAGACATGGGATGCTCAACGAATGGGGGATGTCCGTCCTTAAGGAGCCGGGGATCCACATGAAGCGCGGCATCATGACCATGACCGACTGCCCTCTCCTCGACAAGTATGAAGAAGCCGGAATAATGACCACCCGGCTTGAATTCGCCGGAAAGACCTACGGTCTGATCTCGGTATCCATTACCGGGGAAGCTCCCATCGACCCCGAGGAACAGGCTCTCTTCCTGGAGCTCGCTGAGGATATCTCCTTTGCTCTCCACGTTATCGAGACCGAGATGGACCGCCGGGAGAAGGCCACCACCCTTGAGGAGAAGGCCCGGCAACTCGAGCTGCTCGTCTCTGAGCACCCCTCCGGGCTTTGGGAATGGGACGTTAGCGAGGGGAGGGTCGTCATGAACTCCGCCTACGAAACCATGCTGGGCTACTCCCCCGGCGAGATGGGGCAGTCCATCGAAAACTGGAAGGGACAGATCCACCCCGATGACCTGCCAGGGATGATTGACCTTTTGAACAGGGCCATCTCCGGCGGGAATGGGGAGAACATCTACGAGGCCGACTATAGAATGCTCAAGAAGGAAGGGACCTGGCTGACGCTCCGGAGCCGGGGGTTTGTGGTCCGCAGGGACCGCAACGGAAGGGCCGCCAGGATGGTTGGGATCCACACCCCGATCTGTCAGGACCATCAGGCAGGGAAAGAGGAGGAGAGACGATGAGGCGAAAGGACAAGGAGATAACCGAAGCTGCACAGATCAGGGGGATCCTGGAGAGGGGCAAGGTCTGCAGGATCGCATTCTTTGACGATGAGTTCCCCTATATGGTTCCCGTGTGTTTCGGCTTCGACGGGAGATCCATCTTTTTCCACGGCTTCAACGGCGGCAAAAAGATGGAATGCCTCAGGAAAGACCCCCGGGTCTGCTTCGAGGTCGAAGAGGACATCGAGGTAGTCTCAGATCCCGACCCGTGTGAATGGACCCTCAAGTACAGGAGCGTAGTGGGTTTCGGTAAGGCCACCGTACTGGAAGGCTCCGAAGAAAAAAGGGCAGGGCTTGACGTGGTCGTCCGACAGTTCGCGGGACGGGAGCTGTCATTTCCCGACCAGGCCATGGCCAAAGTCGCCGTAGTCAGGATAGATATCGAGTCAATGACGGGACGGCGCAACGGCTATCCTCCCCGGGAAAACTGAAAATGGAAGCTTTTATCACGGCGGCGATCTCCTGGATAGTGTCCACCATCGGCAGGATGGGCTACACCGGAGTGGTCGCCCTGATGTTCCTGGAGTCGTCCTTCTTCCCCTTCCCCAGCGAGGTGGTGGTGCCCCCCGCCGGGTACCTGGCCTCCCAGGGGCAGATGAACCTTTTCCTCGTCATTGCCGCAGGCATTGCAGGAAGCATACTGGGTGCACTCTTCAACTACTGGATATCCCTCACCTTCGGCCGCCCGTTCTTCCGCAGGTTCGGCAAGTACGTCTTCGTAGGCGAAAAGGCCCTCGACAGGGCAGATGAATTCTTTGCGAAGCACGGCCACATAAGCACCTTTATCGGCAGACTCCTTCCCGGGATCCGTCAGCTGATCTCGCTGCCTGCAGGCCTGGCAAGGATGAACATACCCCTTTTCCTGTTCTTCACTACCCTCGGGTCGGGGATCTGGGTGGTCATCCTTGCCTACGTGGGCTACTGGGTCGGCAACAATCAGGACCTGGTCCACCAGTACATGCATACGGCGACCTATATCTCCATCGCCGCGTGCGCGTTACTGGCCATTGGTTACGTGATCCATTACAAAAGGAAGAACAAAAAACGTAACGCGTGACTAGTGAATCTTTAATAGTGAAGCAGAAAACCGAAAGGCGTGAACGGTGAACGGGAAGGGCAAGTTGCTTGTCATTCTGAGCGTAGGAAGAATCTGGGTTAGCTGCCGGTTCTCACAACGAAAAGGTTTTCTTTGGGGTCCACCCTACCCTACGCTGGCGGCGCGCCAGCGTAGGGCGCCTTGTCTGTGGAAAAAGGTTTGTTTTTGCCCTTGCAATGGCTTTTCCGAGTCACGAATCACGGGGTTTTGGGTTTCCCAGTTACGAGTCACAAGGTGCCCCAAGCGCAGCGACAGGGTACGAGTTACGCCTTTTGCCCTTAGGCTTTTCCTGCCTCGTGCAGCCTGTCTACTGTCGCCTTGTTTCAGGTTTCCGAGTCACGATTTACGGCTCCTCAATTTGTTCCCCTAAAGCATACAATTTGACGATTCGTGACATTCAGTGTATACTCCTTAGGCTGAAAAAAGCGCCTGTGATCTCAACGAAACTCATGAAATTCTCCAGGTAACACCGCACAAAGTATCTCCGCCGGTTATTCAGGGTTTCAGGCGTTTCCCCTTAACCGCCCATCCAGGGGCGGGAAGTTTCCTGTTGCCCGGGGGATAAGGGCATTTCAGTCTGAATATATCGAGGTGGTAGGGTGAGTAGTCCAAACGGCGCAAGACGCGTTGTAAACACGCTTGAATCCCTGGGTGTTTTCGTAATTTTTGGCATCCCGGGGATACATAATCTGGATATTTACACCGCTCTCACGGAGAGCGAGATCCGCCACGTTACGGCCCGTCACGAACAGGGAGCGGGTTTTATGGCCGATGGATATGCCAGATCCACCGGAAAGACGGGGGTGGCCCTGGTGATCTCCGGCCCCGGTCTTACGAACATTCTTACCCCTATGGCGCAGGCCCTTCACGATTCCATCCCCATGCTCGTGATATCCAGCCAGATACCAACCCCCTTCATAGGCAGGCGCTGCGGCTTTCTACACGAACTTCCCGACAGCGCCTCTCTCGCACAAGGAGTCTCCAAGAAGAGCTTCTGTGCCAGGACACCGGAAGAGGTCCCTGCTGTGATCCGGTCGGCATGGGATCTTGCCTCTGACGGTCGCCCGGGCCCTGTCCACGTGGAGATCCCCATGGATGTTTTGGGGCAGACCAGCGGCGGTAAGGTCTCTTTTCAAGACTCACCTCCCCCCTACCCGGATTTTCTTATCCCCGAAGGTGCTATGACCCGGACTGCTGACCTTCTGGACAACTCCTCCAACCCAGTGATCTTCGTTGGCGGCGGCTCCTGTGGAGCAAGTGAAGCTCTCTCCAAACTCGCGGAAATATCCGGTGCCATGGTCATCGAGACCTGTGCCGGCAAGGGCACTGTCGATGAAAGAAACCCCCTCTGCCTGGGAGCAAGGTCTCATTTCCCCTGCGTCAGGGAGGCTCTTTCAGAAGCAGACCTCATTCTCGCCTTCGGGACGGAACTCTCGCCGACGGACCTCTGGGAAAAACCCCTCCCCAAAAACGTTACCCTGGTCCAGGTCGATCTCGACCCCGCCAATTTCAGCCGGAACGGTATGGCCGATATCGGGATAACCGCCGATGCGAACGAGATAGCTTCGGCTTTGCTGCAGATGGTCTCTCCCAACCCTTCCAGATCAGCGGGGACAAAAGAGCAGGTCAGCAGACTTATAGAAAAGAGCAGCGAAGAACTGGCCACCGTGACGGGCATGGGAGACGAACTAGACTCCATGAATGCACTTGTCTCAGCTATCCGCAAAGCGATCCCGGAGGAAGGGATCCTCTTCGCCGACATGACCGGCCCAGCCTATGTAGCCATAAGCGAGTACCCGGCATATTCTCCCAGGACTTTCCTGCACCCCGTAGGATTCGGGACCCTCGGGCTGGCGCTTCCTGGCGCTATCGGGGCCGCCATCGCAAGACCTTCAAGACCCGTCTGCGTCATGGCCGGTGACGGGGGTTTTCAGTTCACCCTCCCTGAACTCGCTGTTGCGGTCCAGGAACGTCTCCCGATCCCTGTGGTTATATGGAACGACCATGGCTTCGGGGAGATAAGGAGAAACGAGAATGCCCGGCATCCCGGTATGTTCATAGCCGTCGACAACACCCCACCGGACCTTGCCCTCCTTGCTTCGGCATACGGCGCAAAGTACTCCAGGCCGGAGACTCCCGGGGACATCTCCGCTTCTATCAGGCAGGCCTTCTCTGCCGGAGTCCCCACGATAATCGAGTGCACCACGGGAAATGGAGGGGTCCACTGATGACCGTCAAGGGACTGCGCCCTGAAGTCCTTTCCATGGAGACCTATGTCCCGGGAAAGACCATAGAGGAGGTCCGAAGGGAACTCGGGCTTGAAAGGGTGGTCAAGCTCGGTTCCAACGAGAATCCCTACGGACCCTTCCCAAAAGCTCTGGAGGCAATGATGAAGGAGCTGGCCGAAGCCAATCGCTACCCCGACATCGCCTTCGAGGAGATAAAGGGACTCCTTGCAAAGCTCCACGGGGTCACCCAGAAAAACATAGCAATATCCCACGGTGCCGAGGGGATGCTACAGGCCATGGGTAAGTGTTTCATCTCCCCCGGGGACGAGGTCCTGATACCGTCGGCGACCTACGGCCTCTACAGGGAGATCTCAAGGCTTATGGGGGCAAAGGTCGTGAACATCCCCATGAACGGGTACTCAACGGACATGAAGGGCATCGCCAATGCCGTGACTGACCGGACCAAGCTTGTCTGGATCTGCAACCCCAACAACCCCACAGGCACGGTCATCGATCCCGAGAGCCTGGAAAAGTTTTTCATGGCCCTTCCAGAGGACGCCTGGGTCGTTCTCGACGAGGCCTACGCCGAGTTCGCGTCGCCCGAAGAGCTCCCGGACAGGGCCAGGCTCATATCTGAAGGGAAGAACCTGGTCTCGGTAAGGACCTTCTCCAAGGCCTACGGATTGGCAGGGGCCCGGCTGGGCTACGGCATGGCCCGGGAGGAAGTGGTGACGGCAATAGACACCGTAAGCGAACCCTTCAACGCGAACAGGCTGGGGATCGCCGCCGGGGTTGCCGTACTGACCCGGGATCGTGAAGCCTGCGAAAGGGCAAGGGCTCTTATCCTGACCGAAAGGGAAAGGGTATCGCAACACCTTCAGGCCATGGGGATGAGCGTGGTCCCATCTAGGACGAACTTCATCTTCTTCGACACCCCCTTCCACGCCGAAAACCTGGCTGAAGAGCTTCTGTATCGGGGAGTGATCGTTCGGCCCTGCGGTGGGTGGGGTTACCAGGGTGCCATCCGGGTCACCGTCGGGACAGAAGAGGAGAACGACATCTTCCTGGCGGCCCTGAAGGAAACTGTCGAAACGATGAGAGAAAAAGATAGCGGAACCGGTTCCCACAGGGAGGTAGAAGATGGTCCTGTTCGATAGCGTTACGAAAGTTTATGAAGACGGCACCCGGGCAGTTGACGGGCTCGACCTGGAGATCGGGCGCGGAGAGATCGCCGTTCTGATAGGCCCCAGCGGATGTGGGAAGACCACAACCCTGAAGATGGTGAACCGCCTGGAAGAACTTTCCTCTGGGAGGATCCTCGTCGACGGAAAGGACATCAACTCCCTGGATCCGGTCCAGCTTCGAAGGTCCATCGGCTACGTGGTCCAGGAGATAGCCCTCATGCCCCACATGTCGGTGGCCGAGAACATAGCCATCGTCCCCAGGCTGCTGGGGTGGGACAAGAAACGCATAAAGAAGCGGGTTGACGAACTGCTGGAGCTTGCGAGGCTCGAACCTTCAAAGTACCGCTACCGCCTCCCCGACCAGCTCAGCGGAGGACAGAAGCAGCGAATAGGTGTCCTGAGAGCCCTGGCCGCCGACCCCGAGGTAATACTCATGGACGAACCTTTCGGAGCCCTTGACCCAATAAGCCGTGAGGGGCTCCAGAACGAACTTCTTGAACTCCAGAATGCCGTGAAGAAGACCATCGTCTTCGTGACCCACGACATGGAGGAGGCTCTGAGAATGGCCGACCAGGTGGTCATCATGCGTAAGGGGCGCATAGAGCAGATGGGTACGCCCGAGGAGATCCAGGACCGCCCCGCCACGGAGTTCATCAGGAACTTTATCGGCGAGGACAGGCTATCCAACATCTCTCCCGAATCCCCGGTGGAGATCCTCGTCCAGGACCCGGTGATCAAAGCCCGTTCTGATTCCATGGCCTCTGAACTGCTGGACCTTATGGAAGAAGAGGGGTGCGAGACCGCCCAGGTGGTGGACAAGAAAGGCAAGTGGAGAGGGATGGCGCTGCTCTGGCTGATCAAGCGTGCGGCCAGGAGCGGCCTCCCGGCTTCGGACGGCATCACCCGGGACAGGAAACTGCAGGCAGGCGATTCCACACTGCGCGACGCGGCTGAGATGCTTGCCGACCAGGATCTGCCGATCCCTGTTATCAGCGATACCGGAGACCTTTTAGGGGTCGTTACCCAGGCCGGTATAGCCCGGCTGACCATCGGCAGGCTTACGAGGAAAAGGCGGGAGGTGCGAGAATAATGTTTCAGCAGAGACCTTTCTGGGAACTCTTCTCGGCCTATGTGATCCGTTTCTGGCCGAGGATACTCCAGCTCACATGGCAGCATATCGTCATCTCCTCCATTGCTCTCGCTATAACCCTGGTGGTATGCATCCCCCTTGGGATCTACCTGACGAAGAACGAAAAACTGGCCCCCTATGCCATAGGGGTGGCGAACATCTTCCAGACCATCCCCAGCCTGGCCCTCCTGGGCTTTCTGATCTTCATCTTCGGCATCGGCAACGACAACGCCATCTGTGCCCTCTTCCTTTACGCCATGCTGCCGGTGATACAGAACACCTACACGGGGCTCAAGAATGTACCCAGACACCTGATCCTCGCGGCCAGGGGCATGGGTATGACCGAGTACCAGATACTGACCCGGGTCCAGCTGCCTATTGGTCTTCCAGTGATACTTGCCGGGGTAAGGGTAGCCACGGTATGGATCATCGGGACAGCCACGCTGGCCTCGGCCATTGGCGGAGGTGGGCTTGGAAGGCTCATCTTCTCCGGCCTGGCCTCTATAAGGAATGAGGTAGTACTGGCTGGCGCACTTCCGGCCACTCTTCTTGCCCTCGGGGCCGACCAGCTTCTCAAGTTGTTCCAGGCCTACTCGGACCCGAAGAAGAGGGCTATGAGGATCTCCAAAAGGTCGGGACCATCCGGGGACAGGCCGTAGAAAGATCCTGTCAACAATATCAGAAAGGGGACATGCGTTATGAAAGGAAAGACCATGCTTTTGATGGTCGTGGCGGCCTTCGTAATTGTCGTAGGCCTTGTGGTGATGAACAACGGGAAACAGGAAGTCCCGCCCCCGCCCGAAGAGGCGATAGTCGCCGAGACGGACCCCGCAGACTATGAGGGCACCGTCAGGATAGGCGGGCAGACCGTTAACGAGTCCATTGTACTGGCATGGATGGGCAAGCTCCTCATCGAGAACCACACGGGGCTGAAGGCCGATATAAACACGGAGTTCGCTGCATCTTCGGTCCTTCACCAGGCCATGTCAGGCGGGGAACTGGACATCTACCCGACCTGGACCGGCACCCAGCTGACAGGGGTCCTGCGATACGAAGGACCCAACCTCCCTTCTGATGAGACCTTCCAGATGGTCAAGGAAGGATTCGAGGAGAACTTCAACATGACCTGGACCTCCCCCATAGGATTCAACAATACCTACGTCATGGCCGTTCGAAGGGAGACCGCCGAGAAGCTGGAGCTCGAGAAGGCCTCGGACCTCGCTGACCACGCCTCGGGAATGAGACTGGCCGGCGATGAGAACTTTGACACCCGGCCCGACGCCTACCCGGGCTGGTCCGAGGCCTACGGGATAGAGTTCGGCGAAGTCCTGCCGATGCAGTACTCCATCATGTACAGGGCCATCGCCAACGAAGAGGTCGATGTGATCGCGGCATACTCCACAGACTCCCGCATCAAGAAACTGGATCTGGCCCTTCTGGAGGACGACATGTCCTTCTTCCCGGATTACAGCGCCGCTTTCGTGGTCAGAATGGAGATCCTCGAAGAGTACCCGGAGCTTCTTGATGTACTGGAGAAGCTCAGCGGGACCATCGACGAGGTCACAATGTCGGAGCTTAACGGCAGGTTCGACGACGGCGAGGAACCCGAGGATATCGCCAAAGACTTCCTCTCCGGGGCCGGGCTTATCTAGAACAAAAAACCCAGACACGGGGCCGTCTCCTTGGGGGGCGGCCCTTTTGCTTTTGCCTGATTCCCCTTAACATGGTACATTGTGCCCCGAAGAGAGTAGGGACTATTCTAAAAAATGTGAGGCGATACGCCATGTCCATGAGAGATATTTTCCAGGGTTCTCCCTTTGGAGGCGGGGGAGGGGAACCAAGGAGACAGATACGCCCCCTCAGGTTCAGGAAGAGCGTGTGGATCCTTTTCGGGATCGTCCTGTTGCTGGCGGTGGTCATTCCCGCCACGGCAACCTTTTACACCGACATGCTCTGGTTCAGGGAGAGGGGGCTCTCCCAGGTATTCTGGACCAGGCTTATACCCCAGTGGATCCTCTTTGCCGTAGCCGCAGTCGCAGCCTTCGCCATCTTCTCCCTGAACTGGCTCAAGGCGCGCAGGTCTGCAATAAAGGATCTGGCCTCCTCCCTCCCCGAAGAGGCGGGAGATATGCCCCTTAGGGCTTCGGCAGTGGTGGTCGCGATCATCGCCGGGGCGCTGGCCGTGATGAACGGGTTGGGGATACGCTCGGAGTGGATGACGGTCCTTCAGTTCTTTAACAGGACTCCCTTTGGGAAAAACGACCCGCTTTTTGGGAAGGATATTGCCTTCTATGTTTTCGAGATCCCATTCCTGTCTATGCTCCAGGGCTGGCTTCTCAACACGCTGATCATGGCCCTGATGGGAGTTGCCCTTATAGTCTTCCTGGCAGCCTTCCCGAAAATGCGCGAGGAGAACCGGATATACCTCCCATCCCATGCCAGGAGCCACCTCTCCATCCTGGGCGCCGTAACCGTCCTTGTCTGGGGGGCCGGGATGTGGCTAGAGCGTTTCAACCTTCTTCTCTCCCCGGAAGGAGTTGTCTTCGGGGCGGGTTACACCGATGTTCATGTCCGGCTGTTCGCGATCAACGTGATGATAGCCCTCTCGGTCATCGTTGCCGCGCTCCTGGTGGCGAACCTTTACAAAAGGACCTGGAGGCTGGCAATTGCGGGGGGTATACTCCTGGTCGGCGCAAGCTTTCTTCTCAGGGGAGTGGTCCCGGGCATAATCCAGAAGTACGTGGTGGAACCCAATGAATTCTCCAAGGAACGCCCCTATATCGAGTTCAACATAAACAGCACCCTGGAGGCCTACGGGCTGGACTCCCTTGAGATCATCGACTTTAGTCCGGAGAACGCCATAACCAGGGAGAACATAGACAACGAACCAGACACCATAAGGAACATCAGGCTCTGGGACTACCGACCCCTTCTGAGGGCCTTCAAACAGCTGCAGGAGATAAGGACCTACTACGACTTCCCCGACGTTGATATCGCACGATACACTTTCGACGGCTCCTACAGACAGGTGATGTTGGCTGCCAGGGAACTCGACCACGGACAGCTCCAGAACCCCACCTGGGTCAACCGGCACCTTGAGTTCACCCATGGCTACGGGATAGTCATGAATTTCGTGAACGAGGTGGACAGCGCAGGGAAACCGGTGCTGATAGTCAAGGACCTCCCCCCGCAGATGTCGGTCCCCCTCAGGATCGAGAAGCCGCAGATCTACTATGGGGAAAAAACTAACCCCTATTCACTGGTCCGCACCAGCATCCTGGAATTCGACTACCCCATGGGAGATGCCAACGTAAGGACGACCTACGAGGGGACCGGAGGCGTTCCTATCGGGAACCTTTTCCGAAGGATCATGTTCGCCCTCCGGTACCGTGATTCGGAGATCCTCTTCACCAACGTCATAACCTCCGAAAGCAGGGTCCTGATGTACCGAAGCATCCGGGAACGCCTGGACAAGGTAGCGCCTTTCCTTCTCTATGACAGTGACCCCTACCTGGCCATCATCGACGGGAGGCTGGTGTGGATCCAGGACGCCTACACCGCCACCGACCGCTACCCATACTCCAACCCCGTGAGCGTAACAGGGACCCGGCAGAGGATTAATTACATCCGGAACAGCATCAAGGCTGTTGTAGACGCTTATGACGGGAGCATCCTCCTTTATATTTCCGACGGTGAAGATCCTATGATCAGGACATGGGCGGGTATTTTCCCCGCGCTTTTCACACCTATCGAGGATGCCCACCCCGAACTTTGCACCCAGATCCGCTATCCCATGGCTCAATTCCTTATACAGAGCGAGATCTTCCGCACATATCACATGAGCGACCCCAACACCTTCTACAACAAGGAGGACGTCTGGCGGCTGGACAATCAGACGACTACAGGAAGCCTCAACGCCTACTACCTGATAATGAGGCTTGTCGGGGAGGAAAAAGCCGAATTTGCGCTGATCGCACCCTTCATGCCTGTGGGGCGCGACAACATGATCGCCTGGATGGCTGGACGCTCCAACGTGCCCAATTACGGGCAGCTTCTTGTCTACCAGTTCCCGAAACAGCAGCTGATCTTCGGCCCTTCACAGGTTGCCGCCCTGATCGACCAGGACCCCGAGATATCGGCCCAGCTCTCGCTATGGACACAGCGGGGTTCCGACGTGATAAGGGGAGACATCATGGTCATCCCCCTGGACGATGCCCTTCTATATGTCCAGGCCCTCTACCTGCGGGCCGAGAACAGCGATCTGCCTGAACTCAAGAGGGTGATCGTCTCTTCGGGCGGAAAAGTCGCCTGGGCGGAGACAGTTGATGAAGCCCTTTCGACCCTCCTGCTGCGGCTCCACGGTGCGGGACTGCCGAGGGTGGCCCCCCCGGAGACGGCTCCCGGAGAAGAAAGACCCGCCGCACGTCTACCGGTAATAGTGAGCGGGACAGCCAGGGATCTGGCCGGACAGGCAAGAGACCACTTCGATGAGGCCCAGCGGGCCTCGCGCATGGGCGACTGGGCCAGATACGGGGAGGAACTGGAGAAACTCCGTGAGGTCCTGGAGGCCCTCCTGGAAGAAACAGTACCACCGAGCCAGTGATCATTTGGGGCTCCCCGCCGGGGAGCCCCTTTTCCTCTGGAGATCCTTGAAAAAGGAGCCATTCATGAAATGAGATTGATTATCATTTATAAAAGCTTTAAGCTTTTAACACCTTGTGATCCCAAAGGAGCGGTCCCGGAATGTGGGGAAAGCTGATAGTCCTTCTCTCCCTTGCTTTTCAGGTTGCCGCAAGCGTAGTTTCCCTCAGGCTTTTCAAGGTCCCCCGAAGGCATCCCTGCGTCTTTCTCATCGCGGGAGTCATGATCCTGATGGTGTGGCGTCGTCTGATAACCTTTATACATATCCTTTCAGGTAACTCCCTCTCTTTAAAAGAAACCGTTTTCGAATCCCTTGGACTGGCCATATCGGTCTTTTTGTTCCTGTCCGCCTTGTGGGCAGTCCCCCGACTGATGCAATTCATTTCGGAAAAAAATGAGCTCCTGGAGAAGCATTCAAAAGCCTCACAGATAATACGGGACCTTGCGATACCCGCCTTTGTCATTGACAGGGACCATACCGTGATCCACTGGAACAGGGCCTGCGAGAAACTGACAGGCATCCCGGCCGAAGAGATGGTGGGCACCAGATCACCCTGGAGGGCCTTCTACAACGAAGAGAGACCTGTGCTGGCCGACATGATAGTTGACCAGGCATCGGCGGAGGATCTCGCAAGACTATACGGCAGATCCAGCCACCCCTCCTCTACCGTGAAGGACGGCTGGGAGGCAGAGTTCTTCCTGCCCGCACTTAACGGAGGCAGGTGGCTCTTCTTTTCGGCGGGGCCACTCTACACCCCTGAAGGAGAGATCTGCGGCTCCATTGAAACCTTCCAGGACACCACAAGCAAGATGAAGACCGGTATCCACCTCTCCAGAAGCACATCCAGACTCCGCACCCTCCACGATATCGTAAAGGAGATATCGGGGGAGAAGACCGTAAAATCCCTCCTTGATCGGGCGGCCAGCCTGCTCAAGGAGGAGATGAATATTTCGAACGTCACCTTCCTCGAGAACACCGCAGACAAAAGAGAGCGGGATGTCAGACTTCGGTTGGCGGCCTCCAGTTCGCTCGATGCAGACACCATGGAGAGACTCACCATCGAGCTCCAGCGATCAGGTCTTGGACTGAGCACCAGAGCCGCTGTTTCCAGGAAGAACGTGGTTACAGCAAATGTTTGGGAGGACCCCGAATATATCCCCTTCTTCGACGGCACCTTCTCCGAGATAGACGTCCCCATCCTCGACGGAGAACAGGTTCTGGGAGTCATATCCGTCGAGGGGTACGCCCCCTTCGACTCACAGGACGAGGAGCTGTTCAATATCCTTGCCGGGCATCTGGCATCGCTCTGGAGATCAATTGAACTGGTCAGTGAGGTCGAATGCCTTGCTCTCACAGACCAACTGACGGGCCTCCCCAACAGGCACGCCCTGTTCCAGAGGCTCTGCAGCGAGGAGAACAGGCTTCTCCGCTACGGTGGAAGGATGTCGGTCCTGATGATGGACATGACCCGGTTCAAGGAGATCAACGACACTTATGGGCACATGATGGGCGACGATGCAATGAGGGCTTCGGCGGCCTGCATAAGGGATTGTCTGCGGGGATCGGATTTTGTGGCACGGTTCGGCGGAGATGAATTCGTGGCCTTGCTTCCGGAGACAGGCTCCGACGAGGCCTCGTTGGTGGTAGAAAGGATCTCGAAAAGGCTGTCGGATGTCAGAGTTAGCGGCATTCCCCTTGACCTGAGGGCCGACTTCGGACTTGCCCTCTTTCCCGACGACGGGAAAAAGATGACAACGGTAATTCAAAAAGCCGATAACAGGATGTACGAGAACAAAGCGGGAAGGGTCGATACCTAGCGGCAGGGGAGCAGGAAGGTCATCTCCGAGAGCCTGTCTGCCAGATCCCCCCTGGAAGGGTCGAAGCATTCCACATCCATACCGGGCCTGAGCGTGGTAATAACCGCGGAACCGATAACGTGGCGCCCCTCCTCTCCATTCCGGAATGTCCTGACACCCCAGGTGGAGTGGAAGACAAAGGGCACCCCCCTGAAGGTCCCAAGGTAGAGCATTATGTGCCCCGGCACCCTGAGCAACGTCGCGAAGGGTACCCCCTCCCTGACCAGCCTCTGCTCCTTCTGATCTCCCGTGACCTCTCCAAAGGAACTGAAGGGGAAGGCCCTGGCCTGGGCCGCCGAGTTCCGGGGGAGCCAGACTCCAAAGGCGGTGAAAAGGTCCCTCAGGCTTCCCGAGCAATCCCGGTTACCCCCGAGATCCCCCCAGCCGTAGGGTGTGCCGAGGATCCTGTCGATGACCATCGCAAGATTCCACTCCGAAAGAACAAGGGGACCCTCTGAAGCCTGCTCGGCTGAAAGAAAAGCCTCCACCTGTACGGCTCCGCCCTTTTCATTCCTCACAGGTACGGCCACCGTCACCGGACCTCCGTTACCGCTCCTGATGATCGGAAGGACCGTACCGATCCTGGCGGTGAACCTGTAGATTCCGCTGTTGTCACTGATGGTAACACCGTCGTCTGTTATGAAGGCAAGGGGCATGTCCTGCCACTGCCTGACCAGGTCTTCATCAGCGAAGGCCAGATCCCTGGTATCCACCCAACCCGAAGCATAGCCCGTCTCTACGAAGGCCCAGGCTCCGTCGGCAGAGAAGTGCCCCACGAAGAGGGGCTCTCCGGCCTTGACCCTGGAGTTCTGGAGGTAGTCGAAGGGGAAACCCTCACCCGCCAGAGAGGGGTCCCTGAAGAAGGGCCTCGCCGTTGGCAGGGTCCTGAGATCGGTATCGACACAGGCCAGGGCCCTCCTGTTCACCGAGCCCCAGCTCTCCATGGAGCAGTTGTCCAGGAGGAAGTCCATCCACTCTCTGCTGTGGGGTCTAAGGTTCTCTCCCCAGGGTTCGACCTCCTTCCAATGCTCCCACGCCCAAAGGGAATCTTCCGGCTGGACCTCAAGATGGTCCCTGTTCCAGGGCGAGAAGAACCTCTCCCTGAAACTGGTCTCCATCTCCCTTGCTACAGATCCTTCGACCATGGGGGTCCCGAAGTCTCCGCCCACAAAGCGAAGGGCCGTCCCGGGCGTCTCAAGGGCCAGGGCAGGGCAGACCTTGACGAGCAGCCACGCCGCCATAAGGACCACGATCCATCTTTTTCCCGAAATGGTACGAAAGAGTCCTTCTTGGGATAATATGTTCATCAGCAACCTCTTCCATTACAAGGAGGTAAAACCATGGGTCTCGAGAACCAGATCATCATACTGGGCAAGGTCGCCCTCGCGATCCTCCTGGGAGGCCTGATAGGCCTTGAGAGGGAGACGATAGGGAAGCCTGCGGGCATGAGGACCCATATGCTTATCGCCGGTGCCTCTACCCTCTTTGCAGCCCTGGGGAGCGTGATCATAAACTATTTCGGGGAGGTCACCTGCGGCACTGACCTTGTCAGGAGCGATCCCATCCGTGTGATCCAGGCCATCGCCCTAGGGATAAGCTTCATCGGTGCCGGGACGATCATGCAGCACCCCGAGAGGCGAAAGGTGATCTACCTTACCTCTGCGGCCTCGATCCTCTTCACCGCCGGTGTCGGAATTGCCGTGGCCGTCGACCAGTTCTTTTTGGCGGTCGGGTGTGTAGCCATTGTATGGATCGTCAACCGCGGGCTCCGTTATATCGACAAGAAGGTACTGAAGAGAAGAACGCCCCTTTCCCGCTCCCGCGAAAGCGACCTCAATGAATAACGGCCTTTGGAGGGTCAGAAGTCTCCTTCAGACCTGCTCTCGAGGGTGAAACCCGGCTCCTTGAAGAGGTCCAGGCAGGCATCGACCACGTCCGGGTCGTACTCCAGGCCGCGCCCCCTATCTATCTCCCCCAGGGCTTCCTCGAGTCCCAGCGCCGGCCGGTGGGGCCTCCTGGAGATCATGGCCTCCATGGCATCGGCCACTGAGATTATCCTCGCCTCCGGTAGCATCCTGTCCCCAGTCAGTCCCGACGGGTAACCGGAGCCGTCGACCCTCTCGTGGTGCTGAAGGATGATCTCCGCCGCAAAGGCCAGGTGGTCAATATCCTTGAGGATCTCGTAACCCACAAGTGGGTGCATCCTGACTATGCTGTACTCGTCCTCGGATAGGTGCATGGGTTTCGCCAGGACCTGGATCGGGATGGAGACCTTTCCCACATCATGGACAAGGGCGGCCATCCTGAGGACCCTGGAGGAAGACTCTGACAGGCCAAGGCGCCTTGATATGGCATAGGATAACCTTGCCACCCTTCTCTGGTGGCCCGCAATGAAAGGGTCTTTCATCTCCACAATCTTCTCTATGGCCCGGAGGGTTCCCTCGGTCATAGCCAAGGTATCCTGCTCCCTGACACTGGCATCGTCATGGATCCTTTCGTACCTTGATACGTCGGACAGCAGGAGCAGCTCGTCGGATCCTGCCGGGGAAGGAAGGGGTGTCAGGGTCCCGACCACCCAGCGGGTCTCTCCCCGGGGAGTGGAGAGCCTGAAATGGAAGGGCGTGGTCTCACGGGAGGTCCCCTGTCCGCGACCGGACCCTAAAAAAGGCAGATCCTCCCTGGAGGCCAGTTCAAGCCAGGGTTTTCCCTTGATCTCCTCGTCCGGCTTCTCCGTCATCTCGCCCACCAGAGGGTTGGCTGCCAGGATCATGCCATCCCTCAGGATGCAGACCCCGGTGGTCCTGCTTTCGAAAAGGACCTTTGCCAGATCCCCGGCCATCCGGGAAAAGCCCTCCATCTCCTGGCTCACTCTCTTCACCTCCAAAACCCTGTATACCTCTTTCTGCGTTATTCTACCACACCATTAAAATGAACCTCAGGCTTCACAAAGGACCGGGTTCTGATATCTTATCAGAGGGGGTGATGGCTTGAACGACTCCGAAATGGCGGAAAGGTTCCTGGAGGTCATTGAAGATACCATTCTGCCCATGACCAAAGAAGCCGTAAGAGAAGGTCACAACATCTTCGGGGGTGCCGTTCTGAAGTCTGATGACCTCTCCCTGGTGGTGGCCGGTACCAACAGGAGGGGCATCGACCCGACCCTCCACGGCGAAATGGTGACCATCCACAACTTTTTCATGGGGCCAAACCACCCTGATCCTGCCGAAACGCTCTTCCTGGCAACCCACGAACCCTGTTCCATGTGCCTGTCCGCTCTGGCCTGGTCGGGGTTCCGGAGGATATACTTCCTCTTCGGCTACGACGAGACCCGGGACGACTTCAGGATGGGCGACGACCTGAGGATCCTGGCCGAGGTCTTCTCAACTACAGTACCCACGAGGAGCAACTCCTTTTTCGAACTTGTCCCGATCCGGAGCATGCTCCTTGACCTTCAGGAAAGGGGACCCTTCACTGCAAGGATCTCAAAGATAAAGAAGAGCTACAAGGCCCTTTCCGACCTGGTCCTTGCCTCTGCAGGCTAGAAGGGCTCGAAGCCCATCTCGTTCATGAACTCCCGGTGCAGAACCCTGTACTGTTCATTTATGTACTCCTGGTGCCCACCCTCCCACTCGGAGAGCATCTCGAGGATCTTGCGGCCCTCAGGGTCGTTCATGGTCCGGGCAGCATTCCCGTAAAAATTCCTGAAATCCGTCTCGATAGCCATGGCCATCCTTAGAACACTGAAATCGGACGAGGTCTCACCTAGTGGCGGTTCTACCGCTGTCCCGGTTTTTTTCTCCATTACGATCTCCACGGCTTCTTCCAGGCTCTCGGCAGGGGGAGCCACTTCGCCCCATTTCCCCGTTCCCTCGAGACTGTCCTTGTGTTGTTTCAGGAAATCGTAGTGCCCCTTCTCCCACTCCGCCAGGGTAGCCAGCAGGCTCCTGGTGTCAGCCCTGCTTACTCTCTCCATGGAGTCGAGGTAGAAATCCCTGGCCTCAAGTTCCATTTTCATGGCGAAATCCACTACTCGTTCCGCCTTGTTCATCAAACACACCTCCGAAAAATGTTTTTAAGTCATTTTTATTTTATCAAAATAGCCAAAAAACGAATCATCATAATGGCTGGATAATGGATACAAAAAAGCGGCCCCCGAAAAAGAGGGCCGCTATATCCAACGCCGGTCAGAACGATATCCCGCCTTCCCCTTCGGTAAAGCTTCCTATTATCGCCGAGTGGGGGAAACCTGAGCTTCTGCAGACCTCCAGAAATCTGCTGGCGATCTCTTCGCTGACAGCGAGCAGAAGACCACCGGAGGTCTGGGCGTCAAAAACCAGATCTGAAAGGGATGTCGAGATCCCTTCCAGCCCGTCCACCCTCGGTGAATAGAGCTCCCTGTTCCGGTAAGAGCCCGCGGGTACCAGACCCATACCCGCCTTTTCGAGAGCACCGGGCAATATCGGCAGATCTTCCGCAAAAAGCCTTACTCCCAGTCCGCCGGCGGAAAGCATATCCAGGAGATGCCCCGCAAGGCTGAATCCAGTAACGTCGGTACAGGCATGAACTTCGCGGTATACCTGCTGGGGCAGATTCAGGGGAAGGTCGTTGAGAGACCGCATGGATTCCACCGCTGCGTCTATCTCGCCCGGGTCGTCCATTTCAGCCTGGAAGGCGGTGATCACCACCCCGGTTCCCAGGGGTTTCGTCAGTATCAGCGAATCCCCGGGGCGCGCACCGGTAACCCTCCAGATGTTTTTGGCCTCGACCTCACCGTAGACGGCAAGACCATACTTCGGTTCCTCGTCCTCGACGCTGTGCCCACCCGCCAGGAAAGCACCCGCTGCGGTCACCCGCTCCTGCCCCCCCTTGAGTATCTGCGTCAGCATTTCCAGGGGCTGGCAGTTTACAGGAAAACCCACGATGTTCAAGGCAACAATGGGCCGACCACCCATGGCGAAAACGTCGCTCAGAGCGTTGGCAGCTGCTATCTGTCCGAAAACAAACGGGTCGTCCACGACGGGAGTGATGAAGTCCAGGGTGAATATCCCCGCCCGCTTGTCGTCCACCATCCAGACGGCGGCGTCCTCCCCATGTGCCCAGCTGGTCAGCAGGAACCCATCCTCCTGGCCGGGAAGGTCTTTCAGTATTCTTTCAAGGTCCGCCGGACCTATCTTAGCCGCTCAGCCGCTGCTGTGCGAAAGTTCCGTCAACCGCATGGGAACACATCCTTTCTTAGAACCCGTTAGACGTTAAACGTGAGACGTCAGACGAAAAAGCACCCTTTGGGGTCAGACCTTGATTTTAACCGTATGCATACAAAACAGGGTGCTTCTCGTTTCTCGAAAAGGTCATGAATCGTAAATTTCGTTCGACGCACTTTAACTTTTTGTCATCCCGACCATAAGGAGGGATCTGCTCTTGCCTTTGCGTCTCACTTCTCACGTTTCACGTCTTGCGCCTTGGTTATGGTAACCCTGTACCCTCCGTCGGGAAGTTCCTCCGGGGAGACCTCCCAACCCTGGTTGCGGGCCAGGCGGGAAACGTTCTCACGGGATGTGACCGTATCCACCAGAACCTCTATTGTACCCCCCGACTGCTTTCCCATCGCCTTTTTCGTTTCAACCACCGGCTGGGGACATGAGAGCCCGCGCGCATCCACCGTAATTGTTTCGCTCATTGTCGAAAACCTCCCTATAAGCTTGCTTTCTCCCTCATCAGGAAACCGATGGCAAGACAGAAGATCAACCCCACAATTGTGGCACCGGGACCGAAAGGTCCGGGACCCGCCGGCGAACTGGCCAGGCTGAAGGTATGGGCGATACCGGCGCCGACGATCATTCCCAGGATGAAGATCCCCGCGTCGCCGTCACCCTCGCCGCTCATTATAAACTGCCTCCCCGGGCATCCACCGGCAAGTGTAAAGGCCAGACCCGAGAGTACCATGCCCATGAAGTTCCACAGGTTATTGGAATGAGCCACGGGCTGCCCCTCCATTCCCAGCCGGAACTGGCCCAGGAGAAGATTCATGACGAATGCTGCAAAAATAAAAGCCAGGACCCCCTTGAAGAGGTGCCCATCCCTGAGCATCACCAGGTCTCGGATAGCTCCGACGGTGCAGAAACGGCTGCGCTGGGCAAGCCAGCCAACGATAAGGCCAACCCCCAGGGCTATCGCAATGGGAGCAGCCTGAGAACCGGGACCGGATGTTGAGAAAAAGATGGGGCCAGTCCCGTCGGGACCGAAGACAGGTGCCATAATCAGCAAAGACAAAAGGACTATCGCAAGTGCGGGCATGATCATCCCCATGGGTGTCTTTGCCTTGTAGCTTCTCCCAAGATTGAAACCTGTCCAAAGGAAATAGATGCCTATGATCACACCCACTATGAGCCCGGCAATACCTGCAATGGCCGTGAAGTCCCCGGCGCTGAGACGGATGTAGGCCCTCCATGGGCAACCCAGGAAAACGAGGGCTCCTATCATGGCAAAGACCCCCAGGAAGAAACGGATGATCGGCGAGGATCCGGCCCTTGGCTTGAACTCCTTGTAGACAAGAGCGGCCGCTAGCGATCCGAGGATGAAACCCGAGAGCTCCGGCCTGATGTACTGGACCACAGCCGCCCTGTGCATCCCAAGGGCCCCGGCGATATCCCTGCTGAAACAGGCGACGCATATCCCCATGTTGGCCGGATTTCCCCAGAAACTGAGAAGGGGCGCGAGGATACCGACTACAGCCCCCGTAACTGCGGGTCCCATTCGTGACATCAATAGTCTGTTAAGACTTGAAAACATTCTCTTCAACTCCACCTTTCCAATATGCTGATGGTTCCATGCTCCGGTTGATCTCGTCAGGATCGAACTTCCGGCAGACGAAGAGCAAGGCACATGGATGAACGCGCACGCTGAAAGGCGGCCACGCTGCCGAGGCTGGTGAACAGTTGAAACTTTTTCAGCCGGAGAGGAAAGGATGGAAAAACCTTGAAGGAAAAATCAGGAACGGTTCCGGCGGCCTTCCGGCATTAAAGAACAAATTCGGCAGCAATCAATACTCGCATGGGGCGAGACGTGCGTCCTCCATGAGGTGAAAAAGTGCGGGACCCGCACCCGGACTGCTGCTCATCGACTCCGGTTGGCCATGGCGGAACCTCCTTTCTTGCTGGGGTTTTTCGTTTTCACTGAAAGGATAGCAGAAAAACAAGACCTTGAATAGCGAATAACGAACAGGTGAATTCCATGGAATGACCGCTTGCAGGCTGTCCCGGCAGTCTATTGACTAAGCTTAGCCTATAAAATATATTGACGAAAATAAATCATTAAAAAGCCTACTCGTTATCTTGTAATAGGGCTCCATGAACAGTCGATTCCGGGTAGCCGGAGGAAACCATGAAGAGAAAAGCCGAAGAGCTGCATTCCAGTTGGATCAACTGGATCGCCCGTCATTCGAGGATACCCGTTTTTGAATCCATTCTCTTGCCTTTTCTTCTGGTAATTGGGGTTTTCCTGCTCGTCTATCTGACAGGCGGCATAAAGTATGTCTACTCCCATTCAATGTATGTGGTGATCCTCATCGCAGCTTTCTTCCATGGCACCAAGGGTGGCATTATCTTCGGAATAATAGGAGGGATCGCCCTGGGGCCTTTTATGCCTATAGATATCACAACCGGCGAACATCAGCAGACCATCAACTGGCTTTATCGGACGGGTTTTTTTACCTTGATAGGTGCCCTCGCCGGGATAGGGATAGAAACGGCCAGGAAACAGGCTGAGCGTATCAACTGGCAGTCAAGACACGAAACTACAACGGGACTTCTTAACAGGTTCGCCCTGACCGAGACTATCGATAATGCAAAAACCGACCCCGTTGGACCGAAGCCCGTGGCTTTCGCATTATTTTCCCTTCAGAATGCCACAGAGATCAGGTCCAGTTTTGGATTCCATGCCATGGATGAGGTTATCCTCCAGATAGCAAGCCGCATCAGGGAGATCGTAAAGGATGATAAAAATATATTCCACCTGCACACGAACATGCTTGGGGTACTCTTTCTCGATATTGAGGTCTCGAAAGTGGGGGAACTGCTCCAGGCATTGGCAACAAGAGTGCAACACCAGACCTACGAACTGGAAGGGGTCCAGCTTCACTGCGAAATAGTCATTACATGCACCGACATATCGTCCATGGAAGAAACGCCCGATCTGTTCTTGAGACAGTGCGAAGCTGATCTTGTTGACGCTGCCAACAAACCGGGGAAATTAACCTGTCCGGTCATGAAATTCAACACCGATGCAGGGAGAGAAAACCTCAAACTCCTGGGAGATCTGCGGGACTCCCTGGAACAGGGCCACATGCACCTTCACTTCCAGCCGATCATGGACATCAGATCCTGGATCATCTCAGGTGCCGAAGCGCTGATAAGATGGGAACACCCAAAACTCGGCAGCATCCCCCCGGGAAGGTTCATTCCCAGTGTTGAAAAAAGCACCCTGATAGACGTCCTGACCGATTGGCTCATCGACAATGTCCTCTCGCAGCTGGCCGAATGGCACATACAAGGGCTTGATATCCCTTTAGCCGTCAATGTATCGACACGAAACCTTCTTAACCCTGATTTTGCAGAGAAAATATTGAACCACCTGGAACGTCACAAGGTTAACGCCCGATATCTCGAGATAGAAATAACTGAGCGGATAATGATGTTCGATTTTGTAAATACCATAAGAAAACTCGATATATTATCCGGGAAGGGGATCAGGATCTCCATCGACGATTTTGGGACGGGATTCTCATCGCTGGGTTATCTGAGCAGGATCCCGGCTGACAAGATAAAGATAGACCAGTCCTTCATCATGAAGGTCGCTACCGACGAAAAAACGAAAGATATTGTAGAAACAGAGATACAGCTCGCCCATAACCTGGGAAAACTGGTTGTAGCTGAAGGCGTAGAAAGCAGGGAGACCCTGGATATCCTGGAATATCTGGATTGCGATGAGGTTCAGGGCTTCTTCATAAGCCACCCCCTTCCGGCCGCTGAATTCTTCGAGTGGTGCAGAAACAGGAATAACACCAAACATTAGCAGGGGTGCTAGCAGGGGTGTCAGACCTACACGGGCTGTTGCCCAATTGAGTCCCGCAGGTTTAAAAAAGGCAGATCAGGCAAGACATTTAACCTGTCCCCCTATGTAAGTGAGGCGAATCTGCCTGAGAACGATTGAAAAAAGAGAA
>Ga0116194_1000215_pt1 | contig 65382 bp, 57 predicted proteins | sample AD_SCU001_MetaG_FD_89887 | JGI IMG/M metagenome (GOLD analysis project Ga0116194, IMG submission 89887) | Active sludge microbial communities of municipal wastewater-treating anaerobic digesters from China - AD_SCU001_MetaG | ecosystem: Engineered > Bioreactor > Anaerobic > Digestate | place...
AATATTTCAATCCACGCTCCCACGAAGGGAGCGACTTATTTCTGATATGGAGTTCGATCAAGCAACATCTGATTTCAATCCACGCTCCCACGAAGGGAGCGACTATTTCTCGCAAGGTCTGTCCTTGTGTATGTAAATTTCAATCCACGCTCCCACGAAGGGAGCGACCTGACGAAGCAAGGAAAAAAACGGCAGAGCGCAGCATTTCAATCCACGCTCCCACGAAGGGAGCGACCGCAACATATGGCGGATTCTTATCCTTATTCGCCATATATAGCCTTTAACAACAAATTATCTAACTTTTTCTTCTTGTTTTTCTTAAATCTAGATGGTTTTTCCTCCTCATCAACAAAATAACGCTGCGAACCTCAGTCGTAAACGCTGTTAGCTTCAGGTTCGCAATGCACTAAATGATGATCGGTCCTTCAAGGTCAATGCTCTTTTTTGCACCAATATGTTCTACCCGTGTCTTCCACTCATTTCCAAGATAATAAAATCGCAATGAATCTTCTTCCATATCAATGATCTCTATTAACTGATTTTTCAATTGTGTCAGTTGTCCAGGATCCAAAATGCATTCAAAAACGGAATTCTGTACCCTTTGCCCATAATTTTGACATCGTTTAGCTACTTTATGCAAACGTTTCTTCCCTGATTCCTTGATTGTACTGACATCATAAGTTACCAAGACCATCATATCTCCTACTCCTAATTCCAGAAAAAAGGTGGATATGCATCCAGATCGCCTCTTAAGTACCGTGCGAGAAGCAAAGCTTGTACATAAGGGACCAATCCAAACATAATCTTTTCTCCCAAGAATGGGTGGGTGATCGTTTCCTGTTTTCGTTCTTGCCAAGTTGATAAAACCTTTTTCCTTGTTTCTTCATCCATAAGAATGCCGCCACTTTCTTTTTGAATAAAACCTTCGGAAGAAACTTGTTTTCGGTTAATCATAGAAAGAGCAAGGCGATCTGCGAAAACCGGGCGGAGTTCTTCCATTAAATCCAAAGCAAGAGAAGGGCGACCTGGGCGGTCTTGATGTAGAAAACCGACATAAGGATCCAAACCTACTGTCTCCAACGCAGACGTAACTTCATGCACAAGCAGTGTATATAAGAACGAAAGCAACGCATTTGTATTATCCAACGGCGGTCTACGAGAACGTTCTACAAATTGAAAGGCATCCTTTTGTTGAAGAATTAATTGATCAAAAACACCAAAATACAACTTGGCTGCACTGCCCTCAAACCCCATCAATTCATTGATCGTTTTGCTCCCGTGAACCGAGTTGAGACATTCTTTCAGCGCTTGAGAGGTATCCGATAGTTTATCTACATCAACCAGCAGTGAATGATCGCGAACTGCCCGATCAAGTACTTTGCGACAATTAAAAATCTTCCCCATTAAAAAAGATGTTGCGATTTCTACACTTCGGATCTCATCCTCTGAAATTCTATATTGCGTTTTCCTCAGCAAGACATTTCCTCTTATTTTTCCATTCACACGCGCTAAGAAATATCCACGAGGTGAAAGAAAACATAAACCAATATTATGCTCAGCGCAAGCAGCCATTAAACCTGGGCTGACACCCTGATATCCAAAACAGACAATATTTTCTAAATTATGCAGAGGAAGCCTGGTTGAAACTTCTTCTTCTTTTTTTATCAAAATCGTTTCTCCATCCAGCGCCAGATATGCATCTGGAGAGGTAATGTACAATGTATTCAATAATTTTTTCATTTACTCTCCATCAATATATGTTTGGATATATTTCAGGGCAGAAATGGTTTTCTTTTGAAGTGTAGGTAAACAAATATCTTCCAATGAGCAAGATTGGCAGGCTTTCGTTGGCTTCACCTGCGGAGTATATCCACGTTCAAAATATTGATGCATTTCTTGTGAAACACGTTTCACAAGATCACGAAGTTCAGCCGTGAAAAGCACTTCAATTCTGTGACGGACTTCACCATAGAAAAAATAGCCTTGGGGGATATCAGTTGAAAGCATCTCTTCTAGACAAATTGCTTGAGCGCATAATTGGACTTCATCACAGGCATCTTTTTTTTCTTTTCCACGTTTATACTCAACAGGTACCGGCAGGTATTTTTCCAGGCGGTGCGGCAATTGCACTCCCTGGGGAGAAGGTATAAATTCAACCACATCACATACCCCCGATAATCCCAATGTGTAAGAAGCAACAGGCATGGAGCGGGCAATGATCTTCCCCTCACGTACTTCAGAGAAAAATGGATCATCCGCCCTTTTGTGCATCGCCCGCCCTTCAGCCGTCAACCTGTTTTCCTGCCATTGGCGTTCGACGTGGATCAATGCCCATTGGCGTCGACAAAAATAGAAATGCTGAATCCCTGAAAGGGGTAACAACTCGTCGGCTGTATATTCGGGTTTTTTCATTTTTCGATCAAATTATTATCCAGCATCTTCCACTTACCGGTAAAACTCTAAAAAACATTTATTCACCATCCAATACTTCACATTCCAACCCAGGTAATTGTTTCTCAATCTCTTCCTTACCAGGAATTTCGTAATCATCAATACTGCGAGGTTCATCAATTCCATCTTTGACACGAATTCTTTTTTCTACAGATCGATGAACTTTTGCAGATGAGTACTGACCATTCTTAGAATTGTGTTTCCACCAATAGACTTTATAGATTTCCATACTTCCTTCAGGTCTTGCAGACGAAGCGTCATTGCGAAATAACGTTATCAATGTTTTTTTAATTGCTTCTGCGTCTTCATCTGAAAAGCCAGTTTTGGTTGCAAGCTGTGGACTCATACTTCCGTAGAATACATAAGCTCCATGATCAACCCGATGTTTCATTCCCATTGTATCCGAAGCGCGTTTTGTTCCATCGCCTTCGCCACTGACACTTTTCGTTATCTGAATACTAGATATACGGTCAAGCACAGGAGCCACAGAAAATGCAGAGTGTATGGAAACAGGACCGCGAATACCAATTGAAACACCTGTTCCCTCTCCGTTTTCAGAATCCTTCTCTCCCGCTTTTCCTTTCTTACCACTGAAGGCAAATACCTGACCGAAAGTTCGAACATCAATCCACTGTTTACATGCGGCATCACGATATTTCTTGTCGTTCTTCATATCTACATTTTTCAAGACCCCTTCTGCACGTGAACGAAGATTTCGATAATCATCCATACGATTATCATCAGATTGTACAAAAATAGAATACCCGGTTTCCATCAAGCGATTTCTGATTTTACGTTTGATACAAACATCAGAAAGTTCCCCATACCCATCGTAATTAACTCGCGGGCGGTTGCCATTTAATGGATCTCCGTTAGGATTAGCATTTTTAACATTTACAATTACAGCAAAATCAATCTTGTTTTTTAAGGTTTCCATATTATTCTCCTTTTCTATTCATCTTCATTTTCTATGGGATTATCTGACTGTTCTGAATTCGGATGCAATATTTCCCTTTGGCAGTGATACCCAAGTAAAAATTCACCGCTCAAGCGTTTATCACTGATAAAGTCTTCAGGATTAAAAGAAGCGATTACTTCATCAATCATTCGCTGACGTTTTATCGATTTTCCTCCCAATCTTGCTTTATAAGGAGCAAGAGATAGTTCGATTGTTCTCCATGTGCTGTATGGGTGCTCGGCGAATCTCTGCATCAACCGCGCGGCGTTTGTTTCTCGATCCTCATGCGAAAGATTTAATGCCCATTGCTCCAAACTTTCTGCAAGTGCTAGAAGCCTGCCATAGAGATAATCTCTTGTTTTTCTGTTTTCTTCAAGTGCCATTTGATAATTCTCCTTTCTTTTGTATTTTTTATATACTGCACAAGCTATACTAAGTGTTTTTTCCCATTCCCATTTTTCCATACTAATTCTATTAGATGCCCGCCTTACAGAGGATTCGACAATGTCACGTGGCAGTTGTGTTCCGTCAATAATACAAGGAAGAATTCGTAAAATAGTAATATTTTTAAGCTTGTCAGCAACTTTTACTCCATAAGTTGCTTCTGCGATATCCGATGGCGCCGGTGCACCAATAAAAGGAACATGTTTGTTTTTTGTTTTACCGCTTTTTTCATCTCGAACTTCAATCGATCCATAATTGTGAGTCCATGCACAGGATTCGTGCCATTTATTGATTCTTTGTAAGAAGTCAGAGCCTGTCAGTTCACGGTAATAGGTGATCGCCAGCCTTCCCGGTGTTGCAGAGTCCAATCCCATTACAACAATTCTTGTAGTATCACCAATCTCTTCTCCGTAACCAGCAATTTTCCTTTTCAGTTTAATCGCTACATCCTGTGCAGTTGATACTGTTGACAATTCATCTGTTAGCAATTCGTCATTACCAAGAATTGACAGTGGATCATCTGTCGGTTTGGGTATGGGCACTCCAGAAGTTGCCCACGCAACAATTGCTTGATCTCCTTTTCTATAACCCTGACGACTGATGAGCCACCGAAGGGCAAAATGCGCTTTTTGCGTAGTTTCAAATCCAACAGCTGCGGCCTGGTTGGCTGTAAGGAAACGTCCTCGGAAAGTAAATCCTGACGAATCATTTGAAGAAATAAGTTTAGCCTTATCTCCGTCGTTCCGTAATTTTGCTGGATGTTGTTCTGCTGTAAAATCTTTTTCACCAGTTACATAACAAAGAGATTTTTCTTTTTTTGTACTTGCATAGTAGCGCATCCATCTATCCCAAAGAGTTTTATTTCGCCATACCTTCGTTTCTGAATCTCCTGGAATTTCAACTACCCAGCGAACAAATGCATCATCCTGTGAAGACAGGACTTCAAATATTTTTGGTGTATCCTCTTTCTTTTTCTTTTCCCATTTTGATAAAAGTTTCCCATCCTCTGCTGCAATTAGAATTTGATAATTGATTAAGTCTTCAATGATAGACCCTTTCTTAATATATTTTAGAACAGCAGCTATTTTAGAATCTGAAAATTTTGAATTACACCAATCTTCTAACTGGGTTATATACGATGCCGTGTATTGTTTTTCATTCCCAGTTCGACTGGAATAATCTAATGCAAGATACTGTAATTTATCGCACAATGGGTGTGGAGCTTCACCGCTAGTACGTCCACCCGAACTCTCAGTGCAGGGAATAATCGTTCTAGCTTCATTTTTCAGAATCACTCTCGCTCGTTGGAAATCACCTTCCGCGTTAATAACAATTTCAATCTGTGCTTTTTGCGTAGTATGACAAAGAGGTAGAAGCGGGACTTCATTATCGTTTGATTCCTCGCCAATCATAGATTGACTATTGTTGTATGTCTCATATAGCTTTTGGATCCAACTCATTTTACGACCTCCTTTCTTCGTAGCCTTCGAGCAAGCCCTGCTCTTCGAGGCCAATTGAAATTGGTGGTTCAGCCTGCATCAGCCTCACGAATTTACGAATCGCACATTCTTCCGGTCGAATGAAACTAATAATGCCGTTGATCATTTGCGGCCGCCAGAAACGTGAATAGAATTCGTTCTTGCCGATTTCATCAGGATAATCAAAACCATGAAACATCAAGTCGAAGGAAAGCTCACCATAATTATCATAGAACCCCTCACCCTCCCCAAATTTGCATGGCTCTACATATCCTTGGCATTCTCTTGTTCCAAGAAATACATCCCTTCTTCCACCTCGTTCGATCATTCGTTTCGCAATGAAATAGTGTTTGTTTTCATTCCGATCTTTTGCCATATCTTCTCGATACAGATTCCATTCGAAATGTGCTTGCACCTGATATTCCACATTGGACAAATATGTATAGATGGCAAGCGAATTCCCACCGCCATAATTTACCGGTCTAGCACTCTGTGTTTGAGTCCTGATGGCATTCATCACCCTCACCTTATCGATGATCCAGACAATGGTAGGTTTCCAGTAAGCCGACCCCAATATTCCTTTCAGGGCTTCATAAGTTGGAATTTGATATGAGCATTTTTCCCCTCCTATTTTTGTCAGTGGGTCAGTAAAAAGGGCATACTTACCGGTGACTTTGAACTCTACAATATTATCCATAGGGACCTCCTTGATATATTAGGGACTTCATTTTATTCACGATTTCATCACACCAACCGAACTGGTGGCTGTAGTATTGATCGTCTAGGTAAAAAATTCCAGATCCTTCTTGTACTTCTTGAATTGCATACTTTTTCGTCATCATCTCAAATTCATTAGGGAACAGGCTAACGGAATATCTCTGTGCCATTTTTAGCAGTTTATACTGCTTTTTGATTTCAAAGGCGCCGCATAGCTCGGTCACGATTTCTTCCCCTTCCTGGCCATAAGGAACAACAACACCTCGTGTAGATGAATCGATTACATTGAAAGCTTTAGATGCAGTTTGAAATGACTGTCTGAACGGCATAGCCGGTGCAACGTTAGTAATCCTCATATATTCCGCAATAGATATCGTATTCAACGAGAGAAGATTAAATAAATCATCATCTCTGCCCACAGGTGACTGTTTGCCAACTTTATATTTCATTTCCTCTTTTCGTTGGTAGAAATAATATTTATAGTACTCCTCCATTGCATTTAGCCCAAGTCTGTCATTTTCAAATCTGTCAGGGTCATTTGCAAACTCGTCCAAAACTCGCTCGGCTACTTCTATGCCAATTTTGATGTCTTTCAGTTTTTCGATGTTTTCCTTGCTCGGATTGACAATCCATACATTCCCAAGCTTGCGTTCGCCGTTGCGATTACATCGTCCAGCAGCTTGCGTGATCGAGTCAAGTCCTGCCAGATAACGGATCACCGACCCGAAATCAATATCTACACCCGCCTCAATTAATTGTGTACTGATACATATAACGGGCTGCTTTTTTGATAATTTTTCTTTGATACAGTCCAATACCTCAAGGCGATGTGCCGGACACATATTGGTGCTGAGATGATATGCATTTTTATTTTTTCTTTCATTTATTATTTGGAACAGGGCCCGAGCTGAACTCTTGGTATTAACAATGACCAATACACTACCTTTGTCATGTAATTCTTGTTCTATCAAATTCGCAACATCTTCATTGGTCCAACCACCGATTTTCCTTCTGTCATTGACCTCAACACGTTTTAATTCTTCAAAAAGTTCCTTTGTGTTTGTAATTATCTGTTGTTCTGGCCTAATACTTAATGCCCTTTGAATTGGGTCAACTTTATCCAAAAGAGGTTGAGTCGCAGTGCAAAGGATCACTGTTGATTCACAACTCTTGACAAGAAATCGTATGGCAAGATTGAACATATGTACACAGCGAATGGGAATAGTTTGCACCTCATCAAAAATAATCACGGCGTTCGCGAGTTGGTGCATTCTTCTGGCACCTCTTGTACCAAAACCAAATAATGCTTCGAAAAATTGAACCTGTGTTGTAAATACAATTGGGGCATCCCAATTTTCTGACAAGAGATTTTGTCTACGAGTTTCTTCTTCGGGGGTTAAGTTGGAATGATGTTCTAGAACAACTCTGTCCATATAATTCCCATATTTATCTTTATCTTCTAAAATTTTTCTGACTTCATCTGCATTTTGATCGATAATTGATGTGTAAGGAATAATATAGAAAATTCTCTCCATATTATGAATTTTCACATGGTTCAGGGCAAATCGAAGACTTGCTAAAGTTTTCCCTCCGCCAGTCGGGACAGTTAATTGATAAAGACCTCTAGGTTTTGAGGAAAAATTGAAACAAGACTGGGACACCTTATTACGCAATTCATCCACTTTATTCTTATTCTCTTTTTTCTCGAAATCAACCAGTCGGTTGTTTAGTCGCTGAATAAGAGTCTCCCAAGGACGGTATTGTCCATAGTTTCTAAGCGGAACTTTGTTGGGAGATTCAAAATCAGCAGTATTGAGTCGATCGGCATCAATAAGACAACTAAATAAAAAACGTATCAAAAGCCCACATTTAAAAGTAAGCGTTTCTTTTGAATCATTGGTCTCTTGCAAACTATTAAACTTAGCTACAAGGTCTTTCTCAAAATTTGAAGAAAATTTCAGCTCTATCCCAATTTTTTTTACATTCTTCATTGCCTCATCAATGCGGGTTAGATTCTGTGATTTTTCCATTCGATGTGAGAAAACATCACTCCCATCAGGAGCCAAACAATCAATAAGTCCTGAATGATGAGAGGCAAGACAAAGTGACAATACTTGTGCAGTAAAATAGCCAGCTGCTCCTTTATTATACAAATCTCGAAAAATCATTTGAGCCCCTGCTGTGGAATGGTCTATTTTGCCTTTCATCTCTTGAGAATCAACATAATCATCAGCATCAGGATTTATCTGCCCACTTGCAGATCGAATATAGTTTTGAAATTCACAACTTGCCTTCCCTACATCATGCATTAAACCAATAATTTCACCCGCTTCTTTCAAACCAATTTTTTCAGCAAACTGACCGCTTAAAACTGATGTTTCGTTCAGATGATCAGTAAGTAATTGAGACTTACCGTCTTTTTGGCGAACGTGTGCGATGAAATCTTCCATCTGTTCATCTCTCCGTAATCTTCATTAAATACATCTCAGCAAGATTTTTTATTTCGGTCGCAATTGATACTCTCAACTCCTCCGGCCCCAGCACCTCCACATCCGCACCCCAACCGCGCACCCAGGGCAGCATCTCGCGCGGTTCAGCGATCTCTGCGCTCCACAACAGGCTACCATCTCCCTGTTCGCTGACCCGTTCGCTGGGATGCCAGCAAGTTTCTTTTACCCGGGCCGCCACTCGCGCTGAAAAACGCAGTTGCACCTCTACCGGTTCCTGTTCGGTGAACCAGATACCCCAGGCTTGATTCAGCATGTTCTGCGGGTCGAAATCATCTGGAATAGAATACGTTTCTTCCAGCACTTCAACGCGTTCCACCCGCTCGATTTTGAACGTGCGCATTTCGCTTTGCGGTTCAATATGCCCGATGACATAGACCGCCTGCCCCACCGCCCCCACTTCTATAAAATAGGGACAAAAAATGTATTCTTTCACCACCTTTCCCTCTACCCCGTGATACCAGAGCTGAACTTTTCGTTTTTCAGCCCAGGCAAGCGTGATCTCTTCGAGCACCTGCAGATAGTGCAGGTCCTGGCGCTTGGAAGCATCATCAAAGGTATTGGCAGAAGAACGAACGAAGTGGCTGATGAGTGGCGCCAATTTTTCGAGGGAAATGCCCAGTTTACGCAGCATGGAGGCGACATGCGGGTTGCGGCGATCCATGCAGGTAGCCATAAAACGTCCGGCGAGATGGATGGAGAGAGCCTCATGTAAAGTGAGTCGCAGGTTGACCAGATAGGCTCTGCGATCAATAAAGATGCGCCCGCGCTCTTCATAGGTGGGCGCACGCATATCTACCAGGTTACGCCCAATCGTAGAGCGATGCACACCCAGGCGGCGCGCAAGTTCAGCCCGGGTAAGCCCATCGGTGCGATCCATCAAGAGCGCCTCAATTTGGGTAAGACGTGCAGATTTATTTTCAGCGCGATTCATTGTAGCTTGCCCTCCAGTATAGAACAACTGCGTTGCAGGTAACGCAACAATAGAACAAAAACAATAGGAAAACAGCGCTTTCCCCGCACGAGTTTTTCGTAATAGATATAGTTTATAGCTGCTTGGGGTGAGATGCAAGTAGAATCAGGATCAGATCAATGCACAACCATCTTTTACAATCATGGTAGCAGGTTGTTGATTTTCACAATCAAAGATAATGAAAATTCAACCTTGTTTAATTTTCATTATCAACTTAAAATGAAAATACAGTGTCCGCTTATTTTCATTTTATGGAAAAACCATGCAAAGAAGTGAATTCACAAAAAATGCCAGCGGAGAGGTGATCAAAACCCGGCAGGGATACTGGGCATTCGTGCCCAAAGCACTGCCTCCCCGCATCCACTGGACAGACACCCTGATGGGTATTTCATCGAAAGCAGATCGCAGCCTGGCGCGGTTGGCGGAGGTGGGCAACGCTTTCCCGGCTCCGCATGCGGTGGCACAGCCCTTCATGCGCAAAGAAGCGGTGTATTCCTCGCAGATCGAAGGAACGCACACTTCCCTGCAGCAGCTCTTTTCCTATGAAGCGGGGCAACTCAGCCTGTTCCGCGATATGCAAAATGCCCACGAAGTGCAAAACTATGTGAAAGCCATCGACTTTGGGCTGGAACGCTTGAAAAATCTGCCTCTGAGCATGCGCCTGATCCGCGAAATGCACACTGTGTTGATGCAAGGGGTGCGCGGAGAAAGCATGGCGCCAGGCGAGGTGCGGCAAAGCCAGAACTGGATCGGCAGGGCAGGTGCTACCATAGAAACCGCACGCTACGCGCCCCCACCGGTGGAAGAAATGCAGATATGTCTGGCTGATCTGGAAAAATATATGCACGCCAAAAGCGAGCTACCGCCCTTACTGCGCATCGGAATGATCCATTACCAATTTGAAGCCATCCATCCTTTTCTGGATGGCAACGGGCGCATGGGGCGGCTGTTGGTGACTCTGCTGCTGGTGGCATGGGGGCTGCTCTTTCAGCCGCTGTTATCACTGAGCAGCTTCATCGAGGAAAGGCGCCAGGAGTACTACGAGCGGCTGTTGGCAGTGAGCCAGCGCGGAGAATGGGAGGAATGGCTGCGCTTCTTTTTGCAAGGAGTGCACCAGCAGGCAGAAGATACCAGCCGGCGTATCCTGTACCTGCAAACCTTGCGCAAGCAATACCACACCATGTTGGCAGGGGAAAGCAAGCGCGCGAATCTGGAGAAAGTGGTCGACTACCTGATCAGCACCCCTATCACCTCCATCAAACAGGCGCAGGAAAGCCTGCAATTGGGCAGCTTCACCACCATAGAACGCTATTTTGAAAAGATGGTAAAGCTGGGGATATTAAAAGAAACAACGGGCAGAGCGCGCAAACGCATCTATCGGTCAGATGCCATCTTGAGAGCGCTGGAGGAAGAAATCGTGGAATCGTAGTGCGGCATTCCATGTCGCCATCAATCTCCTCCCTATTTGCGGGGCTGGGAGAGGGTGTCATCCCGAATGAACACGAGGGATCTCACCACGACCAGGTCAAACTACCCAACCAGTGATCCACTCCCAAACATTGCAATACGTCATACTGAGCGCACGCGAAACATCTCTTCCTATCCATTTCATCCCAACCCATCGCTTCATCGCACATTCACTGCAACAACGTGTTTTTACAATAATCGCGGTGAATTGTAAAACGACACTTTACAATACAATAAATATTATTTTTTGTAAAATAGTCAACTTTTGCCACTCCCCCCTACTTCGTAATCTCCACTTCCCACTCCGCGCCGTAGCTGATTTTGAAGTGCTCGCTGAAATTGCCCTGGTTCACCGCCAGCCCTATCCGCATCAATTCGTTTGTGTATAGGATGATCTCGCCCCGCTTGGCATATCCGAACGAGCGCTCGAACAGCACCCTGTTCATGTACACCACGTTGCCCGAGTAGCGGATGGTCACCTGCAGTCGCTCGCCATAATTGAAGCCCGCCTGCCTGAACAGCTCCAGCGGGATGTTGCTCCACAGGTTGCCGAAGTTGGGGTCGTTGATCTCGATGATTCCGCGCGCCCTGCCTTTCTCCACCTGCGCCTCCAATATCGCCTGCGCCACGATTTTCTCCACCGGGTATTCCTTGCCCACCTGTTCGTAGCTGATGATGCCGCTCGCCAGGCGTGCCGCACAGTAGGCGAACAGGTCGCGCCCATGGAACACGCTGGTCTGTTCGGTGCCCTTGCCCTTCAGCCGATTTGTGCGCTCGTCGATCTCGCGCACCGCCGTGATGCCCACGCGCTGCTTGAGGTGCGTGAGCGTGCCGTTATCGGGCGTCACCACCGTGTAGCCATCGGTGGTGCGCGCCACACAGGCGCGTCGCTTGGTGCCCACCCCCGGGTCCACCACCGAGACGAACATCGTTCCCTGCGGCCAGAAGCGCATGGATTGGTACAACCGGTACGAGGCGCTCCAGATATCATAGCGGGGGATCTCATGCGTGCCGTCGATGATCTCCAGCTCGCGGTCAACGCTCTTGACCACCCCGTACATGGCGCACACCGCGCCCTCCTTGTAGGTGAAATCGGTCTGGAAGACCAGAATGGGTTTCATGGCGGGTTCCTCCTAGATGAACGGATTGTAGAAGCGGCTGTGGTTGATGAAAGCCGATACGCACAGCGAGCCGGCGAAGATCAGCAGCGACACCACGATCGCCGCGAAGTCCTGCCGGTTCAGGCGCCTGAAGGTGTACCAGGTGCGCTTGTTGCTCTTGCCGAAGCCGCGCAGGTCCATGGCATTGCTGATCAGCTCAATGCGATCGAGCGTAGAGAAGATGAGCGGGATGATGATCAGCAGCGCGTTTTTGAAGCGGTCTCCGAACTTGGCTTTGCGCGAAAGGTCCAGCCCGCGCGCCTGTTGCGCCAGGCTGATGTCGTGGTAGTTGCGCTGGATGTCGGGGAAGTAGCGCAGGGTGAGCGCCACGGCATAAGCAGCCTTATAAGGCACCCCTACCCCGTTCAGCGACGATGCGAATTCGCTGGGGTTGGTGGTGAGCAGAAAGATCATGCCCAGCGGGATGACCGAGGTGTATTTGAAGAACTTGGTGATCTGGTAAAGCAGTTGCTCTTGCGTGAGGTAAACCTTGCCGACCACGCGCGCGATCTCATGGCGCGTGCCGTAAATCTCCACCCCGAACTCCGGGGCAAAGAAGAAGGTGATGATCGCATTGGTGATGACGAACACCAGCACATAGATCACCATGGTGCGGATCTGCGAGAACTGCACACGCGCTATTTTGAGGACAATGAAAGAAAAAAGCATCACCAGCAGCACCACGCGCAGGTCATAGGAGTACATCACGGCGAAAGTGAGCAGCAAGAAACACATCAGCTTGGTCAGCCCCGAAAGGCGGTGCACAAAAGTATCCACCGTGTTATAGGAGAACAACTTCATCTTGGTGTTCATCGGTTCTTCAGTTCCCTTTCATAGTCTATGAAGCCCTGCACGAAAGCCGTGCCGTCCGCGATGCCGCACCTGTGCGCCAGATTAAAGAGCGAGGTCTCTTTAAGGTTGGCTTCTGCGATCACTTGCGCGTCGGTCAGCACCACCGAAGCAGCCGTGTCGGCGATCAACCTGCCGCCCGCCAGCACGATGGCACGCGGGGTATATTCCAGCATCAGGTGCATGTCATGCGTGATCAAGATGATGGTCACGCCCAGCTTGTTGATCTCCACCAGGAACTCCATGATGTCGGTGTAGTGGCGGTAATCTTGCCCGGCGGTGGGCTCATCCAGGATGAGGATCCTGGGGTCGAGCACCAGGATGGAGGCGATGGTCACACGCTTCTTCTGCCCGTAGCTGAGAGCGGAAATGGGCCATTCGATGAAGGGTGCCAGCCCGCAAATGGTGAGCACTCTTTCCACACGTGGCTTGATCTCCTCTTCAGGGATGTTGCGCAGGCGCAGCCCGAGCGCCACCTCATCGTAAATCATGGCTTTGGAGATCATCTGATTGGGGTTCTGCATCACCAGCCCGATGATCTCGGCGCGCTCCTTGATGGTCTTCCCGCGGATGTTTTCACCGCAATAGCGGATGACACCTTTATCTTCCTTTTCAAATCCGCACAATAATTTGGAAAGCGTCGATTTGCCGGCGCCGTTCTTGCCCACCAGCGCAACCATTTCGCCCTCGCGAATGTCAAAGTTGATATCCTGTAGCACCGGGCGCACGCCATCGTACGAAAAAGAAATGTGTTCCATCTGGATGATGGAGGGGTTGACATTGGAACGCTGCCTTGGCTGAATGCCTTTATACCAGTTGCGCACCGCCGCGCCCGCCGAGTTGGTGTTGAGGGTGGCGATGTAGCCGGGCTGCATATCGCAGGTCACTCTTGCCCCGGCGTACTTGAGGGCGGTGATGTAAAGCGGTTCGCGGATGCCGGTCTTGCGCAGCAGGTCGGAACACACCAGTTCGTGCGCGTCCATATCGGCGATGATGCGCCCCTCATCCAGGACGATCACGCGGTCCACGTGGCGGTACAGCACATCCTCCAGCCGGTGCTCGATGATGATCACCGTCTTGTCGGAACCACAGTGAATATCATCGATGATCTCGATAGCTTTCTTGCCGGTAGCGGGGTCCAGGTTCGCCAGCGGTTCGTCGAACAGCAAGATATCCACGTCATCGATCATCACGCCCGCCAGCGAGGTGCGCTGCTTCTGTCCGCCGGATAGCTCGAAGGGCGAGGAGTTCAGCAACGATTCCATGCCCACCATCTGCGCCACCTTTTGCACCCGTTCATGCATCACGTTCTGCCGAACGCAGTCATTCTCGAGCGCAAAAGCCATATCTTCCCCGGCGGTCAGACCCACGAATTGTCCGTCTGAGTCCTGCAGCACCGTGCCCACCATTTTCGAGAGCTCGAAGACGTTCAGTTCGCGGGTGTCCTTGCCATTGATGGTCAGGCTGCCGGTGATCTCGCCCTTATAGGAGAAAGGGATGAGCCCGTTGATGCAGTGACCCAGCGTGCTCTTGCCGCTGCCGCTGGGACCCACAATGAGAATCTTCTCTCCCGGGTAGATCTTCAAGTTGATATCGTACAGGGTGGGTTCCGCCTGGCTGAAGTACTGAAAGATGAAATGGTCGAAATCAATGATCGCTCGTTTTTCCATAAATCGATAATTTCAGCAAAAGAATGTAGCAGGCGCACGGTTCACACCACGATCGCCTGAAGATGGTGCCTTCGAGACAGGCGCCGGCATCTGCTCATGCCATAGTATAACAACGATTTCCCCCATGGGGAAACTCGCTTGCTGATTGATCCTCCCCCGTGCGGGCGTGAAAAAGCCGCCCACAGCGGAGCGGCTTTGTTCGATATCATCGCGACCCGACATTTGCGCGGATCGCAGAAAGGCGAACGCCTACTTTTTCTTCAGACTGCCCTTCTTGGTGCGGGTAGCGGCATAAGCTACCAGCAGCAGGGTGCCGATGACGCCCGCGCTGACGATGTTCATGATAGCAGCCGTGATGCCCTGGGTGAAGACCAGGTTGACGGGTTCCTGATAGATGAGGATGTCGAGCACCGGAGCCACCACCACCCATGCCACCACGTTACCAATGATCTGGATGAGGTTGAAGGTGAGGATATCCTTGCCTTTGAATTCTCCTTCTTCCACCTTGGTGCGGTTGAAGGCGAAACCGAAGATGAAGCCAGATACGCCGGATGCGATCACCCAGCTCCACCAGGGGGAACCGTACTGGACGGCATCACTGAGCGCATGTCCGATGAAGGAAATGAGGGCGCCGGCGATGGGACCGAACAACGTGGCGAGGAAAGAGCTCAACCCATAGGCGGTCTGGAAGCTGGTTTCGGGAACGGGGGACGGAACCTTGACATACATGAATAACAACATAAAGATTGCAGCACCGAGACCGATGGCAACAATGGTTTTGGTATTGATTTTGAACATTTTGATATCTCCTGTTTTGAATGAATCACAAGCTCATCGAGATCCGCAAAGACCTCTTTTCATGACGGAAAAGAAAGTTCTGAATGATGGATAATAAACTGGCTTTCCTTCCGTCCCATTGGCTGAAGCAGCCACTTCAAAAATGATGCGATTGGATTGATCCGATAGCTCCTCCTTTGCTGTTTTTTGGCACCCCCATCCATGTTGCTTCGGACCCAGGCCCTTTCGAGAGGCAGGATGCCATTGTTATAATAACACCGCTTTCCCGACAATGATTCTGGCATTCCAAAACAGGCTGGGCGCACCTATTAACCACATTCTACTAAAACCTGCTGAGGGAATCAATATCGAAACAGAAAGTATGGAATCATCAAGCGGAAAAAGCAGGCTTTCCTTTCCGGCTTTTTCAACGATTCGGTTAGACAGACGGTGCAACCGCACAGTTGCACACCTGCAGCATGGATGGCACTGCTGCGGGTGATGAACCAAGCCCTTGCTCTTTTCGCTCAAAATGCGAAATTGGGTTTTTTCTATTAAAATCAGTTCATGGTTCCAGATTTTCCATATTCGCATCTCACGGGAGGATCGCATGCTGCTCTTTGAAAATTCAATTATGCGAGCCAAAATGGTGGATGTTCGCCATCTGCTTGATCTGAGGAACACCATCCACTCGCAGTACCGACAAAACCTGTTTGAAAATGAGTTCTACGAAGAAAGGGTGAAAGATTTCGAAGATCTCTCCTCCAATGTAATGCCCAATGCGCGTTCGCTGATCGTTGTGGCTTACAAGGACCCACCCGTTCACTTTTCGTTCACCCACGGCGGGAAAAAGATCGAATTGCTCGTCCCGCCCACCTACCTCTTTGCACAGCGCAAGCTCCGGAAAATAATGGATGTCATGACAGGCGCGCTTGAATCAAAAGGGCATCATATCGTGCAAGCCTTTCTCCCCAAAAAATTGCTGGCGGTGTGCAGCGGATTGGCTGAATATGGAAAGAACAACATCACCTACGTCAAAGGCTTCGGCAGCTATCACCGCCTGGTATCCTTCTCTTCCGATTTAGGTTGCGAGCAAGATGAATGGCGCGAACCGGTGATGATGGAACGCTGCAAGTCCTGCAAGGCATGTACTCTGAACTGCCCCACCGGGGCGATCAACCCGGAACGTTTTCTGCTGCACGCGGAGCGCTGCCTGACCTATCTGGATGAAAAACCAAAAAAGGTGCCCTTCCCTGCCTGGGTGAAAAAGGAATGGCATAATTGTCTGGTAGGCTGCATGCATTGCCAATCCATCTGTCCGGAGAACAAAGGTATGAGAGGTTGGATTGAAGAAGGCGAGGATTTCTGTGAGGAAGAAACAGCGTTGCTGATGAGCGGAAAAAAAGCGAAAGAATTGCCCAAACCGCTGCGCGAGAAACTGACCCGCTGCGATCTCCTGGATATGCTCGATCTCTTCCCGCGCAATTTGAGCGTGTTTTTTGAGTAAAGGGGTGTGCAACAGCTCTTTCGTAAAAACGAATTGCTCTCATTTAATCAATCAGGAGACGAATATTTTCTTGTCGGTTGGTTCCTTAGGGTCTGGCGAGATCCTCACTGCACTCGGGAGGACCTTGTTTTGGGGAAATGGAACCAAGCGTTCAGCTTTTCTGAAACATAAAGACAGATACTCGAAATTGCTCGTATCTGTCTTTATTGATTGAAATACCCGTCAGATCATCAAACCAATAGTTTGGCAATTAACCCCGTTATGATGCCCCACAATGAGAAGTCTTGACCGCCATAAACGAGCATCCAATTATTGATGGTATTGCTGAAAAAATAGGATCCAAATCCGACCAGAAAGACCATGATAATGCCCGAAACGGCTGCCCCCACCACAGCACCACGAGTTCCACCCGTCCCATTGCCAATAATCGCAGCAGTACCGATCTCAAAGAAGCAAGTAAAGGTCAGAGGGATGATCACAGTCGGGAATGTGCCCGCAGTGAGTATGATGGTAATAGTTGAGGTAATCATGGCAACAACAAAGCCGATGATCAGCGCATTTGGTGCGTAATTGAAGATAACCGGGCAATCCAAAGCGGGTATTGCTCCGGGGACGACCTTCTCGGCAATCCCTTTGAAAGCCGGAACAATTTCAGCAATAAGCATACGTACACCCAGCAACATAACAGTGACGCCGACACCGAAGTAAATCGACTTTGTGAAAATGTAGGTAAAGGCGCCCGTAGAACCACCTGCGTACCCCCATACTTCCCCAGGCACAAAACCATTTGCTTTCAAAATAAAGCTCATTACGATATAGGTTAGACAGATCACAAGCGATCCAGTTATGGATACCTCACGTAGAAAATCTAGACTCTTCGGGATTTTTAGGCTCTCAGTAGATTTTTCTTTATTCCCAATCAATTTGCCCAGATAGCCTGAAATGACTGACAATGTAGTAGTTGGATGACCAATCGTGAAACTATCGTCTCCAGTAACCTCTTTCACTAAAGGACGCATTAAGTTAGGTGCCACAACCATGTAAATAGAAGTCACTACAGCAGCCAATACAACCAATTTCAATCCACTCAACCCAGCATCAACCCCGGCTGCGATGAATACATAAGGGAACCAATATAACATATGCCCTGTCAGAAAAACGGATTTCCACTTGGTAAAACGGGCAAACAGTAGGTTTGCTGCGAATGCGATGATCATGACGATGCCAATCTCTGTACCGAATTGGGACATATCGATATCGGGTTGACCACTGGCTGAAGGCATAATAGTGTTAAAGGCAGTAGCCAGACCATCGATCGATTTTCCGGTAATAATTCCCGTCCCTTGGGTAAGGATAAAGAAACCAATCGCTGTCATCACTGTTCCGCGCACAATTTCACTAAAGGACTTTTTCTGTAGAAGCAAGCCAATTAATGCAATGAGTGCCAAGAATATGGCACCTTGGCCAAAGATTTCATTGATAACGAAGTTTAGTATTTCCATTTTGTCACTCCCTTGTTCTATTTTTTAGTTTAAAGAATTCATAAACTCCATTGTTTTGGTGGTAATTTCTTTTTTGTCCATGAAGTTCTTAATTGGTACGATTGTGACTGTTGTCCGCCCTTCAATCCGGCTCCACAACTCTTCGGAAATGAAGATTGCGTCACAAGGTTGAGATAGACATGTACCTAAATCACCACAAAAAACTGTCGCTTTTAAATTATTTTCCTTTAGCACCTCCTCAATGTTCATTCGTAAAAGCAGTGACGATCCGCAACCAAATCCGCAAACTGTTTGTATCTTGATATCTTCCATTACATCTCCTTCAATGAGCATATGCTCTTTGCTCGATAAAACTTGATAAGAGAGATTATCTTATGGATTCATTTTTTTTCAAAAATATTAAAAATTTCTTCCACGTTTTTAGCTTCAATCAATTTGGCAATCGTATTTTCCTGCATCAATATATTTGCAATTTGAGCCAATGAGTTCATATGCGATTTGCCATCTTTGGAACAGATAGCCATAATTATGTATACCGGATCATTGCGAGAACCAAACAATACTGGTTTATCAAGTGTAATTAACGCAACATCATTTTTTTTAACTTCTTCTGAGGGCGCAGCATGCACGAAAGCAAAATTAGGGGTGATAACCATATAAGGCCCCAGATCTTTTACCGCAGTTATCATCGCCTTAGTGTAACGATGAGTAGCACTTTCAGAAATTTCAAGCAATCGACCAGCAATTTGAATCGCGTCGCTCCAGTCCTTTGCCTTAACTTTGGCTTGAATGTTTTCCTTTTTGATCATGTACTTATCGAATAATGATTACGGTGAAATAATTTATACCACTTGTTATATTTTTTAGCAATATCGAAGTGCATTAACGACAATTATACCCACGTTATCCAATTTATACAAACCGCTTGTTATATTTATCCGATACTTATGCACAATATACATAACATCAGGTATAATAGACCATTAATAATATATTGGCAGAAATGAATTCTCTAAAAAATAATTTGAGAAGCTATGGCTACTGAAAAAACTGAGAAAAAGAACAAGTCCACTCACGTAAAGGAATCACTGCGCGAATTAATCAATCAACCTGGTTCTAAACATGGGGATATCATTCCATCCGAAAGAAAACTGGGAGAACAGTTTAATGTATCCCGCATCACCATTCGTAAGGCATTGGAGGAATTGGAAAGCGAAGGACTGCTCTATCGTGTTAGGGGAAAAGGATCATTTATTTGTGTCGAAAAGATTCCTCAGAAATTAGCCCTTTTAACCAGTTACTCTGAAGATATGCTCGAACGGAAGTTAACTCCCGATTCACTCATCCTCAATATCGATTCAATCATCGCCAATAGCTGTATCAGCAATAAGTTACAAGTTCAAATCAATGACCCTGTTTATGTTCTACGAAGACTCCGCTTAGCTGACGGAGAGCCCATGGCGATCGAGAATTGTTATATGCGCCAAGAGATTGGAAAAATCATCGCGGAAACAATCATCAATGGAGCATCTTTATATAAACTATTTGCTACCAAGTGCGATCTCACACTCTATAATGCTTATCAAACTATTGAAGTTGCCCGTTTAACCAATTGGGAAAGGCAGTTATTAGGCAAAGACAGTCCAACCGCTGCTTTGCTGACAAAGCGTCAGACTTTCGACACGAACAACCAAGTGGTTGAATACGTAGAATCAAAATACCGCAGTGATCGTTATCTCTTCCACGTAGAATTATTTGCATACCAACTTTCGAAGTGAGCAAACCATGTTCATTCATGACTATTATGACAATACTGCCGAAATCCTTAAAAAAATTTATTTAGAAGAAACCGATGCGATAACTCAAACAGGGAAGATATTAGCTGATGTATTCAAGAGAGATGGTTTATTGCATGTTTTCGGCTGCGGTCATTCTCATATGATTGAAGAAGAACTTTTCTTTCGTGCTGGGGGTTTAGCCCAGGTCAATCCAATTTTCGAGACCAGTACGATGTTGCATGAAGGAGCGGTTAAAAGCAGTCAAATTGAACGCTTGAGTGGTTATGCCCATCTGGTTTTGGAAAGATACCCGGTTACTCCCAATGATGCTATGCTGATCGTCTCCACATCGGGAATCAACTCGTTTCCAATCGAAATGGCATTGGCTGCAAAGGATGTTGGCACAACTGTCATTGGAATAACTTCTTTACTATATCGAGATTACCCCTCACGTCAAAAAGACGGATTACACTTGAGTGATGTGTGCGACTTTACAATCAATAATCATGTGCCCGTAGGTGATGCATGTGTACAGGTAAAATCTGACGGAACCAAATCAGGTCCGTTGTCTACACTGGCAAATACTTACATCTCAAACTCGTTAATACTGGCGGCTTGTGATCAATTAAAGGCCTGGGGAATTGAACCCAAAGTATATCGGAGCGGGAATTGCCAGGGTGGAGATGAATATAACGCAGAATTGATCAACCAATTACGGCCTCGAATAAAAAACCTGTGAGTCTTTATTTTCCTACAAACATACTGCATGAATAATAGCAACGATAAGTTCAATTTCGAAATAACTTTCGAATTAGAAAGCACCCTCTTGCCAGTATACCCATCAGTGGGTGGCAGATTCTTGTTACGCCCCTTTTATCCAGCGCTTTCGCTCCGTCCATCCGCATCTTTCTAAACTTGAACTACCCTTGATATAGTCTTAGTATCCAGAACGACATTCCCTGCCTTCCCCATAAATGGGAAAAATATTGACATGGAAAGCCGCCCTGCTGTTTAATTTCAGCAAAACGAATCAAAATCACAGAATTTTTAAAAAGCGCTCTTTGGTTCCACCAACGTCTTAGCTGTTTTGATCAGCTTTGAACGCAGGGGGTATGGATCGTGCCCTGCCAGTTGCATGCCTAAAATCAACGGCCCAGCAACAGGAGGTCCATCCAGGCGCATCAACTTTGCACCCGGCACATATTCGAGAACAACCTGACGCATCGGATCGCTGATGAGTTCACCCCCATCGAAGATGCTCCCCGAAAGAATCACTTCCACTTCCTCATTCTGCATGCCAATCTGGCGGATCACAGAAACAGCGAGCCAACCCAGTTCTTGACCTGCCCAGTGCAGGATTTGCCCCGCAGCAGCATCACCTGCCAGAGCTGCTTCCATGATCTTCACCGCAATAACGGGGGAGAGTTGGTACGTCTGGTTTGACAGACCTTCCATTAAATCCATCTCGTCCTTCGCCCCTGTGGTTTCAAGATAGATTTGCGTGAGTGCCGTAGGCGAAATGCGCTGGATCCAGGCATAGTTAACCATGTGCAGCCCTTTCCATACTATCTCGCCACCGCCACCGAATTCACCGAAAGAAATGCCATTTCCAGTGATGCGCCCTTTTCGACCATCAGGGGCGCGCCCGCGGCAGTTGACACTCGAACCCGCCGTAACGTTAACTCCCACATAATGAGAAGTTCCCGCCAGCAACCCGTTGACCCCATCGTTCACGATCTCTATTGGGCAAGATAAACCTAACGCAGCAACGGCTTCCCAGTGTGGATCGTGATCAGAGGGGAAGTCGTAACCGGCAATTCCAAATCCCGCCCCTGCAATTTGATCCGCTGTGATATTGGTCATCCTGCAAGCCTGTTCCAAAGATTCCTTCAAAACAGCCGCCAGTCCAGCATAACCAACAACCTGATGGTTGCCGCCCGAAGATTTACCAAAACCGCGGCACACACCAGCCTCATCCGCAATGAGAGCATGGGTTTTTGAGCAGCCGACATCAATACCGAGAAAATATTTCATTCGTTGTTCCACCTGATGATTTTAAAATATTATAGAATTACTTCAACAAAAGCTCGTCAACGACCCTCCTGAATATTGCAGAAACTGTTTCCCGCTTTTGCGGCTGCTATGCCAGCAATTTGAACTTTACCCGTTTTACTATTGATCACGATTTTCGTGCGAAACGATCTTCTTTCACACAGAGCTTTCACCCTGCTTTTCTGCCAGTGTTTTTTTCTTTGCCAGGGCATCGCGAATATCCTGCAAGCGTTTCCCATGCAAGGGGTACAGCTTGAGAAAAACGATCGCCAACAAGAGTCCTATGGCAGAGGGAACGGTCAGGAAAATGCGAAAACCCAGGTCAACGGAGGCGGGCTGAACTTCCAAAAGCGTATCGTACCCAAAAGCAGGCAAAAGGATGCCAAAGATCGAAGAAACGAGCAGCCCACTGAGCGTAATGATGAAACCGCTCATACCGAAGTACATTCCGGCTCGCTGCTGACCGGTTTTGACCTCATCTTCATCAACTACCTCACCCATGATCACATCACCCATCAAGATCAGTCCGCCCAAACCGACGCCAATGATGAACGCCGAAGCCAGCACAAAAGAAAATGAGGGACTGAAGCCAAGCGGAATGACGCCGATAATCATCACTAAGTTAGCCAACATGAGTGTACGTCGTGAGTCGAGCTTGTTCGCCACCCAATTACGCCATGGATACAGCGAAAGCATGGAAACCAGAAATGCAACACCAAAGAAAATGCTGAACATGCTGTCGCTCACCTTAAGGCTGTACTTCAGGTAGAAGGGCATGCCCATCTGCAAGATGCCGGTGGCTACAAAACGCATGGCTTGGGCACCTGCGGCTGTGAGATAACTTTTATTCATGAACGTTAATTTAAGTGCTTTTAGAAACGGAAAACTGGTGTCGGTCGCCAAATCCTTTCGTTCGAACAGAAATGGGAACCCTATGTAGATGGGAATGATCGCAATGATTGCCAGCGAAATTGCCATCCCTCCCCAGCCAATTTTATTCCACAACAAAGGTGGCACAACAGAAGCCAGAACCAGCGCAATGACCTGGAAAATATTCATCTTGGCAGCTACGTCGGTTCGTTCTTGATAGGTACCGAACATTTCAGGGAGCAAACCGTAATAACCGGTTGCCATCGCAGTATAGAGTCCTTCCCAAATCACAATGAGGGCACCAAAATAGATCAGCAGCGCTATAGGGTTGTCCTTTCCATCGAAAGGCGTGCAGAAGATCAAGGCAAAGGTCAACGCATAAGGTACTCCTGCAAACAGAATAAAAGGTCGCCGCCTCCCCCAACGCGATCGGGTGCGGTCAGAAGCATACCCTAACGCCGGATTGTTCAAAGCATTGTAGATAGTATAAAAAAACCAAAAAGTCGCATACCAGGTGGCGGGCAGGTTCTTGATATCGACAATAAAATACAGAATAAATGCACCGATGGTCTCAATAGGTACAGCCACGCCCAAACTCATCAGCGCATACATCATGCGAGTTTTCGTGCTGGTTGCAAAATCCTTCACGGTTGTTGTGGTCATCAGTATCTTCGCTCCTGTTGATTTTTTTGAATGAGAAGTTTTTAACTTCTCATCCCATCTCTGATCAAACGATATCCAATCAAGTGAATTCCTTCATCCTTCAAGAACTGCTTCAGTTCATGGCTCATGAACGCATGGTAATTTGCAACGCGTGCTGACCAATCGGGGCAGATGGCGCGCAATTCAGGCGTGTCAACGGATGGGTGGAGAATGAAATGTGATATCCCTATCGGGACATTGCGAAGAAGTTGCTTGGCAACATGGATGTGATCATGATCATGTTCCAGCGGCATGCTGAACATACCATCAAGCATGGGAACTTTTTTAGCCTCCAGTTCATTTAAGAACGGCGTAAAAGATGCCAGTGTCGATTCGTCAATGCCCATTGTGTCAAAGCCATGCGCGCTGGCACGGGGCAGCATATTGGGAAGTTGATGGGTCATACCCGCTTGCAAGTATGCCTGGATGAATTTGGGGTGCATGATTGCACCCATGTGCGAATCGATGTGCGTGGCATCAATTCCGGCAGCCAATACGCGCTCAACTTGCATTTCAACTTCAACGGTTACAGCTTCAACCGTCGCAGATTCAACAACCGCCTGCACAGAACGATGCAAGTAACCTTCCGCATCCATCAACCCTGAGTGTGAATCACGTGTTGATAGAGGTCCCCAGCGATAGGTCGCCCATTCGGCATTCAGGGTAGCGTGTACCCCCATATCCATTGTGGGATTCTGGCGAGCTATCTCTGCTGCAGCAAGGAACCATGGGCAGGGAGCCATCACCGCCCCGGACGATAGCGTGCCAAACTCCCACAAATCTTTGAAGGCCTGTATCGAAGCCTGGCACATGCCAATGTCGTCGGCATGGATAATAACAAGGCGATCCGTATCAGAATAACCAAGTTTTTTAAGAAGAGGATTTGCTGTCATTGTTTTTCCTTTCCGCCTGAAACATGTCGGATGGTGCATGGCACGTCACTCGAAAAATTGGGGTAACCACCGCCTGTTCGTGTCAAGCATATCATCCAACACCTGTTGCACGCAATCGGCACTCGGACCGAGGGGATGCGCCAGCAATGCCTGATAGGCTGCATTGCGATCTCCATGAACAGCAGCTTCCACGGTGAGCAGTTCATACATTTTGACCTGAGAGATAAGGCCAAAACAGACCGCAGGCAGAGGTTCTGCTGAAAGCGGGTGAACTCCCAGTTTATCCACTTTCGCAGGGAGTTCCAATACCCAATCCGATGGCCAGGCATTGATCGCGCTGTCGTTGCGCGTGTTGATTACATGGATCTGTCCAAGATCGTTATAGTGGGAGTTAATGACCTGCGTAGCAAGCGTAGAATAGTACGCACCGCCACGTTCCATTAAACTTGCGGGCGGTTCCGTGAGTGCCGGGTTTTCGTAGTCGTTCAGGAGTCTTTTTTCGATTTCCATCACCTGTTCAGCTCGGGAAGGCGGCCATTCCTTTTGAGCTTCCAGCTTTTTGTGGGTGTAGTAGTAATATTGCAGATAGTAATTGGGGATCATGCTCAACGATTCGATAGTACGTACATCCCATTCGGGTTCCGCTTCTTTCCTTAGAGAGTCAACATACGCAGGAAAAATCTTCGACCATAGCTCCTCACCATCCACGGTGAAACCGCGATGCCAGGAAAGATGATTCAATCCGAGCGTATTTAAAGCAGCACGGTCTGCTTCAATGGAAAAGCCGGTGGCTTTTTCAAGTTTTTCAAGGATCTCCATCTTGGTGGTAATGCCCACATTGCACAAACCTGCTGCCTGGATAGCAGGGGCATAACGCATGAGCGCCTCGGTGACCAGACCAGCCGGGTTGGCGAAATTGAGGAACAATGCTCCGGGCGCTGACTGACGAATGTCGTCTGCAATTTTGAGGACAACCGGGATAGTACGCAGCGCTTTCGCCATTCCGCCGACACCGGTCGTTTCTTGACCGATCAATCCATGACGTTGACCAAGGTATTCATCTTCGCGGCGAGCGCGCATTTTCCCCACACGCAATTGCGATATCACATACGCCGAATCCGCTATTGCCTCTTGCTGATTTTGCGATAGCACTACCCTAAAGGGCTCACCTCTGGCTTTGACCATCCTCTTTGTGAACTCACCAACGATAGCCAGCCGTTCCGCATCAATGTCCATCAGCCAGAGTTCATCAAGCGGTAATGAGTCCGCACGGTCAAGAAAGCCTTTCACCAATTCGGGTGTGTAAGTCGATCCACCCCCAATAACAGCTATTTTCATTTGAGAAATTGTCCTTTTTTTGAAAGATCAGTGACGTATACACTTTCACCAAATAGGGAAATCATCCCTAAAGCCAGCGCTATATTTTCGATTTCGTTTTTGAGTGTAATGTTCATCCCTCCCTTCCCCGATACATAGGTTATTCTATCACACTGTTTGCAGTAATAATCTGGCTGTCCCTCTCACCTCACTATCCTTATCCTTGACCGTGTGTGCCTGCGTTTTGAAATCCACGTGAGCGTTGAGATATCAATTGCTCGCTTGAAGTTAATTATAGCGAAATCCCTCACAACGTTCAGGGTAACATCCTCCTTACTAGAAATGAAAAAATTGCTTATGCTTCAGCTCATCTGGATTGTTGGCTGGTGGCTAATGAAAACCGCCCTGCTGATCTCAATGAGATCAGGAGACGGCGAGATTGGAACCCTAGAACCCCATCCCAGCAACCTTCCCCTGCTTTCCATAAGGAGGGAGATATATCGCGGTCAGCTTCGCTCACTGACAGATCTTGCCAGGGTTGAGAATATTGCGGGGATCGAACACCTGCTTGATCCCACACATCAGGTCAATGGTTTTCTCTCCCAGCGAATCAGCTAAAAAGTTCTTTTTGGCAAATCCGATGCCGTGTTCTCCCGAAACCTGCCCACCCAATTCTTTCGCTCTGGCATATAGCTTTTCAAAAATATCATCCAACTTCCGTTGCCAGTCTTCTTCCGAGAGGGCGTCGCGCAGCGCATAAATGTGTAAATTCCCATCACCGGCATGTCCGAAGCTCATGATGCGGATATTGACCTCGCGCTGCAACTGCCGGGTGAAGCCCACCAGTTCGGCAATTCGATCGCGTGGCACAACCACATCGCATTCGTCCATCTCTGTTGTGGATGCCTTGATCGCTTCCAGGAACGCCCCGCGCGCCGACCATATCATCTCACGCCGCTCGTCGGTATCAGCGATGAGCACATCCAATGCACCGCATTCCAGGCAGCGCTCGGCAGCAGCGCAGTATGCCGCATCCAATTCTGTTTTAGAATTTCCGTCCAGGGTGAGCAGCAGGTAGGCAGGTGCCGATTTATCGGGGAATTTCTTTCCCAGGTATTCCTCGGCTGCCAGAATCACTTCGCGCTCCATGAACTCTATCGAAGTGGGCATGGCTTTCAACATCGCCAGATGGGGAACCGCACGAATAGCAGTGTTCAGGTCATTGAAAGGCACCAGCAAGCTCACCACCCATAGAGGCAGGGGAATCAAGCGCAGAATAGCCTTGGTGATCACTGCCAGCGTGCCTTCAGAGCCAATGACCAGATCTTTCAGGCTGTAACCGGAACTGTTCTTGGCATTCTTGCCGCTTAACATCAAAACAGTCCCGTCTGCCAGAACCACCTCCAACCCTTTTACATAATCGCGCGTGACGCCATATTTAACCGCCCGCATACCGCCGGCATTGGTGTTGATGTTCCCTCCGATGGTGGCACTCTTTTCTCCAGGGTCCGCCGGGTAGAACAGCCCATACGGTTCCACGTATTTGTAGATATCCATCAAGAGCACACCCGCTTCCACCGTAAGCATCATGGTGGCTTCATCCAATTCCAGCACCTTATTCATCTGGCATAGATTTAATAAAATCCCTTCGCGCACGGGCACAGCTCCACCCACCAGGCCGGTACCCTGACCGCGCGGGGTGACCGGGATGCAACGCTCATAGGCATGTTTCATGATTGCCGAAACTTGTTCGGCGGAAACCGGTTCCACCATCACTTCGGGATACACGCGGATACCAGCCAGTTCGTCATGGCTGAAATCTTCACTGAGCACCTCCCGCCTTTTCACATGCTCCCGTCCGCAAATAGCAACAAGTGCGGCAACATCAGCAGCATCAATTTTCTTGTATTCCATCAAGCCACCTCGCTTTGGATGGTTTTTATAGCGTCCAATACAGAACCGGTTCGTCGGAAATCAATTTTTTCCAATAGAGCCGGGATGATCTGGTACGCATCACCTACCAAGCCTATATGCGCCACTTTAAAGATCTGCGCATCAGGATCTTGATTGATAGCGACCACAAAATCAGCCCCACTCATGCCTGCCGTGAACTGCACAGAACCAGAAATACCACAGGTGATCAGCAATTTGGGGCTGACGGTACGCCCACTCAACCCGATCTGGCGGCGCGGATCGACCCAACCAGCTTCTATCAGAGGGCGCGTGGAAGCCACCTGCCCTCCCAATCGGTCAGCCAGAATGCGGATCATTTGCAGATCCTGCTCTTTCTTGATCCCGCGCCCTGCAGCAACAATCACATCAGCATCCTCGATGTTCTCAACCGTCTGCTTGGGCTGAATAGAAAGCACACAGACGCCGGATTTGAGCTTTTCAGGCGCAACATCCATCGATTGGATTTCACCAAATGGCTGCGCCAAACGTTGCGGAGCGGAAAAGATCTTATAGCGCACGGTCGCAAATTGCGGTCGATGATTCTTGGTACGAATATGCGCCATGATGTTGCCGCCGAAAGCGGGACGGATCTGATCGAGATCGGTATTGGGTTGCATATCCAATTTGGTGCAATCAGCGGTAAGCCCGGTGCGAAATCGGGCTGCCACGCGAGGCGCAAGCGAACGCCCTACAGTCGTCCCGCCCACCAAAACCGTGCAAGGTTTGACCGTCGAAATGAAATCTTCCATGGCAGCCGCATATGGCTCTGCCCGGAAGTCTTGCAGTTCCGCTCGATCGTACACATATACCCGATCGACCCCAAAATAACGGAGTTCCTGGGCTTTCTCTTCAATGTGGTTGCCGACGAAAACCGCATAAACGGGGTGAGCGATCTTGGCTGCCAGTTCGCGTGCTTTGCCGATCAATTCAAAAGTAACCGGATGAATGTTGCCTTCGGTATGTTCCACATACACCGCGATTCCGCGCCAGGCACTTTTGTCAATTTCAATCAACGGCTGTTCGACCAGTTCAAACGCCCCCACAGGACCGTTCTTGATGCACAGTTTGCACATCTTGCAGGCAGAGGTGATGACAAGAACTCCGTCTTCTAGCTGGATCGCTCCAAAAGGACAGATGTTGATCAAGTCAGCCGCATTCTGGATTTTTTCTTGATGAATCACGATATTTGCCATGCTGACCTCTCAGATGAATTTCCGTTCCACAAGAATGTCATAGAACTTTTGAGCCAGATCCTGCGCGCTGTCTTTCCACAATTCGCTGGTTATTTCAGTTTCGGGTGGAAAAATGCGCAGCACCTGAGTAGGGGATCCGCTCAAACCATAGTGTGCTTCATTCTGATCAGCCAGGTCCTGAACGCTGTAAACCTGGATCTTTTGATCGTTGATACGTTGTTTTCGTTTGAATGAAGGCAGGCGCGGTTGATAGATGCCCTTTTCCACCGTGATCAATGCAGGGAATCGTATTTCTGCACGTTGGGTCATGGCTGGCAGGTCAGCCTCCACGATCAGGCTTTCTGTTTTGATTTCCTCGATCTTCAATACATTGGTGATATGGGGGATGTGCAAGAATTCCGCGATCTCTGCCCCTACCTGCGCAGTGTCACCGTCGGTGGTCTGTTTTCCACAGATGATGAGGTCTGGCAATCCGATTTTTTCGATGCACTGTGAGATTGCATACGCCGTCGCCAGACAATCTGCGCCCGCCAGACGCCTGTCGGTCAAGATGACGCCATCCGCATCACCCATCAGAAAAGCTTCCTGGATGATCTCGCGCACCGGAGAGGGCCCCATGCTGAGAACTGTAATGTGCGCATCCGTTCGTTGATCGATCTGGAAGGCTGTTTCCAGCGCATACAGGTCATAGGGATTCATCTTGGAATCAATGCCCTCGCGCATCAACGAACCGGTCTTTTCGTCGATCTTTACGGCAGAGGTGCCAGGAACTTGCTTAATGCATACAAGAATATCCATACTGTAACCTCAGTATTGATCCGCCAATGTGATTGGCTATCTTTATTCTTTTAATAAAAATTTTTTGTTCTTCCTATGCTTTCTTAATCAGCCAAATGAGGAGTTGTTTGGCAAGCGAAGGATATCTTACTTATTGTATCTCTTTTTTATTGAGAGGTTTTCGAAAGAAAAACCTCTCAATGTTGGTATAGCAAAAACAAAGGTCATATTTTAAGAAATAAGGTCGCTGATTGTTTTTATCCCCTCTACTCCATATCTTTTAGCCACTTTGGTTAACTCAAGAAGAGAATGGGTGTTTCGTTGCAGCAGAACCTCAAGCAGCATAGGAAGGTTTAGTCCGGTTACGACATCAACATCCGGATATTTTGCCATAGTCATCGCCGCCACATTGCAGGGCAAAGCACCAAAAATGTCAACCAAGATCAAGACTCCATCACATTCAACCCTTAAAGAATCTACCACACCCCTATCCCCTACACGAATGTATCTCATCCATCACTTTTCTATTCAGTTGAATCTTTTTCAAACTAAGGCTAGAATTAAACCATCCTTAAATCACATTTCAGCCGGGAGAGATGAAAATGAAAAAATCTGCACTGCTTCTCTGCACAATCAGTATCCTGCTCCTGTGCGCATGCACGGGAGGGAAAGAAGCCGAAAGCACGCCAACCGCCACCGCCACATCTACAGCAATCTCCACTGCTACGAAGATCATTCCAAGTGCTACCCCCACAACCATTCCAAGCGCTACCCCCACAACCATTCCAACAGAAACCGCAGTACCTACCATCACTCCCACGCCTCTGCCATATATAGATAATCCCATCAGTGGCATTAATGTAGGACCATACCTATATGATGATCCCAATATGGGAGCAACCGTTTCAGAAGCCGATCTGCGAGCACTTATTGAGCGGATCGCACCATATACTTATTGGATCAGAACTTATGGGACAGAAAACGGTTTGGAAAATGCCGGAGCGATTGCCCGGGAATTCGGGTTGAACATCGCAGTAGGTGCCTGGTTGAGCAATGATCTGACCACCAACGAAAGCCAGATGACATCGCTCATCGAAATGGCGGAGAATGGAGATGTCGACCTGGCGATCATCGGGAACGAAACCCTGCTGCGGGGTGACCTCACCGAGCGAGAACTGATGATCTATATCAATTGGTTCAAAGAAGCAGTACCGGATGTGCCGGTAACCACTTCTGATGTGTGGTCAGAGCTGAAGCAATATCCTGACCTGATCGAAGCCATGGACGTGGTTGCGGTCAATGTGTACCCCTACTGGGATAACGTAACAATCGATAAGGCAACCTCCACAATCGAAGACTGGTACCTGGGTGCCACGAATACAGTGAACGCAATTTCTCCTGATAAGCAGATCATCATTGCTGAAACAGGTTGGCCATCTTGTGGAAAAAATGGGGATCCTGCCAACGCAGCAGCATACTTCAACAGTTTTACATCTTTCGCCCAGATGCTAGATGTACAGTTCTTCTGGTTTGAAGCGTACGATGAAGCATGGAAAGTAAGCAACGAAGGAGAAGCAGGTGCATGTTGGGGCTTATGGGATGGAGAAGGCAATTTGAAGCCCGGCATGGAAGAAACTTTTTCCGGTATGTTCGCGGAAAGCTTCGCTGACCCGAATTTAGTGGTCACTTATATACCCCCACAGGGCAGTTTGGATGACCTGGAAGGTATCGCCCTGCACGTCAATCCTGATGATTATCGGGTGGTCGTTTATATCTATGTGCCCAATGCCAATGGTTGGTGGCTCAAACCTGCGTTCGATTTTCCATACACCGAGATCGACGAAAGCGGATACTGGTCGTGCCCCATCTTCACCGGTGGGATCGACGATCAAGCAACCAAAGTGGCAGCGTTCCTGATACCCAGCAATTATGAGCCGCCTCTGGCATCCGGTTGGAGCAGTTTGCCGCAGGCATTGTATGATGCTTCGGTAAGCGAAACAGAGGTGAACAGATAAAAAGACCTCCCCATTTAAAGCATGGGAGGGTCTATTCACAACAAAACAACCTCCACTAGCAGGCGTAAATTGGCAAAGTAGAGCCGCTCCAGCGCCTGCTGGTGGGCAAGCGTCTTAACTTTTTCCCCGCACCCCGTGGTCAGAGTTGCCAGGCGAGACGGTGGACGATTTCAAAGGATTATCATTACCGCTTAACTGATCAGGCTGGCTTTTATCGTATCCAGAACCCCCTGCGAATCAACTTCCAAACACACCTCCACCTCAGTCCGTTTGTCCCATTTGTGATCCCAATCCGCAATCGTCTGCCCCAAGCAGCGCCCTTCAGTTTCTACGAAAATGGGGGCTTTCCGAGTTTGAAATAAATCCGGCTTTAAGACATATGCCATCGCTGATGGGTCATGTGCGTAAAAAGATCCATCCATGCAATAATATTCTTTAAAGAAATGTTGATAAGCGGGGATGATCTTTTTTAATAATCGCGTCGTAGGATTCTTAACCGCAAATATTTCATCAAGTAACGAATTTGTTATGATTGTCTTTTCTGTTACATCCAAGCCTACCAGAACAGTCGGAAGCTCGGCTGCAAATACAATCTCAGCCGCATGGGGATCACGCCCCATATTGGCTTCGGACACTGGCGTCATATTTCCCGGGCGGGAAACTACCCCACCCATTATTACCAGTTTTTTTATTTGACCAATCAATTCAGGATAAACACGTAAGGCAAGTGCAATATTTGTCAGCGGACCAAGCGTCAACAAAGTTATTTCCCCCGGGTTTTCGCGGATTATTTTTGCAATAAGCTCAACCGCAGATTGCGATGATAATTCTTTTCGGGGTGAGGGGAGATCAGAATCCCCCATCCCATCTTCCCCATGTACAATGGTGCCAAGATTTTGAATGGGCATAACAAGAGGGATATCACTTCCACGAGCAACGGGGATTACCTGGTGTTCACTCAGCTCTGAAAGGCGTAGCGCGTTCTGCGCAGTTATCTTTCCATAAGTATTTCCAAAGACGCTCGTAATTCCCAAAATAGAGATTTCCGGAGAATGGATAGCCATACAAATAGCAAGCGCATCGTCAATGCCCGGGTCGGTGTCGATAATAATTTTATTTGTCATTGTTCCCTCGTCTACCTATAAAGGATTGTGATATGTGCGATGCAAAGAACTTTTCACCTCACGCTGACAGTGTTTCCCTTTATGTTGTTAGGAAATGAAAAGCCTCTTATACCGGAAATACTACTTTGTGTTTTCAATAGCTTTTTCAATCTTGTTGAAAAAGAGATGATTAAAGCTTGCGGCGAGGATCATTGTCATTATAGCGATCATCAGTGGATGTTGATATCGAGATTTTGACATAAAGAACCCTACAACCGGTGCTGCAAGCGCGTATCCAAGCCAAAAAGCCACATTGATCCACGAGGTAACGGCGGTCATGGTCTTTTTCGTTGATGCTTTAATTGCAAAAGCAAGGGATATGGGTTGAGACATTTGAAACAGTGACATCATAACCCAGTATGCGCTTGCACCAAGCATTGGACTATGTGTATATGTGAATACACATAAAAAAAGCACGAACAGCAATCTGACCACAGTCACCGCAGGCACACTTCTCCACTTGCTCACTATCAACGGACCAACGATTATTGCGAAGGAAATAAAAAACACATTCAAAGCCGAAATCGTTCCAAAAAATTCTCTGTTACTTCCCAAATGATAAATAAAATACAAATTCATAAAGGGGGTCAATACTCCGAGAGAAATTCCCAAACACAGTAATGTAAGAATCTGTTTTACAGTGAAAGTATTGATGCCTTGAAAGTAAGGTTGAAAACTTACTTTTCGTTCCTGACTATAGAGATCCTGTGAAATTTTCATTCCTGGAATGATGGCGGCAATTAAAAGACCTCCAGACATTAACAATGTTAGACGATATACAATCAATAAAGACATACCCAGATTGATCAATATGTTTGGCAAAACTACAGCAATCAACGAACCAATTGATAGGAAAAGATTAAAAAACAAACTGCTGTAACTATAAATTTTTGCCCGGTCGTTTTCTGTTGTGTTATGTGCCAAAAAAGTTAAGTTGGCTACAAAATCACCAGATAACGCCAGTCCGCAAACAAATGCTGCCAATAGTATCCATTCAACTTTTGAAATAAAGATTTGGATTAACAAAGATAAACCGGAAATTCCATATATAAGCAAAAAGCTCTTTTTAAAGCCGATGATTTCTGTAAGATATCCAACGGGGATTGAACCAACCGCCAGAGCTAAGGGATTAGCACTAAGGATCATCCCGATTGTATCGAGCGGAATCCCCAATTCAATTAGATAGAGGTTGTACACCACAAGAAATATTCCCTGGGACAATCCGTACATAGATTTAAAAACGAAACTGATCTTCACATTCTGATTTTGTTGTGAAATAGTTTTAACTAACGAATTCATTGCCTGGCTTCACTTTTCTTTTTTATGCTGTTTACATAAAAATATTTTCACAAAAGTAATGGGAGTGATGGTGATCTTGCCCTATAAAATCACCAACTCCCATCAATTTAAAACCGGTAAAGATCTTTTCTTCTGATTCGCTTAGCAGAACATTAAACTGAATCAGGCGTCTCCCAGATCGTACTCAATCTGTGAAAATGCCGAGGTCTTTTGCGACTAATCTGGCTGTTTCATCAAAATCTGCAACAATGACCTTCATGGTAGTAGCGAGGCGTGAAGAGAGTGGAAAACCGAAGTTTTCAACCACAAATCCCTCAATATCTCTATAAATACTATTTTCATCTTTCCGGCAACTAATTCGCTCAATGAGGGGGCGCTCATCACTGATAAAGCAATAGCAAGGGTACCCCAATCCATAAGACATTGCCGCTTCAAAAACTGTCCCACTATCGGGTTCATGTCCATGATAAGGATTTAAATTCGCGATGACCATATTGCTGTTTCTAATATGCAACTGGTCTCTGTCGAAGAAATATGCACAACGAGTGTAAACATTCTTGAACCCCTCTTCGGATAATTCACCAAAATCCGGAGGGATATCTGGCGGGAAAATTCCCTGGAAATTATATTTTTCGCAGATTTTTTTCATGCCATCACCAACTTCCTTTGTATTGGTGGAAAAGCATTCAAATCCTGCCAAATAGGCACGATATTCACCCTCTTTTACCGACCACGTGGCTTGATTGCGATAATCGATTCGTGGTTTTACACGGCTCTCTTTATCCTTCGCTTCTTCATTGAGATCGGTGACCAGTGCCTTGACACATTCAATAAAACCACCTTCAACCATCTTTGAAGGAACCATATACATCAAATTTCCCGGAGTTTGTCCGGCACGAAAAATGAGTCCCATTTCATCAATGATGTTGCCCTCTTCGTCAAAATATGCGTAGGGATATTTATGCACAACGTTGCGCAAATCTTTGACATGTGAATATATCTTTTTACTTTTTGAGTAGGCAACCCCCATGTCAAAAACGGTACCGCTTTCCGGTTCGCCACCGCGGAAAGGATTAACATCAGCGACCACGACATCGCAATCATCCAAAAAATTGCGATCGATGTGTTCATAATCTCTGAATCCATTTTCGATGTAAGAAAAATCATTGATAACTTCAAAGCCATACATCTCTGCATAAGCTTTCATCATCTTTAACTCTTTTAGACCATTTGGGTAGTATTTTTGAGGTCCAGTGATATACATCCTCAGCGATTTCATTGAATTCACCTTTAATTTTGTTTAAATAAACTCATAAGCAGTACGTGTAAATCTCTCAAAGCCATATACCGGATCTTCTTTGAAGAGGAAGTGAACAGTTCACAATTTAAAAATTCGGATCTTTGTTTCTATTCTTTATGCATGTGCCAATTAATATTTCCACACAATCTTTTATGGATAAAAAATCTCTATTCTCCTCCGCTTATGTAGGGTTTCCCTGCAGCTTTTGGAGCTTGCGGATTTTTGGAGGTAAGTACAAGCATGACAATCGTAAAGACGTATGGCAACATCTTATAGATATAGGGTGACCAACCCAGCGCAACAAGAGCAGGGATGGAGGTATAAGATGAAGCGATTGTTTTGGCTAATGCAAACAAAAATGAGGCAATCAATATTTTAAATGGCTTCCACTGCCCAAACACCAGCACTGCAATTGCCAGAAAACCATAACTTGCAACACTTCCGCTGAACTGGATAGTGGTTGGAACTATAAAGATAAGCCCTCCCATCCCTGCCAGGAAACCGGAGATGAGAACACCATAATATCGCATTTTCTTAACATCGATGCCAACCGAGTCGGCTGCATAGGGGTTCTCACCGCATGCACGTATGCGTAGACCAAATTTGGTTTTATACAAAACAACATAAGAAACAAGCAATATCAGGTATCCAATCCAAATATGAAGGTAAGTGTTGGTAAAAAATAGCTTCCCAATAACCGGAATATCGCCCAGGATTGGTATTTTTCTGATGAGAAATGCGTTGGTGAAGAATATTCGTTGAACGCCAAAAATAACCCGCGCAAGATATATGGCTAATGCCGGAGCAATAAATGTTAGAGCAATACCGCTGATTATTTGCGAAGCATTCAATGTGACTGAAGCGAACGCATGTAGCAGCATAAACAGAATTCCGCTTATGCCCGCAATCAACAACGCTACCAACAATTGGTATTGTCCTGACCACGAATCTTGGGTAAGGTTTAAAAACAAAGTACCACAAAAAGCTCCCACAATCATCGTTCCATCAAGAGCGATATTGAACACCCCAGATCGCTCTGAAAACATTCCTGCCAATGCGACCACGAGTAAAGGAACCATAAAGAACATAAGTTGTTGCACGATAAAATAAACGATATCCATTGTATTTATCCTTCATTCAAATCATGTGATTTTCTTAAAATAGTAGAAATCGCTTTTTTGATAAGAATAACAAATGCAGTGCAGTAAATAATCACCGAAGTTACTACATCCACAATCTCAGGAACATAGCCATAAAGCTGCATATCAAGACCACTTACTGTGATATAAGCGATGAATATAGCAGATAAGATAATCCCTATCGGGCTGCCCATGGCAACCAGCGAAACGACAATACCTCTCATCGGAATGGCTGGAGCCGAATCTACAATCTGAATATAGTTATGAGAAGAAGACAAATAAAACATCGCCCCTGCTAAACCAGGAAGAGCGCCGGCTATTGCCATTGAAAGAATAACGTTCTTTTTTGCGTTAATGCCACTGTAAATACCTGCGTCTTTGTTAAATCCGCAAGTACGGATCTCATAACCAAAGGTTGTTTTATTCAGAATTACATGAATGACAATCGCCAACAATATTGCGACAAAGAAAGTAATATCTGCGCCGGTTCCGGGGAAGATTTTTTCCATCCCCAGTGTCGGGATCAATGCTGAGGATTGCACAGCCTGGGAGCGGTTAGCATAAGAATCATAAAACTTATCCAGAATGATCATGTTCGCAAGATATACCCCTATATAGTTCAACAATATTCCCACTACAATTTCACTGATATTGAAAAAAGCTCTGAGAAAACCGATTGTTGAACTCCATCCTAATCCCGCCAGCAAACCCGCTATAACTGCAACCAGACAATGGATACCTGGGGGAAGCCATGTCCACATGATCCCAACATAAAGAGCAGCTACTCCTCCAATAATAAATTGCCCGGAAAGTCCAATGTTGAATACGCCAGTTTTTCCCGCAAATCCCACTGAAAGACCACAGAGAATATAAATACCGGCATAGACGATAACATTACCAAAATCTGTAAATCCCCCGCTCACAGCACCGGTTAAAAGCGCTTTGAAACCTTTAATACTATTTTCTGGATTTGTAACAACAAGCACCAAAAAACCTACCAGTAAGCCAATAACGCATGCGACTAAAGATGCGGTTAAATCAGGAAAATTATCGACCCAAGTCTTTTTCGTTTTACGCATTTTTGTCAACTCCTTTTGAACCAGCCATGTACATTCCCAATTCCATCATATCAATCTTGGATGGGAGAAGATCCGACACAACAATCTTCCCATCGTGAATTACCAGTATTCTGTCGCTTAAGCTCATCACTTCTTCCAATTCTAATGAGACCAGAAAAACCGCCTTTCCTGCATTTCTTTGGGTAATCAATTGCTTTTGAACAAACTCCGTTGCACCAACATCTAATCCGCGAGTTGGTTGGACTGCAATCACAAGTTCATGATCGCGTTCCAGTTCACGCGCAAGAATCAATTTTTGTTGATTCCCACCTGATAAACTTCCTGCTGTTGTTTCTCCTCCCCTTCCTGCCCGAATATCGTATTCTTCTATAAGTTCATCGGCATATTGATCGACCACAGCCCTCTTAATAAAACCGCTCTTCTGAAATTCGTCATTAAAGTATTCTTGCAGTATCGAATTTTCACTCACGGTGAATTCCATCACCAACCCATGTCGCTGCCGATCTTCGGGAATATGTGATAAACCATGTGTATTGCGATACCGAATATTGCGCTCTGTAACATTCTCTCCACACAAATAGATTTCACCGTTTGAGGGTATGATGCCTGTGATCGCCTCTACAAGCTGCTTCTGACCGTTATTATCAACACCCGCAAGGCTGACAATTTCTCCCGCATGAATTGTAAAGGTGGCATGGTCTACCCTTAATTTTCCTGACTCTTTATCCTCAACACAAAGATCTTTCACTTCAAGAACGGGTCTTTTTTCGCCTTTGTAACCATCACCTTTGTCAACCTGCAACAGTACTTTTCTTCCCACCATCATTTCTGCCATTTGTTCTTTTGTGGTTGTTGCGACATCCACTGTTCCGATAACCTTCCCGCGACGCAACACCGTACAAACATCAGCCACCCGCTTGATCTCCTCAAGTTTGTGAGAAATGAATAATATCGTTTTGCCTTCCGCAGCCAATCCCTTTATGATTTTTATCAGTTCGTCAACCTCTTGCGGCAGTAGAACAGATGTGGGCTCATCAAAGATCAGAATATCATTGGCACGGTAAAGCATTTTCAGTATTTCTACTCTTTGCTGCATGCCGACAGTGATTTCTGAAATTATCTTATCTGGATCAATGTCAAGACCATACCGTTTGCTAAGGTCCATCACTTTTGCTCTGGCAGAAGCCATGTCCAATAACTTATTCTTGGTCGATTCCACGCCTAAAATAATGTTTTCCAGAACAGTAAAATTATGTACCAGCTTGAAATGCTGGTGCACCATCCCAATGCCCAAAGCATTCGCATCGTTCGGATTGGTTATTTTGACTTCTTTTCCATTAATCTTGATCGTACCTTCATCAGATGAGTACAGACCGAACAGAATACTCATAAGAGTTGATTTCCCCGCACCATTTTCTCCTAAGAGTGCGTGAGTTTCACCCTTTTTTATTTTCAGAGTAATATGATCGTTCGCCAAGACTCCAGGAAATTGTTTTTTAATATTCAACAACTCAACAGCATATTCCATTTCACCTCTCCACTCAAGAATCTAAGAATCGTCCTTTTCCTTGTCATAAGCAAGGAAAAGTCTTCAATTTTTTCTACGAATAATTTCTATCTTATGAATCCAAATCAATATTTTCATCAAATATTTCAACCAGATTTCATAAAATCAGTCTTAATTGTTCTCAATGAGATTATGGATGAAAATACGTTTGGTATTCTTAAGGTTTTGCCACAGTGATTTTTGCCTGCTGAAGTATTATTCTCTCGTCTGCTCTACCAATAATTTATTTTTGTCAAAGAACTCTTGCCAGAATATATGGTCAGGATAATTCCATCATGAATATTTTTTTATTAGGAGAGGCATTTATACAAGGATTACCTCTCCTAATTTTTGACTGATTAACTCTTCTTTTTGTCTATCTTACTGATTAGTAAACCGTGACAACAACATATCGTAGAGGAATCAAATCTGCTGTTGCATAACCTGTATCAACGGGAATACTTGAGGCTATTCCGCCTTCATCTGCACTGAGTTTGCTGAGAATGGCTTCGTACTCTTCCATGGTAAACGTTGAGAATCTCCATGTTTCCTCATCAGTCGGGATATTCACGCCCTCATTTGAAGAATTGAGGGTCGCAACCTGCCCACCTGGAAATTCACCATTGAAGTACAGGTCAAGAGCTTGATAGGTTGAACCACGCAGATTTTTTGTTGCAGAAGTAAGCACATTGTCTGCATCCCAGCCCTGATTAACATCAACGCCGATAACCCATTTACCCTCGCCCGTTTGTGACGCAGCAGAACTCACAACACTAGTCACATCACCCGCAGCAGCAAAGATAATGTCGATACCACTGCTGAACCATGAGGCTGCATAGGTCTGGTTTTCAGGTGAAACGTCGAAGTTACCCAGGTAATGGTAATACATGGTTATGGAGCCCTCTTCAAGACCCATCTCCTGAGCGGCGTACTCCGCGCCAGCCACAAACCCGTAACCAAAACGAACCACTGGAGGCACTGCCATACCGCCGATGAAACCCAGGTTTGTGAAACCTTCTTTTACGGCGGCATAACCAGCCAGGAATCCTGATTCTTGTTCGGCATAATAAATCGAATAGACATTATCTTCTTGCCGATATTCAGAATAGTCTTCACTGTGAGGGTCTCCATCCAATATAACTAATTTGGTATCGGGATAAAGATCCTGTGCTAAAAATACTGGTGCACCCCAAGCAAAGCCGGGCACTACCACGATTTCCGCACCACCATCGACTGCAACACCAATGCAATTGACCAAATCTGTGGTTGAATCACCGGTCGCCTGATAATAAGCGTATGGTAATCCATTCTCATCGCCAAAAGCCTTAATGCCCTCCCATGCACCTTGGCAAAAAGATCGGTCATCAATACTGGCTGTCGCAGAAATACATTCTGCAATCACAGCGCCTTGTGCGGGTACTTCTTCGGGGGCTTCTATTTCGGCTACTTCTGTTTCGGGGGCTTTAGATGAAACACAACTCGTTGATACAAACAAAACCACTAGGATCATCACAAAACTAATAAACTTCCTCATCGTGCAACTCCTTATTTCAAAGTTTTAAATTGTCAATTCTGTCTATTAATAAAATTAACTTTCGTCTTCGATATACTGTTTACCTCCTTTTTATTGAAATTATAGAGATTATAGGTATAATTGTCAACATATCTTAACCACTTAAACACATCCGTTTACAAGTATTTACAAATGTCATTAAAAGAGTACAGCAAATTAGATCCAAAGTATTTGTTTGAACATGTATATGGAGGGTTGATAGGGCAAGCCCTCGGTGATGCGTTCGCTATGCCTGCGTATTTTAAACCAAAAGATACCTGGGATTTCTATGGTGGGTGGATTAACGATTTTTTACCAGGACCTTCTGATCACCCAGTTCACGCTGGGTTGGCACCCGGAGAAGTAACAGACGATACACAGCAGGCTATGTCCATCATAAAAGAAATATTAATTAATAAGAAAATTAGCGTTGAGTTAGCTGCAAAAGCAATCATTGGTTGGTACGATCTGATAGATGGTGATCACAATCCGCATGTTGGACCATCTACAAGAAAAGCTTGTTTACAATTAAAGGGCGGGGTGGACCCGCATGAAACCGGCGTTCTGGGAGATACTAACGGTGGTGCCATGCGCATTTCTCCCATTGGTCTCATCAATCCAGGAAACATTCAACAGGCAATTTTAGACAGCATTATCGTCTGTACACCAACACATTTTACCAGCGTTGCTATCTCAGGAGCTTGTGCAGTAGCAGCCGCCATTGCAACCGCACTGGTTCCCGATTCCTCCATTGAATCCATAGTTCACAGTGCAAAAATTGGTGCCGATGAGGGCAGAAAACATGGAAATCCCTGGCTAGGAGCGAGCATCTCAAAAAGAATTGAACTGGCAGTTCAAATCGTCGAAAAAGAGAGCGACGTATATGAAAGAATATTAGCCCTTTATGATATCGTTGGAAGCACACTGGCGACCAGCGAATCTGTTCCTTCAGCTTTGGGCATCTTTGTGCTTGCCAAAGGCGATCCCATGACATGTGCGCGTTATGCAGCCGCTTTATCCGGAGACGCGGATACCGTGGGAGCGATGGCTTGCGCCATCGCTGGTTCCTGGAAGGGAATAAGCAGCATCCCTACCGATATCAGAAATACCATTGAGAAAGTGAACAAAGATTACGATTTCTTTGGGACCGCAAAAGAAATTGTTAAATTCATTGAAGAAAGAAATGCTTAAAGAACGCAATAGACCATCTGTTGTAGGAATCGGGGACCTTGTTGTTGATGTTGTAACCAGTATTCAGGACTTTCCGATCAATGCCGACTGTTTCTACCCAGCTTCTCAGATCTATCAGAGCCCCGGAGGGAGATGTAATTTTCTTATAGAATTATCTCGATTAAAAGTTCGCGCAGTAGCAATAGATGTCATTGGAAAAGATGCATGGGGAAACTTTCTTTGCAAGACACTGGAAAATGAGAATATTGATCTTTCATTAGTGCAGAAGGATCAAGATACATCCAGATCCATTGTTCTGAGTGACATTCATGGAAATCATTCTTTCATAGGGAAATTTGGACATAACTCACCGTACCAATACGGGAATACATATTATTCTACGATATCAAAGGCTTCAGCAGTTTTTGCCTCCGGATACAATTTTCAGAATAGAAACTCAGAAAATCTCACCTTAAACACATTCAAGCTTGCAAAGAAATTGGGAATCATAAGGGGATTCGACACCGGACCTGTCTTCCATCTTCTTGATGAAGATAAAAAAATGGAAGTTTATAAACTATGCACCCATTTGTTCCTCACAGAAGATGAATTAGAGCTTTTAGGCAATAAAAATAAGGTTTCCGCTTTTTTCGATCATGGAATTGAAGTTGTCATCATCAAGAAGGGTGCAAAAGGTTGTCAGGTTATCACAAACCACGAGGAAACATTTTCAATTCCTGGTTTAAAAGTGCCTGTTACGGATACAACGGCCGCAGGCGATTGTTTTGACGCAGGGTTTATCGCGGGCTTAATGAAAAAATTCCCTCTGGAATCATGTGCGCTTTTAGCAAATTGTGTTGGAGCAGCTAAAGTAAAAAAGTTAGGAGGTGGTGTGAACGTCCCAACATTCGAAGAGGTCTTCGGTATTGCAAAAGAATTTAATGTTAGGCTAGATCAGGATAAATAATCTCAATTAACCACAGGGTACACAATTATTTTTAATTTATTGGAGGAAAGATGTTACCCCAATACCATATAAAGTTAGTCGAAGGCGATGTTGCTCCTTACGTCCTGCTGCCAGGCGATCCCAAACGGGTGGAAGTGGTCGCTTCTTTTTGGGATGAGGCTCACAAGGTCGCCGACAATCGCGAATACGTGACTTACACGGGCGTGTATAAGGGTGCTCCCATTTCTTGCACCAGCACCGGCATAGGTTGCCCCTCTACCGCCATTGCCATGGAAGAATTAGCCCGGGTAGGTGCCAAAACTTTCATCCGCATTGGCACTTGCGGTGCATATCAGGATTCCATTAACATTGGTGATATTGGAATCTTCGATTCAGCCGCCCGTTACGATGGGGCGTCTCATCTCTATGCCCCACCCCAGTTTCCGGCTGTAGCCACGCATGAGGTGGTGAGTGCTTGCATTCAGGCAAGTAAGAATCTTGGTTATCCCTATCATGTGGGAACCACAAAATCTGCCGATACTTTTTATGCAAAAAAGCCAGTTGGCTATTCATTCAACGATTTTTGGCAATCAGATTGGGAACATTTTGCTGATGACCTGCGACGTCTGAACATTTACTTCGGCGAAATGGAAGCCAGTGTGATCTTTGTGCTCGCTCGCGTGTGGGGATTGCGCGCAGGGGGCATATCCGTAGTTCTTCAGAGCGCCTTTAAATCCGAAGAAAAAACAAAAGATCTTGGAAAATATGATCCGGAAAAATTCATTGATCATGGCAAAGAACACATAGAAAAACTATCCTTGGCAGGTAGTGAAACTGTGCGCGTTTTGTACGAAGAAGATCAAAAGAAAGATCAGTAGGAGGAAAGATGTTACCCCAATACCATATAAAGTTAGTCGAAGGCGATGTTGCTCCTTACGTCCTGTTGCCAGGTGATCCCAAACGGGTGGAAGTGGTCGCTTCTTTTTGGGATGAGGCTCACAAGGTCGCCGACAATCGCGAATACGTAACATACACGGGCGTTTACAAAGGTGCTCCTATCTCTTGCACCAGCACCGGCATAGGTTGCCCTTCTACCGCCATTGCCATGGAAGAATTAGCCCGGGTAGGTGCCAAAACTTTCATCCGCATCGGCACCTGTGGCACATTTCAAGATTATATCGAGAACGGAGATATCGCCATTTTTGACTCAGCCGCCCGTTATGATGGGGCATCTCATCTCTATGCCCCACCCCAGTTTCCGGCTGTAGCCACGCATGAGGTGGTGAGTGCCTGCATCCAGGCAGGTAAAGACCTCGGATACCGCTACCATGTTGGCACAACTCGCTCAGCAGATACGTTCTATGCGAAACATTCAAGACCTGGTTCTTCATTCAACGATTTCTGGCAATCAGATTGGCAATATCACTTTGAAGATCTCAAAAGGCTGAAAATTATTGCTGGCGAAATGGAAGCCAGTGTGATCTTTGTGCTCGCTCGCGTGTGGGGGTTGCGCGCGGGAGGCATATCGGTTGTGCTGGACAATGTATTGAAGGTCACCGGCGATGATGGAAATTTTGATCCGGAAAAAGATATTGCTCATGGAAAAGAGTACATAGATAAATTATCCATCATGGGAAGCGAAGCGGTGCGCATTCTATTTGAAGAAGACCAAAAAAAATCATAATATGATGAAGCCAGATTAATGTGAAAAATTTTTTGTAAAGAATTCAAATTTTTTTGGATTTAAAAAAGGAGATTCTACCTGGTTTGATCGTGGCGTTTGATAGCAATACAGGGTAAATTTTTCGTTCACTTTTATTTGCAAAAATGAATGAAATCAATAAACGACATTCCGCTGCCCTTGAAGGCAACCAGGAACATGCCATATGTGTCATTTTTATCCGCAACAAACGATCTTAATAAAGCACAGATAGAGATTGGCACGATTGTGCCGACCTCTATCGCTATTTTTTAATCCTTAGCTTGCAGGGATGACTTTTTCCTTGTTAATTCTTATATTGAAAATGTTTCCAAGTATTAAGAGCGCTGCGCCAACCAGCACAACAGGTTGTAATTTCACTCCCAGCATGATAGATGTAACCACGACTCCGATCAGTGGAGAATAATTTGCAGCGATCGATACCTTGTAGATATCACCTTCTGTTATAGATCGGTTCCACAAGTGTGTGGCTACAAATATTGTCAACACACTACGATAGACGATCTGGAACACCACTTCAAAACTCCAATTGGAAGGTTCGGTCACAAACAAACTCAACAATCCCATGATCAGCCCGGCGACAATCATAAAGTAACCAACAAAGGAACCATCCAAATTGTGTTTTCTAATCAAGTTTGAATAGAAAGCCCAACAAATGGCTGACAGAAACCCCATGAGAAAGGGCAATAGATTATAGAACTGGAAGAATTGGGTGTCGCTTTCCTGACCTCCGGAGCCATTCATAACCACAACGATCACACCGGCAAACGAAAACAACAGACCCACTATAGATAATTTTTTGTTTTCTTTAAGAATGGGGACGGACAAGATCAAGGTGAAGAGAGGCCACAATGCCTTTACTACCCCTACTGAAATGCTGATCTCGCGAGTTTGGGAAATTGCTACGGAATAATTGTTCAATATTACATAGACAGCATACAGACTTCCACAGATGATTGCCGGTATTGGAAGTTTTGCAATTGAGATCATTTTAGTTCCATTTTTGTGGTTGAACAAAATTGTTAGCAATCCGCCCAGGGTGTACATATAGAAGCCTGAGGTGAATGGTCCTATGACTTCGCTCAAGTAACGAATGACAGCACCAACTGTAGCCCAGATAAGTATCGCCCCATATCCTAAGTACGCTTTATCAATTTTTTTCATGAGAGAATAATTTCGACCTATTGATAACTTTCAATTGTTCCATACAGGAGCTTGAAAAATCTTTCCACATCCAGCTCGAGACCTACTGCGCAGTTGGGGCTTTCGCCACGGGGAGGCAGAATGGGGTCATGATTTACATCAATCTTGGGATCCTGGCTCCCTGTATGCCTGTAATCACAAACGGTCATGCCCCTTGTGAACTTGCCCTGTAACTCCACCTGCACATGCATATCCACAGCTTTGATCAATGTAGGATCAATTGCCCAAGCAACTGCGCAAACATCATGTAAAACGGCTCCTTTAAAAGGAGCTTTTCTTCCACCAGAGCTGATAAAAAAATTCAGGAGGTCACGACAAAAGAGTGATACCGGATTATTAATGTCCTCCAAGATCTTCAGATCTTTTTCGTTCACAAATGCCTGTCGGGTCAGGTTCAAACCACATAACCGAATGGGAATGCCAGAATTGAAAACTTTATAAGCGGCTTCAGGATCAACATAGATGTTAAATTCAGCAGCGGGTGTCCAGTTTCCGTACGTTAACGATCCGCCCATGATAAAGATCTCTTCAATCTTTTCTGAGATTGTATGGTCCATTTGCAGAGCCGATGCCAAATTGGTCAGCGGTCCGGTGGCAATCAAAGAGAGCTGTTGGTATTTGTTTACCGTTTCAACAATGAAGTTTGCGGCATGCATGCTTTGCGGTTTGGTTGTTGGAGCCGGCACTTGTGGACCATCCAGCCCGGATTCCCCATGAAATTGGGGAGCGGTCTCCAATTTTTGTATCCAGGGACTCTCAGAACCCTGGTAAACGGGTATATCCGCTCTCCCAATAACTTCCAGGATTTTTAATGCGTTCGTTGTTACCTTGTGGAGTGTTTGATTTCCACTAACAGTAGTTACTCCAAGTAAATCCAAATGCTTGGCGGCTAAAATTAAAGCCACAGCATCATCATGTCCGGGATCACAATCCATAATATATTTCTTCACGTGATTCTCCATTTCATCAACCCATCTTTTTACGAATAAAGTCTTCCATTTGTTCAAATGTCGGGCTGGTTCTGGCGCCTTCCATAGAAATAGTGTATCCTGCAACCGCATTTCCCCATTGCAGCGCGGTTGAAAAATCATGATTCTTGAGAATTGCCGCAATGAAGCCTGCATCGAAAACGTCGCCAGCACCAATTGTGTCAACCACATCAACCTCAAAAGCAGGCGAGCTTATTCGTTGACCGTCAGTGATCAAAACAGAACCCTCTTTTCCGCGCCGAACAACTGCGACCTTTTCCAATTTCACCAATTTTTCTACTGTTTTTTCCCAGTTATTTGAGGGATCCAACAGAGAGAACTCTTGATCAGAACCCAAAACATACTTCGAATTGGATACAGCATTCATTACAACATCATAGAATTCTTTTTCAAGCGCTTGTCCACTTTCGCCAACCCGCAGGTTTAAATCAAGAGACGTGGTCACTCCATTTTTGTGTGCCCATTCCAGAGCTTTAAGAGTCGCATCACGACCACTCGATTCAGTTCCCAACAGGATTCCGGTGGTATGCAGCCAACCGGTTTCTTTGATCCGATCAAGATTTATTCTCTCGAATTCAATGGAAATAAACGAGGCGTTCTCTTTTGGCCATCCCCAAAGAAATCTTTCTCCATCTTGGTCTATGAAAGCGAATACACAAACCGTATTGAGTGTTGGTTCAACAAACAGTTGATCAACCCCTACTTTCTCGTTTATGAAATCTTGTTCAACCACCTGCCCGTACTGGTCTTCTCCAATTGTGCCAATGAACTGGGTGGGTATTCCAAGACGCGCGAGGGCAACTGCAGAATTCGCGCCACTACCCCCCGGATTCAAATTGGGGGCATGCGCCATGACCTTTACACCATTGTTGATCTCGGGCAAACGGACAATGAGATCAACCGCTGTATCGCCTAATACGCATACTCCCTCTGTCATTCCCTTTCTACCTCTCGAACAGCTTCAATGAACGCTTTCACTTTCTCAGGGTCTTTTCCACGAATTCCTTTCGATTTATCCCAATTCGTTTTCGTCAGAGAATCCACCCCATAGGGTCCGACAACACGAATGGCTTCCGCCACATTTTCCGGTCCCAACCCACCCGCAATGATACAGGGAACCTTTGTGGATTCGACGATCTTTTTGTCAATTTCGAGGCTATGGGTAAGTCCACTGGCACCAATTCCGACGATTCCCTCGGCAACCGTATCAATCAGAAAATAGTCAGAGACCGCCTCATACGCATTGATATATTCATAGACTTTAGGATCATTCGCTGGAATTGCCTGCATGACCTTCAATCCCGGTACACGCTCCTTCAATTTTTTGACTTGCTCAGGGGAAAACTTGGCAATATCGCCAGAGAGATGCAAAATATCGGGCATGAGCGTATTGACCATTTCTACGATCTCTTCAAGATCGAAAGCAACGGTTAATCCTACCTTCACTGCTTTATCCCCGATGCATTCGAAAATCTCACGAGCCTGGTCAAAATCTAAAAAGCCAGGGGTTTTGCCAACCTCACCATACGCCACACCCAGGTGATCGGCGCCCATATCGACTACCATTTTTGCATCATGTACGCTGCTGATTCCATAAATTTGAGTGATTGTTTTTTTCATGTCCTTTTACCTTTCTTATTTAAGTTATTGCTCAAATGTAACGGTAATTATTTTCACATAATTGCTCCTTCGGATCAGTCGTCAGCAAGTTACGGTTCGCCGAAATTTCTATCGCCTCAATCGAAAAAGTTGTATGCGTCATGTGGATTGATACGCCACAAACAATTGAGAGAAAATTAAATGATGGCTACTCCTCTTCTTTCTTAAAAGACTCGCAAATTAATTTCTTGGATTTTAAGATATGATCGATCAATAAATTTTTCGCTGTATCAATCTGTCCTTTCTTGAAAGCTGTCACGATTTCCCGATGAGATCGATTGTTCACAACACTATTTTTTTCTTTGAAGTAGGGATTGTGGAAAAATCCAATTTTGATAATCGGCGCCAAGATTGACCATAGCTCAATCAATTTATTATTTCCACATTGAAGAAAGATGATCTCATCAAACTCAAGGTCTTGATTGATCAAATCATATCGACCACCATGTTGCTCAAGAAGGCTCTCAAAATCCGCTATTTGACGCTCAAGTTCGAGAATCGTTTTCTCAGGCGAGTTTTTAAAGCAGAGTTCTAAAGCATACGGTTCATTCAAAGCCCTGATATCAAATACTTCTTCAATATCCTTCGCATCAGGCGAAATGACCCACACCCCATTACCGGGTTTGACCTCTACCAGCCCATACTTCTCCAAGGCGCGCAGTGCTTCGCGAACGGGAACTCTGCTGATATTTAACTGTCTGGCAATATTTTCTTCTGCCAGTTTTTCGCCCAATGCGAAATCTCCGCGCATGATTGCCGTTTCAATAATGTCGCGGGCTTGCTGAGCATAATTTTTTCGCCTTATAGTTGGCAGATTATTCGTCATCATCCTTGTTTGTATACAGTATACAATTATTTGGTTTCAAAGGTCAACAAGTAAGTCTCATTTTATTTTCAATTTTTATTTGAATAGAGCTGAGAAATTTCAGCTAGGCGGGACAAATGATTTTTTGCCAGTTTTATCAGATCAGTATCTCACCCCCACAATTTGCCCAGCCGCTACAAAAGGACAATCTCCATCAGCAGGCGCAAATTGGCAAAGTAGAGCCGCTCCAGCGCCTGTTGATGGGCAAGCACTTTGGCTTTTGCCCTCCGCACCCCCAGCCTGGAAGCCAGAGCGCGGGCTTGCTCGGCATAGTCAGGGTTGCCAGGCGGCACTTGCACATTCGTGGCGGTCAGAAGCACATCGCGCCAGAAGGAAAGCCAGGTCTCGAGCTGTGCACGCAGCTCTTCTTTGGTCTCCTCCCGTCCACCATCTTTATAATGGGTGATGCGGTCTGCATACTTAAAACGGTCACGTAGAGGGCTTTGTTCCAGATCGAGCAGATCTTGCAGATATTGGCGGCGTTTTTCCAATAACGAAGGTTCCGTGCGCATCCGTAAGGCAGCACCCGGGCGCCCCCCGGAAACATGTGCCAGCAGGTCAGCATCTTGTGCTTCCACATCGCGCTCCCGCAAAGTTGCAGCCAGCACATCTGGCGCAACCGGTCGCAAACGCAACACCTCGCAGCGTGAAACGATGGTGGGCAATAATTTCTCCGTATTCTCAGCGGTGGCAAGGATGACCACCCGCGGATTGGGCTCTTCCAACGTTTTCAACAATGCATTTTGCGTGCTTTCATTGGCTTCTTCAAAACGCAGCAGGAGTGCCACGCGGTATTTGCTCTCATAGGGGGTAAGGGAAAGATCGTGCAGCAGGTCACGGATATTTTCCACTTTGAGGATGCCGCCCTGGATCTCCGCCTGCACCACATGCAGGTCAGCCTGCTGCATAGCTTCGATCTGATTGCACATACGGCAGATCCCGCAGGGAATGCCGGGTTCCTTGGGGTTGGGACAGTTCAGCGCCTGTGTAAAACGCAGCCCCAGTGTGCGGCGCCCCACCCCTTGCGGTCCGCACAGCAAATAGGCATGGCGTACCTGCTCACTGCGGACATGCTGCTGCAACATGCTCACCGCCCATTCCTGCCCGATCATCTCCCAATTTGCCATGCCGTGATTGTAGCGTAAACAAAGATGAATGGCAAATGCCTGCACGAAAAAGGAGTCCTCGCGCTTGATTTTTTCTTCTGGAGAAGATAAGATACCCAAGCAATCATTTGTACAACCAAGGAGCAGCTCATGACATTAATAGAACGATTCTTACGATATGTGCGCGTCAACACCCGCTCGAATGACGAGATCACCGACCGCACCCCTTCTACCGAAGTGCAGTGGGACCTGGCGCGCGTGCTCGAAGAAGAACTCAAAGAACTGGGAATGCAGGATGTACAGCTCAATGAGAAATGTTTCGTCACCGCTACCCTGCCTGCCAATACCGAGAAAAAGACTCCGGTGATCGGATTCCTGGCACACATGGACACCAGCTCCGATTTCAACGGCGAGAACGTCAACCCGCAAATCATTGAAAACTATGATGGAAAGGACATCCCGTTGGGCAGCACCCGTACCCTTTCTTCAAAAGAATTTCCTGATCTAAAGAAATATATCGGGCAAACCATTATCACTACCGACGGCAGCAGTCTGCTGGGAGCAGATGATAAAGCCGGTATCGCCGAGATCATGAGCGCCATGGAGTATCTGCTCGCACACCCTGAAATCAAACATGGCACCGTCAAAATCGCTTTTACCCCTGATGAAGAGATCGGGCTGGGGATCCGGCAGTTCGATGTGGAGCAGTTTGGCGCCGATTTTGCCTACACCCTGGATGGCGGTCCGCTGGGCGAACTGGAATACGAGAACTTCAACGCCGCGCGCGCTTATATCACCATGACCGGAAAATCGGTGCATCCGGGAGATGCCAAAGATGTCATGATCAACTCGCAGCGTGTATTCTTTGAATTCGACAGCCTGCTGCCTGAAGATCAGCGCCCTGAACACACCGAAAAACGCGAGGGGTTCTTTCACCTCTGGAAGATGCCGGCAGCCTCAGTGGAGCAAACACAGGCAGTTTACCTGCTGCGCGACCACGACGCTGTCAAGTTTGAATTGAAGAAACAGCGCATCCTGGACACAGCCGAATTCTTGAACAAAAAATACGGCGCAGGCACAGTAAAAGTCGAAATCACGGAACAATACCGCAATATGCGCGAGGTGCTTGAACCGGTGATGCATATTGTAGATACCGCCAAGCAGGCTATGCGCGATAGCGGTATCACCCCCATAGAACAACCCATTCGCGGGGGGACGGATGGCGCCCAGCTTTCCTATATGGGATTGCCCACCCCCAACCTGTTCGCCGGCGGGCATAATTTCCACGGACCCTATGAATATATCGTACTGGAATCCATGCAAAAAGCGGTAGACGTAGTGGTCAGGATCATTGAACTCTACGCTCAAAAATAGCCATAAAGCGCCGGAGCCCCCGGCGCTTTTTCTTTTTTAAGGTTGGGTTCTGTTTTCACACCGTTTATCCATTAAAATCATCTTTCAATCATGAACGATATTTTTTCCGATCTCAACCCCCAACAGAAAGCTGCGGTGAGCGCACCAGACGGACAAACCCTGGTGCTGGCTGGACCTGGCTCAGGCAAAACACGCGTGCTCACCCAGCGCGCAGCGTTCCTTATCCTGGAACGCGAGGTTGACCCTTTCCGTATTTTGGCAGTCACTTTCACCAACAAAGCCGCTCGCGAAATGCAAGAACGGCTGCAGCGCAGCCTGGGCGGCAAAGCGGATGGGTTATGGTTGGGCACCTTTCATTCCATTTGTGCGCGCATCCTGCGCCGCGAAGCTGACGCGCTGCCGTTCACGCGCGATTTTGTCATTATGGATGCCGACGACCAGCAGAACTTGGTGAAGCTGAGCTTGAAGGAACTCAATATTGACGACAAATTGTACCCTCCTGCCAGTCTACACGCTGCTATTTCCAATGCGAAAAACAACCTGATCCAGCCCAAAGATTTTGCAGCCAGCAGTTACCGTGAAGAAGTAATCCGTCGCGTCTTTGAACAGTACGAACAAAAACTGCAAGCCAGCAACGCGCTCGATTTCGATGACCTGCTGCTATATGCCGTACGCCTGTTGCAAGAAAACGATGCCGTGCGAGAGAAATATGCCCGCCGTTTCTACCATGTGCTGGTGGATGAATTCCAGGATACCAACATGGCTCAATATGAACTGCTGCAACTGTTGGCTTCTCATTATCAAAATATTTTCGTGGTGGGCGATGAAGACCAATCCATCTACCGCTGGCGCGGAGCCGATTATCGCAACGTGTTGCGCTTTCAAAAAGATTATCCCAACCACACCAAGTTGCTGCTGGAACAAAATTACCGTTCCACCCAAAATGTGCTGGATGCAGCCAGCGCGGTGATCGATCGCAACAGCCAGCGTACTCCCAAGAAATTGTTCTCAAAGCGTGGGAAGGGTGACAAGATCGTGTTATATGAAGCCATAGACGATCATGCAGAAGCTATGTTCGCGGTGGAAACCATCCGTGCCTTGGTGGAAAGCAAGAAAGCCAAAGGTGGAGATATCGCCATCATGTACCGCACCAACGCACAATCACGTCTGCTGGAAGAAGCGTTCTTCCAGAGCCGCATGCCTTACCGGCTGGTGGGGGCACAGCGTTTCTACGGACGGCAAGAAGTGAAAGACATGATCGCATACCTGCGCACGGTGCAAAACCCTGCAGATGAGGTGAGCTTGTTGCGGGTCATCAACCTGCCGCCACGCGGAATCGGGGATAAAACCATCAAGGATTTGCGCACCTGCGCTGAAAAGGCGGAGTTGAGCATGGGCAGCGTGCTGCTGGACCTGGGTTCCAAACAAGACGCTTCGCCTTTTTGGAATGCCTTCAGTCCGCGGGCTGCCAGCGCGTTGGCAGCTTTTGGCGCTCTGCTGGCAAACTGGCGTGTCCTCAGCCCGACCATCCTGCTGCCTGACCTCTTTGAGCATATCCTGAAGGACACCAACTATCAGGAATTCATCACAGATGCCAGCAGCGAAGTGGGTTACAGCCGCTGGGAAAACGTGCAAGAGCTGCTGCGCATGGCATATGAATACTCTCAAGTGGGGTTGGTTGAATTTCTGGAAAACCTGGCTCTGGTTTCAGACCAGGATACCCTACCAGAGAAGAGCGATTCTCCTACTTTGCTGACCCTGCACGCAGCCAAAGGGCTGGAATTTAAAGTGGTGTTCATCATTGGACTGGATGAAGGTACCCTCCCGCACCGCCGTTCGATGGACGATCCGGAAGAGATGGCGGAGGAACGGCGTTTGTTCTACGTGGGCATCACGCGCACCAAAGACCATCTCTATTTGGTGCGCGCTGACCAACGGCGCAGTTTCGGCAGTTTTGATTACAGCGTTCCTTCCCGTTTCCTGGATGAAATTCCAGAAAACCTGTTACTGCGGGCCGGGCTTCAACATTACCGTTCAAAATCCTTCTCCCTGCAATCCGTGCAACCGCGTTGGACCTCCACATCCGAAAAACCCAAAAGCGCACCCAAAGAAAGCGCGCAATATAGCGCCGGCATGCACGTGAAGCATGCCGTTTTGGGAAACGGGATTGTGATTCAGAGTAAATTACAGGGAGATGATGAGGTCGTGACGGTAGCCTTTGATAAAGCGGGGTTAAAGAAACTTTCGGCAGCTATCGCGAAACTCGAAATCCTGTAAAATGATTTTATTCCCATTCAATGGTAGCCGGGGGTTTGGAGGTAATATCGTATACCACGCGGTTCACGCCGGGCACCTCATTTACAATGCGGTTGGAAACAGACGCCAGCAAATCCTGGGGCAGGCGCGCCCAATCAGCGGTCATGAAATCCTGGCTGGTCACCGCGCGCAGCACCACCGTTTCCTGATACGTGCGTTGATCGCCCATCACACCCACCGAACGCACCGGTAAAAGCGCAGCAAACGCCTGGGCAATGGGAGTTTCTCCATCTTTCAAACGCTGGTTGATCAGCCCTGCCTGCTTCAATGCATTTTGGAAAATGGCATCTGCTGCACGCAAACTGGCAAGGCGTTCGGCGGTGATGGCTCCCACGCAACGCACCGCCAATCCAGGTCCCGGAAAGGGCTGGCGCCAGATCAGTTCCGGGGGTAAACCCAATGCTTCACCGACCGCGCGCACTTCATCTTTGAAAAGATAACGCAGTGGTTCCACCAGTTTGAAGCTCAATTGTTCTGGCAATCCACCCACATTGTGGTGCGATTTTATGCGCTGCGCTTTGGAACGTTCTGGTGCGCGCGATTCGACCACGTCTGGATAAATGGTGCCCTGCACCAGAAAAGGCAGATCGCCCAGCCGGCGGGCTTGCTCTTCAAAAACACGGATGAAGGTTGTGCCAATGATTTTGCGCTTTTGCTCCGGGTCATTAACATTCTGTAGCGCAGAAAGAAAGGTGGTTGACGCGTCTACCACATGCAGGTGCTCACCAAGCAAGGGGGTAAGCGCTGCCTGAACGCTTTCGCGTTCTCCCTGACGCAGCAGCCCCGTATCCACAAAAACCGCTTCAAGTTGGGCTCCCACCGCCTGGTGCACCAATGCAGTTGCCACGCTCGAATCCACCCCGCCGCTCACTGCTGAAAGCACGCGCTGGCTGCCAACTTGTTTTTGTACGCGCTCAACCACGTCAGCAATGATGGATTGGGCGGTCCAGTTCGGTCGGCAATCACAGATATCAAAGAGAAAATTGCTCAAAATGCGAATCCCCTGAGAGGTGTGTGCCACTTCAGGATGAAATTGGATGCCATACACGCGTCGCGTTTCATCTCCCATGGCTGCCACCGGACAGGTTTCGCTGGTGGCAAGCAGGGCAAATCCGCTCGGCATTCCATCCACACGATCTCCGTGCGACATCCACACCCTGTGAATCTCTTCAGGGATCAACCTGTTCTTTTGTATCAAACTGATTTCAGCCGAACCATATTCGTGCTGGGAAGAAGCGCTGACCTTGCCGCCCAGGATGTATGCCAGCAACTGCATGCCATAACATATCCCCAGCACAGGCAGTTCGCCAGTCAACACGTATTCAGGCAGGGTCGGCGCTCCGGGGTCATACACCGAAGCGGGTCCGCCCGAAAGGATGACCCCCTGCGGCTGGATGGCAAGCACCTCACTGGCGGGTGTATCCCAGGGGAACAATTCGCAGTACACCTGCAGTTCCCGCACACGGCGGGCGATCAACTGGGTATATTGTGATCCGTAGTCAAGGATGGCAATCGACATGGCATATCCTTTTTAAACGAACAGGCAGAGATTCCAATTCTCTGCCTGTTATTATCTCATTCTTTCAAGGCGATCCCATTCTCATCCATGGCGGTGATGCATGCCAGCGATTCGATAGGCACACCCAGTTCTGACAATTTTTCGCGCCCTCCCTCAAACTCTTTCTCAATGAGCGCTCCAATGCCAACCAGGGTAGCGCCAGCAGCCTGGGTCAGCCGCACCAGCCCATTGATGGTAGCACCGCTAGCCAGAAAATCATCGATGATCAACACCCGTTCGCCGGGCTGCAGATATTCCGGGGAGATGATCAGGTCAACCATCACGCCCTTGGTGTGCGACGGTGCAACCGTGAGGTAGACCGTATCGGGCATGGTAATGGGTTTGTGCTTGCGGGCGTACACCACCGGCACATCGAGAAACTTGGCGGTCATGAGCGCTGGGGCGATACCAGAGATCTCCGCGGTGAGGATCCTAGTTGGATGGGTAGAGGCAAACAACCGCGCGAACTCGCGCCCACATTCCTCCATGATTCTTGGATCCACCTGGTGATTAATAAAGGAATCCACTTTAAGGATGCCATTTCCCAGGTAAATCCCATCCTTTTTGATCAGGTCTATTAATTGCTGCATGTATTCCTCCCGAACTAATTGGCTCTGATTAAATCATGAAAGATGAAAAAAGGAGAATAATTTAAGAATATTACCCCCTAACCTCCCTCATTGTAAATGAGGTGAGGGAGAAATTAATTATTACATAGGCGGCATTCCATTGCCGCCCTGCTAACTTTCTTTTCTCCAACGTCATTCCGACGGAACGCAGTGATGGAGGAATCTCTCCATTTTTTAGAGGATTCCTCGACAGATCGCAATGAATTGTGTAGATACTTGAAATCGATCATTGGTTTCTTCATTGTTGGATGGTTCTTTTAATTTTTGGAGATCCCTCGCTGTGCTCAAGATAGCATATCGATCAAGGCGGTGGGAACTGCCGCTGCTTGCTATGGAAAGCTGCCCTGCTCGATGATATAAAGAGAACGGGCTTGCGCCCGTTCTGACGTATTTTACAGTTTGGCTTCCATTTCCGTGATCTTATCCTCCATCACGTCAATAACTTTTTTCAAAGTCGCGGCATCGAAAGCCAATTTCACGCTCGCGGCTTCATACAACTGCGGGAGTGTGGCGGTGCCACCCAATTTCAACGCGCTGTGGTATTTCTCCACCGCGTATTTTTGATCTTTTAGCGCGTTCAACCACACCTGAGAAGCGCCGAGTTGAGCCAGACCGTATTCGATGTAATAGAACGGCGCCTGGTGAATATGGTGCTTACGATGCCAGCCGGTCATTTTGATATCTTCGAAACCGCTCCAATCTAAGTGTGGGCGAAAACGATCTTCAAGCTCTGACCATTTGGCATCACACGCGTCAGGATCCAATCCGCCTTTGGGATTCTCATATGCCCAATGTTGGAAAGCATCCACGATCGCCATGTACGGCCAGAAACGCAGATTATCTTCCAGGTGCGAGATAATAGCACGCGCAGCATCCCGTTCGCTGTAAAAGCCACCCTGGTCCTTTGTGAGGTAGGGCATGATCAGGTTTTCCATCGCCATGGAAGCCACTTCGTTGAACTCCATGGGGGTCCAGCGCTGCTGGATACAGGGCAACTTGTAGGTTTCAAAGGCATGGAAGGCATGCCCGCCTTCATGGACAAGGGTCTGCACATCATCATGAATACCCACCGCATTCCCAAAAATAAAGGGGCGTTTGATCATGGCATAATCGGTGGTGTATGCGCCATCGGCTTTGTTCTTGCGATTTGCCAGGTCCAGCAGTCCTTCACGGCGCATGATCTCGAAATATTCACCGAATTGGGAATGCACCTTATGGAAGATGGTGGAAGTCGTTTCTTCCAGTTCGGCAGCATCGCTGAAAGGGTGCAGGGGTGGGTAATCATCCAACGCTACGAACAGGTCGTAGTAGCGCAACGTAGCAAGACCCAGGGCTTTCTTTCTTTTTTCCGATTGGCGATTGACAGCCGGCACGACCACCTCTTCAATCGCATCATGAAAGCGCATACAATCGGCAGGGGTGTAATCAAAACGTTTATAGGACTCCCAGATATATTCGCGATAGCTGGGTTTATCCGCATTCTTTGCCACCTGCTGGCGGATCTCGAACATTTTCACCCAGTTTTCGTTGATCGCCTGGCGATCTGTCAGTTGGCGCTTGAACGAAAGCTCCCACCCGGCAGCGCGTTTGGCACGATCTTTATCGCGCAGCACCACTTCCATCTGGCGGGCTGTCCGTTCTTCTCCCTCCCATTCCACCGTCTGCGCACCAAGGATCTTATCGAGCTCCACACTGAGCTGGTTCAATTCCACTTCCAGCGGGATGTTCTCTTTGCGAAAGAGAGCCGCTTCGGAGCGCATGTTGCGCAGGGGGATCTCAAAACCGGGCGGGGTAAGGTTACTTGCCAGCAACTTTTCTTTCAACTGCTGGCTTTTTTCCATGATGGGAGGGTAGGTTTTTTCCATGAAATCTTTCAAACGCTGCTCGGCTGCTTCATCCACAGTGTTCACCGAAGTAGCCACATATAGGCGGTTGAACAACTCATCAGCCGCTGATGCGACATCCGTCCAATCGGTCAGCCAGGCGGTAATATTGGAACCATTCAGTTCAAGGGCTAGCAGATCAGTGAAGTATGGTTCAAAATTCTGCCACTGCCAGGTTAATAAGGTCTGAGTATTGGGGTTTTTGAATTGCATGTGAGATTCCTCTTTTCTTAATATGAACGCTTTTTATTATACGGCTTAAAGAAAAGATCCCGGCAAATAACGCGCTGACATAAGGAAATAAAAGCCGATTTTGTTATTTTGATAGCGGCATCGGCTTTCTTTTTCGAAAATGTAGCAGCAAATAAGGATGGATACATCCTATAATAAAAATATGGATAATATTTCTATATTGCGGGATGGAATTATGACCGATTTTGAAAAAATAAAAGCATATTATCATGTATTTAATGAATGGGGTAGACTTGACGCACCAGAAGGGAGGCTAGAGTTCGATTTGTCTATGCCTATTATCACAAGCCACTTGCCCCCAAAAGCTGAGATATTAGATTTGGGGGGCGGCCCTGGTAGATATACCATTGAATTAGCAAAATCAGGTCATATTCTGCATTTAGCTGATTTATCGCAGACTTTGCTTGACGAAGCAAAAAAGAAAATTAGCGAGCAGGGAATTAGCAATGTGAAATCCATTACCCAAGTCAATGCAGTAGATTTAAGCAGATATAACGATTGTTCTTTTGATGCGGTTTTGCTTTTCGGGCCACTCTATCATCTGACTAACGAAGAAGAACGTGTTTCCTGCGTAAGAGAAATAAACAGGGTTTTAAAACCGAACGGATTGGTTTTCGCCAGCTTTATTCCCTATCTCACAGGCGCAATCGGAGTAGCAGGAAGAATGTTCTATTTTCCTGACCAAGTAAGTACAGAAACGCTAAAACGGGTATTTGATAATGGTATCTTCAACAATAATGCCAACAAAGGTTTTCAAGAAGGTTATTACCCTACATCACATGAAGTAGCAGACTTATTCGAAAAAAATGGGTTTTCAAAGGTTTTGCTACGCTCTATCCGAGGATGGGGAAGTAGTCGAGAAGAACAAATATATAAATTAAAGGATGAAAATCCTGAAAAATATGTGGCGGTGATAAACTTGATAAATGAAACGGCCGACGAACCCGCGATAATTGAAATGTGTATGCACGCTATATATGTCGGAAAAAGTAAAACAATCCGATAAAATAAGTATATTACATAAAACGGTGAGGATATTGATCTCACCGTTTTATATGTTTCTTATGTCACCGCGCCGAAGCGGGGTTTTCTTTATTTCAACCAGAGATCCCTCAATGCCGGTGCGACCTACAACGATCCCGATAATATCAGAGTTTGTTGTTTAATAACAACGAAAGCTGCGTGACCACGTCGTTCCTGACAGTCAGGTTGCAGGTGAATGATGACCCATCGGCTAGGCGATCGGTTGGCAATGCAACTTCATCAGCCCCTCCGTAATAACTCATAAACCAAAGTTACTGCACGCTTAACGGGATACGACGATGAAAATCGGTGAAAGATTGGTATACATTGGCAGTCTTGAAAAGAACCTGCTCGGAGAATTGCGGACCCATGAGCTGCATGCCAATAGGGAGGCTATTCCCATCAAAACCAACCGGAAACGCCAACCCCGGTACCCCCGCCAGATTGGCTGGCAAGGTAAACACATCTTCCAGATACATAGCCAGGGGATCATCGGTGTGCTGACCAAGTTTGAAAGCTGTAGTAGGAGCGATGGGCGCAGCAATGACATCCACGATTTCGAAGGCTTTTTCAAAATCCTGCTTGATCAGGGTGCGCACTTTCTGTGCTTGCCCGTAGTAGGCATCATAATAGCCAGCCGAAAGGGCATAGGTGCCAAGCATGATGCGTCGTTTCACCTCGGCTCCAAAACCCTTGCCGCGCGTTTTTGAATACATGGGGATCAGGTCTTCATCTTCCACGCGCAATCCATAGCGTACGCCATCGAAACGTGCCAGGTTGGCAGATGCTTCGGCAGGAGCAATAAGGTAATAGACTGGCAGGGCATACCGGGTATGTGGCAGAGAAACCTGCACAACTTGGGCACCGTGCTCTTCTAGCAAGCGCACGGCTTCTTTCACAGCCATTTCGACCTCAGGCTGGATCCCTTCAATGAAGTATTCCAGTGGAAGCCCAATGCGCAATCCTTTCAGATCGCTTTCGCGAGGAGCGGGGTCAAAAACCGGCAGGTCGCTGGTGGTAGCATCGCGCGGGTCAAAACCCGCCATGATGCGCAGCAATGCTTCCACATCCTGTGCGTTGTGCGCCATCACACCCGCCGTATCGAGTGAGGAACCATAGGCAATGAGCCCAAAGCGAGAAACACGCCCATAGGTCGGCTTGACACCGGTCACACCGCAGAAGGAAGCCGGCTGGCGCACACTGCCGCCCGTGTCGGTTGCCAGAGCAGCAGGGATCATATGCGCCGCTACCGCTGCCGCGCTGCCACCGCTGGAACCGCCGGGCACATGTGCCAAATTCCAGGGGTTGCGGGTAGGACCAAACGCCGAATTCTCAGTGGAAGAACCCATGGCAAATTCATCCATATTGGTTTTACCCACGATCACCACCCCCGCATCCAGCAAATGTTGCACGGAAGTGGCATTGAAAGGCGGATGAAAATCCTGCAGAATGCGCGACCCACAGGTGCAGGGGAAACCATCCACACACAGCACATCCTTAACCGCAATGGGCAATCCCAGCAAAGCTGGAAGTGAAGACTGTCTTCCTTCAGCCCGCCACGCAACGTAAACCGCATCCGCACGCTCGGCTTGCTGCAGCGCCTGTTCAGGTTTGAGGGAAAGGAAAGCATGCACCTGCCCTTCCAAAGTTTCGATCCGGTCAAGGAAATAGGAGGTCACTTCGCGGCTGGAAAAATCGCCTGCGCGCAAGCCTGTCATCAATTCTTGAATGGAGTATTTTCTGAAATCCGCCATGACAACTTAATCCAGAACAGGCGGAACGCGGAACTGGTCTTTTTCAGCCTGCGGTGCATTTTGCAGCGCCCTGCCGGTGTCCAACCCTGGCTGCGGCTCATCCTCGCGCAGGCCGCTGCGCAGGGGAAGTACACTGGAGGTGGGTGGAATATGCCCCGTTTCCAGTTCCTGCAGAGCAGCAACATGCTCGAGAATGGCTGAAAGCTGCTCCGCATAACGCTGGATCTCCTCTTCGCTGAGATCCAGGCGCGCCAGCAACGCGATGTGTTCTACTTCCTTCCTTGAAAGACTCATGCGCGTAATTATAGCGAGGTTTGCAGATTTAAGCGATTCTTCTATTTTTTTATGAAGAATGTCAGGGTGAATTCCGCCCCACCTGTGGGGTAATTGTGCGCCGTCAGGGCACCACCCAACGCCTGGGCGAGCTTCTTGGAAACAGCCAATCCCAAACCGGTACTTTCTCTATCACGGTCTTTCGAACTGCCTTTGCTGAACCTTTCAAAGAGCACCGGGAGCAGTTCAGGATTGATACCCTTGCCGGTATCGCGCAGAGTGATGGACACCTCATCTTCTGATTGTGCAACTGCAAAGTACAGTTTTCCTCTTCGGGGAGAATGGGTGACCGCATTCTGCATGAGATTGGTCAGGATCTGTTCCAGCCGTAGTGCATCGGTGATCATTCCAATTTCCGAATCTGGCAAAGCGACGTACAGAGAAAGTCGCTTCTCTTGCAGGCGAGGCTTGAACTTTTCCAGAAAGGCGCGCAGGTACCCGGTCAGTTCGATGGGCTTTTGCAGCAAACCCAATTCCCCGGCATCCGCCAGCGAAAGCAAGCGCAGGTCATCTACCAGCAGGCGCAAGGTATGGTTTTGATCAAGCACAACCTGGAGGTTCTTCTTATCCAATGGATAAACCCCATCAAGCATGGCTTCCAGATTAGCCTGCTGTACGGCTAGAGGGGTGCGCAGCTCGTGGGCAATATCGGCGGTCATGTTGCGCCGGGTCCGGTCGGCTTTTTCCAACTCGCCCGCCATACGGTTGAAAGTCTTACCCAGATTGGCTGTTTCAGCCGGACCTGTCTCACCAACACGCTGGGTGAGATCACCCTTTGCCAGGTTGGCAGCCGCTTTTTCCAAGGCGCGGATGGGCTTATAAAGAAAATATCCCAGGATGACAGCCATCCCCAACCCTACCAATCCGCTAATGACTGCCGCGCGGATAGAAGAGGGCAGCAGCAATTCGAGCAGCGCTGCATTGATGTCAACCGTCGGGAACATATATCCGCTTTCAGGCAACAGGTATCCAATCACCGTTTCATCGAGGGTCAATACTACCGCTCCCGGTGGATTGGTATCCAGGAAAGAGCCCTCGCTTTGCGGATTGCGCTGATCAATTACCACATAGCCATCTGCATCTACCAAACGAAAGGCATTCTCGTGCATACCACCCATCATCATGCCGCTATGCTGCATCATACCTTTGCCGGTTTGGGAAGAAGCCAATATCGTTTCTGCACCCTGCCAGGTTTGATGCTCCTGGTAGTATTCTTCCAGCGCCTTCACCATTTCTTCAATCCCCCATAATCCGCCGCGAGTTACAAAAGAGGCAATTTCGCTGGTAGTGGAACGATAGGCGAAAAAAGCCAACGAACCCACCGCAACAAGGATGATCAAAAGAAATGAAAGGAAAATGCGCCAGCGCATGCCCATAGATTAATTCTCCCTGAAGCTATACCCGATTCCGAAGGAGGTCTTAATATATTTCGGCTGGTCGGCTTTATCGCCCAGTTTGGAACGCAGATTCTTGATATGCGCATCAATGGTGCGCTCATATCCCTCATACGCCACCCCTTGAGTGGCTTCGAGCAACTGCAGGCGGGTAAAGACCTTGCCAGGATGTTCCGCCATGAGCTGCAAAATGGCAAATTCGGTGCGGGTGAGATCGAGCGTGCTGCCCGCTTGTTTGACTTTGAAAGCATCCGCGTCGATTTCCAGGTCTTTGATGATCAACTTTTTCACAGATCCTTCAGTCGGCTGCGTGCGGCGCAGCACCGCTTTCACGCGTGCCACAACCTCGCGCGGTGAGAAGGGTTTGGATATGTAGTCATCCGCACCCAGTTCCAACCCCACGATACGGTCGATATCTTCAACTCGCGCGGTGACCATGACAATGGGCGTGGCATCCGTTTTGCGAATGGATTTGGCGAGCTCGATGCCATCCATGCCGGGCAGGTTGAGATCGAGCAGCACCAGGTCAGGACGTTCGTTCTGCCAGGCAACCAGCCCGCTATCACCCCGCAAAGCACTGATCACAGTAAAACCGGCATTCTCCAAATAAGAACGCAACACTTTGACCAGTTCCAATTCATCTTCGATAATGAGAATTTTCTGCATATTGCTATTGTATACAGAAGCAAACGGGGTTGGAATACTCCAATTCCGTTCCTTTTCAGGGGTATTCCTGGAAACACATCCCTGCGCCATTGACCCAACCATCATCTCTGGTGGGGGTTGTGCTCAGGTCAGCATGCTCATCATCCACATTCCTATCCCAACAAGGCATTTCGATGCTCAGCGATTCAGCAATACTTTCCAACGACTCACCGGAATCGAGACGGTTTTGGAGTTCCTCTTTGCTGATGCCAAGAATTGCTATCCAATGTTCAAGATAAAAATCTTCATTGGGTGCTGAGGAGCCATCCCATCTGCGCATCATGCCACCGTGCGGCATTCTGAAGTAGCGATCAGCAGAATCATCCCAGCGCCGTACGCTTCCATAGCTGTCATAACCTCGATAGAACCTGCCGCCTGCGAAATACGACACGAGGAAAACCATCGCGCAGATCAAGAGAAAAGCCCCGACGACGATCAAAGCGATCTTCCAACCTTTTTCCATATTACACCTCATGGATCTTTCAAACGTAAGAATATCGATGAGATGTGAAGAATTTGTGAAGAAGGTGTGGGTAGTTTATATGTTATTTTGCTGTTCGATCAGGCACTTCCGACTCGCTGTCGTCCTTTCGAGAAAACCTGTTTGCAACATGCAACCATACAGTGCCCAGCATGAGCAGCACGCCACCGATCCACAACCATGCCATCAAAGGAAATGTAGAAAGCAGCACCGTGGTTGTGCCATTGGCAAATCCATCCCACTCCAGGATGGCAGCATAGGTATCGGTCAACAACGTGGAATGGATGGCGGGGGAAGAAACGGTGCTGCGGGTGTCGTCGTACCAAAGGATGTGCGGATGCAGCACCACAGCCCGCCTGTTATCCTGCTGGAAAACATATTCTTCGGCATACAGCACCTGCTGATTCGCTGCAACCTCCACCTCTCCAGAAGTCTTTGTGACCTGCATGCCATCCAAAGCGGTGCTCTGCCCGGCTTGCAAAGAAACCACATTGGAATCTGCCAAATTACGGCTGCCGACCACCCCCAACGCCAGCAGGGCAAATCCCAAATGCAGCACGATACCAGCAAGGCGCGGGAAACGTTTTTTGGGCGTTACACTAGAAGATGAACGGCGGAGACGATCAGCGGCAGCGAAAAGCAGCGCACTTATCAAGAAGAACACCACCCATAAGCCCACCAGCGCCGAAAAATTCATCTTGCCAAGCGACAAGCCTACCCCAATGGTGAACACAAGCGCAAGGATTCCGGAAAGCGTGGAATAACTCTTGTTCTGCGGCAGATACCCAAGAGCAATGCTGATCAAAACAACCAGCAGGGGCGGAGCGAAGCTCCACTCATAATACAATTGCGAGGGCTCCGTGCGACTACCGGTGAGGGCTTGCGAGGTGAGCGGAAGGGTAACCCCCACTAAGCAGACCAGCACCAGCAATGC
>Ga0116194_1000219_pt1 | contig 64723 bp, 70 predicted proteins | sample AD_SCU001_MetaG_FD_89887 | JGI IMG/M metagenome (GOLD analysis project Ga0116194, IMG submission 89887) | Active sludge microbial communities of municipal wastewater-treating anaerobic digesters from China - AD_SCU001_MetaG | ecosystem: Engineered > Bioreactor > Anaerobic > Digestate | place...
ACTCTTAATCAGTAGGTTGTCGGTTCGATCCCGACAGGGCTCACCAAATTTCAAGGGGTTACGTGATGTGACCCCTTCTTTTTTTGTCCTTCCGTTGTCCTAAATTGTCCCTAAAAATAGAACGCACGTTCTATTAGTTTTTTATTCCTCTTAAATGTTGTATGAGCGTATATTTGAGTCGTCGAAATTTCCTCATGACCCATCATTTCACGGATACTTTCCAGGTCTGCACCGGATTCTAAAAGATGGGAGGCAAATGAATGCCGGAAGACATGAGGGGTAATTTTCCGTGTTATACCAGCTCGACGCTTTGCTCCATTAAAAGCTGTCTTAAATGATTTGATGTTGTCCCATAAATATTCTTTTCCGCATTCTTTTAAACGCTCCTCTAATAATGTTACGAGTCTTTTGGAAAGAGGGACGACGCGGGTCTTATTTCCCTTTCCGTAAACCCTCATGTATTGTTCTTTTATGTAAATATGTTCCGGCTTCAGTCTTCTGGCCTCTTCACTGCGCAAACCGCCTTCATAAATGGCACAAAAAAGGCTTTTGTGAAATAAATCGAGGGCATTGTCTATGATGGCATCAATTTCATTCTTTGTGGCTACCAAAGGAATCTGACGTTTGTAGGGTAGCAATTCAATCTTGAAATTCAGCGGATTACACAGAGCCGGTTTTTGTTTCGTACCCCATTCGATCATCGAATGAAGGCACATCAATTCAAGATTGATCGCTCTGTTTATCGGTTTTTTCGTCGGGATAGGCAGCCCTTTCTTTTTTGCCGCAATTACAGCTTTGTTGAGAGCTTGAGCCAAACGCTTTTCTTTGTAAGCGTTGATTAATCTTGATGTCAAACTGTCGGGTAATAAATGGCCGAAAAAAGGTAGAACATAGTTATCGAGCATCCTGGGCTTGTCATTTTTGCCTAAAATATGCTCTTTCATCCAGGACTTGTATTCTTTAGCGACGGCATTGATTGTATAGGGCGATGTTTTTTTCGCCTCTAAGCCTAATTGGGCCCGGACAGCTGCTTCATAGGCTATTGCTTCCAGATCATTGATAAATTTTTTTCGGCGACGAAATTTATCCTTATCCGTTGGACCGAATTTAATGTAAATATCATACAGTCCTGGAATAATCTGGCCGTTTTTTTTAACTGGTTTTATTGTCATTTTTCGCGTTGTTTTCTCTTTTTAATCGAAAGTTCAATAAATCACCCTTTGCCATTTCCTCGATTTCTATTGGAGCATGTCGACGGTCATCCGATAGTCCCATTGCGGCGATTATCAGGTCTAACTTGCGCTCTATTCTGGCTCCGTCTTCTGCGGTTAACAAGGTTGAAACTCCTTAATATTAGATGCTTCTTCCTTTTGCACCTGAGCGAGGGCGGCTTCTGCGCGAAGGTAAATGCCTGTTCCCTTGCCGTTTATGAATGCTGGAGCTAAGGGGGCAAACAGATCCAGCATGTCTTCGAAAGCTTCTAAAAGTTCTTTTCTTGTTTTCTGTTTCATTGTCCTTTCCTCCAAATTTCGGGGCTGCCAGTACAGCCCCATAAGTATTATTAACTGTGTTGCTGCATATATAAAAAACTGGTTAATGGTTTTCCGCTGCTTACTGGATGCAGCGACTTCTGCCGACTATATTACTACTTTAAGGAGGGTGCCGGTCTGTTCCCGACTGTCAGAGCTTTTCATGGATTCCCTGGTCAGGCCAGGGAATGACAATTTTTTATTTCATACGTGTAAGAGTGACGATGATCACGCCGAGGAAATAAACGGCAGCGACACAAAGGAAATATGGTACATATTTCTGCATGAGCGCTTCAGCCCGGTCGATGTAATCATCGATATGTTCAACTTTGTCTAAAAAAGATTTTTTCATTACTTTGGCCTCTCAACAGTCTTCCCCCATGCCAGGAGGATCCCACGCGGCAGCCATGCGGCGGATCACAGGAACTAATATTTCTTTAAGCCCGCTTTTAGCTCTTGCGATACATACGTCCATATCCACATCAACCACATGGTACTTGATAACCCACTTTGGAGATTCCCATAATCTACGGCGTTCTTTCGTATGGTTACAGGCATCGATGATCACATCATTATGGCCAGCAATAAATAATGATTCGGCCATTGTTTTTGCTATCCCCCATACAAGAGATTCCGTCTCCGGACGCCAATTTGTTCCATGAACTGCTAAACGGATGGCGTCAGGAGACACAATCGGATAACCCAACTCTTTCGCAAGAGTGCTTTTTCCCGATCTTGGTAAGCCAACCATAATGTGCAACACATTCGTTGTATTACGCTCTCTTTGCATATCTCTTTTCCTTCTTTTCCTGGCATTTCACACACCGCCTTGCATCTGGCTGCAATTCGAGTCGCGCCGGCGGGATCGGCTTTTCACAATCCAGACAGCAACGGACGCCGTTGATAATCAAGGGATCCTCTTCCTCTGTGTGCCGCGCTTTTGCTTTGATCAGCGCGGAATTGCGATAGAGTTCGTCATATTTCTGAGCGTTATCGATTTCGTCAGCCATAATTAACCCTCAATTGCATCTCTGTGCGCTTCAGGCGACATGCAGCCATTATTTCGATTGCAGTATGTGCAGACGTCGCCGTTAATTTCGTCAGGATCGGAAAACAGGCAAGCTTTTGTTTCCTCCAGGCATGTGGCCGAACAGTTGCTGTCTTTTGTGCAGTAGTTCTTTTTCTCGGTCATGCGGCTTTTACCTCCTTGAAAAACTTCTTGATCGCTTCAATTTCGATGTGCTGTTTTTCAAGCTCTGCCCTTAATTTGTCGTTTTCACGTTCGAGAGTTGTTTTTGTCGGTTTTAATTCCTGGCCGTATTTCATGGCCAGCCAGCGGAGTGGAATCCAATTTCCGCAGAGATCCATCAGACAGGGAATTTTTTCAGGGGGGAAATGGGCTTGACCGGACCAGATTCTTGACCATTGCGCCGTATCAATTCCTAATTCGGCGGCTATCTGCTTTCCATCTAAGCCGGATATCTCAACGCAAAGTTTTAAAGCAGCTTTGAAGTTGGGAATTCTGGCTATAATTTCATCCGATAAATCTTGCTTTGCATTTACCAGCATGAGTTCGCCATTTTCCATTTTCGTCATAATATCTTAAATTCCTTCATTATTTTTGACCGTCAATTAGCGTCAATTTTATTGACTTGTGTTGACTGTCTATTTTTTGACAAAATTTTTTTTCGCGAAACGAAGAAACTAAAATTTCAATAATCGAAGGAGGTTTCATGCCATCATTCCTTATTGCTGCTTATGCCGTAAAATTCCGGCCAGAATGCTTCCTTCTCGATTTCCAACTCGTTGACGATTGCATCCAGCATGGCGGCGGACTGATCTACCGACTTAAATTTTCCATTTATGACTTTACCGACACCGGGTCGGGAATGACCGATTTTTTTGGCAAGAGCAGCAACGGAAGGAAATCCCTTTTCCAGAATGATTACTTTTCGTTTGATTACGAACGGGTTTATTGTTAACATTGTAAACAATCCTTAGTGAGACATTAATGTTTATGCCTCTATTATTAATGTGGAAGCGTATGTAAACGATTACGTTTCTATTGTCAAGGAAAAAGTTACTATAAGATGAAAAAACGTTACGATAAAAGTACGATGATCGGCAGGGCAGTTATTGCCTTTGAGTGTACAAGCCTGGCTCAACTAGCTAAAATATTTGATTTATTTCCCCAAGATTTATCTAATAGAATCCGTAGAGAGACATTTTTAGAATTAATCGAAAACGAAGCAAAGAAACGCAATATAAACTTAGATTGGATAAAAACCGGTAGTGGAAGCATGATAGTCACCGAGCCCATATTAGTAAATGATAGAACGGATAATTTACCCATTTATTCTTCTTACATGGAGAAATTCTTATTCCTTCATCAGCAATTAGAACATATATGCCGAGATGGTTCAGAAAACCAAATAAGCATGGTCGCCGCAGTGCTGAAAGGGGCGGAGCAAAGTGTTATGCAGTTCAAAGCAATCATGGCGGAAATATTAAAATTGAGTGATAAAATAGATAAATTGGAATCGGATTTAAAATCAGAAGGGAGGATTCCCGGCGCTACCTCTCAGGACAACCAAACGCGCCGGAATGCGAAATAATAGATTTTCCGATTTATTCTGGTTCACCACTGGATAGAAGAAAGGGTGAGAGAAGGAAAGGTGATAGAAGAAACGCAGATAAATCTTTTCGCCACCTTTCAGGACAACCCAACGCGTCGGAGCGCGAAGCAATTTCCTTTCCGATTCAACCTGGCTCGCCTTTGGATAGACGAAAGGGTGAAAGAAGGAGAGGCGATAGAAGAAAAAATTCAAATGTAAAACAAGAAACAGATGTATCGCTTGAAGACAGATAATTAAGATCGTTCGGTGTACAGGTAGAAGTAAAGCTGGGCGGATCAGAACGCGACTCATGCGGACAGTGCACAGTTTATAGACTGTGGAGGATGTTTTATTTAGCGGCGCCGGCTATGGAAGAAATCATCCGGCTGACGTTTCCGATAAATTTTATTTTTTTGATTTGGTATAAATAATCATATAGAATATCTATGACATCTACGGACATGGAGAAAAATATTAGGAGTAAAAATTATGGCATATATGGCACGCTACACTAAAACAAGCACCGGATATATGGGACAACTCATAGAATGGCCGGAAGTCGTTACGGAGGGTAAGACTCTCGATGAGTGCCGGACCATGCTGCGTGATGCACTCCATGAAATGATTCTTGCCTATCGTGAATTAGACAAACCAATTCCTGCCGGAAGCGACTTGATAGAATCCATTGCCGATGAGGGTACTTATGTCCGTAAGTCGGCGTGATCTTATAAAGTATCTGGAAGAAAATGGTTTTAAAGTTGTTCGGGAAGGCGGAAATCACACAATATATTCCAATGGAATCAAGATTATCCCCGTAAAGAGACATCGGCAATTTGATCGTATTACCGCCAACGAAATCTGTAAACAAGCTGGATTAAGTATAAAGTTTTAAAGTCCAGCCCTGTAGAAAGGTCTTTTGCCTGGCGGCGCTGATGACCTCTGGATCAGGAGACACATACTAATATTTTTTGGAACTAGGCAAAAAACTGATAAGACGTCTCTCTTTCGAAACAAAAAGCCCGTCAGCATGACGGGCCTCCTGTAATAAATATACTTAAAATTGGTTACGAAAAAAAAATCAACATTAATGGTCTTCATGACAATTATTACGGAATGTTAGTTTTATAGTCAGAAAGGATACCTTGATTGTCAAATTTTAAAGTTAATTTGTAAAGTGCATGATTTGTTGAACCGAGAAGCGCATTTGAAGAAGTTGTTTTACATAAATATGAATAATACTGATATCCTGCACCACTGGATGATTCCATCCCTCTTGGCTTTCCTAATGCAGTCTCCACATCTTGTGTTGTGGTTTTTCCGATAACTAGGTTTTGTGAATAGTCAAAGTTAGGTATAGATGTATCTTCTGCTAGATTAACAATATGTGGCGCATCATCTAACTTCCACATAGCTCCGGTTGCGGGATCAACAATCAGTATTCCAATCAGTCCTCCAAATAAAATATTTCCAATATACCAACCATTCAAATCAGCTGATATGTCAACAGAGGATGCCTGATAACCATCCTTCATGCATTTAACGTTATATTTCGCTGGCTGGAAGAATCCTTTGGAAGAATCAAGATTTAAGGTCATTGGGGTTTCACCGGTATGCAATTGCGCACCATTCACTTTAGAGACCACGCACTTGGCCCCCGTTGGATTACTCTGCACATTTACCGGCCAATTGGATTTACTAACAATGCTGGCACAACCCGTTAAGAAACTTACGAATAAAACAGTGACAAAGAACACACACAATCTTTTTTTCATGATTTATCCTTTCATTTATTATTTATCCAACAAAACATGCTTGTGGAATATTGCAAAATCAGGGGACAACATGTATTTTCAAATTTGATGTTACGTTCCCCGAATACCGCCAAGAAGGTCTTATTTTCTAATCTTCCTGCGAATGCCGAAAAGACTAAGCAAACCAGAACCAAGTAGCAAAGCTACAGTGGGTTCGGGTGTGGGAATGGGTGTGGATACTTTGAAATCAAAGTCGACGTTGGTACAAAAGTAGTTGCCGCTTAGTTCGAAGCGGTATGTTCCTGCATCCAATGTTCCGGTATAAGTTCCATAATCAGAATCCAAATTCAATACGTTTGTAACGAGACTGTCCAATCGTAAGGTGTTGTAACCGAGACCCAAAAAACCATTCAGTGGATCTTCTATCTGGAGGTTATATTGCGTAGGTACTGTCGTTGTGAATGTGAACACAATTGAAGACGCAAATTCTCCACTAATCGTGTAAGTTGGCCAATCGAACCCTGCTAACATACTGCCGTATGCTTCAAGGAATGTATCCGATGAATTCAGAGTAGTATTTTGATTAGCAAATGCACTGGAATAGCCGGCTGAGGCGACAGCGGACTTATTATATGTCCCGTAAGCTAAGCTGGTGTCTGATGCGGCATCTTCTAAAGCCTGGCCGGTGACCTCATCTGCGGCCATAATGTAGGCATAGACTGACCGCGTGGCCGAAGTCAATGTGATGGCGTCAGCCTGTAAAGGCACTGGGGTGGAAAAAACGAAAAGACAAAATGAACATATTGATATTAATAGAATCTTATTAATCATTACATAGGATGCCAAGCTACCAAACAGTTTCTTCTTCATCTCTATATTTCCTTTGCTTTATACTTTTATGTCAAACATCAACATCATTAATATTAAATTTGCTTCATATAGAAAAAGCTGTGTGAATAACATATGTTAAAAAGTATATTTTTCTATATCTTTGAGAAATAAATGGTCGCCATTTCTAAAGGTGGAATTCGTAATGACTATGACTTGAAATTATGAATTTTCGTCACGATTGACATTTTATTGATATCAGCTTACTATAAAGAAGTACGCAAAATCTGGATGAACTACTTTCTATTCAACAAAATATCGACACATATCAGAGCGATTACTGAAAAAGAGGCGAGCCCTCTTTACCCTGATACTGATCGGGGTTGCGCTGAGATAGGGGGTAAGGGTTAAGATTGCGAGCCGTCTGAGAGTCGGCTCGCAATGACATAAAGGGACTGGATTCTCGCCTGCGCGGTAATGACAAAGAGGGCGCATTAATTTGGGGACACATAACGGGTACATGTCCCCAAATTAATGCAATGACGGAAAGATTAATTTGTTAAATTAACATAGACAGACATATTTTGTAGTATTTGTTCAGGGAAGCCGTTGATTGAATAAAACATTTCTATGCCTGCCAGTATTTGCTCCGTTAATGCTTCATTGTTCCCTTTGGCGGCCCAATTACCATCTTCCGGCAATTCCGCTGCCTGGGCTTGCACCAAAAATGTTCTTTCGCCAAATACCCATTCATCATTTAATGTCAGAGTGCCCGGAACGGCTAAAGTTGCCGTGTGCGTGCATGGCACGTATTGAATCACGGTGCACATGGCGAATGATTTATCATTAAACTGGCCTTTCATCGCGCTTCCGTACCATTCATGATTCAGGGCATATTTTTTTTCTTCACTCCATGATTCATTGTCTGACGAATTCCAGTCGGGAATGATAAGGCTTCTGGAATAATAAGCATTATAGGCAGCATCCAGGTACATTGTAATATCAGATTCCGAGTTTCCCTCGAACGATCCAATAAGCCCAAAAGGACCGTAAAAATTATAAGTGCTTGTAGAAGTAGACGCCTTTCTTGACACGCCCGATCTCGACCATTCAGCTCCTGCCGGCCAACTTGGATAAGAAAAATACTGAAATATGTGCTCGATACTATTGAAATACTCCTCGCTCCACGTGCCTGTGGCATTATAATGCCGCTCCGTCCGCAAGCCCGTATAAGAACTTTCATCTATCGCAACGATTGCGTAAACGGATTCCGGGAAACGCTTAATCAATCTGTCGGCTAAAGGCACCGCATCATGATAACGGACAATCGCCGAAAACATCCAGCCATTGCTTTCATCCGATGGATCAATTAATTCAGGATTGATTTTGTAAGGAGGATCATCCCAGGAAAAATCGGGGATCATTTCTTCTCCCGATGATTTATGAGATTCCATCCATTCCAGATATTCGGCGCTGTCGACAGCAACCGGCCCGAGCGCCAAAGAATTGCTTTCGATATCCCATATAACGGCAACTGATGTGCCGCTGGTACCACCGATTATAAATACGGCATGTTCGCCGCAGCCTTTCGGATTGCTTTCAAAGCCGATCACCTTCGGGGCTGACCAGTTTTGCCCCGTGAACTGCACTACTACCCGGTCGCCGACGGTAAATGCTCCACAATTGCAGGTGAGATATTCGACCGGAACACGGGTAAGGGCAGGGGACGGAGTAATGTTCAGATTCTGGACGGAGCTCAGCGCGGAATCAAGGGTGACGTCACAATAATCCTCGCCGCTGTACAGGGCGGTGATCGTGCCAATCCGAAATGTCGGTTTCCAGCGTTGCCAGCCGGGGAAACGCGCCATGTTCAGGAACCAGCCGGCGGGCGTGGAGGCCATGACCGGCTGCAGCTGCTGATGGAATGGATCGGCGGATCCGCCGGGGTAGATGATTATATCCCCGTCGGGTTCGCCGTTGGGCTCGATGGTGCCAACCTCGACGCCGGCGGCCAGATCCTCGGTGAGATCGGCGCACCAAACACCGTCCACGGTGTGCGCCAGCGGGATTGCTTCCAGCAGGGCTTTCTGTTTTGTCTTGGATTCTTGCTCCTGCAGCAGGAGGGAGTGGCTGGAAGATTTCGCCTGCAGGGTTTTCATGGCCGCGAGATAGGCGGATTGCGCCGCATCGACGTCTGCTTTTTTAGCCTGGCCGACTATGTACTGACCAATGAGATTGTCCAGGGCCGATCTTTTTGCATTATAATCGGCTTGAGCGATTGCTTTAGCGGCCAGGGCGTCTGATACAGCCGTTGCCAGCAAAGACAGCCGGGCGTCGATTTTGGCGAGGTCTGAGGTGATTCTGGCGGTATGCTCGACAAGTTCGATATTGTACAGGCCTTTGTCGCCGCCGGATAGTATTTTTGCTTTGCTCATGTAAACCTCGAAAAAGGGGTTTAGGCTGAAGGCTGAAGACTGAAGGTTCCTCTGTGCGCCTTCGGCGTTCTTTGTTCCTGGATTCCCCGGTCGAGCCGGGGAATGACATAAAAGGTCTGGATTCCCGCCTGCGCGAGAATGACAACTTGCGCAATTTCGCAAACTGAACAAAAATGCTTAAGCGCTCAGGGCAGACATGGCTTAAGATTGCCACGCCGTCTGAGAGACGGCTCGCAATGACATTTTCCTTCAGTCGTCAGCCTTCAGTCTTCGGTCTTCAGCCTGCTTTTCTCACGCCTCCGTCACTTGCATGATCGCCTGGCGCGTGTCTACTGTGTAAGAAATCTGACCGATAATGATTGATTCCGTTCCGTAGACCGCCGTATCGCCGACTCGCAGGAAGATATCCGGCTTGGCGCGGAAAGTGCGTTTGCCGTTCGCTTGCAGGCCATAATAGGTTACTTCTTCCAGCTCGACAGACTTGGGGCTGGATGAACTCGTTGTTTTGTGGCCGCTGATCGTGGCGGAAGCGCTGCGGCCGCCGCGGGCGTCTTGCAGATTTTCATAATCCACCCGGATGATTTCCTCCGCCTGGATTGAACCGTCATATAATTTATAGCCCTGCTTGATGACGATGTCGCCGTTCGTCCGGGCGCTGATCTTGGCAATATAATTTATCGAATCAGGGATCACGCAGGCCAGATATGTAGGATCGCCGTCGCGCACGGTGGATTGGAAAGAAGATATCGGAATCACCAGATCCTCCAGCCCGTCGGCGGCGCCGGTGAGGATGCACTGGAAAATGCTTTGCATCTTGTACCGGGCGTTCAATCCCAGGGACCAGCCTTGCGTTGGAGAATAGGCGATTATTTCCAAGCCGGACGCCAGGGGAATGATCGCCGCCGCCGGTCCGTAAGACGGCGCGAATCCTGCCAGGACAAGCGAGCCTGCAGCGGTAATGTCCAGTAGCTGACAATGACTTGGATTGTGCCCAGTCAAAACTATTCCTGTAGCCGGGATATCAGCGAAGGCAGGGCCGAATAATGGATTGTGGCCCGTCAGCGTGAGCGACGCCTGCGGAATTGATACCACACAATAAGTAGACGGGGCATATCCGGTCAGAGCAAGAGTGCATGACGGAATTTCTACCAGCTCGCTGCCGATTATCGGAGCATGGCCGGATAGATCGATATGTGCTGTCGGTATAAGTGCGTAATATGCGATTTGGGTGGGAGCGTACGCCTGAATTGATATGCTTCCCGCCGGGATAACGACGCCCAGCGTAACGCAGGAAGGCGCGTGTCCCGTAACCAATAAACTTGCCGTCGTCGAAATGACGGTGGTCTCCTGCGTACCACCGGCTTCCCACATCATTTCATCAAGGTTGATGAAATCAAGCAATTCAAAATCGTTGAAGATATTCATCGGCTAATTATTCATTGTTACAATTCTGCGTTGATATTGGTCTTAAATTAAGCCTGTCCCGCCGCGCGTGAAGATAGTTTTTCGGCAAGTCCGCAAAGATCGCAAATTCCGCCACTCCCAGGTCATTTGAGCTGCATCCCGATATCAACCAGCGATAGTAACGATACGCTGTTGTATTGCCTATCGAATATAATTTTGTTACGCCCGCATCACATACTTGCCCCGTCTGGGTATCAAGATCATCCCAGTTGGAATCATCGTTAGAGCCCTGAAACTTCCAATCTGTCAGATAAGACCCATAATTTCCCCGCGCGTATGAATATTGCCGCGCTGCTTGCTCCCGGCCCGCCCCTAAATCGTATTTGCACCAATGCGTCCCGGAATACGGGTAGACAGCCCAGTATGTAGTCGGGCTGTCATCAAAAGCGCTAGCTGCAGGGTAATAAGCAGACGATGCTGAAGGCGTTCCGCCTGTACAAATATCCGAAGCCATTATAGACTCCTTTAATCAGTAATAGAGTTCACAAAACCTGTCAGGGTTATCACATTTGCCGTTCCGGCGAAGGCCTTGACCACCGCTGCATTTTGCAGGATCAATCCGGGGATAACGGGAACCAGGCCGGACTTGTAAGGAATCGTCACCTTAATATTTTGATCGGGCGCATCCGCCCCGCCGAATTCGATGGTCAACTCGACATCGGCGGTGTGGCTGTTGTACGCATACAGCCAGATTTCGTCGAATGTCCCCGCCGTTGTTCCCGACACCGCCGTGTGAATGGTTGTTCCGGGTGTGGCTGTGGCCGCGACTTTTATTGCCTTCCCGTCAGTGCTGCCGGATAATTTTCGTTTTACCGCTGAACTGGACATTTTTTGTCTCCTTAGATAGGGGTTTAGTCTGAGGGCTGAAGGCTGATGGTCTCTTTTGTGCGCCTTCAACATTCAGCCTGAACAAGGGGTTGCAACCCCTTGTTCTTTGATCCTGGATTCCCGCCTGCGCGGGAATGACATTTTTTTCGGTCTTCAGCCTTCGGACTTCAGCCTGCTTTTCCTCAGCCTGTTTTACGCCTTCGAAATGTCGAATATACCGGCGGCGTTCCACTGCACCTTCCAGTCTACTCCGGAAACGACGATATCCGCGGGAGTCGTGTCGAACAGGATGTAGGCAATCAGGGGATCAACGATTGCCGGCGATCCGGTTGACTTATTCGCGTATAAAATACCGTACCGGAAGGTCGCATTGAGCGCCGTGAATGTCAGGTCGGCGGCGTCAAAAACTGTTTTTGCCGGGGAATCTGTAAGCGTAACCGTCTGGCTGGCCAATGCCTGCCCGCCCTGGGTGTAGCCGGTGCCGGATGCTTCCGGGCTGGGGCTGACGAGGATATCGCCTAATATATCCAGCGTCGCATCCGGCGTCCAGGAACTTGTCAGCAAGGCCAGTTTGATGGTGTCCGTTTCCAGATTGATAACGCCTTTTGCCAGATATTCCGTCAGTTTATTGAACAATGTGATTGAGCTTGCCATGATTTATCCTCCGATTTCTTCCGTTAAATTTATTACCAGTACCGCCGCGCCTTCGGAATCCACATATATCCGGCCGGGAACGCCGATAAACGCCGATTCGTCCGTGGTGACGATTATTTCATTGTAGGTTTGAACCAGGTAGGCCAGGAAATCGATTATCTCCTTAGAGGCTTTCGGAACTCTGACCGTTATATCCCGGTCGCCGACCGCGTAACCGGTGTCATAAACGGATACGCCGCCGTCCAATGTTGCCGTCCTGGTCATACGGCGTTGCAGATCCCTGTTGGTGCAGACGTATTGCTGGTCGAGCTCATCGTCCCGAAAGATTCGAGCGCCGTTCAGGTCGTATATTCTGGTTGATATTCCGATCATAAAAACTCCGTTATTAGGGGTTTAGACTGAAGGCTGAAGGCTGAGGGTCTCATTTGTGCGCCTTCGGCGTTCTTTGTTTCTGGATTCCCGCCTTCGCGGGAATGACTCAGAGGTTAAGATTGCCACGGCGTCTGAGAGACGCCTCGCAATGACATTTTCCCTTTTCCCTTTAGCCTTCAGCCTTCAGCCTGTTTCTATGCTCCCGTCCCTACCAGCAGTTGAGCTCCTTCGGCATTGGCCCTGATTTGGATTGCCGCGAGGATCTCGAACATGAAGGCTTCCAGATGAGGCTGCAAGCCGGCTCCGTCGATCTGGATCATGGCCGATCCACTCCTTAACGCATCCGTGCGGGCGTTCAGATTGTCCACTTGCGCTTCTACTAATTTCTTTTGCAGTTCCAGCGCGCCGTCCCTGCGTTCCGCTTCGGCCTCGATCATGTCTTCCAGGGTGGAGCTGACGCCCTGGCCGGATTTGTATAATTCTACATAGCTGTCGATAAACGACGACATGGTTGTGCCGGTGGATGATATGGTGTTGTCCACCGATTTGAACGCCGCTTCTATCTGCTTTGTCCCGGCTTCGATGTTGGCAATGTCAATCTTGGCCTGCCATTCAATGGATTTCTGGATGATATCCGCGTTCGCCTTGACTGATTCGGCGTTCAGCTTGACATCAATGCTTTTTTCCTTCGGAATGGCTTCATTAATCTTCCGGGTGAGTTCGGTCCGTCCGTTTTCATCCTCGATATAGCCGACAACAATTAATCTTTCTTCATCCTTCGGGAACGCTTTGTTGACTTTCTCTTCGACGACTACGACGTCTTTTCCGATATCGCTGATAGCCTGCTTGATTTCATCCGCGCCTTCAAACTCCCAGAGCGTCTGCTTTTTCTCCGGGATGTTCGCCATTTCCTTGTTGGCGCCGACAATCTTTTCCTGCGTCGCTTCCGCCTGGCTTGCGACACCAAACAGGCCTGCTTTCATCTTGTCCAGGCCGCGCCCGGCGTCTTCACCGTTTTGCAGGAACGATTCCCTTATTTTCAATCCCGATTCTTCGACGGTATCGCGCATGTTCTGGAAAGTGGTGCTGAACTTTCCCAGCGCTCCCAGGCTCAAAGAGTCCAGAAATTGCAGAAACGTCTTTTCGAGCAGGATAATGGCCATGCCGATGCCATCAAACAGAATCTGCAGGCCGTTCCACATAATCTGAGAACCGCCGGCAATGGTATTGAATACACCGGAAACACTCGCGCCGTATTCATCCATGGCCTTGACCGCGGCAACCAGACCTAATCCCATGGTCTGTGCCGCTTTACTCAATGCCAGGATGGTTCCCGTCATTTTCTGCGTTTCTTCGTCGGAATCGGCGACGGAAAGAAGGAATTCCGCTATCGCCGTAAAGAAGGGCCGGAAGCCTTCCACCATGCCTTCGGTGACTTTGATCAAGCCGGCAATACCGTCGATGATCTTCTGGATGAATCCATGCAGATCTTCCACGTCGGTCAGATCGAGATTGCCCAGGTATTCGCCGAACGCGCCGCCCAGGTCTTTGATTGAGGAAATAAGTTTGGAGAAATCCAGTCCCTGCATGGCTTCCGGCAGGGCCTTGGCAACTCCGGAAAACCAGGTTGATAGCCCCTTAGATGCTTCATTCAGGGCGGCAAACAGCGGATCGAAAGCGCCTTGTTCAATGCCGGTATGAATGCCTTTCAGAAAATCGCCGATGGAACCGGCAATACCGGCTCCGGACGCCTCCAGCTTCGTGCCGATATCGATCAGCAATGTTTGAGCGGTATTGGCCAGCATCTGGCTTTGATTCTTGAACGTAGCCACCATTTTTTCATAGGCGGCGGCGGAACTGCCGGTAGAATTTTCGATCTGATTGAGGGCTTTGTTGAAAAACTCCATGCCGTCGCCCGTCAGCTGCATGGCTCCGTTCAAGGCGCGCACTTCATTGAAGAGCGTCGCCATTTTATCCGCGCTGCCGCCGGTCGCCTTCATCACGTCGGCGATTATTCCTTCAAAACCACGGGCTTTTAACGCCGAGGCGCTGAAATCCAGCCCCAGCGCCGCCGCAGCTTTGGCCGCTTCCTGGGACGGCTGGACAATTGTCGTAATGACGCCCTTGACCGCGGTAATGGCCTCCGATGTTTCCATGCCTTTCGCGGTCAGCGTCGATATGGCGGCGGACAACGACTCAAACGACACGCCGAAATTGGCGGCGATACCGACAACCTGCCCCATGGACTGGCCAAGGTCATCAATGGTCTGCTTGCCGATGAGGGTGGAGGTGAAAAAGACGTCGTTGAGGTGCCCGACGTCTTTGATGGAATAGCCGTAGGCATTCATGGTGCCGGTCAGCAGATCCACTGTTGTGTTCAGATTGGCGTTGTTGGCGACGGCCAGTTGTTCGGCCTTGCCCATGAATTCCAGGGATTCGCTGTACTTGATTCCGGCCTGGGCCGCCGTGTACAGCGCCGCATTGATGTCGGCAATGGATTTGACCGAATTTTCGGAATAGCCAAGGACCTGATCGCGGTATTGTTCCAGGTCTTTTCCGGTTGCGTCGATGGATGTGCTGATTAAGGCAAAGCCCTGGTTAAAATCGGAGGATGCTTTAATGGCCAGCGCCATTCCACCGACCACCAGGGCGGCGAGGGCAGCGTCGGCCTTCAGGACGCTGTCGGCCACTTTAGCCAGCGGTTCGGTGATCTGGCCGGTGACAAAACTTAAATCCTCGAACTTGCCGGAAATCATCCGGGCGGAACTGGAAAGCGACTTGTCTTCACCTTCAAAGACTATTCGGACTGTTTTTTCGAGATCGGCCATGTTTTTAAATCCACCCTAACCCTCCTTTAGAAAAGGAGGGGATGTCTGTGTTTCTGGATTCCCGCCTGCGCGGGAATGACCATTTTTGTCACTGCGAGGAGACCGAAGGACGACGCGGCAGTCTCAGGGATTGCCAAGCCGTCTGAGAGTCGGCTTGCAATGACATTGTCATTTTGTTTTCAGCGTCTGGTAGTATCTTTCCCAGAGGCTTATTTCTGTCGGAGTTAAATAACCCCACGGGAATACATCCGGCCTCAGTTCGTAGAGGAATCTCCCTCTGGCGTATCCGAGGGCGAGGCTTGCTCTGATTTCTGCGTCCTGCCAGAGGGCGTCGATTTTCCCGGCACTTGGCCTTTCCCCGAAAGCTCCATGATCTTGTTGGTGATCTGGTAAAATTCAATCGGGAAGGTTTCGCAAACCTTCACCGCCAGATCAAGCGGACATGCCGGATCGACGGAGCCGATAACCAGGTGCTCGATACGCTTGGCGATGTCCTGCGGCGTATCCGTTCCTATTCCTATCAGATCCTTGGCCGCTTCCACCGCTTCCTTCGTCATGGTGGACATGAGGCCGGAAATAAGCATGTTGACGGATTCCCGCTTGGTTGCAGCTTCCGCGCAGCGGCCTATTTCCTGACCGGTGAGACTGCGGACTATCCATTCGGGCTTGCTATCCTCCGCGAAAAAATCCTTCATGTCAGGCACGGGAACCGCTTCGGTGCGGTGTTTGAAACTTGTCTGTAAAAATTTGTTGACGTCGAATGCCATGTTTGCTCCTGAAAAAGGGGTTTAGACTGAAGGCTGAAGGCTGATGGTCTGTTTCGTATGAACAAGGGGTTGCAATCCCTTGTTCTTTATTTCTGGATTCCCGCCTGCGCGGGAATGACATTTTCCCCTTCGGTCTTCGGCCTTCAGTCTTCAGCCTTATTTATGTTGTTGTCACTTCCACCGCCGCTTCTTCGGCGCTGACGGTGCAGGCGGCTTGTATCTGGTCTCCTGCGGGGAAGGTGCGCGACACGCCGAAAATGCCCTGTTCCAACAGATACGGCGTGCTGTTGTATCTGCTGGGGAAGAACTTGAACCAGAGATTCTTTCCTTTCTGGGCGATCAGGGCGTCGGACAAGCCGTCATTCAGGTATGCCGTAAACGTGCTCTGTTTAAGGCTCTTGCTGGATGATCCCAGCGTCTGACCGTATATCTGCGTGGAAGATACGGAATATGTTTCCTCCGCAGGAACGAAATCCGATGATTTCTGCACGTCCGTAAAAGAGGGCGTGTAGTATTCCACGTAGACCTTTTTGGGAACCCCGCTGACCGGGGATGCTTCGGAGTGAATCAACGGCAGGGTGGAGGTGAAAAGCACTCCGGCATATCCGAGAGCGCCGTTTTCCACGTTGGAGCGTTTCACTTCCCAGGTGGGGTAATCGTACCGCTCGCAACTTGTGCCGACGACCTGCTTGATTTCATCGGCGGTGATGACGCCCGGTGTGGCGGATGACAAATGCACCTGACAGATTTCAATGGAAGTCGGCAGGATGTACGGAGGACCGCCCGCCGCGCCGCGGGTATCGGAATGCGACGTGCCTTCCACGCCCTTGACGGCGGCCAGCGCTCCCGCGCCGGTAACCGTGACCGAATATTTAACGTGGGACGATGTCGGTCGCGCGATGGCCAGATCCGCATCAGCACCGACCGAAGTTAAAACGCCCGCCAGATAACAGGTCAAGGCGGCGATATCGATGACGTCGTTGCCTCCCGAGGCGGCAATGGATGCTAATCCGCCCGTAACCAGCCCGTTCGGTGTGACTACCGGTGCGTATCCATCGACGTTGCTCCATAATGTGTCCGCGCTGCGAAAATCAAGGTGATCACCCTGATCGGTCAGCGCAACCGCCGCGACTTTGTTTTGCCCGGATTCGTATTGTATTTTTGCGTTTTCGGCTGTAGCCATGATTTATTTCCTCCTTTTGGGTTCTTGTTTTTGTTCCTGGATTCCCGCCTTCGCGGGAATGACAGATTGTGACGCTTTACGATCTCCCGATGATGATGTAGCGGTGGGGATGTTCCGGGCTGTTATGCGTCTCGACAATCGGCCAGTATTTGGCCATTTCCGCCGCCCATTCATCCATGTTCATTTTGATCGTCGTGCGATCCTTGCCCAGGCGCACATCCGGCCAGTCATAGACCTCGACAATCAGGTTTCTGCAGGTGCGCCGCATTTCCCGCTGAATGGCGTCGAGCTTTTCGGGATCCACCAGCATCAGGACATTGATGCAGATTCCCCAGTCGGCAACCGGGAAGTTATTCGGCAGTTTTTCGAGGGGAGACACGGTATAGGTGAGATTCTCGCCGATCTGTTTTCTTGTTGGCTCTTCCAGTGCATTGTCGGCGAAATCGACCATATTGATCTTCGAACAATAGCCGATTAAACCCAGTTCGGCGCGGCCGGTTCCCGAACCATAATCATTAACTTCCATTCCGCGCGGAATGATCTGCTTTAAAAAAGGAACAAGCCGCTGCGACGTTGATCCCAGGCGGTACTGGCCCTTGTCCCAGATTTCGACGAACTCTTCGCTCCAGGTTTCACTATTTCCCATTTTAAAATCCACCCTGACCCTCCTTTAAAAAAGGAGGGGATTTTTTCGTTCCTGGATTCCCCGGTCAACCTGCATTCGCTGGTCTGCGAGCCGGGGAATGACAAAGGCTAAGATTGCCACGCCGTCTGAGAGACGGCTCGCAATGACATTTATTGCTTCAGTCTTCGGCCTTATCATTCAGCCATTCTGCTGTCGGTGCGCCGATGAAATCCCGCGTCCAGCCGGACATGGAGCGCACATAGTCTTTTATTTCGTTGAATTTTGCTTCCCAGCCCCTGCGGAAGACTTCATAGCTTGCGCCCTTGTCATTATTGCCGGTCAAGGGGCATCCGCAGACGACAATTTTCTTGTAGCCTTCCTGGATTCCGGCATGAGCGCCGAGAAGGGCGGATGATCCGGAGGGAACGCCGACCAATGGGATGATGATATCAACCAGGTCTTCGTGCTGCTGGTGTGAGATGATTATCCAGTCGGTATTTCCGCCCGCTTGGACGCGGCGCTCCTTGGACATGACTATTTCCGTGGGGTGGTAAGTGGCGAAGTATTTTGCCGGGAAAAGGCATTTGTCCACGGAATCGAAGCCGATGAGCATGAAATCATAGGCTGAGGGCTGAAGGCCGAAGGCTGAAGTAAAAGCGGCGATGTCGTCCCCGACGCAGGGGGCGGAGCCGACGATTACAAGTATTTTTTTCATAATGTCCTCTATTTTAAATCCACCCTGACCCTCCTTTAAAAAAGGAGGGGACTTCTATTCACTATTCACTATTTACTGCGTATACGGATCATCGATTTTTGTGTGGTACATTACTTCCAGGTTGATATATGCACCGACGGTCAGTTGTCCTTCGTCCGGATATTCATCGAGGCCGCCGCCCGTGTAGACGATGCCGTCAATATAGGCGCTGCGGTTCCAGCCGGTGGGCGGGCTGGTTGTCGTGTCGTAGTGGGAGAGAAAGCATTTTTTCAGATCGCCCAGGATTTGCTCGGAAACGACCGATGGATTGGTCGGACCAAAGGCAACTATGCCTTCTATTTTCAGTTTCATGATGCAGGCGCTTACGCCGTATTTATTCTCTACGTTTTCCGGCTGCGGCCAGAGATCGCAGGCCGGTAGTTCTCCCGGATCTATTGTTTTGCGGGCGCGGAAGACATTGGCGCCGATATTGGTATTGTAGCCGCCCGCCGTTGTGATGACGGCTCCACGGGCCAAAAAGTCTTTGATGATTGTTTCGCGGATTGTGTCCATACCACCTCCGTCACTTCGTGACACCCCCGCCAGCGGGGGACAAGTTATAGTTTGCTAAATTCGTAGTCGGTTTCATGTACCAGGTTGCTGTGCAGACGGTCACCGGCCTTGCTCAGGATGTTTTTCATTACCGGATCGTTGCTCATGATATCGGGTACACGCGGGCCGTATAGCTCCTTGATCTTTAGCCGGTATTGCCGGGGCAACGCGGCATAATTAATTTTAGGATTGACCGGTTTTTTTGTCCCGCTGTGCCATTTGCGCCAAAAAACTCCTTTGTGGCCGCTTTGCATTGTGGCGATAAAGGCACTCGGAACTATCTTGCGCGCGTGATCCTTGCGCACCTGGACGGAAATGCCCTTTTTTGTCTGTCGGGAGGAATAATCGATCAGCGCCAGGGGCTTGCCGGTGCTGCTGATGGAAGCCGTCATATTGCCGGTGGATGCTTTTTGAATTTTAAATGTTTCATCGACAGCCGCTTTCTTGGCGGTGATTACCGCACGGATCTCAGCGGAAGAGTCGGTTTTGACGCCGGTCAGCGTCTTGTTTAACGCCCGGACGCTGACACGTTCCGGAAGGCCTTTTATCCCTCCCAGCATGTCGCTGACTCTTTGCAGATCCGATTCGTCTATTTTTATTAAAAAAGTGCCCATATTCTTTCCTGGATTCCCGCCTGCGCGGGAATGACTATTCACTATTTACAATTCACTATTCACTGTCTTTTACGTCATTATCGCCTTGACGGTTATGCCGTCGTTTTCTTCTATCGATTGCACGGTGAAGGTTTCTTCGTCAGCCGTGCCGGGGTTAAAGGTGAAGGTGTCGCCGCGATTCGGCTCGTTGATTATTTCCGCAAGCTGCGCTTCTATTGTTGTGCCGCGTTCATATACCTGGGCGTCCATCGAGGTCGGCTGCATCAATACACTGCGCTCCAGGATAACTCGGCAAGGAATTGCCGCGCCGCCTGCAGGCGTGAAGGTTGCATCCACGCCCACGGCGGAATTGAAAATATCGGCTACGGCTTGAACAAAGGGATCGGTCATGATTATTTCTCTCTTTTCAGGTTATTGGTTGAAGGTTTTGGATCTTTCTTCTTGTTCGTCAGGCATAAGCACCAGACGAAAAACAGGATTGCGGCGTAACCGATCAGGTAAGTCATTTTACTTTGTCACTCCTTTGGATTTTTCCCACGATCTCATGCCGGCAATGCCCAGCATGGCGAAAAGCATCTGGATTAAGACGCCGGTGTCAGTAACGGGGGCGTCTACTCCGAAAGCTTTTAAGAGCGGCTGCGCAAGCACTGAATAAGTCAAACCTGCACCGCACGACCACCCCACGAAGGGCCGCCAGCCGGAAACGAAAATATTCCCGGATTTCGCCTCTTCCAGATTCACCTTGGATTGTTCGGTTAAAACGGCAAGTTCACTTTCAATTTCCTTGAATTCCCCGGCTTGCTGCAATTGCAGCATGGCCAACTTTGCTTTTTCCGCTTCCGTCTTATCGGGAAATATCTTGTCAATTACCTTCGAGCCGAAATCAAAGATGCTGCCGATTCCTGTGATGTCTAATCCCATGATTGTTTTCCTTTTTTCTGGATTCCCGCCTGCGCGGGAATGACAGAGGTTGATGGATTCCCCGGTCGCGCCGGGGAATGACAAAACTTAGATTGCCGCGCCGTCCAAAAGACGGCTCGCAATGACAGTTACTTTTTCTTTTTACGCTTTTGTCCCGGCATGCGCCGGGCTATGCGCTTTGCTTTCTTCGCAGCTACCTTGCGCCGCACTGTTTTGGTGATCATCCTGCCTCCGCAAAAGTTCCGCCTGCATTGGCATAGGCTTTTTCGAGGTATTCGATGGTGTTTTCGTGCTGACCGTATCCGGCTCCCGGGAGTGACGCCCAGATATTGCGGCATTTTTTTACGGCCAGATCAAAACGGCCGGCGTCAACATCATCAAGCGCTTTTTGTTCCTTTATTTGCTGAATGGCGATTGCATCCTGGCTGGCCGGCGAGAAATCAGGAAGGTTAAGTTGCTTCTTGTAAGCATCGTAATACCGCGCCAAAAGCTGATATCTTCCTGCAGCGGTTGATTTCAGTCCCTTTTTGTTGAGAACAACAAGTTTCCGGGGGTGATCGGCATAAGAAGAGAATAATCCACCTCCTACAATTACATTATAGCCGTCGTCACCGTGTCCCTTCGTGCCCTCCGAGACGGCAATCATGTCCAGAAATGCTTTTCGGTTTTTTGTCATTTTAATGTCCTATATATTTCATGCCCACGGCCGCGACGAAGCCGCCGATAATGCCGCCAACAAACGCAAAGCATTTGTCCATGAATGTCCGATTCTCCAGGCTTATAATTCTTGCATTCAATGAATGCAGAGTCTTATAGATCGCCCATGATTGCTGTTCCGGCGTCATGCCTTCCCAGTCTTTTTCATCCAAGACTAAAAATCCTTTTTCATTCATTGGCCGGGCTCCCAGGGTGGTTCATGAAGCCTGCGCAATGGCGGGCGCAGGCTGCACTGTTGATTTATAAGATGGTCATTTTCACCAGTACGCCGGGACGGGTGCAGATCGGGAGCGGATTGGATTCGATATGCAGATCAACCCAGCGGCCCATGGCTTCCAAAACCTGTTTGACATACAATTCAATTCCGGGAGTGTTGACGGCTTCGATGAAATTACCGGGAGCATAAACCTGTTTGAAAGTGCTCATTGTGCCCGTCGGGAAGCAATGGCCTTCGCTGGCGGCAATAAACCTGCGGGAAGTTCCGTTTTCGTCGGTTGCCGTACCCCGGTATTCCTCGAAAGTTATTCCGCCGAATTTGAACCCCTTGCGCGGATCGACGCCGGCGATGTCCGCCGCGGCCTGCCAGTTGACGTAAAACTTTTCGACGTTGGGATGTCCGATCAATGCATCGAAAAATTCCTGCGATACCAGGGCCCTTACTTCGCTCATCACTTCCCCGTGCAGATTGTCCTCGATATGCCGTACGACCTCGCGGCACTTTGCGGCCACATCGGTTGTGGTGACGTAGGCAAGGGGGCTTCCTGCCATCAAATTGAAGTTGACCGTCTTGGCGGAAATGCCGAATTCGGTATAGAGATTAAAAAGGGTTGAGCCGTCGGCATCCAGAATGATTCCCTTCAGTGCGCCCATGCGCATATGTTCCAGGGTAATGGCGAATTTGTTCTTTGCCGTCTGGAGGTGTTTATTCATCACCGTCACGAGGGTTTTCATTTGATTCGTCTGACCGAATTCGCGCACTCCGGAAAATTCTTCCGGACGGATGATGTCGTCCAGGGGAATGTGCGGAACGGTAAATGACCGCACGGTGCGCTTGCCCATTTTGTTCTGATGGCCGGGAGCGCCGACCGGAAGGGTTTTCAGCAGGTTCAGAATGCCGTTTTGTTCTTCAATAACCGCGGTGCGGGTTGTAATTCCCTCGGTATTGTTAAAGATACCGAGCTGGTTGACCCGCCCGTACATATTCGGGAGTATATCGATTGCCGCGCAAAGGCTGACCATGTTGAAGGCATCCTGGTCAAAGGGATTGATTATTTCTCCGCCCACATCGCCGCGCTGACTTTTCAGTATTCTGATTACAGGACTAAATATTTTCATTTTGTTGCTCCTTTTTAATTCATCCGGATTATATGTTTATTTATAAAGTTACCAACCACCCCCGGCGCTTAGCGCCACCCCCGCCAGCGGGGGACATTTATACTTCCGTTACGGATATGATTCCCTTCGTCAGCAACTGCGCCATGGCCGCGGCTTTTTGATCGTCCGTCACGGCGGGGGAGGTGACCGGCCAGACCAGATTGGCTTCCACCACGCGGGCTGTGCGGACAATCGCCACCGCCTCTTTGGCCGCCGCTGTTGCATCGCAGGCAGCGGTTAAAATGCCGTAAGCGTCCTGAGACCCGTCAATAGCGGTGAAATCAATGGCGACCACCTGGTTGCTGCCTTCGGCGATTGCAATAGTAAACGCGTCGCCGACCACAAAGTCGGGGCTGCCGTCGTTGAGGGTGAAATTGATTTGATCATTGGTGTAGGCGACACCCGCCACGGCGTCGGGAAGGGCATAACCGTCCGGATCTTCCACGGAAAAGAGGCCCGCTCCGGCATCGGCATGGATGCATTTAAGGGTGTAAGTCCCGAGTTTGGCTTTGGCTCCCGCGGTGACTCCCGTACAGGTGCCTGCCCCCGTATTGCCGGCATCGGCTGTGCCGGTTGCCGGGCAGGCTCCCAGTTTTATCTTTCCCAGCACCGCGCCAACAGCCAGATCCTGACCAAGTTTAATGGTAACCACTTCCCTGGACATATTACCGGGTGCTTCGGTCTTTAAAATGTCATTGAGATAATTGCCTTCGGATAATGAGCCGCGCAGGGAATGCAATTTCCGGCGGATAAATATTCCGATATTCGGACTCCACTGCAGCAATATGAGAGCCGCAAAACAAATCAAACTCGCTATAAATATTCTGTTCATGTCTTTTTCCTCCTGAAATGATTTATGGGTTTATAGGCTGAGGACTGAGGACCAAGGATAAGATTGCCACACCGTCTGAGAGACGTCTCGCAATGACATTTTCCTTCAACCATCAGCTATTTACTATTTACTATTCACTTATTTACGCTTCCCTTTCCCGCGGCCTGCGCCCGCCGGCGGGCATCTTCCACCAACGGGCTCACTTCACCGGTGCCCAGGGATGTAACGGAACTGCGAATCCCCGTCTGTTTGCTCTTGTCGGCCTTGGCTTCCATGACTTTCGTCCGCGCTTCTTCGACGCTTACGCCTGAAGTAACGAGGTCCAGTGCCATTTTTTCCATGCCGCCCAGCGAACAGATTTCCAGGATGGATGTGACGCGGGCGGTGACTTCTTTCTCGATTTGAGCCGCATCGACCTTCAATCCTTCTTTAATCGCGGCAAAGTCGGCGTTTTGCAGGTCGGTGGATAACTGCCCGACCGTTATGCCCATGACTTCCGCCATTGCTTCCAGATTCGCTTTTGCGATGGATATGACGCCTTCGGCCTGAGCTTTAGGGACGTAGCCCAGTTCAGCCATAGCTGCGGTTATTTCTTCCGCGGGTTTTCCTTCCATGATCGTTCGTAATTCATCTGCTATTGTTTTCATTGATCCTCCCTTGATTGGTTTTTTCTTTGCTGCATCGATTAATGCCTGTGACCAGGACATGACGGAGTCGGCCAGCCCCGCATCCACCGCGTTTTTCCCGTAATATAACGCGGCTTCGGTTTCCCGGACGGCTTTTGGGCTGAGGCCGCGGTTTCTGGCCACTGTCTTGACAAATAATTCATAGGTGGAGTTGACAAACGCCTGGGCGGATTGCAAAGCGCTGTCGGACAAAGGCGAATGCGGATCGTAATCGTTCTTGCGGGCGCCGGCATAGATGGGGGTATATTTGACGCCGATCCCTTCATCGAATTTGCTTTGATCCATGTGCACGCAGATAACGCCGACCGATCCGGCGCTGGCGGTGCGGGGAAGGTAAATCCTTTCCGTGGCGGAGGCGATGGCATAGGCCGCGGAGTAAGCCATCTCATTGATAATGGCGGAAATGGGTTTGCTGCCGCGGGCATTGTAGATTTCATCAACCAGGTCAAAGCAGCCGGATACCTCGCCGCCGGGGCTGTCAATGTCGAAAACGATGCCGGTAATGTTCGGATCGGCCAGCGCCGACTGGAACTGCCGGCTGATGGTTTCGTATGACGTTTCGCCGAAAAGCCATTCCATGAACTCGTCCTGCTTGTAGGAGAGAACGCCGCAGACGGGAATGACGGCAATGCCGTTTTGCGGGACGACATTGGATCGCTCCGATGGGGCCATGGACAGGGCAGCCTGGTTCCCGAATACGGGTATGTTCGTGCCGATATGCCCGTTGAGTATGCCGAGAACAGTGTTGAGGCTGTCGGCATGGATCAGCAGCGGCCTGTTCAGGATCCTTCCCGCTACGGTCATAATCGAGTTGTTCTTTTTCATGATCTGTTCTCCTCAACCGAATCGTTGACGGTTTTTTCCGCGGCTTTCTGGACGGCGCCGGATGTGTTCGTTTTGCGCGGATCGCTGTCGAGAACCAGGCCGGCGCTGTCGGCCCGTTTGTTGTCTTCCGCAATTTCGGCATCGACGGCCTCGACATCGTCGCCCAGTTCGGCGACCACCCGCGCGCGGGACTTGAATCCGTTGCGGATGGCCATTTGCTGCGCGAGCTGATCCTTGACCGGATCGACCCAGGGCCAGCCGTCCGGACGCCATTTGACCCGGCGGTAGCGGCGGCGGTTTTGATAATAGTCGGGAATCCGCAGAGCGCCGCATAAAACGGCGGCATCCATCCAGCGCTGCGCAATGGGACGGCAAAATTGATGGATCAGGATTTGATATTGGAGCTGATTTACCCGGCGGCGGAATTCCAAAAGGCCGGCGCGGATGGATGAATAATTGACCCCGGTCAAGTCCCCGGTGAGCTGTTCGTAGGTGACTCCCATGCCAACGGCGATTTCGCGTATCTGCTGTTTGATCCAGACTTCATAAGTTGTACCGACATCGACTGGATTAGAAAACTTGACGTCCTTGCCGACGGGCAAAACCGGAAATGTTCCGGGTTCCAGGGCTATAATGTCGTTACTGTTGCCGTCAGCGCCCAGGGGTCTGCCGATAATCCCGGCGGCTGCGGCGTCATAGTCCTGCGCCTGGGTGATGAACCCGCCAAACATGGCCGCGGTCTTTTTGCGGACCAGTTCGGCATCTTCGTACTGATCGAGCTCATGCAGTTTAACTATGATGGACGAAAGCCAGGGGCGTCCGCGCATCTGGCCGATGCGCAGCGGGCTGAAGACGTGGATCATGTCTTCCCTGGGTACTCGGATCCGTTCGGTGGCGTTGGAAGTAAACGAAAGCATTTCGCCGGGGTGCTCGTTCCAGAGCCAGTAGGCCTCGCGGCGTCCCAGCTGATCGATTTCAATGCCCATCCGGATTTCGTTGCCGTTGGGAGCAACGCTGTTGAACTTTTCGTCCAGGTGGTCGGCTTCGAGCAATTGCAGTTTCAGCGGAACGGTTTCGTATTCTCCGGGACCGGCATCGATGAACCGGCAAAGGAATTCTCCGGCGTCAATCATGGCGGACACGCCCAGGCTCTGCTGGCCGTAAAAATCGAGCAGATCGTAAAAGTCGGATTCTTCCGTCCAGTCGTTCCAGAGCTCCTGGATTTCTTCTTTTAATTGTGGATTGTCTTTGATCTGCCAGCGCGGATTGATACCCGAGCCGATGATATTGGCGATGTAGCCGGAAGCTCCGCCGTCAACAAGCGGGTTGTTGCGGCGCAATTGCCGCGAACGGGAACGCAACGAGTTCAGTGACGAATATAAGCTGGAGTTCGGGCCGATAGCCGACGTACCCCATGTTCCCATACGGCGGCCGGAGGCCGCGCCTTCATATACTCCGGCTGTGGCGACGCGGGGAATAGGGTGCCCGTATTGATCCACTATTTTCAGCATCGGCACGCTCATTTTACAGGCCCTTTCCGGTTGTGGTCAGCACGAAACGACGGGTACTGGAGGCGGCGTTCATCTCCGCCTGAATGGAATCACGCAGGGCCTGCAGCTCTTTAATTTGGGATTGCCCGTAAGCGATGATTTTCCCGTTTACAGTCACACTGACAACGCGTTTGCCCTCGGCCAGGGCAATGATGGCGGCTTGTATTTTGGTCAAATCGGCGGTGGTGTAAGACAAGGGGGAATCTCCTGATTTAGACTCTTGAAGCGTCTAAAATTTCAGGTAGGATCGCAGAAAGAAGCAAAGCGTTCCAGTGGCTCCATTCCGCTCCGTTCCGCTCTGTTCAAAAAAAATGAAGGATAAGATTAATTTTTTGTGGGGTGGAAATGTTGATTTGGTCTGAAGGGGAAAAAGAGGGGTGGGGAAGTGGCCTTTGGGCTGTGTACGGTGTACATCTACAAAGTGTGATATGCATATTTTTTTATATGTTGCACATTACGGGTTGAAAATGGCTTACGAAAAAATCATCCTCTACCACGTTCTATTAGCTTTTCACCAGGAGGTAAAACCAGTGGCACAGAAAACTTAACCTTAGTAATGGCCACTTGTTCTGCACCAGCCTCATTCTTTTTCCCAAGATTAATACTACCAAGAAATACACCGATACCTTCTGTTGACCCACTCTTGTCTGTAGATGTTAGCCCGACATCAAAAACTACTTCTTGTGGCATTGCGTGGTTATATGTGTTCCATGCACCATCTTTTTGGAAAGACATATTTGATGGATTTACGATTCCACCTTTTTCTTTGATACTTTTCTGAGCTAAGGAGGCACCTTCTACAATTTGTTCGAGAGTTGCTTTAACAAAATCTTTTAGTTCCATTAAATATTCCCTTTCTTAAAATCAAAACGAAAAGCCAAGCCGGAGCGGCCTAGCGGGCCGCTCTCGGCTCTAGTGACGCGTTATATGATCATTTTTGAAATATTTTCACTAATTTCATGAATCGCCGCTTTTAGAACTTGAAGACAGATTTTTGCCGTATGCTCCCTTGGGGTGAAACCCGAACTCAGTTGCTCAAATGGATGTATGTAATTCCTGAAGTCTCGTAGTGAGTGACTGAACTTATGGGTGTCCTGTTGAATAAGCCCCAGGTCTTTTGCAACGTCGATAAATGAACTTAAAGACCAATCTTGGAACGACTTCACTTTGCCACTTGCGTCCTTTGGAGATGCTTTTGATGAATTGAACTGTTTTGGGTACTTCACTGCCAAACCTAGAAGAAGCCCTTCAAGAGTGCTACCAGCCATTAGAATAACCGACAAATATGCACTAGCCGGAAAGCAGCGTTCGATTTCTTTAATCCTTTGTTCCAGTATATCAGAAACGACGCCTTCCAAACCTATTTTCACAACCGAAACGTCTGCGAATTCCCTCTTCAAGAATTCATCTTCGTTACCTAATGATTCTGGTGTTTCATCAATCTCGATCTTTTGTAACTTTGTAAAACTAATTTCTGCGCCACTTCGGGTCACCTTCCATTTGTCAAATGCAATGTATTTGTTAAATTCGACAATATGCTTGTCCAACTCGCTTATTCGCCCAATAAAGTTCGCAGGGGATAGGACATTCCTTATGCACTTGTCGAGTTCGGGAGAACCATTAATGGCCCTTAGCTTTTCGTCAGTAAACATCCAACGTGATGGAAAACCTTGCCCATAGCTGTCATTAAAACCGAGTGCATTAAAGAATTGCACAAGTTGCGGTCCTGAACGATACCCTGTTTCTTCGTTGATTAGTAGCCTAAGTTTTTCAAGCGATTTCGGTGTCAGTATCATAGATGGCTTTCAAGTTCATCACACATAACGCTAAGCATCACAAGCGCGAGTTTACGAGCGTCCTTGTGAATGCGATTGTTCGACGGGTTGTCGGATAAAAAGTTCCGACTGCATACAACCAGCCATTCTGGATAATTCCGTTTGTAGATTCTGCATTATTGACACTAGGTTGTTAGAAACAAGCATTCCACAGCCTTTTAGGTTCTGACTTGGCTTAGGACCGCAAGACGCCCAATGTACTTCCCATGCTAAGGCCTTTGTTCTATTTGATAATTCCTGTGGTTTTGTATGCCAGTAGAACGGGTACCATGCTACGAAGTCGGTGTGACGGGAGCTGAGACTCGTACAGACATGGGCTAATAACCGCCAGTCTGATTTTGCATCTGGATGAAATGGCGGGTCCAAAAATACAAGGTCAGGTCCCGCCAATTTCTTCATAGCCGCATACCCGTCTTCTTGTCTAAACTCAATTTTTGTGCTGCCTGGAATCCTCATATCTCTTGCTGGTGGATATGTTGAAGCAACTTCATCACTAGTATCGAACAATTCTACTTCGACCTCTGTGAAGCGCTTTGCTAGTTGACTGGCCATGAATACCCATCCCGCTGGATACTGCTTCGTCTGTAGCCATTCACGTGCAACCGATAGGTACTCGAAATCGCATGAAGTATTCTCGGATATTTTACCAATGCCTATTGTCCATTCACCTCGGTCTATTAATTCGTGAATAGGTGCCCCACAGTGGCTCTCTGCATAACAAAATTTATCTGACGCCTTGGCGATTGCATTAGCTAACTCCATGAGAACGAAATGCTTCCAAACGTCTCCGAGATTACCCGCCTTAAGAGAGTGGTTGTAGTCCATCAGTGGTTTTTACCTATTGTCGTCGAACATTTGTTTATATGGATCAGTGTGAATATTGCAAACGCCGACGGTGCTGTCGGCATGAAACACCGCGCAAGATCATTCATATTTATGTTTAATACTGCGGTTCGATTACATTATCAAACAATTTTTGCATTTTATTGGAATATTATCAGGATCAGTATAATATCCCTAGTGATTTGATAGAGATTACCAGCTAAGGATTTCAAATCACGGATTACTGTTCGAAAGCTTTGCGTACGATTAGAAATGTATTTCAAACGTTTCAGGAAGTACATCTCAGGCAAAGCCTTTACCGAAGTCATGATTTTCAGCCAATAACAAATCTTTCACCTTCCATCTACAAAGGGTTAGATGCAAAGGGGCTAATAGGCTGAAAATTACAGAAAGTGACTTAACGCTAAAGGCCTTATCTAGCACCTTTGGACGTGTCTTTTACTTCCGAATCACTCTCGTAATCAAAGGCCGTTATTCTTCGTTGCTCCGTATGGATGCTTAACGCCTCTTTATTTTCCGAATCGATGGGTTCTATACCAAATCCCTCTAATGTGGCCAAAAGGTCTTCAATGACGTCTTGTTTATTCATTACAAAAGTAGATGCAAAACAACGCCAAAAACGCCAACCGGCACGTTCCAAAATACGTTGCCGTCGCATATCATCATCCCACTTATCAAGACCGTGATAACGATCTCCATCGCATTCAATTGCTAATCTATTGTCAAGGTTACCCTCGACTACCATATCAATGCGAAACTCTCCGACTGGCACTTGAGGAAAAACACGATAACCGCGCTCCGTAAGAATATCATAAATTTCACGTTCGAAAGGGGACTCACATCTTTTTCGTTTGTCAGCTACGTCTTTTTCATTTTGAGTAAAAGGCGTTGAAAAATGTGAGAGCAGTTTTTTCCGTATATCCGTCGTTCCTAAATCGTCTATTAGGACACTACGTACTAAATACATTCTGTTTTGTGCACGAGAAGCGGCGACATTAAAGCGTTGCTCGTAAGTCAAGCCTGATAAAGCTTTTGCATCACCTTTTGAAACCACCATAGAGAGGAACATAATATCTCGCTCTTTTCCCTGAAAAGTTCGGGCATCCCCACAAGTTATTTTATGACGTTGTATCATGTCCATGCCGATTTTTTCTTCGAGCATCTCCCAAATTTTCAGTGCCTGTTTATCGCCAAGCAAGGAAACAACGCCGATAGTGCGTTTTGCCATCAGTGGGTCTTGAACAATGGTAGAAATTTCATCAACGATGAATCGAGCTTCAGCGGGGTTAATATCACCTTTGCGGAAACCATCTTCTACGATTACATCCACCAAAGGGGGAGACAGCCGTTCTGACACTTTGGGTATCCGTAACGGTTTTAATTCGTGATTATAAAACTCTCGTTTTGAATATTCAATGATAGGAGCAACACAGCGAAAATGTTCCTTCAACATTACCGCTGATTTGGCAAAAACTACCTTAAAGAGATCGTATATAGAACGTTCTGGCGTCATTTGCGGTCGATAGGTTTCTATCTGATTGGCAAGAAAACGAATTATAAGATTGCGTATCTTTTCTTCCTCAAGGCCGACACCTTCCGGTGAGACCTGTTTATCATCTCCAACTATAAGAATCTTACGAGCGCGCAGAATGGCTGGCAGTGCGGTTAAATCGGACTGAGAGGCTTCATCAATGATAACCAAATCGAAACAGCCAAAGTCAGCAGGTAGCGATTCGGAAATCCTGTAATGAGGCATGATCCAACAGGGAATGGCAGAATTAGCCTTCGACGCCGCATTGCGCGCATCTTGTCTATAACGGATGGCGCGTTTGGCTCCTCTGCTGCCCTTGCCGATTTTGGCTATGGCCGCCATATAAGCCATTAATGCGCTCCTTACGTCAGGTGTAGCATTCTCGGCAAGCTTGAGCCATGTCCTTTTAGTTACGACTGTCTGATATGCATGCGCCAAATCAGCCTCTGTATCCACTCGAAGTTTTGTGAGCCGCTTAAGTTCTGCCCTGCTATCAATTGATTTTAGGTAAGTGGAAAGTCGTTTGATTCTCCACACTTCACGCCAGTTCTCAGGTAACAGATTATCTGTGATTCCAGTAACACGTTCCTCACGTAGGCGAGCCGCCCATTTAGGTGCGCCCGAATCTTGAATTAACTGAGAAACTGACGAAACAGTATCAAGACTGGGTTTTAATGAATGGATTCGACGTAATTCTTCCATCAGTGCAGTCCATCTGCTTTGTATCTCTGCTTCCGTAACAGCCGGGTTCCCTAAGGTGCTATCTAAAAAAGCGTGAATTTCGTTAATAACTCGGCCTGAGCAGCCTGAAAGAACTTTCTGAAATCGCTCCTTTAACGCCCATGATGCAGCTAAACGATTCCGGGTAAGGTGGTGAAGTAAAATTTGTTCAACTTCATCCAAGATACCATATTCATTCGGGATGCAGGACACCCTTGTCCATGTGGGAAGCACGCGCTTTATTGAATCAATTACTTCTCCTTCAATGGATACGATTTCAACAAGTCGCCGGTAGAGATCATATGCGTCGCTCGCAGCGGTAATTTGAGCGGGATTTGCCTGAAACTTTGGAATCTGTATATCTTCCGTCAAGGCATTCCAGCGGGTAAGCAGGTCTCGACAATGTTTTAAGTGGCATACATAATCAAGAACATGCTGCCAATCAGAAATTTCAACAGGTGGAGAATTCATTATATGTATGGCATCAAGCAAAGCTTTTTCAACCTTCTTACCGAATAAACCCGCTAAGCCAAATGGCCGCTTGCCCTCAACAAGATTACGGAGACCTTCGAGCACTTCTGTATTAAGGTCTATGTCGTTCGGTACGGAGACCGGCTTAGTCAGAAATCTTTTGCGTTCATCGATGGCAACATTGATATCGCGCCCTAATGAGTCAAACAATTCAAGGACATCCGTCTTTGAACCGGAACGCAGATATCCCAACACCGAAAAAAGCCATTTATCTTTGTTTTGAACAGACTGATAGAGAAGTTTTAAATTTGAAATCTTCGATGATAGATTTTGCGCGGAATCGAATGTTTGTTTTGAAGAGTCCGCAAGGGGGGGTACTTCACCTGCCTCGACCTGCGCCTGAAGTTCTATAACCCGAGCAAGGTCTTGGTGTGCCCGCATAAGTTCTTGGGCATCTGGGAAAGCCGAAATGAAAGGGAGTGTGCATGTCAGATAATCAAGGTCATTTAAAAGTATTCGCCTTGCTTCCCTGAGCTTAACTATATCTAAGTCATTAAAACGAACGCAGAATTCAGCCGATATGGAAATAGTGTCCTCAAGCCACGAGGCTGTTTCTTCATTATTAATAACCATTTCGGCAGACTCAAGAGGCTCAAGAAGCTCGCCGTCAAGTTCAATAGGTGTGAGATTCTTAATAGCCCATTCGCCAATCTGGTTATCAATCTTGGCGAGTTTGGCGTGATAGGCGTCGATTGAATTTTCTATTTGCGTAATTTCTCGCGACATAGAAAGTCGATCCAATCTTTGAACTTCCGCGGCAATTTTAGAAACTGCATACTCGAATTGCTTCATGCCCTCTTGCTCACTGGTGAGCAAGCTGATTGCAAGCGGCCTAATTTCAATGGGTAGCTTTTCTTGTAGGACGACAAGTGCAGGGTCTTTCATAGAAGTGACAAGCACTCGTTTTCCCATAGCCAAATAATGACAGATTATGTTTGCAATAGTATGTGTTTTACCAGTTCCGGGTGGCCCCTGCACCACAACGCCGTCTGAGCATTCAAGTAATTGTATGATACGGACTTGCTCATCATTAAACGGCATAGGAAAGAACAAGTCCTGAACTGTCGTGCCACTGTCATGTCCGGGGCTGCCACAAATAGTGGAGACGCCGCGAAATGGTGGAAGAGGGATATCCTCATTTGTTGTAGCCGGATCAGTAACAATAGCAGTTACAGACGGGGGAAGTGTAATCGTTGGATCATCAAGTTTATCCTTGAATCTCTCAATGTCTTGAATAAACAGGCTTGCACTTCTTGGTCTGGCGAATAAAACCCATGTGTCTGTTACTTTAAGTTCTTCAGATGCCTTTGGTAGTGAACGGTCATAAGCAGATGTGCGAGTCGGCCAGTAGACACCCTTCGGGTCAAGATAGGTTACAGCGGAGCGCAACAATGGTTCAAATGAACTCCTATCAAATGGCGAAAAAGTTGATGTCACTTTTGAAAAGAACTCTTTGGCAGCCTTTTCGGTGTCAGGAACGCCCGGATTATCCTTAACAGAATAAATATCGAGTTCGACCTGTGGTTCAGTGTCGCGGGGACGAACTTCAATTTCCATTGTTGTCTCGTTAAGCGATAGTTCGACAAGCCTGGTTACGAGGGGATACATGACCTGTGTTCCTGCCATATTCCATACCGCTACACCGCAGCCCCAGACTAATTCAATTTGCGCATCGACAATACCGCCTTCTAGCTGTTGCTTTAGGGTAAAGAGTTTGGCATATAAAGAAATTGTTTTGCGGCGGCGTTTTTCTTCCACCGCCCACGGTTTCCAAACGTTTTCTATATATGCCTTAAATTGCTCATCGACAGATTTCTTCCGATCAAATGCGGTAAATGCCAATAGCTGCTGAGGATCAAAATTAGATTTATCCTTCGGAATTGTTATTACGCCATTATTTATTAGTGTCTGAATATGGACGTGTGATCGTAGGGTTGGCTCTTTGGCGGGGTTGTTTGTAAGATCAATCCAAGTCTTCAATAAAAGACTCTCAGGTTGTGGAGCAGATGATTCCTGCAAACGTTCAACCGCAAGCCATATCTCTTCTTCACCGTCCGTTGTGCCGTTATTAAAATCTAAGCCCGGCAGGTCTGCAATGCTATGCTCATACTCGTGAAAAATGCCATAACGAGAAATGTCTGGAACTGGGCTTTGGCGGAGAAGCGCGGATTGCTTAGCGAACTCTAATAGTTCTCGTAAACGATCAGATTGTGTCGTTGATGTGCTCATCTTCGATATCGTTCTATGCCGTTATGTGCCGTTATTTTCTTGTTTACGTGTCCAACGATTAATGTGCTTGGCCGATAGTTCCCGAAAATTGTTGGAATATTACTCTATCAAAGATAGAATAAAAAGAAAAAAATCGTATTAATATTAAAATAGGTAAAATTATAACACTTAACTTTTTGTCTTTATTGCCAGGATTATTTGGTAATATTGCCATTATTTTAATTCATCCACTTTAATATCAAGATGTTTTTCCAGCCATTTGGCGACCAGGTGGCGGTGGCAATCATCCCCTGGTTTTTCCCAGCATAACAAGATTGCTTCCGGTCCGAGATCGGCAAGGACTTTGGCCGGATCCAGTTTGTCGAGAACATGGCGTTGAAATTCTATAACGAATTCGTCCCAGGGTAGTCCCGCTTTGGACAGTCTTAAAAGATCTGCAGATGGGGCAAGGGCGATGTATCTTCTTCCCCTCCACCAGCGGGGAGGCCACCGGGCGATACTGACGGCGTTCGGGTCTGCGGCTGCTTTTCTGTTGGCAAAATATGATGTTTTCATTGTTTTCCTTTCGTATTTTAGAATGAGGGGTTGCAACCCCTTGTTCTGTTTTCCTGGATTCCCGCTCCCCGATCAGGTCGAGGACAGGCTTTGCGGGAATGAAAGTGGGGAGGCGGGAATGACCCGGCATACGCCGGGCTCCGCAGCTATGTTAATTATACAGCGATTTTCATTTGCTGCACTACCTGGCTTGTACTGTCTGATTGCATCAGCGCCCGTTTGATTTTATTCAGGTGCATGATCATATCGTCAATTTTTTCAATATTTACTTTTGCGACCGGTGTCAGCACTTTCGCCAGAACGGTTAAATCTTCACGGTTAAACGAGTTGCGCAGGAAGGTAGCCATCTTTTCGATCATGGCATCATAGCTCGTAACCACTTTTTTTTCTTCCGGTGATGGTTCCATTAGAAACCCCGTCTGTTCTTCCACCTGCAGCAGAGAATTTACAAAACTGCGCAGTTTGTTGTACGTATCCAGTTTGCCGGATGATATCTTCTCGAAGATGATTTCCTGTCTATCTTTCGGTACACGGCTCATTTCCTGCGCTTGCGACGGGGTTAAAATGCCCTTGACGACGTAATCCTGGAAGGCCGGCGTTAACTTGAGAAGGTTCAATCTCTCCTGTATCCGCCAGCTTTGTTTCATGCCCATTTTTTGAGCCAGTTCTTCCTGGGTAAGGCCGCGATTGATTAAATCCTGATAGGCCAGGGCTTCTTCCACGACATTCAAATCCTCGCGTTGCAGGTTTTCCAGCAAAGCCAGTTCAGCCACCTGCTGATCGTCGGCTTCTCTGATGACGACAGGGATTCTACTCAGGCCAGCGATCTTACATGCCCGCCAACGACGCTCACCGGCAATAATCATATATTTTTCGTTTTCTGGATTCCCCGGTCGAGCCGGGGAATGACAAGGTCGTGGTACTACGATCAAGGGTTCCATTAAGCCGTTTACGGCTATGGATTGCGCCAGTTCTTCCAGTTTGCCCTGGTGAAAATATTTGCGCGGCTGTGTGGGGTTGCGAAATATCTGGTCAATGGGTAGTGTCTGCATAGTTTCCTTTCTCCCCGTAAAGCCCGGTAGGTCAGCTTTGTTTTTATTATAACAATTTAGGCTGAAAAGTCAAGTAAATAAGCAATAAAAACGGGCACTTATAATATTTCCGCCCGTCTTGCCGGTAGCTCAGCCTTTATGATTAAGTTGCGCGTTTATGAAGTTGTTCTTTTACCTGTTTCAATGTCTTCGGTTCAAAATACAGGTCAAGCTCGACGCCATATTTGATAAGTTCTTCAATGTTGATATAGCCAAGCTCCGCCATTTCCACATCACCATTGAGGCAGACATAGCCGAAGGCTTGAATTTGCTCGGTGCGCTCCATGTCCCGCTCAATTACCCACCAATCCGATCCGCCACGGAAATAATGCAGCGACACGATGGCCTCATCACCCTGGCCGTCTGTCTCGTATGTTCTGGGCATGCAGACGATGTGGCTTTTTAATTTCAAGACCATTTGCCGGAAATATGAGCCCTCTTCGCCTTTGCAGGCTTCGCGCAAGACGCTCAATTGTGGCTGGCTGATAAATTGTTTGAGGTTAAGACTTTTTGCTGTCGTCATTTTTCATCCCCCCCTATATTGCTTCTTCATAAAGTTCGATCATGCCGCGGAACGGCAAAGGACGGACTCTTTTTTGCTTTCTCGTATCGGCCAGGAACTTTTTGGTTGTGCCAATCGGGTTTCCACCCAGTATGTCACAAAGACAAAGACGGCAGTGCATACCCCTGGGTACGTTTTTCGCTCCACAGGTAGGGCATTTTCCTTTTGTTGTTTTTTGGGGATTTTGTGTTATCATCATGTTGACTCCTTTCTTCGTGGTTTGGGGTTTATGTTTCAACAAGCCAGGGGTTGCAGCCCCTGGCTGATTTCACTATCTGCCTAAAAAAGAGGATTCCTGATCGGATGCTAAAACAACGCTGCCATATTTTGCTCTTATCTCTTCAAGCGAAATTCCTTTCCTGTGCCATTTCTGCCCTCCGTCTTCTTCGCGGCGCCAATACCAGGCTTTCTTCGGACCGGAAAAACGGCATCCAAAAGCCTTGAGTTGTTCTTTGGCGGCGTAAGTATTGCCGGTAATCCAGAGCCAAACGCCGCACAGTTCCACCTGCAGGTCTTTTTTAAGGCGAAGCACCTTCATGGCCATTGCCGCGATTTCTTCATCCATCGCCCAGCGGGCGTTGACCTTTTCCTCTTCCATTCCGGCCTGGCGGTAAGCGCCTTTCAACGCCTGTTCGTATGCTTCATTGACGGCCTTCATGGTTTCCAGATCGCCGCCCAGATCGGGATGATATTTTTTGGCCAAATCGCGGTAGCGGGCTTTTATTTCCTGTTCGTCTTTGCAACCGTCAAAGTATTTGTTCATTGATTTTCTCCTTTATGTTTTTCTTAACATCTTAACTTTATTATACTTTTTTACTCTCTAATGTCAAGATAATATATCAATAAAAACAACTACTTAGCATATTTTTTGTTTGAGATGTTTGTCTTGGGCTGATCCGATTGTTTGGTTGCTGATGGTAAAGGTGTGGTATTATGCTACATAGTGTTTAAGAAAAGAGATAGCTTCCCGAAAAGTGAGTTGTCGATAATATTCTGTTAAGTGCTCTGTTTCAAAGAGTAATCCGTGATATGAAAGCATTGATTGGTAATCTCTAGCAAAAAACTAATGTTATGCTGATCCTTATAGTATACCCATGGAAAAATGAGAAAATTGGTTGATAATGCAATCGAATCGCAGTATTTTGCAACAAACATGATTGTCTTGCGCAGTGTTTTATACTGGCTGCACTGTCGGCGTTTTCAATATTAACACCGATCCATATAAACAATGTTGGGCATGTAGAAGAGGGGGGAAATGAAAAGTGAGCGTGGAAGCGGAAAAGAAACCGTCTAACGAAAATCCGAAATCCGACTGTCCGGCGATCCTTGTGCCAGATACCCAGATTGGTGAATGTGCGGAAAGTAAATCTAACATTTGCCGTTGGTGTTCGACGCCCCTACCTGTTTCGGCAAGAATTTGTCCAACCTGTAGAGGCCACCAGAAATGGATCTGGAATTATTTCAGCCAACTCATTCTGGTCGTTTCCACCTGTATTTCAGTTGTCTTAGTATGCATTTCAGCAGCGAATGTGTATCTGACCAAGCGCAATTTGAACGAGGCTGAAGCAAAGAAGATTAAGGCCGAAGAAGCCTTGAGTATCGCACAATCCGCATCAAAGGAAGCATTGAAGGCGCAAGCCATAGCGTTGGCGGCCCAATCAGTATTGGATGACCTCACTTTGGTGGCTGATGTCAACACCGCTGCAATAATTGCCTCTCGCGATATCCACGCCTTGAGAAAGCTATGGGCCATGTCCCATAGCACAAACGACAGAGTCAGGGTCATCGCCGAAAAGCAGTTAAAGCCAATTATCAGCGAATTGCATACCGACCACGAGGCAATAGTCTCGGATCTGTGGGGTTTCAAACGTAAGCAAAATCCTCAGTATTACGGCTTCAGCAATATGGAAGGCTGGAAGAGGGCCGAGTACCTCAAAAACTATCCGAAAGTTCCCAATGACAGGCGGGTTGTGTATGTAACTCAGTTTCTCTATGACGAGAAAGAGACTGACGAAGAAAAGTTCGCTTTCTGTTACGCCGCTCTTCAGGTGGAATCACGACCGGATGTGATTTATGCATTATGTGCGTTCATTGATGTAAAGGCAAAGATTGGTAAGAATTACTTGTTTAGAACCGAATATTACTTGGCTTGGCTGAAAGAAAAGAACGTCCAACGAGGCGTTTCAACTGATCGCTTACGCTCCCGGTGAACTCGGCGTATGCCACAAGACCACAATAGAAAGGAATTAAAGATGGAAGAGCCTAAGTCTCTCGATAGTCTGTTCAAGGAGAAGATATTCCGGATCCCAGATTACCAGCGAGGGTATGCATGGCAGCGGGAACAACTCAAGGACTTCTGGGAGGATTTGATCAATCTCGCCGACGACCGGTCACATTACACCGGCGTACTTACCCTAAAACAAATACCGGTTCGGGATATTGCTAAGAGCGCGAAGGAGTTTTGGCTGGTGGACGACCATTCCTATCTTGTCCATCACATCGTGGATGGTCAACAGCGATTGACCACGTTCATTGTCTTTCTGCAGGCTTTCGTTGATTTCATCAAAACGCTGGAAGAAAACAGGGAGAAATCCGACGGGGACATTTACATTACCGACAGCCTTAGCGTTGAGGCTTTGCAGGACCGTTACCTGTTCAGGACGAAACCCACCGGGGACCAATTTCGGACTTACATATTTGGCTACGAAACCGACAACCCAAGCTACAATTATCTTCGGTTTCGGGTTTTCGGGGAGGCAGGGGGCGGCTCTGTTGAAGAGACATTCTACACGCTCAATCTGAGTAACGCGAAGACCTACTTTGCCGAGCAAATTCGGGAGTTGTACAGGCAAGAAGGTCTTAAAGGAATCCAGGACGTGTATAAAAAGCTGACGAGACGTTTTCTTTTCAACGAATACGTAATCAAAGACGAGTTTGACGTCTTTGTGGCATTCGAAACGATGAACAACCGGGGAAAGAAGCTTTCCGATCTAGAGCTGTTGAAGAATCGCCTAATCTATCTTGCTACGCTTTATCAAGACAGAGAACTCGATGATGCGTCTAGGAAGAACTTACGAGAGACCATCAACGACGCTTGGAAGGAAGTGTATCGACAGCTTGGGAGGAACAAGACACGGCCGCTCAATGACGATGATTTCCTGCGGGCACATTGGATAGTGTATTTCAAGTATTCCCGGAAGACAGGTCGTGACTACATCCGTTTTCTTCTTGACGAGCAGTTCACACCAAAGAGAGTGCAAAAGAAGATAGAACGTGAGGTACTTCTGGAAACCCCGGAAGAGACGCGCTCGGAGCAAGGTATAGAGGACGTGGAAGATGAAAATGGGGATTCTGGCGATGACGTGATGAGCAAGTCATTAGCCCTGCTCCAACCAACCGAAATTCGGGACTTTGTAAGTAGCCTGAAGGAGTCCGCTGTTCACTGGTTCAACTCGTTCTATCCAGACCTGGCAGCGGGCATGTCTGTCGATGAACGGCTTTGGGTTGACCGCCTCAATCGAATTGGCATTGGATATTTCAGGCCCTTGGTCATGGCAGTCCTGAAGAGCGTTCAAGATGAGACCGACCGCATCTCCGTTTTTAGGAAGATAGAGCGGTTCATCTTCGTGATCTTCCGCATGAACTCAGCAATGGCAAACTATGGAAGCAGCGAATTTTATAATGCGGCCAGAGCGTTGGACCGCCACGAAATAGGCATTGAAACGATTGTAAACAAGCTCGACGAGAGGTTCTCTTACAGCCTCAACGCTGATGGAACATTCCGAAGCAGCGACTTCTATAACAACCTGTTCAAAAAGTTCAAAACGGGTTCCGGATACTATGGTTGGTCTGGACTCCGCTATTTTCTCTTTGAATACGAAACAAGTCTACTAACTGAGAGCCGACAAAAGAAGGTCGAGTGGAATGATCTTCTAAAGACCGAGAAAGACAAGATTTCCATCGAGCATATTTATCCGCAGACGGAAACCGACGAATGGGCAGCCTTGTTTGGGGCCATAAATAAGGAAGACCGAAGGTTCTATTGTGCTACCCTAGGTAATCTGCTCCTACTGTCGAGGTCGATCAATTCGTCGCTTCAAAATGATAGCTTCGAAGACAAGAAGCGTGTGAAGCAGGATTCGGCAGGTAGAAAGATCCGCAATGGTTATTCCGACGGTTCCCACTCAGAGATTGAGGTTTCTTGCAATGAATCCTGGGGACCTGATCAAATCAAGGAGCGAGGTGTTTCTCTTCTAAAATTCATGGAGGGCCGGTGGGATTTTCGCTTTAGGAATGACCAGGAACGACTCAGTTTGCTCTTCTTGGACTTCGGGGATGCTAATGGGAGTGAATAGCTGAAAAGGCATATCAAAGGCAATACAGCCGATCGCTGCGCTTCGGCTGTTTTTTCATTGCACATTTCAAATCGTTATTTACGCCAATCACAGCTTTTCAAAAACAATTTTTTATCATAAGCAGGCATTAATCAGGCGATCTATAAAATGATGTGGGAGAGCTAAACCGATTTTAAGATGTAATGGACAAAAGCGCCGAATCCAGATCCATACCGGATTCGGTTTTTTCTTTGATTAATTTGCGCAGGGCTTTGGCGGTTTCTTTCTTGATGCGTTTGCGTGTACCGCCCAAAATGAAATTTACGGTGTCCTGAGTGCCTTCTTTCATTGCTTCCTGTAGATTTTCCGCCTTGCCTTCCAGATATTCCTGGACGACTCGGGACATGGCGAAAAAGGCCAATGTGGAATTGATGATTTTCTGATCGGATTTTGTTTCAATGATTCCCTGCAGGATCTCTTCATATTCGGTGATACGGCCGGTAAATATTTCCTTGCCTTTGGCCGCTTCGATAATGCCTTCGCAAATTGCCTTCATTTCTTCGATTTCTTCCGGAAGAAACAAGAGGGTGATTTCTTTAAAGAGGACACGCTCTTCGGATATGGTGGCAAAATCGGTGCTGTTCAATTTCTCGATGAGCTCGGTGGATAGCCCGGAATATATGGAGGCTTCCAGATCGTCGATCTCTTGCCAGAGTTCTTTTAGAATTTGCTCATCGTCCTGGCCCTCAATGGCGTTGTGCGACAGCTGGATAGCAATCTGCTGCTGTTTGGTTAGTTGTTTGTCGATCAACAACACCAGAAACTCATGGTTGCCGGCTTCGATGGCGGCTTTGATGCGGTGATTGCCGGATAAAACCAGCAGGCGGCCATTTTCCTGTTTATAGCAGAGCGGAATTGAGGTCAGACCGCCGTCAGTCCTGATATTGTGTGTCAAGGAAGCAAATTGCTCCTTGGTCATAAAACGGGCGTTTTTATCGAGGAAGTCTATTTCTTCCTTTTTTGCCAGGTAAAGCTTGTAAGGCAGACGTCCGTCCAAACGGGAATTGAGTTCTTCTAACGCTTTTGATATTTCTTGATCCATATTTTCACCGCCTCTTGTGTCGTTATTTTTCCGCTTTCCGCGGTATATTGCAGGAATCCTTCGCCGCGTTTCATCAAATCGTAAACGCCGCGGTATTTCATGGAAACGGGTTTGTCCGTGAAGGCCGTCGTCAAGATAAAATCTACGGCCTGGATGAATTTCGCGCGCAGGATTTCCTGCAGTTCTTTGGTTTTTGTGGCTAAAAGCAGTAATTTGGAGAGCTTGTTAATCGGGCTGGCGATAATGAAATCGGAGAGCATATAGACGCCACGAGTAGCCTTTTCCTGATCCAGTCCGTAGCGGATGACGTCGAAAAGCAGGAAGCCGAACAGATAGCCGTCCAGGAAGACCATGAGCGGCGACATGCCCGTGGTGTATTCAATGCCTTTTTTCAGGAACAGGTTTTTATAATAGTTGAGCTGGTCATTGGTGGCTTTATGATAGGTGATCCGGCTTGTTTCAGTGATTTGGAAATTCGCGGGAAGCAGTTTCCATTTGCTCCTGGTGTATTTGGCATAGGGGATCACATAGGATTTTTTAAAAGGCAGGTTGCTGTAAAGGTAGACATTCTTCAGACGCCCGGTTTTGACAATGGCGAACAGGCCTTCTTCATTGCGATCGTGATCGGCCAGATACAGATAATAACCCCGGTGCATGAAGCCGATTGTCTCTTCGTATCTCTCCGGAGTAAGCAGGTCGTAGACCGGAGCATTCCAGGATATGATCTTTTCCAGACGCGCATAAAGTTTTTCATAACCCCCGACGTAGGTCGGCAGGAACGCGACGCGAATCCAGTCTTCCGGCAAGTATTCGTAAAGCCGGTAAACATCCTGCGACGTGTATTCATCAATCTTTATTTGCGACAGGGTTGCTTCGATCCGGGTGCAGGATTTTCGGTGGTATTCGGCGAAGTTGTTCTTATAGTGCGTAAATAATCTCAGTTGTTGCAGGTTGTTGCCTTTTTCCTGTTTCAGCATTTCGAACAGCAGGGCGACGGCGGCGATTCGGCCGACTCCTTCATCGGCCATGTAGGGCGCAAGCCAGGAATATTCGGGATCAATTATTTCCGTCTGCAGCGGTTTTCCGGCCAGATAATTGCCGATCAATGACGAGTACATGGCGACGTCGTTGGACCAGATCCGGCAATCGAGCCCCTGTAGAATTTGCTCGACGGTAAAGTTGCCGGAACAGCCGATGCAGACATTTTTTCCTCGGAATATTTCTTTTTCGGAATAAATCAGATTTCTAATTTTCGAGTTGATGGAACCGACAAACATTTTTCTTTTCTCCGTGTCTTATTGGTACATGTTTCCTTGACTCTCGTACGCGGCTTTTACGGGCTTTGGGGTTACCTGCTTTTTCGCTCGTTTTTTTGTCCCCCGCCAACCCAGGAATGGTGTGGGGTTACGCATCCCCCGCCAGCCCGGTATTAGTAAGGGTTTACTCAATATTGCGCCAATATAGTGGTGGTAAGGGTTTACGCATATGTGAATTTTTGACCCCCGCCAACGTAGAGTGGTATTGAGTTTACCGTCGCGTTTAAATCGTCACCACGCCTCGATCGGCATTTTCCCCTTAGAAGTATATGCATTCCGTTTTTGACTATTTTCTCCTTTGATAGTAATAATTCTTGATTTCCTCCGCGTTCCTCCCGCCAACTGTTTGGAACGGCTTGCCGGAAATCGGAAAGGCCAATGGAGCATCCGTATCAACGATCAATGGCGCATCTGTTTTACTTGGAAGGGTGGAAATGCCTATAATGTTGAAATCGTTGATTACCATTGAAGGAGGTTTATTATGAAAAGAGACATGCCCCCCGTTCATCCCGGTGAAATCCTTTTGGAGGACTTTTTGAAACCTATGGGGATTACACAATACCGGTTGGCAAAATCCATCGGAGTTTCCCAGCGGCGTATTGGTGAAATAGTCGCCGGAAGAAGGTCCATCACAGCAGATACAGCATTGCGATTGGCCATATTCTTTGGAACCGACGCCCAAAGCTGGATGAATCTGCAAACTCATTACGATCTGACTGTTGCTAAAGAACAGCTTTCCGACAGACTTGCGAAAGAAGTTACCGGCCGCGCAGCATGAAAGAGGAAGACAAAAGACAGAAATATGTTCTAAATGTTTAATCATTATTGCTATATTCTCATTTTCCCGGTATTTTCAGCTTAATCATCTTCCCACCCATCTGGAACGCGCTACTTGCCGGCCGGCTGGAGACGGTGTCTCTGCTTTTTCTTCTTTGTCCGGATCAAAAAAATCTTCCGGATCAATCGTATGCCGTTGAATGAAGCCATTTAAGGATCGTTCGGATATGCGCACGGCGCGACCTCCGATTTTAATCGCGGTCAGTTCCTTTGCTACTATCAAATCGTAAATGTGTCGTTCGGTGCAGTTCAGCATTTCGGTCACAGATTTAATGGTTAAATATTTGTCGTCGGTGTTGGTCATGATTCACCACTTATCGTTTCATCCATGCCGAGCGCGCGATTACCGGTTTTTCTTTTTGTCTGTCTGCCGCCTGCTGGCGGAGTCTTTCGGCAATCAGACGCAGGCCGCCGCCCGGAAATTCCATTTCGACGCAGGCGCCGGCTAATATTTCCGCATCAAACAAATGGTTCGGACGCTGGTGGAGGTTGACCCATTCTTCCGCGCCTTTTTCATCGAGTTGTTTTTCTTCCGCCAGGATCTGGGCGGAGTAGTCGGAGCCGGTACCGGAATGCAGAAAGGCGGCGCCGGGCAAGTGGCGGGTATCTTCCGCCGTGGCCAGCTGCAGGCGGTAATGGTACTGGTCTTTGGCTTTGGACGTATCGATATGCAACAGCCTGAGCGCAGCAGGAAGCTTTTTGCCCGAAGGTGTGGACATGATGGATTCTCCCAGTCTTAACATGTTCGGGAGAGGGTTGCTGGCGCCCTTCGTTCCCCATACGGCCACACCGCCGCGGCCGCGGTTTTTAAGGAGCCAGTAGTATGTTTCTTCGGTCATGGTCATGTCTTCATATTTTTTCCCGCCACCGGTGTCTACGCAGGCGCGGAAGATGCGCATCGTGCGTCCGGTATCGCCTATCGGATAGCCGGTTTCGTATATAAGCCGCTCGACATCTTCCCAGGTCGGCAGAAAGCCGTAGTGAATATTCCAGCTGGTCAGTACCGGCGTCCAGGCGCGCACCACAAACCAGAAGCCGTGAAGCTGGACGTCGACGCCGCAGGTGAGGGCGATGGCGTCTTCCGGAACGATCTGCGGTGGCAAATCGGTGCGGGCGGCCAGGATGCCGGCTTCGTTTTTACTGACTACCGTCAGCTTCCAGGGTTCGGCGGCGTGCTTGTTGGCGAAGTCTTTCAGTTTGTTGATGTCGGTCTGGCCTTTGATGAACGCGGCGGCGACGGTGGAAAGCGATACAAACGGCGATATCCAGCTTGGTATATGAAAGCCGATTTTGGCAGGTTTTCTGGTGCGCAAGTATTCCATTAATTCTATGGCGTTGTTGCGATCGCGCCAGACGCCGCTTTTAACGGCGCAATCCCGGTCGTAATCAGTCCAGTGGGTGGCGCAGGACGGGCACTCATACCAGGCAAGTTTCTCCGATTCGATCGTTTCGGCTTCCAGCGAGTGGCATTGGCCGTCCGTATCCGGCTCGGTTTCCCGCGGCCATTTTATGTTTTTGAAGAGCATGCGGTGTTGATGGCCGCAAAACGGACAGGTTACATGATAATCAAATATGACCTGCGCTTCCAGGGTGAGAGCTTTCCAGATGATGCCTGTTTCGATGGTCGGGGTGCTGATTTCCCATATCTTCCGGTTATGCTGGTAGGTGATGGTGCGGGCTTCGCCCAGGGATATGGGATCTGTTTCCCTTTTCCCGGCGGTGTCCGGGTACTTGTCCGTTTCGTCAAAGACGACGTAGCGGATGGGTTTGTTCGCCAGGCGCGAGGCGGAGCGGGCCCAGGCAATGTAGATGGGCATGTGGGTCAGTTTTATGCGCATCATGCCGGTGTCGTCGTCCGATCCGGTCAGATAGGATTTGAGCCGCGGGCTGGCAACAAGCATCGGCTGGATGCGATCCTGGTTGTTTTCACGGCCGGTGAGCTCATCGGGATAGATCATGAGCACCGAACCGGGATCACGGTCGATGGCATAGCCGATGCAGGTTAAAATGGCTTCCGTCCCGCCTACCTGGGGTGCTTTACAGAGAATGGTCTTCTGCACGGATGGGAAAAACGAGGCATCCATGATCCCGGCCAGGTAGGGGGTGACATCGTTTTTCCAGCGCCCGGGAAGCACAGACATGGTGACATAGCGATATTTTTCCGCCCACTGGGATACGGGTATTTTCTTATGCTTGCGCAAGATACGGTGCGCCGATTTGGGCATGCGGAAGCGGAATCTGATTTCTTTTTTGTTGGCCAGCAGGGAAGGGGGCAACCATTGCGGCCGCGGCATCTGAAGAGTGGATGTATTCATTCATCCCCCATTTCTTCAGTGGGGTGATCTTCCGCCTTGATCACCACTTCATACTCGCGGCTGCTGGCGTAGCTGTTCATTAGTTCGTCAATGTCATTGTTTAATTTCTGGTTCAATTCACCGGCTTTGCGCGTATCGCCGCCGACCAGGGTTATCCATCCGGCGCTTTTCGTCATGATCATATGCTTGAAGCCGGCATACAATACGCTGCAGCATCCGGCTATTTCGATTTCCATTTGTTCTCTGGGAATATAGAGGCCGCGGTCTTTTTCGTAATTGAATTTTTCGCGTTCGTTTTTCAGCTTCAGGTTTTTCAGCTCCTGCTCCAGCTTCTGGCGCTGAAGTTCGTCGGTGTTCTGTTGTTCGCGCTTGCCGGTTGATTTTCGCTTGAGATAAATTGAGGCATATTTATCGACGTTCTTCCGGGAAAAGGTTCCGTCCGGATCTCTCAGCAGTTTGCGGTCGGTATTGACGTGGCGGTAAAGCGTCTTGTCCGATATTTTCCAGCCGGATTCATCCAGATATTTCACGACGGCGGCTACATTAAGGAAGTTCTCCCCGGATTTGCCGCCGCCGATTTCGGCGGCATATTTATCAAAAGCATCTTTAGCGGCATCCATGTTGCGCAGGTTGGCCGCTGAACGCTCCTTGTTATAGTCGCTCATGGTGACCAGGACGGCGTTATAAAGTACAGACGCTCTGGCTTTGACGTCGTTGGGCTTGTCGGCAATTAATATTTCCAGTTCGTCTTTGGTCATGGTTGAAAAATTACCAGATTGTTCCCGTCTATTTCTTCCGCCGCGTGATTCAGGATATACTCCGAGACTTCCGATTCGCGGAAAACCAGGTGGTTTATTCGCCCGCGAACGTATTTTCCGTTGCGCAAGATCGTAAAGTTGTCGGCGTTGTTGATTATTTTAACTCCCGGATTGGCGCGCAATAATCCCCAGAGTTCCAGTACTTGCGGAGACAGACCTTTTTCCGCGGCTATTTCCGCCATTTGTTGCTGGGTCAGGTTGCTTGTCCTCTTAATTTTCCTATCCGGAGAATCACCAGGAGAAATAGTAGTTTCCGAGCTCGCACCCGTTATGGTCAGAACCGGCGGCAACCCTCCTGTTATCCATCGACCAAGGTCTATCCCCATTGCATATGCTTCGCCGGGATCTTTTCCTTTTGGAGTCGGCCAGCGATCGCATTTATCGCCATATGTTGATGACCACCACTTCATGGCGCGTTCGGCTGCCTTCTTTCCTCCGCCTGTGTCGCCGAAATCAAGGGCGTTCAGGATTTGCACGGAGTTTTGCAAGGCTTCGTGGGCTGCGGCATCCGGCTTGCCTTCCAATGTCCCCACCGCTACCGCCCCGGCCAGCTCACAAGAGGATGCACAGGCGATGGCGTCCAGTTCAGATTCAACGACGACGAACGCCCGGCGGTCAGCACTGATGATCATGGTGGACATGGACGATCCGGGAATGACATAATAACGCGGTTCTCCTTCCGGACGGCGAATGCGCAGGCGCTGAATTACGCCGTCGATAATATAGGGTATCACCAGCCCCTGCGGAAGCCAGAGCATGCGGGGCCTGCCGTCTTCCTTGAACAGTTCCGGCAATCCCCACGCCTTACGGGTGCGGAAGATGTCCTTGCCGTTTTCTCCCGGATTCCAGCCCAGGCGCGCTGTTTTCGCGGCGGCGGCGCTGATCCCGCGGGCGGCCAGCCAGTCCATTACTTCTTTGTTTTCCTGCAGGCGTTCCTGGGACCAGGTTAAAAACTTTTCCGCCTTTTCCTGCCAGAGTTGGACCGGGTTCCGGTGTGCCACCGGTGTATATTGCGGCTTTGCCGGCGGCGGCATCTTTTCCACTTCCCGGTGCGGATTGATTTGCAGATATTCGCAGGCCTCTTTAAAATTCATGCCCTCGAAGTCGATCAGGAACTGGATGTTGTCGCCCGCTTTTCCGCAGGATCGGCACCAATAGCTGCCCTTGCCTTCATTTTGCAGGGGCCAGACGTGGAAGCGGTCTTTCCCGTCGCAGGCAGGGCAGGGGCCTTGCCATTCTCCGCCGTGCGTTGAGGCCACTTTTTTGAGGTTCACTTTTCTTGATGCCAGATCGAGGGTGTTCATGTGTGTAATAAATATTCCTTAAAGGCTTTGAATTGTTTAGGCATTTCCGTTTCAATGACATTCATAAGACAAACCATGTTCATCTGCGGGCTGGCATTTCTTATTTTCCATAAGGCACTTACCATCCAAAACCCGGAATGTTCGCCGCTCTCATCGATTTGCTTCATTAGTTGCTTGGCCAAAAGAAAACCGGGATCATCTTCTTTTTTTTCTCTGGGATTTTTTAATTTAATCCCCCGATAATAAAACAATCCTTCAATTTTATGCTTGGGGTAATAATTTCTTATCTGGTTCGCAAATACGAGCGCACTTGGATACCTGCTGGATATATTCTTTACATGCCAATCGGAATACCCGTGGTATAAATCCGCAGCAGATACCAAAAAATTTTCATGAATTTCACAGCACTCATTGATAAAATCTTTCATTAGATCATCTTGGGTCATGTAATTTTTCATTCCCGTCCTCCGTAGACACTTTATTTTACCGCCCAGCCTTTTCTTTTTTCTTTTTTTATTTATCTATTTATTATTATTCGCGTTTTATAGTTATTATATAAATACTCCCCCTCTTTGCGGGGATAGTTGGAGAGTTTTAACTATAATATTTGATGCGTTTAAGACTCATAAGCGCATGCATTTAAAACATATGCCGAGACCCCAAACCCTCCCCGAGAGAAGAAAACAATCCAAACTATCTACAACAATCCCTGAATGAATACGCACTGTTAAGATAGAATGGCATGAGTTTGTCAAAATCCGGGAAAGCACAAACCGTCCCCTGAATCCGTAGACAGAGGGATAGTTGTTTAAATGTTTACTCTGTTTTTTCTGTGCGTTTTGTTTTTGATGATTTTTCACTATTAAGCCTCCAACTCTCCCTCATCACCGTTCAGGGCTACTCCGTGGTACATGACGCAGCCTTCGGATTTGTTCTTTTCAAATCTCTGGCTGAGCAGTTTCCCGAACCAGGTGCCGCTCTTTTCTTTCTTCCCGATATTGGCGTGATACCAGGAGACAAAACGGCCATAAAGTTTCGACGCTTTTTCTTTTGCTCCCGGTTCGACGATGCAGCATTCCTCGATGAAGTCCGCCAGCAGATCCTCGTTGCGGCGGTATTCTTCGGTGGCGTCGGTTATTTCCTTCGGGGGATTCAAGCCCTGCTGCTGCCAGAGCAGACAGCCTTCCACCAGCCAGGCCAGTATGCCGGATTCTTCCTGCAATATTTGCTGATCCAGATCGAGAATCGCCGGCCGTTCATTGGGAGTTTGCGGAGCCCGTTTCACAAAGGATATGACAAAGTTGATCAAATGCAGGCGCTCCCAGAAGGCCCGGTCATTGGCCGGTGCTTCCGGCTGGGTGTTGGTCATAACCATCAATTTGTGTGTGGGCTTAAAGCGCGTCGAGTAGACGTCATGGGGATTTCTGCCGGTCAGTTCGTCTTTCCCGGTGTACCATTTGATTTTGGCCGTAGAAAAGCGCTGGTATTCGTCTATCTCCGAGGCGAAGGCAAGGCGCAGTCCCTTGAGGCTCATAACATCCGGGGAGGGACCGGATGAGCTTTTCGGCATTTTACTGGAGAGCAGCATTTCCGCGGGGATTGATCCGGCCATTTCTCCCATGACATGGCTGATTGTCTCGACGATCAGGCTGCGGCCGTTCCATCCGCCGCGGCCATATAAGACGGGGAATAATTTTTCGTTGACCACTCCGGTGATGCAGTACCCGAACAGGCGCTGGATATAATCAACCATTACCTGATTGTTATTGAATATTTCCAGTAGGGATTTTTTCCACAGCTCCCTTGGTTCTTCAATCCCCCTGTATTCCACCGGACTGGCCAATGACAGGTAATCACCGGGACAGCCCGGTTTGATTTTTCCTGTGGTGAGGTCAATAACGCCATTAGGGCAGGGGAAAAGCATCGGTTTCTGGTCGAATTCATCGCCGGTGACGGCCATGGGATTATCCATGGTGTGTGCCATGTCCCGGCAGGCCGATCTTCTTTTGCCTGCAGCGCGTAATTGACGGGCCCGATCCGAAAGAGCCTTAGCAAGGGAACGCAGACGCTTTACTGTCTTTGATTCTTTTAACTCTTCATTATCTTCGATTTCCTCAACAGGTTCTGATCCCACAACTGCGGCGATCTCCAGATAGACTTTTTTGCATTCATCAAGGTAAAGGCAGGCGACCTGTTCAACGGCGGCAAGGGAGTGATCCATGATATCCAGCTGCCAAAAATGGTCCACCCATTCATACCAGGCCTTTTTATTTTTGACGTAAACGAATTTATCCCGGAATAAAGCGGCATAAAGCGTGGCGTCGCCCAGCTCGTTTTTGTTCAGGCATTCCCGGATCAATTTGCCGGTGATCTTTTGTTCTTCCTGCGGTGTAAATTGTGCCGCTTCCTGTTCAATCCGTTCCTGGACTTGTTGGCGAATGTCTTCAGAGGTTTCCGTCATTGATTTTTCATCTTTCTTTTGAGGCTGTATATCCATCGCAGTGATACCGATTCCGAATACGTGGAGTGAATAATTTTCGGGTCAACATTTGCAGACAGCAACTTCATGATTTTTTCTTTCGTGTCCGCATTGATCCGGTGATCCGATCCGGCAACGAACTGATGACGGCAACCTTCACACTGGCATCGATATTTTTGACGACCGGCTTTGGTGGTTCCATATTTTTGCAAATTAACCCCGCCGCATTCCGGACATTTGATATTATTGACAGTTTCATCATTCATAGTGCATCAATTCTCAAATTCTCAGTCAAAAAAGAGTTTTTATGGAGCCGATTTTTGAGGTTTTGCCACCCGTATAAATTTTGCTCCTCCGGAAGGACCCGCCGCACCGCCAGAGACTGGCGGCTACGGGGAACTACAGTGATACTTGTTGAGGTTCTTTTGACAGGGGGTTGTGGGGGAGGGAAAAAGGAAGCCCCCTCTATTAAATTGCCAGCCAACAAACAGGGAAGGGAGGGCGCCGGCCGTTTATCTTGTACATATAATTTCGTCATCTGTTTTCCTCTTTGGGGATACTTTTTGTTTCAAACCGTAAAATGAGAATCTCTTTTCCGCCTATGTCTTTACCCTTAAGATTAAAGAAGTCTCGTTATAGGGCATTTAAACGAGGTGTTTTTTGCCGGTGCTTCCTGCTTTCAGGGTAAAGCGTTCCTTTGCTGCAGCCAGTGCTGCCACATATTCGGGGGTGCCCTTGGAGTGCTTTCTGTAAACCGTCGAGTAACAGCCGCTGCAAAGGTCATCACTGATAATCTTTTTTTCACGTCCGCAATTTTTGCATCGTTTATTCGGTTTAGTAGCGACTAGGGCCTCCTTCAACGCGAAGTGCAGGAGTGACTTTGGCCAACGTTCTCCGCACGTCCGGCAAGCGTTATCGACACCATCAAAATATGTGTTATTCGATTGGCATTTTGGGCAACGCACGTTCATGGCTCCGTCACCTTCGTTCGCCTGTATATTTTTCAATGGGCTGGACTGTATCGGCCATGACCTGGGCATTGTAGATAGATTCCAGTTCCCGCTTGATCTCATCGAAGGGCAAGTTTGTGTCGAATATAACTTCAACATGGGGATGACCAGGAATGCTATTGACCACAAAGTATTTGATTTGGCTGCGGATGTTTTCCAAGAACAAAAAGACATCAACCAGGCTTTCGGCCCGCAGTTTATAAGTTGCTGCCGAAACTGGATTTTCTTTATGGATATTTGGCGCTGGTGAAATTGATGCTTCACGCGTGGGGAAATACAGTTTTTTAAGATGATTAATGATTGTGTCTTTGTCCCACGGATTACAATAGCCGAGATGCTCAATTGGTTCGGATTCATTTTCCGATATGCGGAAAATGATTACACCGACATTGCGTTTTTCGTTGACAGCGAATCCGCCGTCAATTATTCCAATAATTGACATAAAATCCCCTTAATTCAAGCAAAGTTCTTGACCTAGGGACAACTTTATTAGGAATAAAAATAAAGATATTGAACAGATGGAAGGGGGTTACTAGCTCTTAATCAGTAGGTTGTCGGTTCGATCCCGACAGGGCTCACCAAATAAATCAAGGGGTTAGGCAATTAATGCTTAACCCCTTATTGTTTGGTGGTTAAATATTTACCGCTATTTTACCGCTTTTAGACACATTGTTGTTGTCAAATTAAATGAAAACAATCTGCTGCCATATTTCCAGGTGAGCTTGCCATCGAAGACGGGAATCGTCAGCGAGGGCTTCATTAATGAGGCGCGGACATGAGAAAATCCATTGCCGTCGCCCCATCTTTTGTTGTGTTCATAGGGGATGTTGGAGGGGCGATTTTTCCCATTGCCCGTTTCAAATACTCAAGTACGGGAAAAAAAACTATCTTTCGCCCAGATCAAACTTTCCCCGCAATATTTTGGCATTGGAGCGTAGAATAAAAATGCCGTAAACCTTGTTCAACGCAGGATCGTATTTTTCCTCGACGGTGTCGGCCGGGATGGACCACTCTTCGGCCACGTCATTTCTGCCCAGGGAAACCTGTTTTTCGATGTTAAGAGAATCAAACGCCGCTCCGTCGCTTTTCAACTTCCGCAAAAATTGAGAGTCGTTTTCTTTAAGAGGTACAGTGACTTGTTCGAAGCCGTAGACATCTTCAAAATATGTCATCATCGGCATCGGGAAATAGTTGGTCAGCATCATCGGAACATTAGCGTTGAAATGAGGATTTTTATTGATTACGAGCTGGCAGCTGTCGTCATCCATTTCATGGTCTTGCGAGTAGCCTTCCATCCGATATTTGATGGCCGCATTCAGTGCATTTTTTTCGAGAAAGCTGAGCCCCTCCAGCGGATGATTTTTTACGGGGGAATTTGCCGCCGGAATGAAGCGGCGGTAATAGACGTGAACAGGTACCGGCGTGTCGGGGAAGGTAAAGATGTGGCCTACATCGAGACTCCGGTAATCATAGGTTTGCCGGCCGCATTTCTGAGTGTCCAACCAGCCGCGGGTGAAGTCAAGTTGTGTCGAAGCCCTGGGGGCACTGGCAGAAATATTTGCCAGTCCTTCGCCGCTGTATTCAATTAATTTGCCGATAAATCCCGAGCCGTCCTTGTAATTCGGGTGAAAGACTCTTTTTTCAAATTTCGCTTTAACGTTCAGCTTCATTATTTCCCCGGTGCTTTGAGTTTGGTGCACATGTTTTTCCCCGTACTTATCCTTATATTTCATGTCGTTCACTCTGCTTAAGCGCTGTTCCGAATAGATGTCGGCTTCGATCGTGGGCAGTTCGCTGACCAGAACTTTTTGTTTGATGAGAATATCCCAATAGACGGGGCGGTTGTTTTCATCAAGACCCAGGAGATCCGGGGAGGTGTCGCTGCAGACCCTGGATGTGACTTCTCCGCGAATTTCAGTATCCGTATTGTCAGCGGTCAGCTTCAACAGTCGATTGTATCCGTCTTCACGGGTGACGTCTTTCGATTGATTCAGCGAACCGAGGCTGGTCGGCGTTAATTTGATCTGATCGAACCATAATCCGTCAATCGGCTTGTTTTTGTAATCAAGAGCCCGGAAGGAGATATTTTTGACTTCGCCCGGCATCAGGTAGATTACAGGCTCCTGTTCAATTTTAACCGGGCAGGCTATGGTGACCGTCTCTTTTTCCGATTCGATATTCTCCAAGTAAACAGACTCCGGAATTCCAAAAAATTTGGTCACTTTGGTTTCAATTGCAGCGATGGGACGCCGGCAGGTGTAGAGATTCTTAAAACAGCTGCTGTCGAATATTTTGTTGTCGATCTCGATTTTTTGAGTTTTGCCCAGGACTTCCTGCTCGCTTCTGGCGAAGGGGACGCTGTCGTAGACAAAGGTTTTTCCGGCGGCTTTGCTCGAAAAACAGTATAGTTTCTGACCTTCCGGGTCGAGGCCGACGGCGCCGTGTTTGTCATGAATTTCCTCGATTTTAATTTCCAGAGCGGTATTTTCGGGGTCGCGTTGAACTTTTCCTTTGGTGATTTTGTATTTGATTTTGGATGGTCTTAATTCAGCGCGTAGAAGCGGCTGCATTGTATTAATGATGTGCTGCATAGGCTGTTTAAATTGGTCAATCTCGTCTCTGCTTCCGGCGGTAAGCACTTTTTGAAAAATGGTAATTGACTGACCGGCATTGGATTTACGGGTAATCTGCAGTCCGATACGCAGTTTATGATTTAGTTCCACGTTTTCAGTCAAGACAACGTTTATTGATACCAGCGTATTGCGGGAAGGATGTACATATTTGATATTTCCGATGGTGACATTTCCTGACTCCGTGTCGGGCAGGGAATTGCGGAGCCAATTTTGCAGGTGCGGCGGATCATTAGTTGCCGAGCCGTCCTCATTAATAACCAGGGATGAAGCAGAAAAGGCTATCTCGGGTTCCCATGTTGCATCACATAAAATTTCATCGGCAAAAAGAGGAGCCGTGAAAACAAAAATAAAAAGAACAGCCATAATAAAATTGCTTTTTTTCATAATTTTAATGTCCTCTGAATTTGACAGGTGTTATTTTTGATGAATTCGTAAAAAGTTGCAAAAAAACAATTTTCAGACGGCCTCGTAAAAAGGCCGCAGGCAAGGCGCGCAAATCATGAGGAATGAGGCGCACTTAGCGTGCGCCGCAGTGACGAATGATGAAGCGCAACGCAGCATCCGGCCTTTTTACGAGGCCGTCACGAACTTGCATGTTTTGCGACTTAAAAAAAATTACGAGTTAAATTATCAGTCTGCGGCTACAAGGTTTTTATCGGATTCCCGCCCGGATTTCTTCGTCTTTTGAAGGAAATATTTTTGCTGAATTTTCGGGCTTCCAAAAGACGAGTGCAAAACATGTCTTCGACTTCGGAAAGTTGAAGTTTCTGATCTTTCGTTTCACCGAAATTTACGACAAAAAAGCTTCCCCGGCCGCTGCCGGGAGACACCCGCTGTACAAAAGGCTGTGGAGGTCAATCCGGTTACAATTCTGTATCATTTATGGATTAACTGTGTAAAGTCGAATGCTTATTCCTGCATCAATCTTCCTTGACGGATGGTTGAAGCCTGCCCATTAATTCTTTTCATCTGCCCGCGGAATACAAATATGTGCCGAATATGGCCAATGATTATCCGTCTAAATCCAATATAGCTGTGTATATTCCAATAGATAGGCCAATGGCACGCCGTTTGCCCTAATGAAGGCCGAGGTCGGAATACCTTTGCCAGCCGGCGGAAAAGACGAACGACCTTACAATCCCAAATAATCGAGGAAGGAGAATTAATTATGAAACATTATTTAGCTGACGCATCTAAAAAAACCCTTTGTATTGCTTTGCTGCTATTGGGCCTTTTGTCTTTATACGGCATGCCGCTTTATGCTGAAGAGGAAAAACCAACGGCTGATCTTTCTGTTGCGGCTCTGACTAAGTATGTCTGGCGCGGCCAGGAGTTAAGCCGCGACAGCATTGTGCTGCAGCCGTCTGTGACAATCGGCTACAAAGGTTTTTCCGTCAACCTCTGGGGAAATGCGGATACGAAACCCTACCTGGGAAGTGACGACAACAATTCCCTGCACTGGACGGAAACGGACTTTACCCTGGGATACAGCCGGACTTTCGGCAAGGTGACCGCCGGTGCCGGGTACATCTATTACGGACTGGCATCTCTGCAACCTGGTGGCGCTGATCCGCTGGATTCACAGGAAATTTATGCCAGCGTGGGGCTGAATACGCTTCTTTCTCCAACTTTTACGGTCTACAAGGAAATCAGCCACTACAAACAATGGTATTTCCTGCTCGGTGCATCTCATACCTTTGCTCTGCACGACAAGGTGGGATTGAAACTGGCGGCGTCGGCAAGTTACCTGAAGAGTGAGGATGCCGACGATTATCCCGAGATCAGCTCTGATTATTCACCGACCGGCGGAAAATATAATAATTTTCACGACGGTATGTTGACGGTGAGTCTGCCGGTTACTCCGGTTAAGTACCTGACCGTCACGCCTTCCATCTCCTATGTCTTCCCTTTGTGCAGTGATGCGAAGTACGAGATGAAATACCGCGGCCTGCGGGGAGTTTCCAATACCTCGGAACGAGACAGTGCTTATCTTTATGGCGGTTTGACGTTGAGCTTCACCTTTTAAAAAACGCAAGTCTTATATTGTTTAGTATATGGCATTTGCGCAGCATTATCGTGTATAATATATTCGTAAGTTTCACCCTGCGCAGCCATTTTCTCAACTCCTGCCATCAGGAGCGCATGGTGAAATCCGGGGAGTGGCTATCACTTGTTTCCATCCGTAGTTCAATGTTGATGAGGAGGTGCAGGAAAAATGCAGAAGGAACGGCTTGTTGTCATCGGCGGAGATGCGGCAGGAATGAGCGCTGCCGCTCAAGCAAAACGGATTAAGCCTGAGCTGGACATCATGGTCTTCGAGAAGGGGCCGCACACATCCTATTCTGCCTGAAGCATTCCCTACTACGTCGGCAGGGTTGTCGACGACATCCGGAAGCTGGTGGCCGTCACACCGGAGAAATTTCGGGACGAATACGGTATTGATGCCCGTATCCTCCATGAAGTTACCGAGATCGATCTGAAAAACCGTCGTCTCGCTGTCCGCGACATCGGGGGAAACAGGGAACAGTCTGAGGCCTTTGATCATCTGCTGATAGCCACGGGTGCCGTTCCTTTCTGCCCTAAGGTGCCCGGATCCAATGCCCGGGGCGTATACGGGCTTCATTCTCTCCAGAGCGGCATCCGGGTGAGGGAAGTCATCGACAGGGAGAACCCGAAAAAGGCCGTTGTTATCGGAGGCGGATATATCGGGCTCGAAATGGCGGAGGCACTGATTATGAGAGGCCTCGACGTCTCTTTAGTGGAACAGGCCGGCCAGGTCATGAACACACTGGATCCCGATATGGGTGCGCTTGTTTCCGATGCCGTCATGCGTGTGGGCGTAAAACTCTTCAGGGAAGAAACTTTCCAGTCCGTCGAAGTCGCAGGCAGCCGTGTTCAGGCTGTTGTTACGGATCACCGGACCATTCCCGCCGACATAATCATTTTAGGGCTGGGAGTCCGCCCCAACACAGAACTTGCCGAGCGGGCGGGAATTTCCCTCGGCGTGCAAAAGGCCATTAAAACCAATGACCGGATGCAGACGAACATCCCGGGTGTCTGGGCGGCAGGCGATTGCTCGGAATCATTCCACCTTGTAAGCCGGCGTCCTGTTCATATCGCCCTTGGAACTATCGCCAACAAGCAGGGCAGGGTTGCCGGGATTAACCTGGGCGGGCGATACGCCGCTTTCCCGGGTGTGGTGGGAACGGCTGTGAGCAAGATATGTAATATGGAAGTGGCCAGGACAGGCCTCCAGGAGAAAGAGATCAAGGCTCTCGGACTGGAATATGTGACGGGACGGATCAACAGTATTACGCGGGCCAGTTATTATCCCCATGCAGGGAAGATAACAGTGAAAGCACTTGCCGAAAAGGGAAGCGGCAGACTGCTGGGCGCCCAGATCGTGGGCGTGGAGGGGGCGGCCAAGCGGATTGATGTTTTCGCCACGGCGCTGCACGCCGGATTTAGTGTCGAGGAGATGATCAATCTCGACCTCAGCTATGCACCTCCTTACTCCACGGTGTGGGACCCGGTGCATCTTGCCGTTCGCCAGGCCGCAGCGGCGCTGACGGGACGTTGATAAGAGCTATACCAGTTCACCTTTAAATTTATAGTAATTTAGTGTGCCTCAACCTGATCGTTCGGTTACTCGCACTGATAAATTACTTGGTTATAGTTTATTCTGACTTAAAGAGTTGGCTGAAATCCATATTAACATATAAAGTGGCGAGTCTTTCATTATGATCAATATTATGCTGTATATAGCGTTGGGGGTGATCGCCGGCATTTTTAGCGGATTAATAGGTATAGGTGGAGGAATAATTATTGTGCCTGCACTTATATTTTTATTTGGTTTATCGCAACATCAAGCTCAAGGGACAACATTAGCATTGCTTGTTCCTCCTATCGGTATTCTTGCTGCATGGCAATATTATACACAAGGATATGTGAATGTGAAAATAGCCGCATTCATATGTATTGGTTTTTTTCTTGGCGGTTTCCTGGGCGCTAAGTTTGCAACAGGATTGTCAAATGCACTGTTAGAAAAGATTTTTGGTGCAGCAATGATATTAATTGGTCTAAAGATGCTACTTGCAAAATAACTATTTCGCTGGCTGATCCATATAAGTATTAATAAAAAGTCACTACTGTCCCAACGTTAATCTAATAAATTCAGTTGGTTGTTGAGTTCCGTATTTTCTGATGTAACCACAACATCCGTAAGCGCTTGTAAAAGCGGTATTTTCTCGAAAAGCGTTACGCTGATAATTTGTAAAATCGTGTAGAGACTTTGCTCCAGCTTCAACTGTTTCTTGATAATCGCCACCAGAACATAAACAGAGATGGCAATCCAGATTTGTGTTTTGACCGCGTTCTCGGATGTACCGTAAAACGCCTTGATCCGCAGGTGCTGCTTGATCCATTTGAATAACAATTCAATCTGCCAGCGTTTGTGATAAATCTCCGTGATGGCCAAGGCTGATAAGGCAAAGTTGTTGGTTAGAAATATTAGCTTCTTGTTCTGAACCTTGTCGTAATAAGCGATACGCCTGAGCCTTTCGGGATAATCTTTCACGGCGTAGTAGCCGTGTAAAGTTACGATTTGGTCGGATTTCAGACCGGTCGTTTTGTCGATCTTCTGGTAATAACAACGATCGTACCTGGCGTTGCTCTTGGCGCGTGTTACAAAATAGGCTGCCGATTGATGTAACCTGTAAAGTCGAGCGTAATCCAGATAGCCTCGATCCATGATGTAAATGGCGCCAGCTTCTATCGGCAGTTTGTAGAGAATGTTGACTTCGTGAACTTTCCCGGTGGTAATAAAGGCGACTGTTGGAATGTTGCCTTTCAGATCGAGAAGAGCATGCAGTTTCACCGCCCCCTTGTTTTTGCGAAACGTTGCCCACGGGAAAAGCGAAAGACAAAGGTCGATGGTTGTTGCATCCAGCGCGTAAATGGTTTGTTCCAATTCGATACCAAACGAATCGTTGGCATAAAGTTGTCGGGCTTTCCGAATCAGAACTTGGGCAAAATCGGCATATATGCGCCAGTCTCTTATCTGGTTGGCATGGGCCAGTGTATTGCGAGATACCTTTCCCCGAATGCCCATGTGATAAGTCTTCTGTTTTGCTGCACGAAGACAGGCTTGAATGTCCCGCAGGCTTTCTCTGTAAGTCAGTTGAGCAAATGCCATGTTCAGAAATTGATCCCAGCAGGAAAACTTTTGACTTTGTAGTTCCCTGCATATCGTTCTACGCATTGCCGGAATTCGTATGTGGGCAAGTAATCCATGATCTGAGCAAATATTGTTCTTCCAGAATTCATCGGCCATCACCTCGCGTTTTAATGCGAGACTATGACATTCTGGAAAAAAATATTTCAAATCGATAAATAACTTTTTATTGCCTATTCTCATTGTTTTCTATATCTTACATCTATTCTACACGAAAACGTTGGGACAGTAGTGATAAAAAGTATAAGTTAATTTTTTAAATTACGTATTTCATGACGTAAAAAACCTTTTGAATGTAAAGTTACGGATTAAAACGCATGGGTAATGAGGCATACCTCATCCATTTTGGATATATTGTTATCCTGTTGAGTACCTTCTTTGCGGGTGAGGCAATTCTGGTGTTGGCAGGGTTTCTGGCGCATCAAGGCTACCTTACTTTTTCTCTCGTTGTTTTAGTTGCATTCACTGGTTCATTCGTCAGCGATCAACTCTATTTTTTCTTGGGACGGAAAAAGGGCTTAGCGTATCTCGATAAGCACCCGTTATGGAAGAAAAAATCAGACCGTATCCAGAATTTGATGCAGCGGCATCAAATTCTTGTTATTCTTCTATTCAGGTTTGTCTACGGTATCCGCTCCATTACCCCGTTTTTAATTGGAGTAAGCGGCGTTTCCCCGTTTAAGTTCCTGGCATTGAATGCCGTTGGCGCGATAATGTGGGCTATAGCGTTAACCTCTTTGGGATATCTTTCCGGGCATGCGGCTCAGCTTCTTCTCGATGATATTAAACAGTATGAATTCATTATTATGGGGTTTATCATACTGATTGGTTTGGTGGTTTGGATGCTGGAATCTCGTGCAAAAAAAAAAGAGAAAACTTGAATATGCCAACATCAGTGCTTCATGGGATTTGAGGGGACATAACACCAAATTTAGAAATACATTTTATGTCCCCTCGATACCAGGGTGATAAATAATAAAATCTTAAAAATAATATAAAAGAAAAGAAAGTTCTTCTTAACCAATATTAAATTGGTGCAGGGAAAAACATGAATCAGACTATTGTATTAACAGGCATGCTACCGGCTATAGTCATCGTGAGTACTGTGCTGACCGCACTGGTGTCAGGGCTGCTGCTGTGGGTATACAGACGCAGCGTGGTAAAAGCAATGAATTTATCAGTCGGGGATGCGGCGACGCACGCACCTCAAGCACCGGTATCACCTGATGCCGCTCGCAAAACCATGCCGGCATTGACCATTACTGATTTGTCTGTCTCTCCGGATGCGATGCCTTCAGGTGGTGCAACATACCGGCATGCCATGCAGTTGATGGCAAAGTCAGCCTGGGTGTATGCCTTGGGCGGGCTGGCCTATGCACTGGTTATGACGACTGCACAGATGATTATCGCAGGGGGCGGCTTCTACCCCATTCGTTTTCTGATGATCTTCACCTGCTATGCATGGGCAATGGTGTTATGCTTGATGTTTCTTCTGCCGGCAGTGCGGTTGAGAATTGTCTGTGCTTACCTCGCAGCTCTTGCAGTAATACCCATCGTTGGTCTTATCCGCAGCGCCGATCTTACGCTAATGCAGATTATCCAACTGTGGTTTGTTTTCAATGCAGCGGCGACGCTGCTCCTTTTCGCTTTTCTGCATCAACGCGTGCGGGCGGTAGGGCCGCTTGTCCTGATGTTCATGGTGGCCACCGTAACGGGGGCTTTCGTTATGGTTTCGGCGTTTATAGAAAACCAGGAATTGATTAGGCAGATTTCCATCGTAGGCAGTATGCTGGGGCTCGGTGCCACAGTCATTTTCATCCTGATGCATGTCATTGGTTTCGTCCTGCTTGCCATCCCGGCTTGGGGATTACTTCGTTGGCTGGGATACAGGTACCAGAATAAGCGGATGAGCGACCTGTCAATAAACCTTGATGCCCTGTTTCTGTTGTTTGGCATTGTCCAGCCGATTGAGCTGGTTTTTAACGGCTGGGGCTGGATTTTCACGGGACTCGTGGCTTTTCTGGCTTACAAGATTGTTGTGTGGGCCGGGTTTCATCTGCTTTCTCGCAGGTGCGAAGCGGGAACTCCCGGGCGAACACTTCTGCTTCTGCGGGTCTTCTCGCTGGGGCAACGAAGCAAGCGGATGCTTGATCTTTTGTCGCATGTTTGGCTGCGCTGCGGCCCCATCAACCTCATTGCCGGACCGGACCTCGCTACTGCAACTGTGGAGCCGCACGAGTTTATGGATTTTCTGGGCGGACATTTATCGCGCCGGTTTGTTCAGGGCGAAGCGGATTTAGCTGAGCGCCTGTCTTATCTTGATATTCAGCCTGATCCGGACGGACGATACCGGGTCAATGAGTTCTTCTGCCACGCCAACACCTGGCAGATGACTATGCAGGCGCTTGCCGGCCAATGTGATGCCGTTCTTATGGATCTCCGGAGCTTTACAAAAAACAACCAGGGTTGCCTCTATGAATTGCACCAGCTTGTCAACAGCGTTCCTTTGGACAGACTGGTCCTGGTTATCGATAACTCTACGGATCGGAGTTTTCTGGAGGCAATATTGCGGGAGTTATGGTTGCATCTGGATGCGGCATCACCGAATAGCACTCTGACCAGACCAGTGATCCACTGTTTCCCGGTTAAAAAACAGACGCCTGCAGAAATTGAACAACTTTTCTCGTTTCTTGTGCCGGACGCCAGGTCATAATAGTATCAGGGTCGTTTACATGATTGCCGCATAGACAAGTTGGGCAAGTAATGATATCGCTGATGTCTTCAAAAAAATAGATAAGCACTTGCCCCCCTTAAGAACAAGAAATTAAAAAAGTCATCTTGATAACCGGAGGACTGCTGCTATGGCGAAGAATATTATCATCTGTTCAGATGGAACCGGTAATTCAGCCGTCAAGGGACGCGGTACAAACGTCTTTAAGTTATTCGAAGCAATCGACCTTAATGGACACCGGACCAATCCTGAACTTACACCCCAGGTGGCATTCTACGACGATGGTGTGGGCACGGAAAACTTCAAGCCGCTCAAAATCTTTGCCGGCGCTACAGGCTTTGGACTCAGTCGAAATGTCAAACAGCTCTACAAAGAACTGGTGCGCATCTATGAACCCGGCGATCGTATCTTTCTTTTCGGTTTCAGTCGTGGGGCTTTTACCGTTCGGACACTCGCCGATCTCATTGATAAATGCGGCATTCTCGACGCTCAGAATCATAGCCTGGATACAGCGGATAAGTTGGAAAAGATGGTCCGTCAAACATACGGGGTATACAGGAAATGCTACCGCACCGCCTTGATGGAATTATTTCGCGGCAAGCCCGACCAATCAGTTATCCGGGAATTTCGAGACGCTCACTGTCATCCGGGTAAATCAACAATTGCGTTCATCGGTGTATGGGACACGGTGGACGCGGTGGGGATACCCTTTCATTTAGGCGATTTCATTAATCTGGTTTTCTACAGATTCAAATTTCCCGACTATTACCTCAGCAAATCAGTGGAACACGCCTGTCATGCGCTGGCGATCGACGACGAACGCCACTCCTTTCATCCCTTATTGTGGAATCAGGATAAGGGTGATGATGAAAGAATTGAACAGGTATGGTTTGTCGGAGCCCATTCCAACGTCGGCGGCGGGTATCCGAAGCAGGGTATTTCACTTGTGGCCCTGAATTGGATGATGCAAAAGGCGGGGGGCTCTCATCTTCGATTCCTCGACTCCGATGAGAAGCTTTATTGTGAACACAAGAATGTTGATGATAAACTGTATGACCCGCGCGCAGGTCTGGGTATCTTCTATCGGTGGAAGCCTCGCGACATTGCGGCGATGTGCAGAGAGAACAATGTACAGCCGGTAATTCACTTAAGTGTCCTCGAACGCATTGCCCACGGCACGGAAGATTATACACCCGGCAATATCCCTCCTGATGCCAAAGTGGTCATCACGCCGACAGGTGAAGCCGGTGAGGACGCGGCGGTTCTCGAACGGGCGCAGGCCGTTGAATCTGTTCTCCAAGCGGCACACACTGACGGCAGGCCGCTTTTATCTCACGTAAAGACCGAGATCGTAATTGGACGTATTTCGTACTATTTATATCTGCTGGCCTGTACAGCGGCTGTGCTTGCCGCTTCCATTCCCGCAGGAGAAGACGTATTCTCCAATCCTTTATTATTACTGAAAAACACAGGACTGCTGATCTTCAACCTGATAACTTTTAAATTCTCCGAGATTTTCGCCAGCTTAAAAAGACTTGTCATGTCGCCTGATATTCTGGTTTTTCTCGGTGCCGCCTTTTTGGTGGCATATCTGTTGGCGCTGTTTACCGACCGCCGTCTGAGCAATGTCTTCTCGCAATTTTGGCATGTGGTGCAGCCCAAACTGCTTTCCGCCCTGAAGCGCGCCCGGAAATCAAAAATTAAGATGGAGCCTTAAGGGAAAAAGCATCGCGGTCCTTTTTTCTTGACATCAAATTGCTGTATTAACTATAACTTTTTAGAAGAAACCATATCCATGCCGGGGTGTTTAACGATGGATCAAAGTATAGAGAGATTAGTTGTCACCGCCTTAATCAGCTGTGTCTTCAGCATCTTCATTGCAGTCATTACAACCAGCCATAAATTAAAAAAGGAATTCAAAATCGCTAAAGAGAAAGAAAACGAGCAGATCCGGATAAAATATCTGCAGCCTCTGCTTGTCGCCGCCCAGGATTTGCTCGAAAGGATAAC
>Ga0116194_1000235_pt1 | contig 60794 bp, 60 predicted proteins | sample AD_SCU001_MetaG_FD_89887 | JGI IMG/M metagenome (GOLD analysis project Ga0116194, IMG submission 89887) | Active sludge microbial communities of municipal wastewater-treating anaerobic digesters from China - AD_SCU001_MetaG | ecosystem: Engineered > Bioreactor > Anaerobic > Digestate | place...
AAGTTTGGTGACGATGGCGAAGTGGATACACCTGTACCCATACCGAACACAGAAGTTAAGCACTTCAGCGCCGAAGATAGTGAGCAATCGCAACAATAGGTCGTCGCCAACCTTCTTTCTATTCATATTGGGGGATTAGCTCAGCTGGGAGAGCATCTGCCTTACAAGCAGAGGGTCGGCGGTTCGATCCCGTCATCCCCCACCATTAAAATGTGCCGACTTAGCTCAATCGGTAGAGCAACTGACTTGTAATCAGTAGGTTGTGGGTTCAATTCCTATAGTCGGCACCATTTTAAAAAGACCCCGTAGCTCAGCAGGTAGAGCAACTGACTTTTAATCAGTGGGTCGGACGTTCGAATCGTCTCGGGGTCACCATTTTTAAAAAGTCAAAAAATAACAAGAATTACCTAAAAAATTATGCCTGAGTGGCGGAATAGGTAGACGCGCAGGACTTAAAATCCTGTGGTAGCAATACCGTGCCGGTTCGATTCCGGCCTTAGGCACCATTATTCTTTTCTTTATCGTGGGTCCTTAGCTCAGCTGGGAGAGCGCCTGTTTTGCACGCAGGAGGTCGTCGGTTCGATCCCGATAGGATCCACCATTTTTGTAATTTATGTAAGAAATATATATAAATTAACCTGGCGGTGTAGCTTAGTTGGCTAGAGCGTACGGTTCATACCCGTGAGGTCGGGGGTTCAAATCCCTCCACCGCTACCATTAATCGGACCCGTAGCTCAGTTGGTTAGAGCCACCGGCTCATAACCGGTTGGTCGTAGGTTCGAGTCCTACCGGGTCCACCATTAAAACTTAATAAAATTGTCACTACACGGAGGAATACCCAAGTCCGGCTGAAGGGATCGGTCTTGAAAACCGACAGGGCGTGGAAGCGCCGCGGGGGTTCGAATCCCTCTTCCTCCGCCATTTTTGAACAAATTATTCTACTTTATATATATAAATTTCACATATTGATATCGCGGGGTGGAGCAGCTGGTAGCTCGTCGGGCTCATAACCCGAAGGTCGTGGGTTCAAATCCCTCCCCCGCAACCAAAAAAGAAATAAAATGAAGTGGACCCATGGTGTAGTGGTTAACATGCCAGTCTGTCACACTGGAGACCGCGGGTTCAAGTCCCGTTGGGTCCGCCATTAAAAAATGGCTCGGTAGCTCAGTTGGTAGAGCAAAGGACTGAAAATCCTTGTGTCGCTGGTTCAATTCCGGCCCGAGCCACCATTCAAGCAACTCCTAGTTGATTTGAATTTGCCTAAAAAATGTAAAGTAAAAAAACCGTTTGTATTCATGTACGAGCGGTTTTTTTATTTTTGAATCATAAAACCAATTTACATAGAGTATTATTCTGACTTAAATATCACTATAACGGACAAAAGCACACAATATAATACACAGGTTGACCATAGCGAACAAAAAATATTCATCGATGAATTAAATATGAAACTTGTTAAACTAATTACATTCAATATGTAATTGAAATGCTATACACAAACCAATTGTGGAATTGATCTATTTTGTGTATAATAATGGCATAGAAAGAATGGATGAGAGGGCGATGTTATGAAACAATCAAATCTAAAAATTCCAATCATCACTATGGGAATATTTTTCCTAATTCTAACATTTTTTTCACTACTAAATGTTCACAATCACAAATTTGATTTTTCCGATTATCAATTTTTAAATGAGGATTGGACACATGGTACTCAAACGATAGAAAAATTGCCAATTGATTTAGATGCTCCAGTTGGAGAGTTTGTATCGATTTCAAAAGCACTACCAGAAGACTTTAATAAAACCAAAACAATACTGATTCGAACATCTCTACAAGACATCATTGTAAAACTCGATGATGTTATTATTTATGAACACATTCATGAAGAAATAGGTCAAATAAGCTCGTATGCTAGTTTATATCATATGGTGAGCATTCCTGCACATTCAAGTGGAAAAACACTAGAGATATCAACCTCATCACCATACGAGGCAATGAGTGGAAGAATGAATGCAATTGTTTATGGGACAACAGCAGAATTAAATTATTATTTGATTACGACATTCGGATTACGATTTTTAATCGGACTTGTTGCATTGCTTGTAGGAATTCTTTTAGTTGTCATCAGCATTATTGCGTTTGGTAAGGTTTCCGAAGCATCTTCTTTAATGGGAATGGTTGCATTTTTCTTAGGATTATGGATACTAGCCGAATCTAGAATATTACAATTTGTTATTGGACAAAGCTTAATCATTGGTTCGCTTGCTTATTTATCACTTATTTTTATTCCACTTGCGATATCTTATTACATACAAAATTATGTATTGATTGAATACAAGAAAACAATTATGCGAGGACTTGTGATTCTGTATTGTTTAAATGGAGTTTTTGTAATCGCTTCTCACTTAACCGGATTTATGGATTTCTTTGAAACCGTTGTTGTGACTCAAGCACTCATCGTTTTAGGTATCCTTGTTGTAACACCACTCTTATGGAAATATATTAAAAAACAAGAAAGCAAAGATGTGAAAAAGTATATCTATATGGGAGCATTTATTGCTTTGATTGGAATCTTAGAACTAATTAATTTCTTATTTGATAATTATGATCAAACCAGTGTGTATGTGGTTGCGGGACTGGGATTAATTATGATTTACCAACTAATCTCCTATGTCAAAAATATCCTTAAGAAGATTCGTCAAGGGTATGAGAAAGAAATCTATGAGCGACTTGCTTATTTAGATCCACTCACAAAAGCAAAAAATCGTTTGGCATTTAATGAGCAAATTAAAAGATTATTTGAGAATCCAGAAGAACTTAACAAACTCGCAATAATTTACTTTGATCTAAATGAGTTAAAGAAAATAAACGATACCGAAGGTCATTTAGAAGGAGATAAAGCATTGATTGAAATCTATGACCGTATCAATCATATCTATGGTGCATTCGGGGATGTCTACCGAATTGGTGGGGATGAGTTTGTCTTTATGAGCACACTAATCGAACAAGCTCAACTAATCAATCTCAATACAATGTTTGATCAATATATGATAGATAAAAACAATAGTAGTAAATACAATCTAATGATTTCTTATGGTATTACATTCTATGATGAAACAAGTGATAAAACGCCAAAGGATATTATCACAAGAGCTGATAGAGCGATGTATGATAACAAACCATATTATGTAAGAACATCCTCGAAATAAGAGACTAGACAATGAGAGAGTTACACATTGTACTGATTTTTGTTTTAAGTATGATTATTCCTAACTTAATATATGTTTGTATTGTGAAATCAAATGATAAAAACAAGAGAAAATATTAATCTGATTATTACAAGAATAAAATGCATCAAGTAAAATTGATGCATTTTCTAATTTAACATGCCAATTTAATTTTATAAACAAACACTAATTGAAACAGCTATTTTCGAAAGAATAAATTAATGTTATTTGTTACTAGTGCTAATAAGTTGATGTCATTTATGCATCAACTCTTTTAATTTAACTAAGATATTTCGAAAATCATATTTAAAGATGCTAGAAAATCACATTTATATGGATAGAAAGCGTAAGTATTTTCGAAAACTAGGAAAATTTGTGATTGCAATGGATTATACAATCAAGTATAATGAATTTAGTTAACTGTTTAGTTATTATTGTTACATATTGGAAAAATTTGTATAAGTAAAACAAATAATAGACTTTGAATAATTAATGGATTTCAGAGTTGATTATTGACTTTTTAGTATTTATTATCATGTAGCATGCCCAAATCTGGTTGGAGACATCATTCAGGAACGCTAACTTTGATGAAATCATTTAGCGTGTATTTTGCATATGATGCGCTAATTTTGAGAAACAACAAGTAAATTCGAAATAAAGAACAATTTATCTATATTTGTACAATTAATAGAACGATTTTAATATTTTACAGGTTACACTTTTTCATTATTGCTCAATCGATTTTCACGTATTTTAGCTTAATGAAGTTATATTTGAACAGCTGAAACTGATAATCAATTTACATTTTTAGCTTCAGCTCTTACACGATATGAAGATGGGGTGCTAAAAAGTTACATGATTACGGAATAACGTTTTTAAGAGCATTGAATTTCTCAATTATTATAAACCGATAATGTGCTATAATTTATAATATAAACTGCAATCAATCTGAACATATAAAAATGATATTAGAAAATAGTATTGAGTTGGGAGTGGTAAAACTATGAATCTTGTCTTTTGGTTTATTCTATCTATCGATTTTTTGATTATGATTATGCATTGCTTATACTCAATTGAAATGATAAAGAGAAACAAACTTTTTTTGAAAATGAAAGAAAGAAACGACAAAGTAAGTAAAGACATGGAAGACAAGATACCGAGTAGCGTACTTGGGAAGGTTATTTATGGAGTCCTTACATTAATTGTAGTTATCTTATTAATTGTCTTTTCAACTTCTATCATTTGGCTCCCAATTACCATGTGGATTTACTTTAGTTGGCAATCTGGTCTAATTGCATTTATGCTAATCTCATCAATATTGTCACTATTGCTAATATTTATATATGTGAAACTTGTCCCTGGATATGTTTTAAAAGAAGGAGCTATAGTTAAAGAGGCAATATATGTTTCTTTCTTCATTCTGTTGAGTATTTTTGTCAAATACGGATCCCCTTTTCCTTTAGATCAAATGGTAGAAATTGTGTATACACAATCCAGTGTATTTAATTCAACTTTAAGTGTACTAGTACCTGTATTGATTATCGGGCTAATAACGACTAATATATATCTATTTATCAATGGTTTTGCCTATATTTGTGACAAGTCAAAGAAGATAGTTAAAGCACGAACCAAAATCATCGACATACTTACGATATTTACTTTCAGCTCATTTTTCGCATTATTTTATGTTGTAGACAGAGATTGGTCTTTTTTAACCATCCTAAATTCAACAAGACATTACGAGACAATTGATATTTTTAAAAACCTACTAGTTGCTGTACTAGTTCCGTTAATTTTGTCACGATTTATCAGTACGAATTCTAAGGATTTTCCAAATCCCTCAAATAGTACTTTTGATAATGTTATGAAAGTAGAAACGGATAGTTCTTTAAGTTCAGTTAAAGACATAGAAGAACCCAAAAATGAAAGCAAAATCAAAGATCGATAAGAGATTGTAGCAAATGAAAAATATTGAATATAGATATCCTTATTCTAGAGAACAGTTTATTGAAAATTGCAAAAGAGTATACAGCGTGCATCAGGATAAATACCTAATCAAGTTTAACTTTGATGACGAGATATTATTTGGTGTTGAACGAGCTGGTCATTCTTCAGGATACTGGTTCAAATCGAGATTAATAGAAAGAGAAAATGGACTTCACATTATTGGAGAAATGATCCTTATGGATTCTGCTAATAAGAAAATTGAGTTCTCAAAAAAAGATAAAATCAAAGAGACTCTATTTATGATTATATTCATCATCTTAACTTGGTGGCTTATCATAATTGTTTGGTTTATTAAAGCAACTAATAAACTGTATAACAAGATTATTGGAAAGAAATTAGAACCTCAGCAAACAAAAGAGGAAAAATTAGATAGGTTGATGATTAATTTGCTATGCTGCGAAAAAGTGCAAGAATAATAAAAGGGGGACTACAATGAAAAATATTGACAAACAAAAAAGCAGTAAAATAATTATAGTATCAATTCTTATAATCATGCTATTAGCATCAGTTTTTCTCTTTTTGATTCCGTTAAAATGGAATACAAAACTTACAATGAAACAAGTACGATTTTAAAGATTCACGCAAAACTGAATCTGATGGCGATATTATGATTATATTAGAAACTGAAGAAGGTATTTTCCGTATAAGTAACATTATTTCTACCCGAGCATTATACAATGAAATAGAAGCAACTTTCATAGATGGAGGTCAAATCACAATATATTATTATGGTACCAATAGTGTTCTTGGTATAAATAAAGGTGATTTTACCATATTAGATGTAAATTATTCAATCGGTAAATTAGAGAATAATGACAGACTAGGAATAGTGATATTACCAATTTTGTTTACGGGGTCGTTAATTGCAATTATATATATAATCGTTCATAAAAAACTGAAGAAGAATCTATTATACCGGAAAAAACGCTGAAATATGAAAATACAAGCAGTAAAAGAGTAATCAGACAAAAAGTACCACTGCACTTAATATTTTTTCATTCTATAATAGTTTTATGCTCTGTTTTATTTATTCCATACTTATTAAAAGTACGACTATTATATGTTGATATTTTCTTCGGAATGTTAATCTTGTACAATATTTTTAGGTTTATTGGTTTATTTATTAGGAAGATAGAGATTAATGAATTTGAATGTGAAATGATATTGTTCACACCATTTCGAAAGAAAGCTAATATCAAAGATATAGAGTATATAAATACGATTGCAAACGAAGGTGACGAAGAACCTGATAGATATTTTGTAGAGTTTAAATTTAAGAGCAAAAATCGTTTAATTAAGTTCGAGACAACTTCTAATCAACAATCTAATGCTATTAAACTAGTTTTTGATAAAAATCGAAAATTATAGATGAGCTTGACTCTATATTGCAAATCATTAGTCATTTTCGACAGTTCCCTTTGTTAAGACATCCTTTAGGTGTGCTAAAAATCTACACGATTTAACAGAAGGGTGCTAAAATTTTTACATGATTTGAAGGTAGGGTGCTAAGATTGTATCAAACCTCTATACCTTAGACATGTTTTCAATACGGAGTTTATTTATTAAATTGCCGAAAATGTGCCAAAACCTTGATGAATCAGGGGATTTATCTGAATAAACACCTTAATCGATATTTAAAAAAGATAAAAGACAATGGTATCAATTCATTTTTAAGAATTCAGTGGTTTTACAATTTTTATTGATTAGAAACGGAGCAGAAACATGATTGAAATACGTAAACTAGAGAATGTATTTGGTATAAAAAAATTGAATTATTGTGATTTGATTAATCAAAACACAATAATATATTCGCCTAACGGTGTTATGAAATCATCCCTTTCTGATGGTCTTCTTGCTATATCTTTAGATCAAAACCCTAGAGATGTTTTCAACAGTATTCCTGCTTCCTTTTCAATCACAAATAATGGTGTTTCCATAACGGAAATTACAACTCCAAAACATTTAGATTTAGTTACTTATAAAGGTGAAGATATTTTTGACACAATTTTTAAAGATAAAGAAATGGCTAAAATAGTTGTTTCGATAGCATTAAAAAAACAATATGAAGTGCAAATGGCATCCATCAAAGATAAATTAGACTTAATTAAAACAATAATTGCAGTAAATGTTCTTGAAGAGAAAAAAAGTGCTAAGAACACAAAGATTGACGAATTTTTCAGTATGTTTCATGGAGAAAGTGAACTCGAGAAAATAAATTCAGTATTCACAACAGTTCACAATGACATCACAGATGATTGCTCATCTATTAGTTATTCTTCATTATTTAATGCAAAGACAGAACCAATTCTTAATGACAATAATTTTAAACAAAAATGCGAAGAGTTTCAAAAACTCAAGGATGTTAAACTTAACGAAAAAATATTTAATTCTACTTTTGGAATTACACAACTTGAAAATTCTCATAAGAGCCTGATCACAAACAAGTACTATGAAGCAGGACATATGCTTCACATTAATGATGAAGATTTAGATAAACAGGGTGTAGACGAACTTATAGAAAGCTCTATAAAAACTGCATATGGTTCGGAAGTAATGAAAAACTCATTTCTAGCTGCAAAAAAAGTGCTAGATGCAAACAAAGATTCAAGAGAAATTATTAGTGCAATAACGGATAACAAGTGGTTACTTGAAAAATTAGCGAAACCATCAGAATTTAAAATCGACCTCATCTTCAAGAAAATTGAAAAATTTATAGACGAAATTGATTTACTGCGAAAAGATATTGAAGTAGCTAAGCTTGAAATTGACAAGATCTACATTGAAGCAAAGAAAACAGAATCAATATGGAGAAGTGTTATTGAAACATATAATCAAAGATTCAACAATAGGTATTTTGATATCGCTATTTCAAATCAGGTTAATGCGATTGTAGGTATACAGGAACCGGTATTTAAAAAGGTGCTAAAAACTTCCGGTAATGAAATAAATGATGAGGTTTTCAATAGATTCAGTTCTGGAGAAAAACGTGCTATATTCATTCTTTATTTTCTATTTGAAATAAAATTAAAAAATATGATTGGAATTCCATTTACAATAATAGCTGATGATATTGTCGATTCATTTGACTATAAAAATAAATATGCCATGATTGAATATTTTTCAGAGTTGAGTACTGATACCAATATCCAATTAATTGTACTTACTCACAATTTTGATTTCTATCGTTCTACCTGTATTTCACTAGGTGGGAATCTCAATTCTAGACTTTTTGCATATTTAGATACAAATGAGGATGTTTCATTATATAATGCTAATTCATCGGAATATGAGTCATTTCAATTATTTAGAGTTTGGAAAACAAGAAACGATATCCCTTCATTAATTGCATTAATTCCATTTTTAAGAAATCTTGTTGAATTACAAGAAGGAGACACATCTGCAAATTATACTATGCTTTGTGATTATCTTCATTTTAATTTGAACACATCCACGTTATCTTTGAACGGTTTATCTTCAATGTATTCGAGTAATGGAATTGTGCATACGAGTATATCTTCGTCAACTTCATATTGGGATTTGTTAATCCATGAAGCAAAAAGCATCACTAGTCCAGTTGTTGAAAGTGATATTAAAAAGAAGTTAATTTTGGGTCTATTTATCAGGTTGGCTTCAGATTATTATCTACTTGAAAAATACAGAAGTAACAACTCAGGTGCAAATCCAATTATTGCTGTTGGTCAAAATTGGACAAAACAACTGAAGCGACTATCCGTCCAATATTTGACATTGGATGAGAAAAAGTTATATGACAGAGCCGTTACAGTTGCTCCATCATTTATTCATGTGAACAGTTTTATGTATGAACCTTTAATAGATGTTGGCAGTGAAAAATTGCTATCGATTGCACAAGAATTAATCACAGCCAACTCATTGTAATTGATTTTATGGTGTTTTTGGAATCTGAATTTTGATTGTGATTATATCACAAAGGAACTTAATTAAATCATCTTGATATCAACAATGGAGGAAATTTATATGGAAGAAATAAAATATATCACAAACGATATAGAACACATTGAAGATAATTATGTTAGAGAATGTATTAGTGCGATTACTGACAATCAGATTGCATTAATACCACGAATAGGATTTAGAGGTAAAGAAGGTTATACTTATCCTGAAGGTACAATAGATTTTTTTAACTATTTAAAAGTTCAATCCAATCAAGAGATGAAGTTGGCATTTGATGATTACTATAATGAAAACGTGATGCACAGCGAATGGATTAGGATAGCTGAAATTGCTGTTACTAGCGGTGTGTTACCCATTGTGACAGGATTAATTGTTTCTTTTATTACCGACAAAATCAAAAGAGGAAAAAAGGACCCCAAAAAAGTTAAGGTTGATTTGGCAATCAAAGTTAAAAAAGGGTCCAAAACAATTGATTTTAGCTTTGAAGGTGATGCAACAAAGTTAGAAGAGGCAATGAGAAGTATTAAGGAAATCGCCAATGATGATGGACACAATAGTTAACAATCTCAGTGAGTGGCCAATAAGAGTTGATGTTGAATTACTGAAATCCGTACAAAATGATCTTAATCAAGCGAAAATCAGCAATTGTACTTTAGCAAATGAACTTTGGTTTTTGAAACAATTCATGTTAATCAGAATGAAATATGTTGAAATATTTGATATGCTGCAAAAAGAGCAATATAGCGAAGCATGGTCGTTTTTGGCTGATTTGGAAAACACAATTATTATGATTAAGGATACATATGACATTCCTCAAATCTATCGCATCGACTACATTTTAGAATATATCCGTAAATATCAAAGATTTTATCCATATAAATTTTTCACGAGTAGAGAAGAAATAGTTAAAGAAATGAAATGTGGGATTTGTGGAGCTGTTGTTAACCCAGCAAAATCATGTGGGCATGAATCTGGGAAAATCTATTGTGGTGAATTATGCACATATGAGATTACGAAACATGAGTTAATAGGTATAGCTATCGTTGAAAATCCTTTTGATAAATGTGCAGTTATAAAACTTAACGACAAAGAACATAATTATGACTTACTTGATTTTTTGATGGATGGATTATCAGACGCATTCGAGGAATGGGAATACATTGAAAAGCAAGTTACTAAACCAGAGTTCAAGAATGCATTCATGAAAAAACCTTGTCCGTGTGGATCAAATAAAAAGTATAAGCATTGTTGTTATGGTAAAGAACACACACTAATGCCACATATTGAGGTTGTTATAAAAAATCCTAAGAAAAAATTAGGCAATAATATTATTATTTCAAGTGGTTTGTGGAAGGATAAGGAATGAAAAGCAAACAGGACTGTATAGGGCAAATTCAACAGTTATTTTGAACAGATCCCTTGGTTAAGCGACTTTTATAGGGATGCGCAGAATCGTATGAAGAGTGCGTTGGTATCAAAATAGGTAAATAAAACACATTTTGAATGAATAGGTTTGATACATTATAAAAGCAGTTTCTAATTGTTATTGAACCTATTTTGTTGCGAAAATATGGAAATTTCTCTTGAATGAACGAATTATTGAGACTTGTAATAGTCTAGGATTAAGCCGCTACTGGTCATTTTTAATGTTATTTAATTATTTAACGATTAAATAACAATATAACAATTACTCTACTTCTTAACAAATTGAAAAAAAGTTTATTCTAAATGATGGACAAACTGTAGGTTTGTAAACTAGGAAAATTTGTGATTGCAATAGATATTCCAGTAAAGTATAATGATGGTACGGGTGCCTTTGAAATTATTAGTCACACTTTCTTGTAGATGTATTATGAGACTATAATCAATAAATACATTCTCAAAACCCAAGTATATAGACCATAGCAATAATTAAGTAATGTTGAAAAATTTTTAAAAAAGCAGATATATAAAATTTAATAAAAACAGGGTTGTTTAACGGAGAAAGTAGCAATAGAGATATTGATTGAAAGAACTCATCACAAAGCATATCAAGATCAAAATTGTAATAATCTGGATATAGTCTGAACGTATGATAAAAAATTATAGTAGTATCGAGTTTGGTGTTTTGAATCAATATAATATAAGTTATAAATAAATTAAAAGATAAATATACGGAGGAGAAAAAACAATGGCAAGCGTTCAATTGTTAAATTTGTACTTATTTAAAATTTACAAATCCAGAAAAAAAAGAACTGAATCTATAGAAATAGGTACTAATGAAGGCCAGTTTGACTTTGGCAGATATCTCAAAGAATTTTTAGAGACAAAGAGACAAACACCGATGATAGATCGTAATGAAAATAGGTTTTTTTGGGTGAGAAATATCAACACTTGTGCAACTCAAAGGTATAATAACAAAAATCACTTTGTGATTTCTACAGGTCATTATGGACAAGGTTCTGATGTTTATGATGTCGAAACATTGACTTATTTTACAAGCCTTGATGAAAACAAATCCGTTGTTTATGATTTTAATGTATTCTTTTATACTAAAAATGGTAGAAAAAATGGTTTTTGTGCATTCCACAGGTATGGCAAAAGAGGGTCAAAACAAATATTTACACGCCTATTTAAGGAGTATTTACAAAAATTGGGATTCACGATTTTAATGTCACCAATCCCAAACCCTAATAAAAATTTAGACATTTTAAAAAATGGAGATCCTGTAATAGTTACATATACTAAAATCGAAAGTATAACAAGTAGTTCTGATTTGGCTGATAACATTCACGGGAAAACCATTAGATCTAAAAATGTCTCAATGAAGCTTATGGTTAATATTAAACATCATAGAAACCGCAGTCAAATACAAGCTGGATACAATGAGTTGAATGGTAAGTATAACATAATATTTCCTGATTTACCTAATGCGTTTAGTGACGCAAAAAAGTCAGTTGCATTTGAGTATCAAGGAAGAACAAAAGTAATTGATCTTGAGGAAAGTGAGATTTACGAATTTAATATAAATGATGATATAGATTTAGGTATAGGGAATCACCCGACTTTAGAGAGTATTAATAATGTTGCAGATAATTATGCTGAGATCTATTTGATTGGGGTTGAGTCAGTTGACTGAGATAATGATTATTTTATCTATTCTTCTAATCTTGATTAGTGTGTTCTTGCCTAAAAAACTAAAAGTATTTGACCTAGTTAAGAACCATTTTTTATCCTTTTACAACGATAAGAAGGCTACTAAGTCTGTTGACTGGGCTGAAATAGTATTGATTTATGTGTTGCCGATGTTCTCTAGCATAATACTAATAAACATCGCTAATGTTGATTTATCACTAATTAAAAATGATCTATTATCAATAGTAGCAATTTTTATAGGGTTCTTGTTAACGTCATTGTCAATACTAGTCTCTATTGATAGCAGCAATAAAGATATGATATATAACAAGTTAGCACTCGAGACAGTAAACTCAATAGGTTATGAGATTATTCATGCAATATTATTAATGTTGTTAATAGTATCTGATCACTATATTAGTACTGAATTAGCAAACATTTTTGACATAATTACTTTATATTTACTTATAACTTTGTTCTTGGTTCTTATTATGATTATAAAAAGAATATTTTCTATAAATAAGTTTCAACTGAAAACCAGTAATGCCAATAAAGAGATTGATGGCAAAGATCAAAATTAGAGAATAAAACAACGGTACACGGTTCAGAATAATACATTCTTATAAGACTAAAGTGGAATTAAAGAATTTTTATAGAGCAAAATGCTTAAATTATTAACCACACATTATGGAAACTTTAGTGCATAAAACATAGTCGAGTTATCAAATTCAAAAAGCAGGAGGTGTAAAATGAATAATATCAATATTGACAAGGAAATCTTAGATGAGATCGAGGCAAACGAGGATTTAGATGATTTTGAATTAAAAAGGTTTACATTAAATTCTTACAAAATCGAAAGAAGCATAAGAGATATTATGGACTGGATTAAAAGAGAAAAAATAGTAGTTCCTAAATTTCAAAGAAAGAGTGTTTGGACCTTTAATCAGTCTGCAAAGTTTATTGAATCAATTCTATTAGGATTGCCAACACCGGATTTATTCATGTTTAGAAAAGTAGACAAAGGTGAAGAAAAATTTCTGTTAATAGATGGCTTTCAAAGGATTACAACTATACGCCAATTTATTCAAGGAGTTTTCATTAAGTCCAACAATGAGGAAAAAAAATTTTCTATACCATTTAAAAATAGTAATTGGTCAGGAAAAGCGTATGGCAATCTTGATGAAGAAGACATAAATTACATCAATGATTACTCCTTGAAAATAAGCGTCTTTGATTCAATTCAGCAAAAGGATCAAGCAACAGAAAACAATATTATGACCTCTATTTTTGAAAGAATTAATACCGGTTCAACAACTTTGACTTCTCAAGAAATTAGGCATGCAGTGTATTTTGGTCAAGCTGTAATCAAACTCGAAGAACTAGCAACAAACGAGTATTATCTCAAGAATATTCTTGAAGACAAGCAAAAAGACTCTTCAAGAAGAAACAATGAAGAACTATACTTAAGATTATTAACATACTATTTTGTTTTTAAGAGACTTAGTGAAGGAGTATCCTCATTTGATGGTGACAATAAAATTAAGTTTTACTCTTCAAAAAAAATTATGTTAGACAATTTTTTAAATTATATTAATCTTAACAAATTGAATGGATTGGAACTATTACAAAATTTATCCAATGACATTAACAACACTATGAAAGAAATTTCAGAAAAATGTAGTGATGCATTTTATGCTTATAGCTTATTACGAGATCAATTATACCCTAAGGTTTATGAGCCATTTGCTGAAGCATTAACACTTGTAATATTAAAAAAATCAGTACCATTATGTAGCAGAGAAAATTTACTTAAAATTAAAAAGCATATTTGGATTGACTTTGATCAAACAAAAGATACAATAAAAAAATACAGTGAGTTTTTCGAAAACACGACTTCACTAGATAACATTATAAAGAGAGTACAAACACTCGAAACACTATTGACGAAAATGAGTTGAATATGGCAACAATAACTCAAATGACTTTCAAGGAAATTATTACAGTATTTAATAATAGAGTCGAGAAAACTAATGTACTTAAAAAAGAACTTGAAAAAAACGGCGGTATAATAACAGGTAATATTGACATAGAGATCCAAGTTTACTTTAAATACTATTTTGACATCTATACCACTGTTGAAAGAACTATCAGATGCATTGTATTTGAGATGGCTAAGAAGCATAAGCTTATTAACTATTATGGGGATCCAAGCAATTTTAATAAACCTTATCTTGTCAGTAAAGAAGAACTAGAAAGTATTATAGATAACAAAGGCATTACTCTAATTATACCGTCAAACTCTTCATTTAGAAGGGTTCTTGCTAACAGAATTGAAATTATTTCGCCAACAAGAAAACAACTAAACATTTTGAACGAAATCGACTTTTATGAAAAATACGATAAACTTAGAAAAGATAGGAATCAACTTGCTCACGGATTGGAATCGACCAGCAATGTTGAGTTTAGCGAAAGCAGGTTGCAAGACAATCTCAGTGTTCTATATTACTTATTACATTTCTATAAAAAAACAATAAAATAGACGAGTTTATTATATATATATCAGCATATATTACTCAAAGATTACACTTGCAATAATTAGATACTAATTCATTCTAACCTCATGAAACTCCTGTTATTAAAAGATATATTTACTAGTGATCATCGTAAGTCAATCAATAATATACTATCATATTTTGATTAAACTGAAATCATTATGATGCATATAATTTAATAATAATAGTATATTTACAATTATCAACTTAAAGAGTAGTGTTTTGTGCAAATTACTACTTTTTTATCCTTATATATAATATATAATTAAGTAAAGCAAGATCAAAAATATCGTTAATGAACTTTGAGTGTTCAAAATATCAAGATTATTCAAGAGTAGAATTGAAAGCAATGTGTAGTACTTGTCTGAAAATTAGAGTAAAATGACAAACGACCTTCTGTTTAATATTTTAAGAAGAGATGGTTTTAAATGTTTTGTACGTGGTTCTACTAGTAGATATGGCGTGAAGCTGCATGTTGATCATATTCATCCCGTATCAAAAGGGGGTAAAACTGAAGCGGCAAATTTACAAACATTATGTGAAAGGTGCAACTTAGGGAAAAGCAACAAAACTTAGTTAAAGAATAGTGATTAGCAACTCATCAATACAAGAGTAAGGATAAACATTTGAGTTTGATGATAGTTAGAAATATGGGTATGCTAAATTGAAAGGGATGAAAAAATGGATAAAATTATTAAAAGAGTTATTGAGTTTAGAGATAAGCGTAACTGGAAACAATTTCACTCACCTCAAAATTTATCAAAATCAATTATGATTGAGGCTGCCGAACTATTACAAAATTACCAGTGTAGACACGAACCAGAAAGCATAGACAACGTCAAGGATGAAATCGCTGATGTGTTAATTTATTGTATACTTCTTTGTGAGCATTATAATTTCGACTTAGAGACAATTATTAATCATAAAATTGATAAGAATGAAAAGAAGTATCCTGTTGAAAAAGCATATGGTAAGTCAGATAAATATAATAATTTACTCTAATCCATCGCATATTCATATAATGATTTATAAAAATATTAAAGCAATTATATTATAATTAGGAGAATGAGATGATAATATATTCAAATCAAATACGACAATTTAATGATGATGTAGATAATGGAATAATAGCCGAAAGACTACATGAAGAGCTACAAAAAAGAAATATATTTCACAATAATCTATCCGAGTTTAGATCCTGGAACAACTCTTTATTACATATGAAAAACGTGCTTGCAGATGACGAAATTGAAAAAGAAATCTATGTTGCTATAGAATATCAAATACCAGCAACATCTAAAAGAGTTGATTTCATCATATCCGGATTAGATGAGGCTGATAAGTCTAATGTTGTGATAATAGAACTAAAACAGTGGGATAGTGCTGAAAAAACCAGCCGAGAGGATATTGTAACAACATTTTTAGGCGGAACAAAACGTGCAGTTACCCATCCCTCATATCAAGCTTACTCTTATGCAAAGACGATAGAAAATTACAACGAAAATGTGCAAAAAAAGCACATTGAACTACATCCGTGTTGTTTTTTACATAATTATCCAGAATCCAAAAGAAACGAACTGGATAATTCTTTATATGCAAACATAATTAAGTTAGCACCAATGTATCTAAAACAAGACGTAAGAAAACTAAGGGATTTTATTAAAAAATATATAAAAAAATCAGATAGTGGAAAAACACTATATGAAATAGAACATGGAAAAATCAAACCATCAAAAGTTTTACAAGACTCAATAGTATCCATGATCCGCGGAAATCAAGAGTTTATGATGATTGATGAACAAAAAGTTGTTTATTCTACAGTGAAAAAATTGGTTGAGAGGGCCATATTAAGAAACGAAAAATACACAATTATTATTGAAGGTGGTCCAGGAACTGGGAAAAGCGTAATAGCAATAAACCTACTGGCTGATTTTAAACATTTAGTCGCTAATTATGTTACAAAAAACTCAGCCCCTAGAAATGTTTATTTTGAGAAACTAAGAAGAGGAAACTATAAACTAAATTACATAAAAACTCTATTCAAAGGTTCAGGGGCATATGTTGATTCAAAATCTAATGAATTCGATTTACTAATTGTAGACGAATCACATCGTCTGAATGAAAAATCAGGAATGTTCATGAATCAAGGTGAGAATCAAATTAAAGAAATTATTAATGCTGCAAAAGTAAGTGTGTTTTTTATTGACGAAGACCAAATTGTTACAACAAAAGATTTTGGTTCAATACAAGAGATAGATAAGCAAGCTAAAGCAATGAATAGTCAAGTATACAAAGGTGATGACTTCAAACTTGTTTCTCAGTTTCGATGCAATGGATCAGATGGATATATAGCATTTTTAGACCATCTTCTGCAAGTAAGAGAAACTGCAAACTATGATGGTTTTGAAATGGATTATGATTTCAGAGTATATGATAATCCTTCAACAATGAAAGAGGATTTACAAATTTTAAATAAAATAAACAATAAAGCAAGAATGATTGCTGGTTATTGCTATGAATGGGTATCGAGAAATAATTATAATGATAGTGTTTACGATATTGTAATTGGTGATGACTTTAAGGCTAAATGGAATTTTAGTTCTACTAACACGTGGGCTATTGACTCAGATTCTTTTGACCAAGTTGGTTGCATTCACACATCCCAAGGATTAGAGTTTGATTATGTCGGTATCATCATCGGTAAAGATTTAATTTATAGAAATAACAAAGTTGTGACTGATTTTTCAAAAAGAGCAACCACAGATGCAAGTCTTAAAGGTATCAAAACCACAAAAAAATACGATTTAGCAGATCGAATTATTAGAAACACTTATAAAACATTAATGTCTCGAGGGCAAAAAGGATGTTTTGTTTATTGTGAAGATAAAGAATTGATGCGCTACTTTAGTGAAAAAATCAATTCTACAAGACAATAATAAGACCTTATAGTATAGGAACGCCTTCAAGAGCATTGATTAAAATCACTAACTAATATAGTAAACAATTGTCAAAAGAAAGCATTAAATTAAAAAGATATGGGGGTATTAATTTTGAAAGGATATGAATGGCATTGTGATGAATGCAATAGCATATTAAATTTTCAAACGGGATTTAGTACAATTTCGGGTGAATGGATCTGCACTAGATGTGGGTATAATAATGATGTAACACCCAATAACATCGAACATTATGGAGAAAGACCCGCTACATATGACCAATTAAGATATATTAGGAAAATTGAGGAACTATTAGATATTACCTTTTATGGAAGTTCCTTTGAGGAAGCATCAGATTTTATCGATTCCAATAAGGATTTATATCAAAACAAACTGCATACGCCATATAAATACAGATAAAAATACATAAAAAGGTTTGATGATGAACAAACAAGAATGAAATAGAAATGAATATAACGAATATAAACTGGTAGTACTGTCTTTTTTGGAACTAAAAACGAGAAGTAAAGTTAATTTTTAAACTATATATGATATGTATAAGGTTCTAAGAATCAATTATACCGATACAACGTGGAAAACTATACAGAAAAAAAAGTAAATAAAGAGGAGAATAAAATGGAAATACTTTTAACGAACAGAAAATCAATTTTAGTAGTAATAATGTTGGCAATATTTAGTTTTTTATTGATTGGATGTGCTAATACTCCAGATGAAAAGAACAAATTAAGTAATAATCCTGAGATAGGACTAGTAAAAGAAGCAATTGAATCAATTGAAAATATTGTATCAATTGAAATTGTTACTGAAGAAAATGATCCAAACGGACAGCTCGGAAAACAAGGCGGGTATACTGGCGCGTTATTTTTTAAATACGCTTTGGTTAATGATGTCGATGAAGAAAGTGCAATTGAAGCAGGAACAAATGGTGGTGGTTCAATTGAAGTATATGCGACTGCTGAAGACGCTGAAAGAAGAAATACCTATTTAAGTAGTTTTGATGGAACAGTGTTTTCAAGCGGTTCACATGTTGTGTTTGGTACTCTTGTGATAAGAACTTCTAACCGACTAACTGCTTCACAACAACAAACATTGGAATCAGCAATCATAAAAGCTTTACAATAGTAATACGTAACAACACACCTACTACCAGTTGTATAGGACCCATAAAATATTCAATGATTAAAGATGAATAGCAAATTAATAAAAAAACTCTAGAAAAGAGGCAACGTCAATGTCAAAGTATAAAGTAATATTAACTTACCATAATGGAGATGCTGATGAATGTGATACTTTATTTGATACAGTGTTGGAAGCCTAGGAATATGCTTTATATTTAGTCAGTTGTAATAGGGAAGGACAAGAAACGATGCATCAATCAAATCCAGGTGATTATGAAATAAATGATGAAGAAATTAGCTATGAGATCATTGAAATTGATGATGAGGATGAAACATAATGAGAACACATTAGTTCATTCAGTATTATTTTTTTGTGAATGAAGCATTGATATTTTCGTTCTGTAACAAATGTTCAAGAAGAGAGAAGTGATTTCTCTCTTTTTATATAAAAAATTAATGTAATAAATACTTTACAAAATATGTAAAGTATTATATAATGATTGCAGATAAAGAATTTGGAGGAATTAATATGAGAAATTATGAAAAAGAATTAACGAGTCTAATTTTGGCAGGAGCAAAAGTAATTGAGATTGTATCTTACGAGTGGGAGAGAGTTCATGGGTTTGTTGACTATGTTTCGGAAGATCTAAAAAGAAGTTGGTTTATTTGGAGTAGCGTTAATGGTATTAAAAGATGGAACGTAAATAAGTTCGATGATTTTAATTCAGGATGTGTTTCCGTGAGTCAAGCTTTAGATTTTTTTGTTCAAGCTGAAGCGGATATTATTCTAGTTTTAGAAGATTTTCATCCTTATAGCGATACTGGAAATCCGATTAATGTAAGACACATAAAAGAGATGATGAGAAAGTACAACTATGGAAAAAGTGAGTATAACAAAACCTTAATTTTATCATCTCCTTATAAATTTATTCCAGAAGAATTAAACAAAGAATTACCTGTCATTGAAATTGATCTTCCAGGTGTAGAAGAGTTAAATGTAATTGCTAGAAGTGTGATGAAAGAGCTAAAGCTACCATCTATTCAATCAGATATAACGAATAAGTTACTAGAATCTGCATTAGGGCTAACCATCATGGAAGCAAGACTTGCATTTGGTAAAGCAATTATTGAACGTAAAAAATTAACAGAAGAAGAAATTCCTTTGATAATTAATGAAAAAGAACAGATCATTAAGAAAAGTGGATTATTGGAATACTATCATCCGACTACTGATTTAAATTCCATTGGGGGATTAGAAAACCTTAAAGAGTGGATTAGAAAAAGAGGAAATGCTTATACAAAAGATGCAAAAGAGTTTGGTCTTACAACTCCAAGAGGCTTGATGTTACTAGGTGTACCTGGATGTGGAAAGTCGTTAACTGCGAAAGCAATCGCAAAGGAATGGCAATTCCCACTCCTAAGATTTGATTTAGGAAAAGTCTTTGGCGGAATTGTAGGCGAATCAGAAAAAAATATAAGATATGCGTTAGATATTGCTAAAACGATATCACCATGTATTTTATGGATTGATGAAATTGAAAAAGGATTAAGTGGATCTCAATCTTCAAATAGAACTGATGGAGGAACCAGCGCACGTGTATTTGGGACATTCCTAACCTGGATGCAGGAAAAACTTGAGCCAGTATTTGTTGTAGCAACCGCGAACGACATTTCTCAACTTCCACATGAATTATTAAGAAAAGGTCGTTTTGATGAAATATTTTTTGTGGATTTACCAAGTGCACAAGAACGAAAAGAAATATTCAAGATTCATTTAAATCGCAGAAATAGAGATGTAGATCTTCTTAATATTGATCTAAGCTCACTCGTTGATAAGAGCGAAGGTTTCTCAGGAGCTGAAATTGAAGAAGCGATTAACGATGCATTATTTACTGCTTTTGACAACAAGCAAAGTGATGTAACATCATTCAACATTGAAAAATGCTTAGATGAAATATATCCATTATCTACAACAATGTCAGAAACAATAAGCGGATTAAGAAAATGGGCAGAAAAGAGAGCAAGATTAGCAAGCAAAGAAAAACCAGCAAGTGTAACAACACTCCCTGAGGATATTCCAGTATTACAACAAGAACAAACAAATCCATTTATTAAAAGGAAGATTGAGTATGAGAACAAGGATTGAATCAAAGACAATTGTTAAGTTTGTTGAAAAAGAATTAAAACAAGAACAACTATGGTCAAAAAATGTATATGATTGTAGTATGGAAAAGAACAATTCTCATATTAATAAAATATTAGAAGCAGTGAAACGAGCTAAATCAATAACACTTGAATTAGCCAGTGATGATTTACCCGACGAAGTATTTGATGCATTAAAGTGGTTAAATTATTATCAATTTTATGCTCACATCATTGTTGCAAGTAGTGAACTTTTTAATAAGTATAAAGTTTGTAGTAACAACACTGTAATCAACATAGGTGTTCAAGATAGTATCATAATAATTAGATTGGATAACCGTGAATTGGTATATCGGTTTGGCAAAGATATCAAAAAATGTGAAATGGTGTCATCTAACTCAAAAAATACAATCACCGCAGAGGGTCATCTTATAGACTTTACCAAGGACGTTCTAATTTTGAAAGCCAAAGATGATATTGACTTGATAAAAACCGATTCAAAGAAAGTAAAGACATCTCAACTAATCCATGTTAGCGATGTATCAAATCAGTTACATGATTTAGCGAAAGGGCTTTATATATTTGAAGGTGATAAAGTAAAGCAGCAATATATTATTCAAAACAATCAAATATATGATCTAATGCAAAGCAAAAATAGGTTAATCATTTCAGAAATTATAAACAGCACCGGGAAATTAACGCTATATCAAAATATGATTAGTAAGGAAGAAAAATACGTTTATTTTAATAAATCATTTGAACCCTTAGAGTTAACCCATACAAGAGTTATTCACATCAAAGAACAAAAAACAACGTTTAATGAGTTTGTATCTGAACAAACATCAAGTGATTTAAACGATATAGTAGCAAGTTATCCTCAAAATAATAGGTTCGAATTCCATATAAAAATAATCCCACCCTATATAGATAATCAAGCTGATCTAATAGAATTAGAAGAGTATCAAGAACCACAAGACATTATAATGAACCTAAAGAATATAACAAATAATATGGATAAATTGAAGCATAACACCAATATTCAGCAGATGAAAACAGGTATTGATAAGATGGTTCAATACATCAATAATGCAGTTGATTTTTCTTCACTTGTTTATGGCTTGGGCAAATGTATGGAAAATATTAAAACATTGTCAAATTATAAAGCAAAATTAAAACAACAATTTCATGATGATTTTGTGAACTGTATGACAGAATCTAACTCCAATCGTATTGATACAACCTACCTTAATCTTAGGATTAACCAATTATTTGATCAATTAGATACGATAAGCACACCAGAAAAAAACAATGAACCTAGTTCGCTATCTAGAGTTGTAGATGTGGGTGATTCAGAGTTAAAGTTCAAAGAACTAAAATCTAGTTTGACATTTTTTGCGAAACAATGTATTCACTTAGTTGAACAAATCATTATGGCAAGTAGCAAACTAAAAGATATTCAGTTACCTATAGTAGGAAAACTTTACGACTGTAATGGAGAAAAAATACTATCTATTCAGTATGAAGATGAAATCATTAACGCACTAAAAGAAGCAAAGAAATATAATGCCAATCTAAAAGTTTTAAAGGAGTGATTAAAATGAGTACAAGACGTCAATATGTTATAGAGACAGTGCAAGTTATCGAGGTGACTTCAATAACCAAACAAGAGATTGAAGAAATTAAAAGTAACTTAATTGATATGATTGTTGAGGCATTCAAACGACTTTCATCACATTTAACAGCGTGCCGAATCAGTTATGTTGATAATGTATTAGTATTACACGACGAGCTAGGTGTTGTTCCAGAACTAGAACAGATTTTAGAATCTTATGGAATGAGGTATACCAAGCTAAATGATAACACATTTATAAAAGGTCATACATACCTTGCAACAAATGATCTTTTATCATTTTATGAAATGATAAAGGGAGATTTTACACAAGTTAATAAAACGCTAGATAACCTTTTTGGAGTTGATCACGAGCTTGCTAAAAAACTAATAAACTCACAAGACATAAATAAACTAAAACTTAAAAATCCATACCAACAACTAGACTCAAACCCACTATTTCATGACATTTTAGAGGCAGCGATAAAGAATGAAAGATTAAAGATTGACCAAGTGAATCAAAAGAGAATTACTACATATGATGGAAGAGTCATCAATGAAGAGGTGGTTTCATCACAATCTAATTATGATCAATATCAAATGCTACAGAATGAGTTTAACGAAAAACTAATGAAAATTAATATATCACATAAAAAGAACATTGTCGAGGGGACAACAAAAAGTTTAGAAATTAGAGCTAAAAAGATGGGATATCATGTATCAAGAACTACTAATAACGATCAAGTACAGTTAATACTTGTAAGGGAGAGATAATGATGAAAAAACCATATATTACAATAAACATTGATTCAGATGGAAAAATAGATGCTGAGACATTTGAAATGGAAGGCATTGAATGCCTTGATGAATTAAATCGTTTGATGAAAGATATTGCATCAATCAATGATGAGATGAAAAAACCAGAGTATTATAAGTCTAAAATAGAACACAAGACAAAAGTGGTGATTAGAAAATGATAAATCTTCATGCTTTGACGATAGAAGATAATGCGAATCTGTATGGACCCGGTAGACGTGTCGTTATCTGGACACAAGGGTGTAGTATAAGATGTCCTGGTTGTACAAATGAGCATCTATGGACCACCAAAGGAGCTATAGAATATGAATATAAAGAGATTTTAGATTTTATTACTAATCAACAAAACATAGAAGGCATTACATTGCATGGTGGGGAACCAACAGACCAAATTGAAGTACTTTTACCACTTTTATATCAAGTGAGAAAACTAGAATTATCTATTATATTATTTACAGGGAAAGAAATCGAGAGCTTTAAATCAGTTAAACAAAAAGAATTCATTGGCTTGTGCGACATTGTTAAGTGTGGACCATTTGATGCAAGAAAGCTTAATCGCTACTTACACTTTAGAGGATCAACAAACCAAAGAATTATCCATATAAGTGATAGATATCGTCATTTAACATTTAATGATGGACAAAATACCGTTTTACTAGATATAGATAAAAATGGTATAATAGTAAGTAAGGGGTTCTCTGACGAACAAATGAGTCAACTCATAAATGATTATGGGGAATTAGTGGTGAGCGAACATGACAGTAAGAGATAAATTAAGAGAAATTAACGTGCGATTGGTCGAGTTAGCAAACTATCTAAAGGTTAGCAGACCAACCATTTATAAACATCTTGAAAATTATGAAGAAAAAGATTTTTCAAAAATAGATAAAATAACGTTTGATTTGTTTTCTTATATTGATAATGAGGAAAACCTATCCAAACCAGCACTAATGAACTACTTGATTCAAAATATTATTTCCACTAAGGAACTTGTAAAAGATACTAGGTTATCTTCAGTGATGGAGGAGATTCGAAAGCTCCATCAATCACCAAACGCGAAAGATCAAGAAAAGTTTAGGTTAATTGAGTCAATTTTGATTGACTCCAAAAATAAATCAGGAAATAAAAAGGAGATTTAAAATGGCACAACGGTACTTGAGCATTAAAGATTATCGCAACGTAGGTATTACAAAAGAGCAATCGATTCTTTTAAACACTAGTATTAAGGAAGGAGAGATGGGAAATTTAGTTGTTGTTGTTGGTCCTAACAACAGTGGAAAGAGCAATTGTTTGGATGCTCTAATGTGCATTGGTGATCACGCAAAACTAACCAAGGGCGACATACCAGATTTTGAAAATCAAAAGAAGACCCCTGAAATTTCACTAAGCATCAAAGATGACACAATATCAACTGGCCAATTTGTAAAATTAACTGACAAAGGTCTTGAAGCAGAACTATACTATGAAGAAAAAGGGAAAGATAGAAAAACAAAAAGTGAAACGAACTTATACCCATCGAAAGAAGCACAACAATTTTTTATTAATTTACTAGCAAATATGCCTATGAAAGAGATTAATAAACCAACATTGACACAACATGATAAAGAATTTGGAATGATTGTTTTAAGAACAATAAGTAATCATTGGGGAACACATGTGCACAACACGTTTGATGGAGGGTTAAACACACTTATTCAAAGAAATGATATTGAGTCTATAATGAATCGTAGAGATAAAATATTTCCAAAAGTATTTAATTACCTTGAGAAAAATTGGGGTAGTGAGTGGCATAGAAATGTGGGACACCCAACTAATCAATTAGATAATGAAAAAGTAGCAGAACATAAGAGAAGATTATGCAATAAATATATAATAAGAGATATTAGTTTATCAAAACCTAGTGTCAAACTGATTAGCGAAATACAAGCAAAATTTAATAACGATACAGTTAAAATTGAGTATAGCGACAAACAAAAAAAATTTGCAATAGATTTATTAAATAAATTATCAAATGCAATCCAAAACTATAACTCTAGTAAAAGTGCTGAGACAAAGGACACATCTGTTAGCGATGAAACTATGTATATATATGAAACCTATACTAACCAACAAAAGATACCAGACATGAACATATATTTTGCTTTAGTAGAAGCTACAAATATTATAGTAAATTTGGAGGGACCAAAATTTATAGAATCAGTCCTTCAATCAAATATTGAAGCATTTAATATTCAACTAAGAGAGTTCGATATGACGGCTGTTTCTCACGGTGGCAGTAATTTATTAATTGATATTGACTATAAAAAATATCAAAAAGAGATTAGAGAAATTTTAACATATGCACAAGATCGATTTGGAAAAGACTATCAACGTAAGATAATGGACACTGGAATAAGCACGGAAGAATTATCAAACTATTCAAAACAATTAACAACCCAAAATGAAACAATAACGTCACCTGAAATTATAGAATTTCAAAAAACAAATAACATAGCCCTACAACCAACCATTATCAGATTTGTTGAAACCGAGATTAATAGAAAATCACTCACTGAAACCCCATCAAATCTTAAGTCATCTCATTTTTTTAGTGTGCTGTTTAAGGCAATTAATTATGATCAAAATGAGTTAACAACCTTGTATGCTGATATAAAGTCTGGGACTAAGGTTTTAGCTAATCTAAGAATCACAGAGAACACAATCAATAAGAAGTTAGAGAAAGTTTCCGAACAATTTAACAGACTATTTTTTCAATCCCACGAAAAGTATTGTTTTAGACTAATGCTAGAATCAGAAAGGATAGAATTTTCTATATATATTGGTGAAATCCCATTGAACTTGGACAAGCAATCAACAGGATTTAGATGGTTCTTTAATTTCTATTTTACTGTAATTGCACAAAAAGGATTAAAACGTGGCGACATTGTTATTATGGATGAACCCGCTACAAATCTACACGTTAGTGGAATCCAAGAATTGCGTTCATTCATTAAAGACTATGCTAAGAAAAGTGAGATTACTTTTGTTATCAGTACCCATTCTCCGTTCTTCATCGATATGGATCACATTGAAGAAATAAGGGTAGTAAGTAGAAAAGATGGAGAAGCAGTAGTCAATAACAAGTTTCAAGTCATTGAAGATGATGACACCGACGCATTAAGACCGATAAAAGATGCACTCACAGTCGGAAGACATGTTTTGATTGACACAACGAAAAAGACAATATTTGTGGAAGGTATAACAGATTATTGCTATTTAACCGCATTCAAGAAACATATAGATGAAGCAAAAGGATTCTACTTTTTACCAATACAAGGCCTTAAAAAAGAAGGCATTATTGAGAAAATACTTAAGATTGATCGAAATCCAACCATCTTAGTTGATTCCGATCATTATGGAAACGGACTAAAGAAAATAGCAGAAAATCCAAAGTATAAAGATGTTGTTGAAGTAATTAAACTGGATGAAATTGATAAAGCTTTTACAGATATAGAAAGCTTATTTGTTCCAAAGGACTGTCCTGAGCGAAAATCATTCAATCACGCGGTCGCGTTTAAAAACAAATGTAATGTTGAATCAGTGGATAAAATTACATTTAATAATTTCAAAAAAGTATTTGAAAATATATGTTCGTAACATTCGATTAGTTTAAAATTATATAAGCAGTATTTGTTAAATCAAATACTGCTTTTAAATTGATTAGTAAATTAATAATGATATTTGAGTTTGATATAACAATCTTGTAGGTTTGATATAACAATCTATCGTTGTCGATTTTGATGTCATATGTTATAATATCTATGTTTAAAAAGATGAAAGGAAACATATATATGAATAAGAAAAAAGGAGCAGTTATATTATTTGTTGCGTTACTCATCTTCTGGATGATTTTATCAACAGAACTTGATTTGGTAAGCTCTGTCATTGGTGCTTTCGCATCCTTCCTAATCGTAGTTTATAATTATGATTTGATTTTTAACAGAAGCGAGGCAACAAAGTTTACATTTCGGTATTTGGGTAGATTAATGGTTTTAGGATATCATTTGATTGTTGCGATTATTGTATCTAACATTCATGTTGCTTTGATTGTTCTTTCTCCTAAGATGAAGATAGAACCAGGATTTAAGAAGATCCCAAATCCTCTTAAAAAAGATGTCAATCAAACGTTATTCGCAAATGCCATTACTTTGACTCCAGGAACATTAACCGTTGATATGGATGATGATTATATTCTAATCCATGGATTAGAGTTAAGTCATATTGATGATATAACAACAAGTAAAATGCAAAAAGCATTTGAGAAGTTGGAGGATAAGTAGTATGGTTGAAACAGTGATTATAGTTTGTACGATTATTTTAATGGTTATGACCTTTGTAGGACTATTTCGTGCATATGTTGGTCCCACTGCGGCTGATCGAATGGTTGCGATTAACATGATTACCACCAAAGTTACTACGATTATAGTGATGATTGCATTATTGACAATGCAAGAGTTATATGTCAGTGTTGCATTAGTTTATGCATTAATTGGATTTGTAACCACAGTTGGAGTCGCAAAATACTTAATGAAAGGAAAGTTGTATTAGTATGGAATTCGTTATTGATATTATCGCGGTTGCTTCCATTATATTTGGTACGTTTTTCTTTTTAGTAGGTGTGGTTGGATTAATTAGAATGCCTGATGTATTTACTAGAATGCATGCGACTACCAAATGTGATACGATGGGTGCTGGATTAATCTTCTTTGGCTTAATTGTTTGGCAAGGATTTACATTTACTTCACTTAATATGGTATTAATTATATTATTCATATGGTTAACCAATCCAACAGCAGCTCACTATATCGCCAAAAGTGCATATGTAAGACTTCAAAAAAGTGGACAGTTAAAGGAGAGTGAAGAATAATGGAAACATTAAATGTCATTATTGTTATCTTCTTAATTACATGTGCGATTGCTGTTGAAAAAACGAAGGATTTGTTATCTGCTGTGATTATATTTGCATCTTACTCACTTTTGATGAGCGTATTATGGTTAATTTTAAAGTCACCTGACGTTGCGTTAACGGAAGCTGCTGTAGGGGCTGGAGTAACTTCGATTTTATTTATCGCAGTTATTAGTAAAACAAAGAGGTACGAAAAATGAAAAAGCATATTGTAACGTTTTTGTTTTTTGTATTATTTGGAATCCTTGTTTATGGGATTATTGAAATGCCAACCTCGCCTTCAGTAGACGCCCCATCTTATAACGATACGACACAATATTATTTTGATAACTCTTTAGCTGAAACAGGGGCGACTAACATTGTAGCTGCGATTTTAGCCGATTATAGAGGATTTGACACTCTTGGGGAAACAGTAGTACTATTTACCTCAATTGTAGCAGCCGCATCTGTCCTAAGAACGGTTAAAAAGAATAAAGAGGAAAATGGTGAGCAACATGGAAGATAAGATTGTAAAAACCATTTCAAGAATCATCATTCCGTTTATTCAGTTATATGGTGTATTTATTATATTACATGGACATTTGTCTCCTGGTGGAGGATTCTCTGGTGGGACATTATTTGGGACAAGTTTAATCCTTTTAACATTAGTCTTTGGAATGAAACCAGCAAAGAAAAAATTCTCACACCGCGCAAGTGAAATCGCCGAAAGTGGTGGGTTAATCATCTTTGTTGCGATTGGGTTAATTGGGCTAATCGTTGGTGGAAGATTTTTAATGAACATTGAAGCAGGATTTCCACTTGGAACACCTGGAAAACTATTATCCGCTGGGATGATACCACTTTTAATGATTGGTATTGGAATCAAAGTAGCATCTACGATGATTACTCTCTTTCATATTTTAATTGAAGGAGATGAAGAACATGCGTGAGATCGTAAGACTATTTGTTGATAACATTAATTATATTGGAGCTGTGGCTTTGTTCTTAATTGGACTTCATACGGTTGTAACACACCGAAATCTCATCAAACGGATCTTAGGGATTAACATTATGGGAACAAGTGTATTATTATTCTTAGTTTCGATTGGAAATGTAACTGGTGGAGTACCACCCATTATTGTACCTGGTGAAAATACCGGAGTCTTCATCAATCCACTTCCACAAGTATTGATCTTAACGGGGATTGTTGTTTGTGTATCGATTACCGTATATAGTTTAAGTTTAGCCATTCGAATCTTTGAAAGCTACGGAACATTAGATCAAGACGAAATTACAAAAATCATAAAGGAGCAAGAAAGTCATGATTGAACAACTACCGATTTTAAACATGTTATTGTTCCTTGCGATGGCACTCTTAATTCCGTTATTACGAAAAAAAGCATTTAATACCACCCTTTGGATTGGGGGAGCCGTATTAGTAGCAGTATTGGTATCATCCTTATTTGTAGTGATGCATGTGTCTACCGTTGGACCAATTGTTTATCAATTTGGGAATCACCCGAGTTTTATTGGGATTGAATTTAAGATTGATAGCTTAGCAGCCATCATTGCATTCTTTATTGTAGGATTATCTATTTTCATATATATTTATTCGTGTGGAGATGCAACCGAAGGAATTGAAGAAAAAGAATATGGAAGATATTATATCTTACTATTTATTCTATTGTTTGCGATCTTTGGGATGCTTTATACCAACGACTTATTTAACACCTATGTGTTCATGGAAATTATGTCAATTACAACTTGTGCGATTATTTCAATCAAGCGTAAAAAAGAAACCTATACATCCGCATTTCGTTATGTGATGTTAAATGAGATAGGGTCTCTTTCTTTCTTATTTGGAGTTGCACTCCTTTATATGATTACGGGTTATACCAACATTGATTTAGTAAGTAATATGATCCAAGGAAACTGGATGACATTTTCAACGAACATCATTATTGCCTTAGGATTTATGATTATTGGTGTTGGAATTAAAGCTGCGATATTTCCGTTTCATATATGGCTTCCCGATGCACATTCATCGGCACCAAGTTCCTCATCTGCGACATTATCTGCGATTGTTGTTAAAGTATATATCGTAGTTTTAATAAAAGTGTTATTCAAAGTCTTTAAACTAGATATCTTAAATCATTTTAATATCTCTACCATTTTAATCATTATCGCAAGTGTTGGTATGATTATGGGGTCAATGTTTGCGATTGCTCAAAAGGATGTTAAGCGAATGCTTGGATATTCTTCGGTTTCACAAATTGGTTATATTGTGATGGGAATTGGACTATTTTCATCTTTAGGACTTGGGGCTTCGATTTTCCACATCATATCACACGGAATGATGAAAGCAGCACTCTTCTTAAGTGTTGGAGTTATGATATATAAGAAGAAAATCAAAAAGGTTAGTGAGTTTGCGGGGATTGGGTTTCAGTTACCTGTGACAATGGGAGTCTTTAGCATTGCTGCACTTGGAATGATAGGAATTCCAATGACAAGTGGGTTTATATCAAAACTGAACTTAGGGCTTGCAGCACTGGATCACGAGCAAGGGATCTTAATCATCATCGTTATCTTGAGTGGATTATTAAATGTTATTTATTACTTACCAATTATCATCAATGCATTCTTAAAAAACAACCCAGAGAGAGTTCGTGATATGAGAATTGAAAAGATACCAGCTACGATGTTAGTTCCAATTGTTGCTTTAGGAATTGCCATTTTAGGGTTTGGACTATTTCCAAACTGGGTAATGGGAATCATTGAAAACGCAGTCGCAACAATTGGGTTACCAGGATAGGAAGGGTGTAATATGGAAGATGTAAAAGTTACAACAACTCCTGAACAAAAACTACCATTTTTCGCAGATATTTTAGCCATTCAATCCTCTAGACTAATTATTGTATTTATTATTTTGTTTGGACTATTTGTTGCGTTTCGCGAAAATATATTTGGTATTACAGACAATGCATATAAGTTAGGATTTATCTATGATGCATTAGTCGCTGTTACAAACTTTAAAGGTTTACCAATCATACTTGTATTAGTGCCTGTATTGGGTGCGATCATTCAAGTATTCTTTGGTCAAAAATATGGATTTAGACGTGATTTGGTCGTTATCACAATGACCTTTATTACCGTTATTATTGTATTTTTAATGTATCCAATGGCAAGAAATGGTGGGATTACACTTTCTTTACCAGGATTACTTGGACTAGGTTTGAGCTACCACATTGATATGCTTGGATATACGGTTCTATTTATCTCTACGATTATTTGGTTTTTAGTTATGGTATATGCTCACGAATATATGAAGCGAGAAAAAAACTCAACTAGATTTTTCTTCTTTATCGCATTTACGTATTCGGCAGTGCTTGGAACAATAATGAGTGGAGACTTACTCACAATGTTTTTATATTTTGAGGTGATGACATTTACCTCTTATATGCTTGTCATTCACGGACAAAAAGAAGAATCGTATCAAGCAGGATATAACTATATTATTATGGGGTTAATTGGTGGATTCTTAATTTTAGCTGCGATGATTATGCTATACTTCCATTTAGGGGATTTGACATTCCAAACAGCAATCACTCGCTTAGGCGAACTTGGAAACTTAAGATATTGGATTATTGGACTTTTAATCATGGGGTTTGGGATTAAAGCAGGGATGGCACCCGTTCATGTATGGTTACCACGGGCTCACCCAGTAGCTCCGACTCCAGCAAGCGCACTACTTTCAGGGATTATGATTAAAGTAGGAGCATTTGGAATCTTAAGAGTCGCAACAAGTTTTTATTTCCCGAGTAAAGATAGTGTTACGGACTACTTAGATCCTATCTGGTTAACCAGTCAAAACATTGGAGCAGCCATCATTTGGTTTGGTATCATTACAATGGCAATTGGAGTATTCTTAGCACTTCAACAAAGCCATATGAAACGAATGTTAGCCTATCACTCCGTATCTCAAATGGGATATATCATTATGGGTGTAGGAATTGCGTTATATTTAGGATATCGTGGTGCGATGGGATATTCTGGAGCACTGTATCACATTCTAAATCATGCCTTGTTTAAATCACTACTATTCATGGTAGTAGGGGTAGTATATTATCACACCAAAGAATATGACATGTATAAACTAGGAGGACTTTGGAAAAAACTTCCACTTACTGCGACTGTTTGCTTAATTGCTTGTTTAGGAATTAGTGGGATACCACTCTTTAACGGGTTTATTTCAAAATCAATCTTACATCACGGAATATTTGAGGCGATTGAATATGGACATCCATCCTTTCAAGTAGCAGAAACTATTTTTATGGTTGTTAGTGCGGGAACCGTATGCTCGTTTATTAAGTTATTCTACTATACGTTCTTAAAGAAGACAGAAAACACATACCCAACCTTAAGAAGAGAATATTCTACACTAGATGCAGGAATGGCTACGATTGCTTTGTTAATCGTATTTATCGGAATGTTTCCAAGATTCTTAATGAATCATTTTATCATTCCAGCACTTGGGCAAACCACATATGATCCATACTTTATCAATAAGTATATTGTAAAGTTAGAATATTTTACATGGAGTGACTTAAGTTCCATGGCAATCGTATTAGCGATGGGATTTGCGATTTTCTTCTTAGGAACAAAATTCCACTGGTTCCATTTAAAGTTGCCAAAATGGTTAAGTTTCGAATATATCTTCTTTTATCCGGGATATGTGATTACGAGAAACATTTGTATGTTACTCTATGGGGATCACTGCCCAATTGATGATAAAGAAGTAAAGCAACTTCAATTAGATGTAGGTAAAATTAGTTTTACTGACCGATTTGTCTTAACAATGAATGTATTTAATAGGCGGTATGAGCGAAGCATTATCAATAGTGATGCACTAATTTACACCGGATTTATTACTGCGATACTTATCTATATGTTCGTTATAGGAGTTATATAAAAAAGTAGCTTGAAAAAGCTACTTTTTTCTTATTTTGACAGTATAGACCTATTGAAATGACTTTTTTAATGTGATAAAATAAACATAATAGCACATATGTTTTCCATTTAGAGGAGGTATTTATGAACACTGGTGCATTTTTAATCATTGGATATATCCTATTAGGAATTATTGGGATAGGACTAATAACAGGTCTTGGACAACTCATCAAAGAAAGTAGGTTTTTAAGGCGATTGGTAGGACTACTCACTGTGGTGGTTTTGGTGATTTTCATTGTTGACCATATCAATGAAATGATCGTTGTAGATAACTTTGATCTTGGCGAAATGTTGAAATTAAAAATAATGATAGCTTATTACATTAGTTGTGCAGCAACATTTTTTCTTATATGGGAAGGGGATACAACTGTATTTATTAAAGGTGAAGATGCATATGTTCATATGACAGGAAATGCTTATCAAAACAGAATAGATGTATCATATACCGAGGCAAAACCAGATCGCTATGAAGAAAAGATGGCTATTACCTACATTCCATCAATGATAATAGCATACATTATTGGTGGTATTTTTATCATTGGAATAATATATTTAATTTCATCGTTTTTGTTTCCACTATATGTTCAACAAATTATCCAAGGTTATTTATACATTGTATTTGTTTTGATAACACTAAGTAGCATTTGGAGATTTGTCAAATCAATCAAAAACAGATAGAAAATGAAAACAAAATGAAAATGGATGAAAACGATTTTTTGCTATGTAAAAATTATGAAAGTGAGTGTATAATAAGGGTAGTTAAAGTTTGTATGAAAGGAAAATAGTAGGCGTGTCACCAGAAGTTAAATTCAAACAAAGTCAACTAGATTTGTTTTGTGAACGTATGCAACAAAACAGATCAAAACCTGGTCCTTTGATGGCAACCCTCTATGATGCACAATCAATTTTTGGATGTATTCCTTTATCCATTCAAAAAATGATTGCAGATGAACTAGATGAACCAATTGCCAAAGTCAACGGAGTTGTTACATTTTATTCGCATTTTTCTGTAGAACCAAAAGGAAAACATATTATAGGTGTTTGCCTTGGAACAGCATGCCTTGTAAAAGGCGCACAATCGATTATGGATGCTGCCACCAAGGAATTATCCATCACTCCTGGTCAAACAACTGAGGATCAACAATTCTCACTCAATGTAAGTCGCTGTATTGGAGCTTGTGCTATGGCACCGGTATTTACGGTTGGGTCTACTGTTTATGGGAAAGCAACACCTCAACTTATTATTGATACAATTCAAAAACTAAAACAAATTGGATAATTTTTGTGAGTTCTCACAAAAACTATATTTCCTTCCTTTTCTTCCTTTTTGAGAAAACCGTCCTCACTGCTTATGTAGTGAAGACGGTTTTTTGTTGTGTTATAGTAATGTAATGTATTTCCCCTCGAGTTTAATCAATCCATCTTCAGCCATATGAATGAGTTCTCTTGATAAACTTGGTCTTGGAATTCCTAAGTATAAAGCAATCTGTTCTTTTGTTTGTGTTAGATGAATCACTTTTGAGTTTTGGATCTTTGATTCAGAGGTTAAATAATATATAATGCGATCTCTAATGTTTTTATTTGTAAGAAGCTTGTTGCGTTGTTGAATCATATAAGCTCGGTCAGAAGAAAGTTCTAAAAAGTTTTTCAAAATGGACTCATCAAGTCTGAATAGCATCATAAGCAAATCTTTTTGAATCAAAATGACACGAGAGTTTTTATTCGCAATCCCAGTTCCTAAAAAATGTGGGAATTTTGAAAAAACAACAATATCACCAAAGAGTGATTTTGGTCCTGCTTTATAAATCGTATATTCTTTGGATAAGAAGGTAGAAGATCGAATGTCAATCTCACCGTCTAAGACAACTCCTAAAAAGTTACAATAAGTATTTTCATTAAATAGGATATCTCCCTTTTTAAACTCTGTGATTTTTAAATATTTGCCTAAATCGATTTTGGTATTATAAAAGAGTGGATGCGTGTACATGAGTATTCCTCCTCGGCACGTAACATATGTTACATCAATTGTAGTATAACACGAAGTTAGAGAGGATGCAAGTAGTCTTGCTTGCTTTTTTCATATATGTGTAATGTAACGTATGTTACACGTAGTAGAATTGTTGTGAAGATTTCGTTTTCAAGTTCGATGCATAATGTTATAATGATTGTATCAATACGAATGGAATTTGAGGTGAAAGTATGCAAATTACCTTGTTCGTTGAGTATTATCACAAACGTAATCTTCCAAAAGAGTCACTAAATTTAGCGATTCACTACTTAAATCAGCTAGACGAGTTTTGTCGAAACGTTGGCTTAGAGTCCGTTGATCAATTAACGACGGATTTACTGGATCAATTTATTCAAAAAATGAGAAAAGAAACGGTGGACAAGTTAGAATTACTCTTATCGATTGGTAGATATTACCGACTCATTAAAAGAAATGACCTCTATATTCACATTACAAAATATTTAGGGAAACTTGGCGTCATAGAAAGCATCGTATCACGAAGCGAGCAATTAACAAACGCAACATTGCTTGAAACAATCAAAGAAGAACTCTGCCAAATTGACTTGTTAACAACCCCAGAAGAAGCACCGGTACAGTTACAAACAATTATGGATACACTAGAAAAATATATTGAACCAAATACACTAGATAAGATATTGGCGTTCAATCATCACCAAATTCCAAAAAGTGCGTTTGATGAAGAAGTGAAGTATTATCAAAAAGCAAACAGTTTAGATGATTACTTACTTGATTTACACAAACGTAGCATTGATGAAATTACTAGGTGTTTTGAGAAAAACGAAGTGTGGTACGAACAACAAATTACACAACGTGTGATTGACTATGTTTCATCAAATCAAGAAATCTTATCTGCAGTTCGCGCAGGAAATGATTTGTATGTCACAAAGATTCCATATGATACCGAACAATATTTGGCTGCAACAACCGATAAAGAGAAGGCATATCATGCATGTCATTGTCCATTTGCGAAAGAAGCCATTCGTAAGGACCATGCGAAGATATCGCCGAAATGGTGTTATTGTAGTGGAGGATTCACCAAATATCCATTTGAAGTCATATTTGGAAAGGAATTAGAAGTAACACCTCTAGAGTTAGCAATTCATAATAGCACAAGATGTCGCTTTAAAATATCACTTGAAGGTGTAGATTACAAATAGAAAGGATCAACTTATGAAGTTACAAAAAATATCTATGGTTGTCAGTTTACTACTGGTGCTAACAATGGTTGCAGGATGTGTAGATGATACACTAGAAAACAACGAAACATTTCCAGATTCGAACTTTTCAATTACATCCTATCAAAGCTTACGCTTTCATGAAGATGGAACCTTTAAGATTTTACAGTTTACCGATTTGCATTTAACCTATGGGTTTGATTATAATGATCGTCAAACGTATCGTTTGATTCGACTTGCTGTAGAACAAGAAGCCCCTGATTTGATCGTATTTACTGGGGATCAAACAATGTCACCAATGAACAAACGATTATATCGCAATTTTGCTAGAAGAATGGAGCGACTCAATACCCCTTGGACATTTGTCTTTGGAAATCATGATGATGAAGTAAACGGGTCGAAACTAGATCTTGCTAGCATTGCACTGCGTCATTCAGAACAGTTAATCTTTCAAGTTGGGCCAAAAAACATTACCGGAGTTGGTAATTTCTTAATTCATTTAAAAGATTCAGTCACGAATGATTATCGCTTCACACTTTATTTTATCGATTCTAATGCGCATAGAACCTACGTTATAGATGGACAAAAAAAGTTTTGGTATGATTATATATATGAAGATCAAATTGCTTGGTATGAAGCAATGGTGAATCAAGTATCAGATCATGTAGGAAGCCTTACACCAAGCATTGCATTTTTTCATATACCACTACCAGAATATTTAGATGTTGTGGATAACGAATCATTAATTCAAACAGGCGTACGTAAGGAACTACCATGTGCACCATATACCAACACTGGAATGTTTGCTAAAATGGTAGAACTTGGTAGCACAAAAGCAGTATTCGTAGGCCATGACCATATCAATGATTATACCTTTGTAAAAGAAGGAATTACCTTAGGATATGGAAGAGCAACTGGCTTTAATGGCTATGGTGGAACGAGTGTCGAAAAAGGTGCTCGAATCATCGAAATTAATCAAAATGGAACATTCACAACAAATGTCATTTCAACAAAAGATATTGGAGGATGGTAGTATGAAGAAAACACAGATTTGCATTTGGGTTGTTCAACTTAATGTTTTTGTAGCATCATTCTTTCTTTTCTTCTTTTGGTGGTTTATCAACGGAAGTATGATCTTTTTACCAATCCTAGGAGTATCTATATTAAATCTATGTCTTACTCCACTATGGAAAAAAAGAGGTGAGAAGCAATGATTGTTTTAGCAAATCTACTAATTATCATTAGCATCTTTACCCTATTTAGTTACCCACTTGTATTTGGATTGTTACAATGGAATGTCATTTATTACGATGGGCTTTTGAAAGGTGTTTCCAAACATGAACTAAGGATACACCAAATCTACGCACTAATACTTCCCTTTGGACTAGGGTTGTTACAATACTATCAAAAAACAAAAAATATGGAAACCATAGACGGAGTTTTACCAATCATAGAACTTAGACATAGCGTTTGGATCAAAAATTTTAAAGTGATGTTAGCATTATATCCAGTCTTACTAACCCTATCTACCATACTAATGGTATATCTTAAATATTTATAAAAAATATAAGTAAATCGCGAGAAATAAATAAGCTTATATACTATAATATAACCATAAACAAAGAAAAAGGAGTGGTTTTATGAAAATAGTATATGCATCTCGCACAGGAAATGTAGAAACATTTGTTGGTAAATTAGGATTATCAAACACAATGTTAATTGAAAACGGATCAGAAACAGTCGATGAGGAGTTTGTTCTTATCACGTATACGGATGGAGACGGAGAAACACCGTACGAAGTAGAAGAGTTCTTAAACAACAATGCAAACTTCATTCGTGGAGTTGCGGGTAGTGGAGATCGTGATTATGGAGATAGCTATTGCATGGCAGCTACAACAATCTCTGATACATATGGAGTTCCGATTTTAGCAACATTTGAAAACGATGGTGAAAGAGCTGACGTAGAAACGTTTTTAGCAGCATTCAAAGCTCTATAAAAACGAGATTATGATAAAGAAGGGTTAACCCTTCTTTTTTTTGTTTCGCACGTACAAAAGGTTTCAATATCATTGACATTGCCCTATTTTAGAGTATAATAATCATATATCAAAACGGAAAATTGCACCATGAAAGGATGATGAAAATTGAACTTATTACGTCTATATAAACGGGTATGGAAAACGCCCTTTCTAACAATATTTGCCTTACTACTGATGTTTGGTGATGTTATGATTGTTCTATCCATGCCTTTTATTATGAAAGATATTATCAACCAAGCAATTCCTCAACAAGATTTAGCTCTTGTTATCGAGAAGGGATTATTGATGGTTGGGATTGCCTTAATTGGGATTGTATTATCGATTACAAACAACTTCCTAGCACAACACATTAGTTTAAAGGTTACAGAAGAAATCAGAAATGACTTGTTTGTGAAAATTCAACAGTTCTCAATCAATAACGTTGACCGTTTAACAACAGGACGGTTAATATCTTCAGTGACAAACGATACAACCCAAGTACAACAAATTTTAATGATGAGCTTTCGAATCTTGATTCGAGCACCGTTATTGTTAATCGGTGGTTTGATTATGGCATATGCAACAAGCAAAGAATTATTCATCGTTGTATTGTTTGCGATACCATTTATTATTTTATTCATCATTATCATTATGAAAAAAGCACTTCCTAAATTTAAAGAAGTACAAACCAATTTGGACAATCTAAATAACAACTTATTAGAAAATGTTTCCGCATCACGCGAAATCAAAACATTTGTTTCCGAAGAGTACGAAAACAAACGATTCACAAAAATTAACGAACGGCACGCAGAAATCTCCATTTCAGCTGGAAAAATCATCGCATTAGCTAATCCAGCGATTAATATCATCACACAATTAACGATTGCATCCGTCATTTATTATGGAGCATATCTATGGAGTTTAGGTTCTACAACACCACTTGAAGGGGTTGGAGATATCATGGCATTTTATAGTTATATTCATACGGTACTATTTGGTTTAATTATGCTTGCGATGATGTTAATCTTTGTTTCAAGAGCAGAAGTTTCGGCCAAACGGATCAATGAAGTACTCAATGAACGAATTGACTTAATCAATAAACTAGATGCGATTAAAGACTTTATATTAACCGGAGAAATTACCTTTGATCAAGTATCCTTTGGATATGAGGGTGAGGCAAACGGGGAAACTACAACCACAAATATGACATTAAAAGACATCAGCTTAACGATCAAAGCAAAGGATGTTGTGGGTGTAATTGGATCAACAGGATCAGGAAAATCGAGTTTTGTACAACTCATTCCAAGACTTTATGATGTACAACAAGGTCGAGTGTTACTAGATGGTGTTGATGTAAAAGATTATGATTTAAGTGAGTTAAGAAATCAAATTTCACTGGTGACTCAAGAATCGATATTATTTTCTGGAACCATGCAATCAAACATTCTACAAGGGAAACAAGATGCTAGCATCGAAGAAATCAAAGAAGCATCAAAGCTGGCATTAGCGGATGAGTTCATTGAAGCAAAAGAACATGGATTTGAAAGTGAAGTCACCGCAAAGGGAACTAACCTATCCGGAGGACAACGCCAACGTTTATCGCTTGCTAGAGCGTTTGTCCGTAGACCCGCTATTTTAATCCTAGATGATTCAACCAGCGCAGTAGATGCGAATAGTGAAGTAAAAATAAAGGAAAATATCAAAAAACTATCGAAAGAAATGACGACGATTATTGTTGCTCAAAAGATCTCGACTGTGAGAGATTTGGATAAAATCATAGTTATCAACAACCACGGAATGATTGATGGATATGGAACGCATGAAGAGTTGTTAAAGAAAAGCACCGTATATCAAGAAATTTATCAATCACAATATGGAGGTGCAATCAATGGTTAGATTTGGTTCAGGAGGTCCAGTTAGAGGAAGAGGACCAAATTATGTAGTAGACCCAAATTATAAGGTCGATCAAAAAGCAATTATCAAACGACTTTGGAAATATTTAAAAAAGTATTCGATTGGACTTTTCTTTGTTTTAATGGCAGTTGTATTAAGTGCGGGATTGATGTTAGCCACTCCATGGTTAATTCAAGTAGCAATTGATGATTACATTGATATTTCAACTGTGAATTTAACTGGTGTTTTAGCAATTGTTGTATCATTAATCGTAATTGCGATTGTCAACGCAATTATGAGTTACATCCAACAGGCATCGATGGTTGTCATTGCGAATAAAGTCGCAAGAGACATCCGAAAAGATGCATTTGATAACTTACAAAATTTACCAGTTAAATATTATGATACCAACCATCATGGTCAAATCATGTCGATGTTAACAAATGACATCGATGCGATTAGTGGAGCTTTATCTCAAGCCGTTCCACAAATTATTAGTAGTGTCATTACAGTTGTTGGTGCACTTCTTTTAATGTTTTTATCCAACTGGGCACTAGCGTTAGTTGCCATTGCGACCATTCCAATTATGCTTGGATTAACGGTCTTTATCAGCAAACGCACCTCAAAATTTTTCCGTACACAACAAGAAAAAATCGGAGCATTGAATAGTGTTGTTGAGGAAAATGTGGGGGGACTAAAAGCAATCAAATTATACAATCAAGAACGTGTTGCAATTGAGACGTTTAAAAAGACAAACAAAGAATTAAGAAAAGTAAGTTTTAAAGCGCAGTTTTATACTGGCCTTATGATGCCAATTGTTATTTTTATTAACAACTTAACGTATGGAATCATTGTAACTGTAGGTGCAATCTTTAACATTCATTTAAATGGACTTGTTAGTGTTGGTCAAATCCAAGCAGTAGCATCTTATTCTAGACAGTTTAATATGCCGATTAGCAACTTAGCACAACTAATGAATGTCATCCAAGCAGCGATTGCTGGTGGGGATAGAGTATTTAAACTAATGGATGAAAAGAGTGAATATTTAAGTGACCCAGAACCTAGTTTAGAGAAAGTGTCTGGTCGCGTCGAATTCAAAAATGTTAACTTTGGTTATGAAGCGAACAAACAAGTATTAAAAAATGTAACATTTTGGGGTAAACCAGGTCAAGTCATAGCGATTGTTGGTCCGACTGGTTCTGGAAAAACAACCATCATTAATCTATTAACAAGATATTATGACATTGAATCAGGAGACATTCAAATCGACCAAAAATCAATTTATGGATATGCGAAAAAATCACTTCGTGAAAAAATAGGAATTGTATTACAACAAACGTATCTTTTTAGGGGTACCATCTTAGAAAACATCAAGTATGGTAAAGTGGATGCAACATTTGAAGAAGTTGTAGAAGCCGCAAAATTAGCTCAAGTTCATGACATCATCGAACGTTTGCCAAAAGGATATGAGACGAAAGTAAAAGAAGGCGGATCAAATTTCTCACATGGGGAACGACAACTGATTTCAATTGCTCGAACACTATTAGCAAATCCTGCTATTTTAGTTTTAGATGAGGCCACTAGTAGTGTTGATACCAGAACAGAAGCCAATATCCAAAAAAGTATGGTGAACTTAATGAAAGGTAGAACAAGCTTCGTCATCGCTCACCGCTTACAAACAATTCGTAACGCGGATGCCATCTTAGTTGTAAAAGACGGAGAAATCATTGAACGTGGAACGCATGATGATTTGCTTAAATTAGAAGGATTCTATTACAACTTATACAAAGCACAATTCGCAGACGCATAAGATAAAAAAAGACTTAAGAGGTATTACTCTTAAGTCTCTTTTTAGTTAGTTTTACAATAACTCTAAAATAACTGCGATTCCACGATTTGGATCATATCCCACTCTTGCTTTTTTCATCGAATATTCACTGATATCATTAGGACCAAAGAGCCCTGTACGAAAGACTGCTTGTGTAGAAATTCGTTTTTTATGACCATTGATTTCCATTTCTATGACAAACGCCATCGTTCTAATCCAACTAGATTCTACTTGATCGAGTGTTACAATCTGAATATGGTTCGGGCTTAAATTTTTAAAGTAGTTCCACTGATAATAATAATATATGATAAATGGCAACAACATCAATAAATAGATAAATAACATAACTCTATACGCATCACCTTCAACTCCTTTTGAAAAGGATAAAGCAATCAGTGGAAGAGAAATAATTAATGTTGTGACAAAGAAGAATGAGAAGTTAAATTTGTAATACTTTACCTCAGGTAAACATTGATATTCATGATTCATAAATAGATCTCCTAATTTACAATACTTACTACATTATATCGTAAAAACACCAAGTTGAAAAGATGAAATTTTATTTTTTCATGATTGATGGTATATAAAAGAGAGAATTTGTGATAAAATGGTAGTAGAAAAGGATGTGGTTTTTTTGAAGATATCAAAAACACTATTTAAGAATATCACAAGATGTGCAAGGTTTGCTGGTCTTGCTGAAACATATTTAAAAAAGTTAGATGGTATGGTTGATTTAGAAGAAATTGACCGAATCGAACGTTTAGAAGAACTCTTAGCACAGATGTTTGATGAAGATTCAGGAGATGATTTGCTTGATATCAAAGACGCTCAAATGGAAGCAATGCAACCCTATTTTACCAATCTTGAAATCATATCCGGTCAAAAATTAGAGCTTATCTATGGCAAAAAGATTCAATACGCAGTAAGCACCAAAGATCAAAAGTTGTTTTCCTATCATGAAGATGGTCATGACTTTTACTGTTATCTTGATGGTTATTTAGAAGATACCGAAGAAACCTGTATTTTCGAGGTAAAAGCAACCAGTGCGAAAAAGTTTATTGAGTTAGGAATGGAAGTCTCAAAAACAGGCGACATTATTAACCGCTACGAAAGTATCTTTGTTCGCAACAAAAAAGGAATTTTGCAACTTAGAGAAGATATAGAACTATTTAAAGATGTCGATAAGGTGTTTCCAAAAGGAAAGTACTATGGGTATAAAAGCAAATTGTTCGATCGTTTTTCTGATGTTGGAAAGTATGCATTTGACATTAGTGTCGAACGTTTTATCATAGAAAATAGTTTAAAAGAACAAGGATTCGATCACATTCTTCCAAGACTTAAGTTTTATCTAGTTGTACTTAACCCAGATTACATATTCGATGGAACGTATGAGGGTGGTGTGCCTGTATATAATAAAGATGCATCTGGCAGAGAACTGTTTCTATTAATTGATATGACCACTATCACAAAAGAGTGGATTCCAATGATCATAGAGTTAAAGAAAAAAGCAATCGAGAATATCACAAACCTATCAACCAACCCTGTGAAGGTTGGAAAGTTTTGTGAGTTTAAGGGGACGAACAAATGTAAGTTTATTCCAATCTGTTGGAAAGATTTTACGGTAAAGGGTAGCATTCTTGAATACCGTAGAGCTCGGTTTGCATTTAAACACCCAGTAGATGGTTATTTGGACCGGATTGATTTATTAAATGATGGAATTATCATGATGGATCAAATTGATGAAGAATTGTTATCAAAAAAGAACAACATCATTCAACGGGATTGTTATATCAACAAAAGCACATACATCAATCATGATAAAATAAAAGCTGGAATTCAGGAGTTACGATATCCAATTTATCATTTGGATTTTGAATCATTCCCTTGCCCACTCCCAAGATATAAAGGAGAAAAACCATACACACAATCGGTGTTTCAGTTTTCATTACACATTGAAACCAGTCCTGGGGTTTGTGACAAACACAATAGCCATCTTGAGTATTTAGCACCAGATCACGAAGACCATAGAGAAGAACTCATTCAAAAAATGATTGAATACATTGATTTATCCAATAGTGGAACAGTGTTAGTGTATAATGCAAGTTTTGAAAAAACGAGATTAAAAGAAATGGCATATATGTTTCCAAAATATAAAGAAGCATTAAATAACATTAATGATCACGTGTTTGACCTGCTTTACTTGGTTGATACGAATAAAGCGTTTTATACATTACTTGGATTTTCCGAAGAAGAAGCATCAACGATGAACTATTATGATTCTAAATTACGAGGATCATTTTCAATTAAGAAAGTATTACCAGTATTCTCAAATCTTACCTACGATGAACTTGTTGTCGCAAATGGCACAGAAGCAATTCTTACCTATGCGCAGTTTCCAGAAATGACACAGCGTGAATTTCAGGAAAAATATACAGCATTAATTGAGTATTGTAAACAAGACACATGGGCAATGGTTGAAGTTTTATGGGGATTAAAAAAACTTGTTTCTTAAAAAGGAAGATATTTCCTCATCATAACCAATGAGTTTATGCTATTTTCACTTTTTTCATATAGACATTTCAAGGTCTTTAGTGCTATAATGAATTTGATGATGAAAGGGGATTTACAATGGAATTAAAAGGTACAAAAACAGAAAAAAACTTATGGGCAGCGTTTGCTGGTGAATCACAAGCGAGAAACAAATATACGTATTTTGCTGATGTAGCACGCAAAGAAGGATACGAACAAATCGCAGCGTTCTTTGACCAAACCGCTCAAAACGAAAAAGAACATGCAAAACTATGGTTTAAGGCATTGGGTGAATTAAAACAAACACCAGAAAACTTAATGCATGCGGCTGAAGGGGAACACTACGAGTGGACAACCATGTATGAAGATTTTGCGAAAGATGCAGAAGAAGAAGGATTCTCTCGTTTAGCAAAACAATTCAGACAAGTGGGAGAAATCGAAAAGATGCACGAAGAACGCTATCTAGCATTACTTGATAACGTGAAGAAGAACAGAGTATTTGAAAAAGACGATGAAGAAACAATGTGGGAATGCAGAAACTGTGGACATATTCACATCGGACCAAAAGCTCCAAAAGTATGTATTGTTTGCTTACTTCCAGAAAGCTTCTTTGAAGTTCATAAGATTAATTACTAATATAAAAAAATACTGACTTTAAGCGGGGTCAGTATTTTTTATTTGGCTTATTTTAGTTTCGCAATAAACTCGATTTCAATCATCACATCTTTTGGAAGACGTGATACCTCAACCGTTGAGCGAGAAGGTTTGTGATTTTTAAAGTAATTGCCATAGATTGCATTGACTTCTGCGAAATCATTCATATTCTTTAAGAAGATGGTTGTTTTTACGACATCTTCAAAAGTGAGTTTTGCAGCTTCTAATACATTTTTGATATTTTCTAACACTTGAGTGGTTTGTTCCGCAATCGTTTTCGCATGCACAACCATAGTTGCTGGGTCAAGTGGTATTTGACCGGATGCGAACAAGAATCCATTAGAGGCAATTGCTTGTGAGTAAGGACCAATTGCTTGAGGAGCTTTTGTGGTCGAAACGACTTTCATATCTAACATCTCCTTATTTTGTAATTTCTAAGAATAAATCGATATCTTCTTTGATAACATTTAGACTGCTGCGCCAGAAATCCACTTTTGTAACATCAATTCCAACAAGTGCCGCTACTTCTTCAACGGTCATTTTTCCAGTTGATTGTAATAACATTTTTACACTAGGAACAAAGCTTTCACCTTTTTCAACAAATTGAGCATAGATTCCTTTTGCGAATAATAGTCCAAAGGCATATGGGAAATTATAGAAGGATAGTCCACCACTGTAGTAATGTGATTTGTTAATCCACATACCTTGATTTAAGTAGTTTTGGTCTAAACCATCACCGTATGCTTCTTTTTGTGCTGCTAACATCATTTCATTGAGTTGTTTTGCCATAGGAAGGGTTGATGTTCTAGTTTCAAATACATTGGATTCGAAAATGAAACGGCTTAGAATATCAACAATCACTTGATTTGCATCAGATAATTCTTGTTCTAAGATTCCTAAGATTTCCTCTTTTGAAGTAGCTTCTTTTAACGCAGCTTTTTTCACAATTGTTTCGCAGAATGTAGATGCAGTTTCTGCTACAGGCATTGTGTAACGAGAGTTAAGTATTTTTTCATTGAATACTTGATCACCATGATATGCATGACCTAATTCGTGGGCTAATGTTATGATGTCTGAAATCGATCCTTCAAAGTTTGTAAGAATACGACTTTGTTTTAATGGATGAGAATTCATACAGAACGCTCCACCTACTTTTCCAGCACGTGGTGTGTAGTCAATCCAATCTTCTGTAAAAGCACGGTTTGCGAGCGCTTTTAAATCAGGTGAGAAAGTCGCAAAATTTTTCAAGATAAACTCTTGAGCTTCTTCGATGGTATAAACAGTATCTGCTTTTCCCATAGGAGCAAACATGTCAAACCAAGGAAGACCATTTTTATGTCCTAATAGTTCACCTTTTCGTTTCATATAAGCTCTAAAGTGTGGTAACGATTCTTTCATGGCTTCGATCAACGCATCTAATGTCTCTTTCTTTAATCGTGAATTAAACAATGCTTGGTCAAGTGGAGAAGAGAATCCTCGTAAACGTGATAAGATATTTACCTCACCCTTAATTCCACCAATCGCAAACGCAACTGCGTCTTGAATCTTGGTATAGCAAGCAAGTTCAGCTTCATATGCTTTTTTACGAACATCTGGATTTGCATCATATGCTAAGTTTCTTACCTCGGGTAAGGTAATTTTTTTTCCGTCATAATCAACTTCAACCGTAGATGTTAAATAGCGTTGTAGTTGGTTCCATAACGAAGATCCATTTTGGACAAGTTTCGCTGCCAACACTTCTTCAGACTCACTCATCATGCGTGTGGAATGCATTTTAGTTTCTTTTAAATAGAAGTCAAACTCTTGAAGTAGTGGACTACTTGCGATTACCGCATCTAAATCAGAAATCGATGCTACATATTTTTGGAAGCGAGCTTCAGATAACGCTGTTTCTGAGAATATTTGTTGAACCATCACAAAATATTTCTTTGCTTCTAGATTTCTTGTATCGGCGGATGAGTTTAAATTAATAAATCCAAACACCTTATAAGCAAGAGAACTAACCATAGTTGAGCGCTCAATGCTTTGTTCTAACAGATTTTTTGGATCTTGATCTGGTTTTGAATAAAGTTCAGAGAACACCTTCCCTTCTTCTATCATTTTTTTCACTGTTTCGATGTCTTCTAAAAATTGTGGATCGCTAAACCCTTTATAGAAAGCATCCAAATTCCATACCTTCATAGTATTCCTCCTTATTTTTATTTAATATTATTATAACACTTTCTTTAACCTTTGTTAAGGAAATTTACTTTTTATAAAAGAAAAAGACCATCACTGGTCTAATTCGTATAATCGATGACAATGGTTGCTTGTGTTGAAATATTGGATATCGTGATTGTCACGAATGATGATTTGCCATATAGCGCTAACGAGATTTGCTTGTTTTGTTGAAACAAATCCGAATCCGTAGCATAAGAATCATTGGTTTTTTCGATATCGTTTCGCCCATCTGCTTCAAGTAACTTTACAAATTTATATGTTGTATCAGAATTGTCATATTGAAAATAAGACGTATACTCCCCACCATACCCACCACTACCAATTTTAGCATTGACATGATAGATTCTAACACCTGAAATTGTGAATACTTGATCTTGTTCGTTTAATCCGGTTGGGGTGTAAAAGTCAATGATAAAATATTCATCAAAAATTGTGTTGTTCCAGTTTGGGGAAACTATAATTGCATCACCTGAAGATACAAACGGATCTAGTGTAATAGTAGAATCTCCCGTTGTAATATATGGGTTAATCCATCCTAGCAATAGTTTAGACAGTGGTCCGTGATCCCCTATGGTTGAATCCATCATATCTGCTCCGCCAAGACCACCTTTTGGACCACTCGAATAATTGTAATCATAATAATCATCAAGACCTAACAAATGGCCGGTTTCGTGAATGTATGTTTTAGAGTTAATTCCAATGTTTCCTTCATTCATAAAGTCTAAGCTTGCGAATACATAATAGTATGCTTCGACACCATCGTATTTTTCTTCTCCTTCATACCAATATTGATAAGCCCACCACAAGTCAGAAGAATCATCATAATTGATGGAGTAAATCACATAAATGGCATCAATATAACCATCAGAATCTGAGTCATAAATCGATAGGTCATGATATTGTGCATGGTAGGTAAGTGCTTCTTTTATTAGTAATTGATCGCCATCCCCATTTCTTCTTGATTCATAGTAAGTTGGAGTGTTCTTTGCGCGATACCAGTTCATAACCGTTCCTGATAATGTAAGGTTTCCATAAGAACTTTTTTCATAAAAGCTCTTTACACTTTCCCACCCGGTATTGTTACTTGAACCAAAGAATGCTTGTTCTATTTTTTGTTTTTCACTTATTGTGCCGGGTCTTGTTGAAAAATCAACTGGTAGAACGAGTAATTTTGGACTGCCGGATTTCGCGAGTGTTCCATCGAAATCATTCATAGAATCAATCGTTTGGTAATCTTCTAGTCTATAATAATTAAGGGTGGAAGTTGCGTTAACAATCACTTCTAAATCAAACTTCGTATAATTGGAGGAAGAATCATATATATAATAACTAATAATATAGGTTCCTGGTTTAGTGACATCAAAAGTTCCAAAATCAATGGAGTCACTAGTTACTAGGATATCTCCATCGTAGTCATCTGTTGCTTGGATAAAGGAAGTAAAATCAACGGATGTTTCGTGTTGATTGATGGTAATTGTTTGATGTAGACTTTCAATCACTGGAGAGACGTTATCTTCTATGATAACTGGAATACGCAACTCTTGAAGGTTGCTTGATGTATCACTCGCAGATACCTTAATATAATAGGTTCCTAACACCATCAAGTTAATGTTTGATGTATCAATCATTGACTCATTTATGGTTAAGTTTCGATCATAGTTATCTGATATTGATAAAAACGGTAATATGTTTGGGACAGTTTCCCCATAATTTAAAGTGATGCTATTTACACTTGAGACAATTGTTGGCTTAACATCATCTACTATTTGAAATGCTATTGTATAGTCAATGGTTTTTCCATTAGATATATACGAATAAACAACATTAAAACTTCCAAGTTGGTTGTTAAATGCGTTTGAGTCATCCACCTGAATGACTTCAGTGGTGATTACCCCGTTTTTCTTTAATATAACATAATCAGAAAAATCAGGTAAGGAATCACCATACGAGATAACAGTTGAGAGCGCTTCATTTGGAGTAAACTCATAGGAATCGGTTGCAATATCACAACCATAAAGGAAAAATAATAATAGAAAAAAAGGCAATAATCGTTTTAGTAATGTCATAGTTAGTCTCCTTGAACATAAGTGAAATATATTATATCACAATCCAGTTTATTGACAAGGAAAACAGAATAATTGTTGTGAAATTCTTGAAAATGAAGAACATTTCAGGTATAATGAATTAAGAAGAATAAATAGAAAGAGGAAATGATATGAGTAAACAAATTTTAGTAGAAACATCAGCAAGACATGTTCATTTAAGTAGTGCCGATTTACAAACTTTATTTGGAAAAGAAGCAGCACTAACCATTAAGAAAGAATTATCACAACCAGGTCAATATGCATCAAATGAGCGAGTAAACATTGTAGGGCCAAAAAACACCATTGCAAATGTTATTATTTTAGGACCTGTTCGTAAAGACACCCAGGTAGAAATTTCATTAACTGATGCAAGAACACTAGGAATCACACCAATCATTCGAGAATCGGGAGACATTGCAGGATCTGCTGGATGCAAAATCGTTGGACCTGCTGGAGAAATCACCATTTCACAAGGTGTTATCGTTGCGAAACGTCACATCCACGCACATCCAAACGAAGCAAAAGAACTCGGAATCAAGGACAAAGAAATTGTGTGGGTTCGTGTAAACACACCACAACGTTCCATCGTATTAGGTGATGTTGTTGTACGTGTAAGAGAAGATTTTGCACTCTCAATGCACATCGACACCGATGAAGCAAATGCAGGAGCTATTGAGCCAAATTCATATGGAGAAATCATTAAACTATAAATAAAATAAGCCAAGAGAAGTTACATTCTCTTGGTTTTTGTTTATTCTACTGGTGTATCTTGATTGGTTTTTGGTTCTACCGATACGTTAGATTTGATGCCTAACTTAAAGAGTAATTTCATAGCGTATTCTTCTTTTAGAATAAAGAACCATGAAAGTACAAGCATAAGGGAAATCATGATAAACCCGTATCCTACACGAGCGGTTGGAATCCCGACGCGGTAAACGATGTTTCCCCACACAAACATGATGGTTGCTAATAAGGTTGCTAAAAGATAAAACAACTTTGCATTTTTTATCTTTGAGGTTAGGGTTTGGTAAAATGATAACAATAGCAGCGCAATCATCGCGATGGTGAAAAACCACATACCTGGAAATTCGATTAACGAAACCCGGTTGTTAATGATCATTGGTCCACGAATGAATCCGAAGAACATTGAAATGAAGAAAAGGAGTAAAGTCGATAGTCGAATGAATGTAAATAATACAATTGATTTGTCGCGCATCATGAAGTCAGAAAATAGTTTTTTAAGACCAGCCAATATAACGCTTCCTTCCAAGTGACTCCTGTCACACTATCAATATATCACACTCAAATAAGAGTGTAAATAAAAATTAAATTGATAATATATTTTATTTTACTTGCGTATTCTATTTTTTTATGATAATATTTAGCATATCAAACTATTTGATATACTAAATATTATGGAGGAATAAGAATGTCATCAAAAATTGCTATTATCGTGTGTGGAAACTCAGGGATTGACTACATGAAACATGAATATAAAATTGACGTGTTTCGTTCAATTTTATTCGTAAATGAAAAAGAGTATGAAGATTTTGTGGATATTACTGCAGATAACTTCTATCAAACATTAATTGCTCAACCAGAAACAGATGTGAAAACGTCACAAACAGCTACAGGTAAAATGTTAGAAGTATACAAAAGACTTCAAAGCGAAGGATATACCGACGCAATCGTTGTTACTATTTCAGCACTTTTATCAGGAACTTACCAAAATGCAGTTCTTGCGAGTGATATGATTGAAAACTTTAACGTTATTGTCTTTGATTCAAAAGCAGTTACTTATCCAGAAGCTAAAATGGCACTTACAGCTGCTAAATTAGCCAAAGAAGGAAAAACGGTAGAACAAATTATACCAGTATTAGAAGACATTAGAAGCAAACAAACCATCTATTTCGCAGTGGATACATTAAAGTATTTGATTAAGAACGGAAGACTTTCGGTTGCGAAAGGATTTATTGCGAATCTATTGAAATTAAAACCATTGCTATGGGTCAACAAAGATGGTAAAATAGAATCTGTGGAAAAAATCAAAACAACAAATGGTGCAAGACGCAGATTGTTAGAAAAATTCTTTGAAGAAACACAAGGGTTCGAATTTGAACCATTCGTAGTATATACAAACAATTTTGATGTAGCACAAGATTTTGTTAGACAGATCAAAGAAAAATATCCAAACATCAAAGATGTACCAACATATCCATTAACTCCAGTAGTAGGAGCACATGCAGGACCAGGAGCAATCGCACTCGGATACATCAAGAAATAAATAGAGGAGTGGTATTTTGAACAAAGCCAAAGCCCTAATCAACGAATTATTGGTTGAAGTCTTCAATCACATTTTAAGTATTGAAGAAGACATCTTAGAGTCAAAAGGAATTAAACTATCGATGAATGAGATTCATATTTTAGAAGCAATCCGTAACTCTGATGAACCAATTATGACCAATTTAGCAAAGAAGTTAAGAATTACAACCGGGACCCTAACGGCTTCTATTGATCGACTCGTCAACAAAAAATACGTTGTTCGATATCAAGAAGAAACAGACCGTCGTAAAGTACTTGTAAAACTAACTGAGCTTGCTGATGATGTACTTAAAGTTCATGATGATTTTCATAATGAAATGATTGATGCAATGTTTGAAGACATGAAAATCGATGAAGACGAAGTACTATTGAAATCTCTTGAAAACATTGTTATTTACTTTAAAAATAAGTATAGCAATGTAGCTTAAGTCGAATCTATAAACCCTATACATTCAATGTGTGGGGTTTTTTCGATTTCATTTTTCGATTTCATACTTTTTTTGCATTAAATGAATTGCAATATCAAAAATTTTGGTGTATAATTCAAAAGCACGACAAAAATGCACCCTTAGCTCAGCTGGCAGAGCAATTGACTCTTAATCAATGGGTCCGGGGTTCGAGCCCCCGAGGGTGTACCATTTTAATAAGTAAGACAGTGATTGTCTTTGAAAAACACACATTGAAATAATGTGTGTTTTTTTATGATTTCATTGATAATGGTATTGATTAGTGCTAAAATAGACTTGAGGTGAGGAATATGAAGTTATACATTAAACAAAAAGTATTCACATTTCGCGACAAATTTGATGTGAAAGATGAACAAAAAAATGTTGTTTATCAAGTAAAGTCCGATTTTTTTGCCATTCCACCAACAATTCGTCTATCTTCAACGACTGGAGAAGAATTGTTTGTCATCAAACGTAGAATCTTTACGTTATTAGCGAAATTCAGAATTTTTGCGAAAGCAGAAGAAGTGGCTACCATTACGCAAAAATGGGCTTTTTTCAAAAAAGTATTTGAAGTAACTTGCAAGTATGGTAAAATTGACCTAGTTGGAAACATCTTTGCATTAAATTTTCAACTAATGATAGAAGGTAAACAAATTGCTTCGATTCAAAAAGCATTTATCTCGATTGGAGACTCCTATGAAATTACGATTGAAGAAGGATATGACCCAGGATTGATGACTTGTATTGTAATCGCAATTGATCACGCACTTCACAACGAATCAAGAAGAGGTTAGTATTCATGAGATGTCCTGTATGTCATAACGAAAATCACTATAACAATCTAACTTGTGATTTTTGTATGAGCGAACTGCCTTTATCTGAAAAAGATAAAGCACACGCTAAAAAGATGAATAAGATCGAGCGAAAGAATCGATGGGAAAATACCAGATCTAAACTATTTGGTCTTTTACTTGCGTTAGGCATCATTTTAGCAATCACAATTGGAAGAATTATCATACAACTTTGGCGATAGGAAGAATCTAATATTCTTCCTTTTACTCATTTAACAATAGAGGTATATTATGAAAACGAAGTATTCATCCTATGTTATTGCTGTATTGTTAACAATACTATCCGCATTTTTCATCGTTTTAACGTCAACGCTTCGCATACTATTGCCAAGTGATGTTACCACGTTTGAATCCATTCTTTATATGAACGGGATAACTCTCATTGTATTTGCGATTGTGCAAGGAATTCGGAAAGAGCGTTACACGATTAAACAAAAGAAACTAGTATTCATCCGGTCCATCTTTGGATTAGTTGGAGTTTATTTTTTCTTTCGGTCCTATCAACTAGGACTATCGTTATCAGCAGGAACCATGATTGTTCAAATGCAACCGATTTGGTCCGCAATTGGAATGTTAGTATTGATGAAAGAAGTGTTACGTAAAGATCAAAGAATCATATTACCATTAACATTACTCATTTCCTTGTTTGGGGTTGGATTAATATCAAACATATTTTCCACAAGTGGCGAGAGTCTTCGAGCAGTGAGTGTTAGTTTAGTAGCTAGTATGATTTCTGGAATAGCGATGGTCATCATACGAAAAATCATGTTAACCGAACACGTGTTATCAGTTGGAATATTTAACGCAGCAATCTCGTTTGTCGTACCCCTCTTTATTGTGATTATTATGGGAGACTTAAAAGTACTTGAGGTAAGTACTTATTTGATTCTTCTATTCATGGGGATAACAAATGCACTTGTTGTTGGCGGCATTGCACTTGCAGCACACTTCGCATCCCCTACAAAAACCGGACCATACTCTTATGCAGCGGTTGCATTTGCTCCTATTGTACAAATTGTTGTTTTTGGAACAACCATTTCAGGAAATGTGCTTATGGGGTCAATAATCATTGTTTCAATGAGTGTGCTCAATTTTATATATACAAATAAATTTAATCAAAAGGAGAAAGAACAACATGAACAACAAACTACTAGTACCACTTGAGTGTGTTAAGAAGGAAAATGGATTGGTAACCTATTATCAAAGTGATAAAGTGGTTATGATTCCAAAAACGTATGAAGAAAAAAGTGTGGAATTAAGAGCCGCATGGATTGCAACTGTAGGGCACATTGATATGCCAGGTTGCACAGATGAAGTTGCATTTAAACAAGCTTATGAAAAAGCACTTGATGAAATGAAGCAATACAATATGAATGCAGTTTTTATGCAAGTACGACCAATGAATGATGCGTTCTATGAATCAAAACTAAATCCGTATTCTCGCTATCTATGCGGCGGTGTTGATGGGTTTGTTGAAGGAAAGAAACCAAGTTTTGACGTTATGAATTATTTAATAGACGAGGCAAAAAAACGTGGAATGGAATTTCATGCTTGGTTAAATCCATATCGCGTCAGTTCTACAAAACGTCTTTCTACGCTTGAAATGACGTTAGAAGAAAAGAAACAACTAATGAAAGAGGATTTGGATAAACTACATCCAATGAATTATGCAAAACAAAACCCAGACACATTGTTAATGTCTGTTGATGGTCAATTAATTTTTGATCCGGGTCATCCAAAAGCTCAAACATTCATTTTAGAAACCATTCGCGAAATCATAGATAACTATAAGGTAGATGGAATTCACTTTGATGATTACTTCTATCCATCAAGCGGAATTGATTCTGATTTTTCTGACAAAGAAACATATGCGAAATTCGGAAATGGCTTGTTGATTGAAGACTTCCGAAGAAAAAGCATTACAACATTGATCAAGAATATTAAAGAAATGGTTGATGAGCACAACAATTCAGGAAATCGAGTCATCTTCGGTATTAGTCCATTTGGAATGTGGCGTCATAAGAAAAACGATGTAAGAGGATCTAATTCTGCTGGATCTGAAGCATATACTACATGGTATGCTGATTTGGTTGAGTGGGTAGAACATGAGTACTTACATTACATCATGCCACAACTATATTGGGAGTTTGAACATTCAGTCGCAAGATATGCAGATCTTTGTGATTGGTGGAGCAATCTCATGAAAGATTCCAATGTCTTATTATACATTGGTACTCCACTTTCCAGATTTGATAGTTATAAAGATACTGTTGACCGCAATTCAGCTCCAAATATGTTAAAATATGCTCAAAAAGATGGAGTTGTGAAGGGACATGTTATCTGGCATAATAAAAAATTGTATGCAACCGATAACGAAGAATTAGTCGAATCACAAAAGATTTTAAAAGAAATGTGGGCACATCCAGTAGCGATGCCAAAATACCCATTCGAAACAAAATAACCTAATTTAAAACCTCACGTCAGTGAGGTTTTAATAATGATACGAATTAGTTAACAAATCATGCCAAGTATGGTAAAATATGAAACGGTGATAAATATGTATGATATCGTAATTATTGGGGGAGGACATGCTGGAATTGAAGCAGCACTTGCCTCTGCTCGAACAAATAATAAAACATTAATGATTTGTGGGAACTTCTCAAAAGTTGGACACATGCCTTGTAATCCATCCATTGGTGGACCAGCGAAAGGGATTGTTGTGCGTGAGATCGATGCTTTAGGTGGAGAAATGGGTAGAAATGCCGATTTGACATTTTTGCAAATGAAGATGTTAAATACCTCAAAAGGTCCAGCCGTAAGAGCACTCCGTGCACAAGCAGATAAAATTGATTATCCAAAAAGAATGCAACAAACCATTAAACAACAAGAAAACCTAGATGTATTAGAAGCACTCGTTGATGATTTACTCATTGAACATGGTGCTATAAAGGCTGTTATATTAGAAGATAAGACAATGATTGAAACTAAAAAAGTGATAGTTTGTACTGGAACGTTCCTGTCATCAAGAATCCTTGTTGGAAAAACAGTTACAAAAAGCGGTCCAGATGGGGAAAAAACAAACTATGGATTGTCACAAACATTAATGAATCTTGGATTTCGGTTAATTCGTTTAAAAACAGGAACTCCACCAAGAATTGATACTTCGACAATCGACTTTTCCAAAGCAATCATCCATCCTGGAGATAACTTACCACTTAGCTTTAGTTTTTTTACAAAAGAAGAAGAGCTCAGACCATTTAAAGATCAACTGCCCTGTTATTTAACCTATACTACAGAAGAAACACAAACCATCATCAATGAAAACTTGCATCTATCAAGCATGTATTCTGGAGTAGTGGAAGGAATTGGAACAAGATACTGTCCTTCCATTGAAGATAAATTTGTTCGCTTTAGTGACAAAGATCGTCATCAAGTCTTTTTAGAACCGGAGAGTCTTCATTTAAATGAAACATACCTACAAGGATTTTCTACCTCGATGCCACATGATGTACAAGAGCGTATGGTGCATAGTTTACCGGGATTAGAACATGCGAAAATTGTTCGATATGCCTATGCGATTGAATATGATGCGATTGACCCACTGGAGTTAAAGCCAACCCTTGAAACAAAAAAAGTTAGTGGACTTTATTTTGCGGGTCAAGTAAACGGGACGAGTGGATATGAAGAAGCTGCTTGTCAAGGACTTATGGCAGGAATCAACGCAAGCCTAATGCTTCAAGGAAAAGAACCACTAATATTGCGAAGAGATGAAGCGTATACGGGTGTATTGATTGATGATTTGGTAACAAAAGGAGTAAGAGACCCGTACCGATTGTTGACCTCAAGAGCAGAATATAGGCTGCTCCTACGCCATGATAACGCAGATGATCGATTAATTCGGTATGGTTATCAAGTAGGGCTCATTAATGAAGATAAATATCAACTATTCTTACAAAAGCGTAAAACAATTGAGGATGTCAAAGAGTGGTTAAAAACGGTTAAGCTAACACCAACGGAAAAGACCAATCTTTACTTAGAACGTATTCCATCACCAACATTAAAAGATGGAATCTATGCTTATGAGTTGATGAAACGTCCTGAAATCAGTTTTACTCATATGATCGATTTCTTTCAACTAAAAGAAACATACCGTCCTGAAATCATTGATCAAATAGATACCGAAGTAAAGTATAAAGGATATATCGATAAAGCATACAAGGAAGCATTAAAAATGCAAAAGATGGAAGAACGAAAAATTCCAGAAGATATCAATTATGAAGCAATTCACAACTTAGCAAGTGAAGCCAAAGACAAATTATCGAAAGTCAGACCACTAACATTATCACAAGCAAGCCGTATTAGTGGGGTTAACCCATCCGATATTGCCATTTTGCTTGTTTATTTGGAGGGGAAGAGAAAATGACTACATTTCGTCAATTAATTGCATCCCTTGGATTAACGTTATCTACTGAACAAGAAAATCAATTTCGTATCTATTATGAAATGCTTGTGGAAACAAATGAACAGTTCAATCTAACAGCGATTACAAAACAAGAAGAAGTTTATATCAAACATTTTTATGACTCTCTACTAACAGTGGATTCAAACATTATGAAACATAGCAATACATTATGCGACATTGGAACCGGAGCGGGTTTTCCTGGGATTCCGATTAAAATCATGTATCCACACATAAAACTAACATTAATTGAACCAACAACAAAAAAAGTGACATTTTTAACTCAACTCGTAAACCGACTAGGATTAACGGGTGTTACCATTGAAAACAAGCGCGCAGAAGACATTATAGGGGTTTATCGTGAACAATTTGATGTTGTAACTGCAAGAGCGGTTGCTAGGTTAAATACATTGGCTGAACTTTGTATTCCGTTTGTTCGCATTGGCGGGCTGTTTGTTTCTTTAAAAGGAGCAATGTACCTAGAGGAATTAGAAGAAGCAAATCACGCAATCACGAAGCTTGGCGGAAGCATTTTACAAGTAAAAAAACTTGATCTTCCTGGTGATTTAGGGGTTAGAGGATTAATCTTAATCGAGAAGACAAGTAAGACAAATCCACAGTTTCCAAGAAGCTATGCGACTATAAAAAAACGTCCACTTTAATTTGTTGATAACTTGTGGAAAACTAACTATAAGAAACGATTTATTTGTGCTAAAATTAGGTTCGAAGTTGAGGTGATAGTATGTGCAAGGTGATTGCAATTGCGAACCAAAAAGGTGGTGTTGGGAAAACAACCACTGCAATAAACTTAGGTGCATCGCTTGCTTTGGAGGGAAAACGAATTTTATTAATCGATTTGGACCAACAAGCAAATGCAACGGTTAGTTTAGGAATTGAACGTGAAGACATTACACTTAGCAGTTATGACTTACTAGTAGACCCAATCATTGCCAAAAAAACAATACTGAAAACCGAAACCTTCAACTTTGATATCATTCCTGCTTCGATTCAGTTATCTGAAATTGAGTTTAAATTAGCAAGTAGTAACCACAAGCAACAGATATTATCTAAAAAAATCAAACAAATAGAATCGGAATACGACTATATATTATTAGACTGTCCGCCATCTCTTGGGGTCATCGTTGACAATGCGCTTCACGCAAGTCATTCTGTCATTATCCCTGTTGAGTGCGGATTCTATGCTTATGATGCTTTGACTCAAATGGTTTCAAAGATCAATGGCATTCAAAAGGAAAAACCAATATTCATTGAAGGAATCCTTCTAACTATGCACGACAATCGTAATATTTTAGGATATAAGATTATTGAGCGAGTTAAGGAGATATTCCCAGATAAAACATTCAAAACGATTATCACAAGATCAACCCACATCCAAGAAGCACCGATGTATGGAAAAAGTGTTGTCAACTATGCATTTAATTCACGTGGTTCAAAGGAATATCGTGAATTAGCGAAGGAGATCGTATCGAACAATATTTAGGAGGTTTTTATGAATTACATTATCGCAGTATTATCACTACCGTGGCAAATTATTTGGACGGTTCTAATTGTCATAGGAATCATAGGAACATTTACACTAGAAAAAATATTCGTAGATAAAGCAAAAGAAACCATCCATAACATTGTCATAGTACTGAGTTATGTATTCATCTTTTTACTGTTTTTACTTGGTATCTTTGGAATTATGGTCATTTGGGGATTTGATGCGCAAACATTCTTATTAGGAGTTTGGGATAACATTGAAAATACAGTGATCACCAATATTGCCAACTTGATTACTACAGGGTTTATTATAGTGATTACGATAGGAATCCTGAAGGTGTTAAAGCTTAGTTTAAACCGCGTAGGTACGAAACCATCCCCAATGCAACGACGAAAACGCACAATTGCGAAAGTGTCAATGAGTGTTGCGAAATATTCATTTTGGGTAATCGCATTTACCATCATTTTAAGTGTATGGGGAGTAAACGTTGGTCCCATCCTTGCCGGAGTAGGAGCAATCGGGTTAATCATTGGGTTAGGAGCTCAACGATTTATCAATGATTTAATCAGTGGATTCTTTATAGTGTTTGAACATCATTTTGATGTTGGTGATACAATCGAAGTCAAAGGATTTAAAGGTGTTGTATCTTCGATTGGATTAAAAACAACAAAGATTCGAAACTTTAAAGGTGAAGTTAAGATTATGAATAATGGAGATATCAATGATATCACAAACTTTTCCTTCAATGACTCGGTTGCAATTGTTGAATTTGGTATTTCATACAAAGAAGATATTGCTAAAACAATTGCTATATTAAATCAAGAACTTCCAAAACTAAGAGCGGAACACGAAGAGATTATTGAAGATCCAGTCGTAGTTGGAGTCACTGATTTGGCAGGAAGCAGTGTCAACCTAAGAGCAATGGCGAAAACGCAAAATGAAAAACATTATGCGATCGAACGCAAAATGAGACAACGTATTAAAGAAATTTTAGATCAATACAAGATTGGAATACCATTCCCACAAGTGGTTGTACACGGAGTCAAACGTGGAGATTAAGTTACAAGATATCATCGAGTTTAGAAAGCCTCACCCATGTGGATCGTATCAGTGGAAAGTCTTGCGAACCGGGGTTGATTTAAAACTATCTTGCGTTGGTTGTGGCAGAGAAATCATGATTCCACGGATTGATGCAATCAAGCGAATGAAACCAAACACAAAGTAGGTCTAAAGCCTACTTTTTTTATGGTAGTGTCAAATAGTTTTGGGATAAAAGTGATATAATCATAGTTTGCATAAAGATTGGTTATGAGATAAATGTTTCAAAGCTGTAAAAACAAATGATTTCTTACCATTTGTCAAGTAAGGAA
>Ga0116194_1000253_pt1 | contig 58804 bp, 45 predicted proteins | sample AD_SCU001_MetaG_FD_89887 | JGI IMG/M metagenome (GOLD analysis project Ga0116194, IMG submission 89887) | Active sludge microbial communities of municipal wastewater-treating anaerobic digesters from China - AD_SCU001_MetaG | ecosystem: Engineered > Bioreactor > Anaerobic > Digestate | place...
AGAACCGCTCTATCCTGCGCGGTTCTACATAAGCACCTCCTGTGCAAAACAAGCTTACGAAAAAGTAATCCCGGCTTCTCTCCTCGCCTGCCTAAAACAATTTTTAATGAGCTTTTGTATAAAATACCAGGCCAATTACCAGCCCAAAACCCAATCTTCCGAAATCGATAAATTAGATAGTCAGGAAAATTCGCTGGCGGCGGTTTCGGGGTCGGTGCCGGCGATGACGGCGAGAAATACCGGGCCGTAGCGGTCGCGCTTGTGGTCGCCAATGCCCTTGATCTCGCGCAGAGAGTCGAGATCGGCGGGTTTGAGCACTGCCATCGAGGTAAGCACCGAATCGGCGAAAACCATATATGGCGGAATACTGAGTTTGCGCGCCAGCAGCAGGCGCAGACGACGCAGATTTTCGAATAGCGTCGCTTCGGGCCCGGTGGCGGAATCGGCGGGCGCGGCTTTGCGGCCCCTCTTTGCCGGCAGTCTGACGATCGGGCTACCGAGTCTGACCGGCTCGGTTCCTTTGCAGACACCAAGCCCCGACTGCGTAACCTGCAGCAGCGGGTATTCGCCGTCGGTTACGAGCAGATGGCCCTGCACGATCAGCTGGTCGATCCAGGCGCGAATCACCTTTTCGGGGGTGCCCTTCATCAGGCCGAAAACTTTGAGCTGATCGTGGCCATTGCCGGCAACGCGCTCATCGTCTGTGCCCTGAAGAACTTTGGTAACGTAGCCGGCGCCAAAACGGCCTTCGGTGCGATATACGGCGCTGATGATCTTTTGCGCAACCAGCAGCGCCTCTTCAGCGGGCACTGCCTGGGTTTCGCCGAGGCAGACATCACAGGCGCCGCAGCCTGGCTCTTCAGGGTCGGGTTTAATAAAATTTTCGGGCGGGTATGGCTTGCCGAAATGCTCTGACAGCAGCTTGTGGCGGCAGACCGGCGAAATGGCAAAACGGCCGATTTCGTTGAGCTGGCGCTCGATAACACGACGACGAGCTGGTGAAATACTCTCTTCTCTGAATGACAGAGCTTTATGCGTCACCAGGTCACCGGCAGAAAACAGCAGCACGCATTCGGCCGGCTCACCGTCGCGGCCGGCGCGGCCTGATTCCTGCTGGTAGTGCTCGATCGACTTCGGGGTATTGGCGTGAATCACGTAGCGCACGTTCGACCGGTCGATACCCATGCCGAAAGCGATGGTGGCGACGATTACATCGAGGCGCTCGTGCACGAAATCATCCTGGGCTTTGGCGCGCAGACTGGCGCTCAACCCGGCATGGTAAGGCGCACAGGTGACGCCGGCACGCGACAGACCCTTGACCAGACGCTCGACTTCCTTGCGGGTCTGGGCATAGACGATGCCACCTTCGCCCTTGTGGCGGCGGATAAAATCGAGCACCTGCCCACCCTGGTCGTAACGCGGGTAGGAGCGGTAAGTCAGGTTTGGCCGGTCTGGGTGCCCGATCAGGCAGGTCGGGCTGCGCAGGCCAAGTTGAGCGCGAATGTCTTCCTGGACGTGCGGGGTAGCGGTTGCGGTCAACGCAATACGCGGTATGCCGGCAAATTCGGCGAAAAGCGGCCCCAGCTGCCGGTATTCTGGCCTGAATTCATGGCCCCAGTGCGACACGCAGTGTGCCTCGTCGACCGCGAACAGGCCAAGGCGAGGCTTTACCAGATCGAGCACGCCGCCGGTAACCAGCCGCTCAGGGCTGACATAAAGCAGGTCGAGGCTGCCGTCATGCAGTTGCGCAAAAACGCGGCGGCGATCTTTTTCGGGGCTTTGCGAATGCAGCGCCCCGGCCCGCAGACCGGTTTCGTTGGCGGCTGAAACCTGGTCGTCCATCAAAGCGATCAATGGTGAAACCACAAGCACCAGGCCAACCCCACAGGCGGCCGGCAACTGATAACAAAGGCTCTTGCCGCCGCCGGTCGGCATAACTACAAGCGCATCTCGGCCATTCAGAACCGCTTCGACCGCTTCGCGCTGCAACGGCCTGAAGACCTTGTAACCCCAGAATTTTTCGAGGGCCTGCTGTGGTTTGAGTTTTTCCATACAGTATTTATAGCAGCTTCAGCGACGCACGGCAAGCCATGCAGTTCAAGTGTGCTGATCAAAGCTCTTTCTGCCAGGCCCTGTAAAGCGCGTCATTCTGACTACATGGCACCATGCTGCTCTGGCGAATAAATGCAGATCGGCATAAAAAAACCGGCCGGGCGCAGATTTTTGCTCCCAGCCGGCGGCAGTAACAAAATTTTCAGTGATGCAGATGATTGAAATTCTGAACTTCGGCGCAGAAGGCTTTAAGTTCAGCAAAGTCTTCAGAGCCCGTCTGCAGGATTTCGAAAAGCTTTTTCTCACGGCCGTCGTCTGCAAGTTCGGCCTTCAGTGCCGCTTTGAGTTCGGCTTCGACGGCAGTAAAAGCAGCGTGGGTTTCTTCGTAAGCAGCGGCGCTCTGCAGGTCGGCTTTAAGGGCAACATAGTTATCGAGCAGAGCGGCGGCGTTGGCGACAACGGTCGGAGCGGCGGCAGCCGGTGCCGGGTGGCTGGCGGTAACTTCGATGTCGATGCGATAAGTGGCTTTGCCCGACCAGGAAAGCATCGAGTCGGGCAGATCGGCGGGCCCTTTTCCCATGATTACGAGATAAAGCATGTCTGAACCGGCCGGCACCTTCGCGGTAATGTCACCCATCTGAGTTTTAACCGGTGGCGGGGGCGGGTAATAATCATCGCCCTGGCCGGGCAGCATGACGCGCGCGGTGTGGGCCTGACGGCCCGGGGTGGTCGATTTAATATTGTCGATGTAACTGATCTGGCGCACTTTGGCTTCGCTCTCGTTGAAGAAGACCAGCGCAACGCTGAACACATTGGGAAGGCTGTTTAGATCGCCGGCAAAGCCGACCTTGATCTCTGCTGCGCCGCTCTGAATGGCGACCTTAACCAGGTCGGCGCCCCAGATACTGACGTTGTTGCGATACGTGGTTGGCAGGCGGTCGATGAAAGTGGTGGCCGGCAGCTGAAAGCCGGCAAGATCTTCGCCAAATGAGAGAAGCGCCGGCTTTACGTCTTTGCGATTGATAAAACTGCTGATGCAGAAGTTGTTGAACAAAGCTTCAAAAGTGGTACCACGGGCTTTAAAGAGTTTGTCGTAGCTGGCCATACCCTGATCCTGGTCTGCAACCAGCTCGCGAAAGAATTTAACTCTTTCGCCGGCGTCGGAGCAGAATTTATTCATTACATAGTAGCTCCACAGGTAAACCTGGCCGTAGTTGGCGACCTGCTGCCAGGGAGCCCAGGCAAGCAGACTGTTATCGGGGGTTTTCTGCCAGGCACTGATCTGGCGAGGGTGCCCATAGCCACACAGCCAGGGGGCCATCTGCGAACAGCCTTCGTTGAGCCAGTCGTATTCTTTCTGATCATGAAAAAAGTGAATCAGATGCTGCAGCTCATGGGCGATGGTGGCATAAAATTCTTTGCTGGTGATATCTGAGGGGTTGATGTCGGCGTAGAGCATTTCGCGGCAGTTGCTCTGCAGATCAGAACCAGCCGGGATTTCGGCCGGAAGATAGCAGTCGGCGCGGTTAAAATAGCCGCTGGTGTAAACGCCGGAAGTTTCGGCATCGTCTCTGATATCCATCAGCAGGACGGTGAGACGGCTGTCGCCGTCGATGCCGGGGCGGGCTTCGTTGCCGAAGTATTTTGCCGTGGTCGGGTAAATTACGCTGTCGAATTCTTTGATCAGGCCGTCAAGAATCGTTTCTTCGACGGTCTGACCTTCTTCGAGATACAGGCAGATATGCTCACCGGCTTTAACAAGGCGGGCCGGGGTGTCTTCCCATTTTTTGGCAGCAAAATTGAAGGTTTTGAAGTTATGCAGATCGCCGAGCTGAAAATTATTGCGGACACGTCTGACCCGGCCCTGTCGCAGTGCCGGCAGATTGCGACCCATCGAATCAAGGAGATGGGTGCCGGTAAGAGTCGGCTCAGATGCCGAAGCACCTGAAAAAATGCCGGCAACGAGAAAAATCGCAATAATCAGCTGGTTAATTTTCTGCATGTTACCTCCGGGTGAGGTGGATTAAGCAAGTTTTGTACCAAAGCGAATATCGGGAAAAGCACAGATCAGAAGCGATTATTGCGGCATACGGGCAGAAATGCTGCCAGTTTTTTATCGCCTCCAGTAAAAATCCGGCAGGCTGAAAACCACCTGCTTGCCTGAAGTTGTGTCTTAGCAGTTCATTTTTGGCATCAAAAAGACAGTTCTAAGAGAAAAAACGGCACTTTTTAAGCAGATTTTTTCTTTGTTGATCAGCTTTTTCGCTGGTCCGACCCCAAAACAAAAAACAGAAAAGTCTGCTATAATTTATAGCCGCCGTGAAAGGAAAGAGTTATGAACACACGCAGAAAACTGAACATCGCCCTTATTTCGCCAAGAACCGGTTTGTATCGCCACGGAACAGGTGTTTTCCCTCTTTCCCTGCGCTATGCGCCGCTCAACATGGTAACGCTGGCCGCCCTCATACCTGACGATCTGAGGGGCGAAATCACCGTTTATGATGAAAGCGTTGAATCCGTCGACCCTGCGAAAATCAAAGCCGACATCGTCGGCCTGACCGGGATCACCGGGGTTTCAATGCGGTCTTACGCTTATGCTGAATATTTTCGCCGGCAGGGTATCACCACAGTAATGGGCGGCCCGCATGCCACCCTGATGCCCGAAGAAGCCGCGCAGCATGTCGATGCGGTTGTCATCGGGCACGGCTACGAAACCTGGCCGCGGCTTCTCAACGATTTCTGCGCGGGAAAAATGCAGAAATTCTATTACCCGCCCGCAAAAATAGACTGGTCACTGCTGCCCGACCCGCGCCGCGACTTTTTCTCCAAAAAGCGCTTTATCACCACGAACAGCACTCAGGCAGTCTTTGGCTGCCCGAATCTGTGTGAATTCTGTGTCACGCCGATCATCTGCAAGGGCAACTACGAACGGCGCCCGATCGAAGATGTCTTTGCCGAAGTTTCACGCATGCCGGGCCGCTATGTCACCTTTCTCGACCCGAGCCCGGTCGAAAATACCGAATATGCGACCGCCCTGTATCGATCACTGATTCCGCTCAAAAAACGCTGGGGCGGTCTGGCCACGACCAGAATCGTCGATCAGCCCGAACTCCTTGACGCAATGGAAGCGAGCGGCTGTTTCGGCCTTTTGATCGGCTTTGAGTCTCTCTCACCTGGCGGCAACAAAAGCATCAGCAAGGGCTTTAACGATACCAGTAAATATCTCAGGCTCGTAAAAGAACTGCATGCGCGCAACATCGCGGTAATGGGCTGTTTCGTTCACGGCCTCGACAGCGACAAATCCGATTGTTTCAAATATACGCTCGACTTCATTCACGAAGCTAAAGTCGATCTGCCGCGGTTCACCGTCTGCACCCCCTTCCCCGGCACACCGTTTTTCAACCGCCTCAAAAAAGAGGGCCGCATTCTCACCGAAAACTGGACTCTTTACGACGCACAGCATGTGGTTTTTCAGCCGAAGCACATGTCGGTCGAAGAACTTCAGGAAGGGCACATCGACTGTTGGCACAGCGCCTACAACATTTCGAGTATGTTCAGGCGCCTGGCCGGTTCGCGAACCTTTCTCGAATACACGATTCTGGCCAATATCGGTTATCGCCTCTACTGCCGCGGACACCGGCGTTTCCCGCGCGGACGCATGGCAAACGACTGGAAACTTAACTGCACAACTGCCGAAGACATCGCCAGAATCGAACCGACCTATTGATCCTCTGAGGAGATGCGAGCAAAATGACTGTTGCAGAAAAGAATGCCATAATAATTGGTGCAACTTCGGGTATCGGCAAGGCTCTGGCTGAGCTGCTGATCGGCAATGGCTACCGGGTCGGGATTACCGGCCGCAGAAGTGAGCTTCTCGATGAATTCGCTCAAAAACATGGCGGTAATGCCGTCTGTCTGCTCATGGATGTCGATGCCCCGGAAAAGGCCCGCGATGGCCTGACCGGGCTGATCGAAAAGCTTGGCAGTGTCGAGTTGATAATCCTCAGCGCCGGCACCGGATTTCCGAACACAGAACTTGCCTGGGAACCGGAAGCTGCGACCATCGCCACCAACGTCACCGGCTTTGCCGCACTGGCGACCGCCGCGATGAACTATTTTTTACAACGCGGCAGCGGGCATCTGGTCGGCATTTCATCGATCGCGGCACTGCGTGGCAACTCTGATGCTCCTGCCTACAACGCTTCGAAGGCCTTTGTCAGTAACTATCTTGAAGGATTGCGCATCAAGGCGGTCAAATCGCGGAAGCCAGTTTTCGTTACCGACATCCTGCCAGGCTTCGTCGAAACCCGCATGGCTCAGGGCGAGGGGCTTTTCTGGGTAGCAAAGCCCGAAAAGGCCGCCGAACAGATTCTGGCCGCCATCAGAGCCAAAAAGCGCCGCGCCTTTATCACCCGCCGCTGGCGCCTTATTGCGTTTCTGATGCGTTTTATGCCCGATTTCCTCATCGAAAAGATCTGAATACCAGCCTTTCAAACTTTCTGGCAGACGGGGCAGAAAAATGAACTGCGACCCGCGATTCTGATGTTTTCGACGCTGCTACGGCCGCATTTTTCGCAAAGCTCGCCGGCACGACCGTAGACCCTGGTCTCGATCGGAAAATGCGTTGTTTCTGAATTGAGAAACCAGCCATGCTTGCGCTGATAATCCAGACCAGATGCAATTGCGGTCTCGATTACCCTGACGAGAGATGCATTCAGTGCCTTGATTTCATGCCAGGCAAGGCTTCCGGCAGTGCGGTCGGGGCGAATTCCGGCACCAAAAAGCGCTTCAGACGCGTAAATATTGCCAGCTCCAGCGATGATCTGCTGGTCCATGATCAGGCTTTTGATAGTGCGACCGCTGCCCTTGCAGGCGGCTGCAAGATATTCTGCGTCGAGGGCGCCGGCCAGCGGTTCAGGAACACGCTTCAGCGGCAGCTGCGCCAGTTCGACGACACCGAATCGGCGCGGGTCAGAAAAGGCCAGAATCTTGCCGGATGTGAATTCGAGGCGCAGATGTTCATGCTTTTCTGGCTTTGCGCTTTTTTCAGGCATCGAAAAGAACCCGGTCATGCCAAGGTGTATATGTAAAGCCTGTTTAGAGCCGAAATCAAGATAGATAGACTTGGCAATGCGCACAACCTGCCCCAGCTCAACACCGAACAGGTCTTTTACCTGGTCACGATCAGGTATCGGCCGGCGCAGACGCGGCGTCAGCGACTGCCAGCCGGCAAGCGTTTCGCCGGCAAAAAAATGTTGCAGAGCCGCTGCAACCGTATTAACTTCAGGCAGTTCAGGCATAATCACCTCTTACAGCAGGCATATCGAAGTGAAAGCCGCCTGGCAAAAGGCCTTACAACGTTCTGCCAGGCAGCCTGCAGATTCAGTATCCCTTCATCTGCTTTTTCATTTTAACCACTTCGCGAACCATTTTGCCGAAGCCTTTTTCGGCACGGTGGCGTTCGTGCAGTTTCTGCTCAAATCTGGCAGATTCGCGCTTCAGCTTGCGATAGCTTTCGAAGGTGCGCTCTTCGATTTCACCGCTTTCGAGTGCGGCAACGATGGCACAACCGGGCTCAGAGATATGAGTGCAATCTGAGAATCTGCAGTTGAGGGCAAGCGCCTCGATCTGGCTGAAAGTGGCCTCAACCCCGTTTTCAGCATCAGACATGGCGACCTCACGCATGCCGGGAGTATCGAGAAGCAGTGCTCCGTCTGGCAGCTGGTGCAGATGCCGGCCGGTAGTCGTATGACAACCGCGGCCGGTAACCTCACTGACCTTTGAAGTCGCAAGCAGCTCATGACCGGCGAAATGGTTGATCAGAGAAGATTTTCCGACACCTGACGACCCGGTAAAACAGAAAGTCTGACCGGGCTTCATTCTTTGCCTGACCTGGTCGAGGCCCATGCCCGTCACCAGACTGGTAGCCAGAACCTCTACCGCCGGGTGTCTGCGGAAAATCTGCTTTTCGAGTTCCTGCCACTCGCCTTCGGCCAGCAGATCACACTTGTTGATCAACACGACCGGGTCGATACCGCCGTTGAGAATCAGAGCCAGATAACGATCGATGCGGTTGATGCGGAAATCGCGATCGGCAGCGATAACAACAAAAGTCGTATCGACGTTGGCGGCGATAATCTGCACATCGAGCTTGCCGACAGCGGAGCGTTCGAGGCAGGTGCGGCGTGGCACTATCGCTTCGATCACGGCATTTTCGTTGTCGGCCTGCGAGAAGACCACCCAGTCGCCGACGGCCGGCAGGTCGCGCCGGTTATCAGCCTGGTGACGCAGTTTCCCGGTAATACTGGCACTGAAGGTGCGCACCGGGGTCTGTATGAGATAAATCTCACGCGAATCAGAAATGACTCTGGCGATTTTTTCGGCAGCGATGCTGTTTTCATGGCAATGCTGCTGCTGAAAGATGCCAAAACCTAATTTATCGAGATCGGAATGCATGTCTGGTAATTTTCCTTGAAATGGCCGGGACAGTTATGACAGATCTGAAAGCTGCTATACCGCTCTGTTGCCAAAGCACAGCCGATGGCCGACTGTAAAACAGCCGATCAGACTCTGAACAGGTAACTGCCGATGCAGTGCCCGGAGATATGGCAACGGCAACGGCAAAGCAGCAGAACATTGTCTGCACGAAAGCCGTGGCAAAACCTCAGATAAACGGGGTGCGCGAAAACGAGGTTAAAAACTCAGCGCTTATAAATCCTTGCAATCATCTAAATTACCTCCCGTTATTGAGGATTGTTAACACTTAAATTCTATCGTCAGAAAAGTCAGCTGTCAACAGCCTTTTGCAAAATTACCAGAAACGCGGCTCGACAACCACGTAGTCATAGCGGCGATGATCGTGATGTCCGCCGTGGCGACCTCGGTCACGGCCATGATCGTGGTCTCTGTCTCTGCCTTTGTCGCGGCGGCCGCGATCATGCCGGTCGTGTTTATACGGGTAGCGTTTTTTGCCGAAAATCACTATTTTAACCGGCGGTTCTTCCTTTTTGACGATTACGGTAGTTGTGGTTGGCATCGGAACCGGCGAAGAATAGAAAAATGCCGGGTCAGAGCGCCAGCTGCTGCGTTTTTCGAGATCATAGATCGAAACCCAGCCACAAATCGGCTGCGAAGAGCGACCTCGACCCATATGTAAAACTCTTGCTTCAGCAACTACCACATCCATGACCCAGATCGGCTCCCCGCGGTTGAGGCGCTGATTATCGACCAGCAGGTAGGGCGCGGTCACCACAAAATTGCCTGAAGTTCTCTGCAGACGCCTTTCCATGTCTTCGATCCGCGAAATCGACGTCAGGCTGCCGCCACCGGTCAACAGGTCATCGATCATTTCATTTACCGCTCCAAGCGTAAACAGGGCGCGGTCTTTTTCGGCCATGGCACGGGCGCGGTCCGGGCCGAATTCAGTGCCTTTCCAGGCTTCAAGATATTCTTCGATGGCTCTCTGTTTTTTCAGGTGCAGATCGTGCAGCTTGCGCTGATAAGCCCCGAAATAACGATAATTCGACTCCAGGCGGGCCATGCGACTATCGTTGGCCAGACGCAGTTCACGGGCCTGACGACTCGCGGTGCCGTAGCTCGCGCTGGTAAGAAGCATCTCCATCTGGTTGATGAAATCATAGTCGGCGAGTGAAGAGTTCTCGGGAACAAAAACCGGTTCAGGCTTTGCGAGGGGCGGAGTCGACTGAGGCTGAACCTGTACTGGCTGTGTTTGAACCGGGGCAGAAGGCGCGGGCTGTGCCGACTGAAAGGCCCCCGCAACTTCTTTGCCACAGCCAGGGCAGAAATTTGCGGCTTCGGGCAGCCCTTTGCCACAATTATGGCAAAATGCGGCCAGAGCAGGCATAACTGCTGCGATCAGCATTAAAATCATGACAACGGATATTTTTTTCATGGCATTTCCCTTTTCTTTTCCAACCTTTGCGGATTCATCACGTCACAGCGACGACATGAACCATCTGAACGACCTAAATATCTCACAATCCCAACTCAACTTAAAGACCTGTCAGGTTAATTTTTGTTAAGAACCGGCGGCTGATAATCGGTCGAGATGGGTTGCGGGGTTGCCTGATAATCAGTAGACTTGTACAAAACAGCCAAGGCAGGGAAGACTATGCAGAAAAACTGGTTACTGGTTCCGGCATTTTTACTGGCGGCAGGTCTCGGTGCGGCAATGGCCGGCGAGATCAGCAAAGACGAATTCAATCGCCTGCGTGCCGTTGACAAGCTGCTGCGCTCCCACATCAGCGAAATGGAATCACAGCTTAAAGCCTCGCCCAGTCTTAAAAAATACATGAAAGAATATGAAGCGGCAGTGCCCAAAGCTGCGCCGCAGCCAGTAGCAGACAACGAAATGGCAAAACTGCTTGCCGGCGCCAGGTATGTGCTGATGGGCGATGAGCATACAACCGCACGCTCCCAGGCCAATACCGTTCTCGTTCTCAAAATGATGAAAGCGGCAAAAGAACCGGTCACCCTCGTTATCGAGTGGGTTGACATCAGCTTTCAAAAAGAAATCGACGCTTTTCTTGCTGGTAAACTGCCGGTAAAAGATCTCAAGACGAAAATCAGCTTCGACAAACTATGGGGTTTTTCGTGGACTGACTATGCAAAAATTCTTTCGGCGGCAAAACAGCTGAAAGTGCCGGTGCTGCTTGCTGAACGCCTCAAGGGCACCCATTCTCTGAGTGACCGTGATTCATTCATAACCAGCACGGTTGCCGCCCATGCGAAGCAGAATGCCGGCATGCGCTATCTTGTGGTATACGGTGATTACCATATTCTTGGGCCCGACCACCTTTCAGACAAACTGGCAAAGGCCGGCCTGAAGCCGCAGCTGCAGCTGATCGGCGACGCTCCTGAAGTTTACTGGAAACTGCTCGGCAAAGTGAAAGATCCTGACAAAATTGGCTTTGCAAAGCTGACTGACAGCATATTTTACGTGGTAAACGGCACGCCGGCTGAACGCAGTCTGTCATATCGCAATTACCTGATGAAACTGCTCGGCTACACAAAGTCTGATTTCGAAGAATGGGCCGGGCCGGCTGACGTGAAACCCAAAAGCGGCACCAGCAGAAGTTTTGACACTTTGCATCGCGAATAACAGACAAAACAGAGGGGCTGTCTCATAGCGATATGAAACAGCCCCTTTTTCTTTTGCGCAATAACCAATACTGCTGCTGTGCCGGCCTTGTCAGAGACTTGTGGTTTCGCCGCCGTTTTCGATAAGCTTCCAGATATCTACAGGCTTTGGCAGAGGCTCTTTAAAGCTTTCGAGCGGGATAAACGGGCCTTTACCAGCGGTTATTGCAAGGTGCCAGCCAGAAATTTTCATGCCATCGACGCTTTTTTCGAAGTCGCCTTTGGCAAGGCTTTCTGACAGGTTATATTCAGAAGAGAAAACAAAACTCCAGTTGTCGGGCAGGTTCTCACCAGTAACAAAGTTTGACAACTCGAAGGTCTGGCTTTTGGCACGGTCGAGAGTCAGAATAAGTCGAACTTCATACTGCGGAAACTCCTCTTCTTTTTCTGGCAGAACCAGATAAAGCCGCATCGATTCATCGATGCCAGGCTGCTGAAAAGCGAAGACAACGTCTTTCGATGCGATTTCAATATCTTTAACGCTTTCATTTTTGAGCATCATATCGACCGGAACCACCTGGGCCCGATTCTTTGGCAGCAGAACGATGCGCAGATAAAGTTTGTCGAGACCCTTATCAAACACGTATGCCTGGCGAAAGCTGAAAATTTCGGCGGGCAAAGATACGGTGTCGACCTGAGAAGTGGCCAGGAATGAACCAAGTTCTTTGCGTGCTTCTTCCCGGGCTTTGGAATCCATGGCCGCAGCACGCACCAGATGATTTACGGCACGCTGCCGATCACCCTGAATGAGCCCCAGTTTGCCACTGGTCAGATAATCTTTCGCCGATGCTTTGCCGGCAGCGGTTTTGGCATCTACTTCTTCAGAGATGGTCGAAAGCATGTATTCATCGTCTCTGCCAAGCACTTCGGGGTTGATGGCGTAGGCATCAAAAAAAGCTTTGAGTGCCTTTTCCTGTTCTTTTCTCGACCAGTGCTGCATTGCCAGTTCAAACATGTCAGCAGCATCACCTGAGGCTTCAGCCTTTTTGCGGGCGGCGGCGACTTCGGCGTCGGTAGCTTTCGGGCGCAGTTTGCGCACCTTCGGAACATAGGGTTTGGGCTCTGAGTAGCGAACTTCAAAATGGCCTACCGATGGGCCCCAATGCCAGTTTTCGTAGATTTTATCTTTTGGCGTCAGGTGACCGTATTTGCGGTATAAAGCCTGCTTGTTGGCGGCATTCTTTTCAAGAAGCAACTGGCTCTGAGCCTTGGTTATCCAGAGTTTTGCCTTCAACTCGCCGGGGTCGAGAGCGAGAATTGTCTCAAAAACGACGATGGAGTCCTCGTAGCGACGGCGCATGAAAAGATCTTCGCCGGCACTCTGAAGTCGGGAAATACGGGTTTCGAGAGGCAGGCGCTTGTATTCAGCGAGATCTGAATAGGGTCTGGGCCCGAAGCCGGCCAGCATGAGACCGAACGAGAAAACCAGCAGAAATTTGACAGTTCTTTTCATGGGTCAGGCTATCGGCAGAAACGCAGCTTTATTTAACGATTCACTGACGCTCGGGCGAAAGAATTACCGAAAAATCGGTTGAATCAATCTTAAGACGGTTAAGAAATGCCACCGAGAGCAACACTCTCTGCCAGCCCATATTGCGGGCCCGCATCATGATATTGCCCTCAAAACCGCTCGCCGTTCTGATTTCGACCCCTGAAATAGCCTTTAGCAGCTGACAGAGAAGAGAAAGTTCAACCTGCTGAAAAATCCCGCTGAAAAAAGCCCCGGATTTGCCTTTTGGCAGGCCCATTTCAAGTTCTGGCAATTTTTGAAAGAATTTTTTAAGCTCGCGTTCGTTGGCAATGTAGAGGCAGTCTTCAAAATAGCGCCAGCCGAATGGGGTGTCTTTAAAATAATGCGCGAAGGCCTCTTCGACGGTCGTACCCTTAACCTCTTTGCAGGGCGAGTTAACCTCATTGCTGATTATCAGCGACCAGCCGTTCTTGGCCGCAATTTTGAAGGCAAAGCTTTTGACGTCGAGAAAACGCTCACCAACATCAGGCGAACTCGAAAACCCGGACGCAGCAGAAGATGAAACCACGCCGAGAACCACGATCAGAAAAAACAGGACAAGTAAACTCTGAGATCGTACAACTCTCATACTTACCCCTTACCAACCTTCTTTTTTTATTTTTCAGGGCTGAACATCGCCAAGCAGACTTTTTATTTCCTGGCTGTCCATCAGACTTTTCATTTTTTCGTTATTCATAAGGAAGTCATAGTCGTTGCGACTGATGGCGTCCATTATTTCAGGGTCCTGCATCACTTCGGTCATGGCGGTTGAATCGCCGAGATCCATCATCGAATCAAGGAAATCGCCGTCCATGGTCATCGAGCGAACCCGACTGTTCACTTCTTCCTGCTGCCGAGTCAGGTCGTCGCTGCCGGTCACGCTGGCATTTTCCTGGCGTGGCCCTGAGGTCTGCTGCTTTTTTTCGCCGTCGAGAATCTTGATCTTTCTCGTCGTTTCGGCCGGTTCAGCCTCGGGCTGAGATCCCCCTGAGCTGGCTGACGCTTCTTTCTGAGCAGCCGCAGTCTGATTCAAAATTGAAATCTCGACAACTCGGGCGGCTTCAATTTTGAGTCTGCCGAGCGTATCGGTTTCGACTGTGTACACCCCGTCTTTCATTTCGACAACCCTGCCGATCAGAGTCGTCTTATCTGTAAGAACGATTCGCTGTTTCTGGGGCTCGCCGGCAGCATGGGAGGCAACTGCAAACATTACCAGACCAGCGAAAAGAAAAACCTGCGCGATTCTGTACATTGGGTTGACCTCCACCGCACCACTACCCAGATTAGAATTTATTTAACCAGCAGGATAAGTCTAACAAATTTTTCAGGCATTGACCATATCGTTAAGTTAAAATATAATGCAGAGGCGAGATATCAGCATTCAGGAGGACTAAGGATTTGACTAAGCTTCATAACGTGTATAAGTGTGAAATCTGTGGAAACATCATCGAAGTCGTTCATCCAGGCGCGCCGGCACTCGTATGCTGCAGTATGGAAATGAAACTGATGGAAGAAAAGACAGCAGATTCTGCTGTTGAAAAGCATGTACCGGTTATCGAAAAAACCGCCAACGGCATCAAAGTTAAAGTCGGCAGCGTCCCCCACCCGATGGATGAAAAGCATTTTATTGAATGGATCGAAGTTATTGCCGGCAACCAGAAGTTTGTCAGGTTTTTAAAACCAGGCGAACCGGCAGAAGCCGAATTCTGTGTAAAAACCTCACCGATCACCGTCCGCGAATACTGCAATATTCACGGCCTCTGGAAAAACGAAGCCTGACCCAGTAAAGAACCTACCTCAGCCCGCCAATAAGCTCATAAGACGGTAAGAGGCAGGAAAACCCGGAGGGAAGGGGATTTACACATGCGCGACATCATCTGAACATGTGAAGGGCGGTCAGCTCTAAAGCCGGCCGCCCCCCCGGATCTCTTCTGATTTTACCGACCGATGCTCACCCGCTTGCCTTCACGGTGGCGGGTGTCTGCTTTTTCGGGCCCGTTTTCGCCATGAACTTTAACCGGGAAATCCAGCGCCAGACCGATGGTTTTACCGGCAGGGTCGGCGCCGAAAACTTTCAGACTGCCACCGGCCGGCAGACCATCATCGTGAACGAAAAGATTTTCGAGGCTACCCTGCATTTTCCAGGGGTTGCCGAAGGCATCCCAGCTATAGGCATAAAAACTGCCGGTCATGGTTCCGGTGCGGGTAAACTGGGCCCGCACATGCGTGCGCCGGCGACTGCGGCCATCAAAAACCAGATCGACATAAACCGCTGTCTTGATGGGTTTGATCCAACCATTCAGACGATTGTCAAAATCACCGTAGAACCTGTATTCTACCGCATCATGTGAGCGGTCACGCAACACCTTGTCGTTACCGGAAGCAACAAATCTCGATGGCACCGGAAACCCCTTAAGACCGAGAAGATCGGCACAGACTCTTCCTGTCAGCTGAATTCTCCGAAGTTCTTCGGCACTCTCGGGCTTGTCGACTATTGTGCGCATGGTTTTGAGAGAGCGCAACAGCCTTTTTATCTGATTGGCCAGATCTGCGGTGATCAGCTGCATAACCCGCTGTCCGGCGGGGGCTGAGGTGACGAACTGCTGATTGAATCTTGCAGAATCAGGAACATCGGCCGAACCGGAGCCGGCGTTCTGAGGAGCCGCAGGGGGCGTAGAAGGTGGGAGCACCGGCGGTGCCGGTGGTGCTGAAAATGGCGGTGGATCGGCAACTGGCGAAGGGTCTGCCGGAACAGACGATGCCGGCGCTTCAACCGGAGCCGGGGGCGGCACCATCGGAGCTGCAGTCTGAGGCTGAGCTGCAGGCGCTTCGGCCGGCAGAGCGGTGACGTTGCCGACGTTTCCCGGAGGTGGTGGCGGCGGAGGCGTTGCAGGCGAGATCTGCGGCAGAGCGAAGCTATAACCTGGCGGCGGCGGTGGCGGCGTAATACTGCCTTCACTCAGCAGCGGGTAATCGCCGGTATTGCCGGTCTGTGCTCCGGCAATGTTCACGGTGGGCCCCAAAATGCAGGCTAAAGCCACAAGCAAAAATCTGTATTTCATAAAATCCCTGCTCCTGATCGTAAATTCCAGCTCTTTCTTCGCCTTCGCGGCGGCCATCAGCACCGACATAAGCCTCCTGAGCCCGACCGACACCGTTTTTCGCATCGAATCGAGTCAGAGCTTAAGGTATCTAAAAGCATAAAAATATCCAGTAAATTTCAATCGTCAATGATAATCATTGAATTAATTAGATTTAAATCAATTCAATCAAAATTTAACACCCAATCAACTGCCGTTGTCTGCGGCCCGCCAAAAACAGACTATAAGCTTATTGAAGCCGTACATCGTCAGCGTTAGAATTGCGCTGTTCAAATAACATATACACCAGCTCCAAAGGCAACAATCCACAATCTCCCCCACCCCTGTCCCAATTGTTTCATTTTCTGCTTTGAAAGGAACACTATGATCCATCCCTCGACAGAACTTCGTTTCATCAATGATGAGATTGGTTACGGCGTTGTCGCAACCAGGTTTATCCCCAAAGGCACCATCGTCTGGGCTTTTGACAAACTTGACCGCGAATTCACCCCGAACCAGCTCGATCAACTGGCCCCGATGTATAAAGAAATTCTGTTTAAATACTCTTTCCGCAACAGTAAGGGGAATCAGGTTCTCTGCTGGGATAACGGCCGCTATGTCAATCACAGTTTCCATTCAAACTGCATGACCACACCTTATGACTTTGAGATTGCAATTCGCGACATCAAAGCTGGCGAAGAGCTGACCGACGATTACGGCTACCTGAACGTCGAAGAGCCCTTCAGGGGCATTAACGAAGGCACCCGCCGCAAGATCGTCTACCCCGACGATCTGGTCAGATACCACAAAACCTGGGACAAACAGCTCATCAGGGCAATGAAGCACATTCACAAGGTTGAACAGCCCCTCAAACCGATTCTCACTCAGGAAACCTGGGAAAAGGCTGTTGCTATCGCCGAAGGGCGCGAAGAAATGGATTCGATCCTCAACTGTTACTATGATGAACACCAGGTTCTGCCGCACGATTTCAAACCGACCAGCATGATGGTCTCAGAAATCCCGTCACGGGTTCACGACAATTCTTCAAGAACCAGACACCATCACAAATAAGCTTTACCTGGCGCCGGCCTTTTCTCATCAGGGAAAAGGCCGGTGCTGCTTTTAGCGCGATCAGCGCCGGGTACGCTTCTCCGCCTGTTTTCTCGCCGTCTTAAGAGCCTGCGAAAATCCCGGCGAGCTGTTGTTTTCTGGTGGCTGAACAGCGGCGGTGGGTGGCTCCGTTCGCGCCGATTCTTTTTCAATGCTGTTTTCAGGAGTTTCTCCCCCTTTAACACCTGCAAGTGGCGAAGAAGCCGCAGCCTTGTGCGGTGCGACGGTCGGGGGCACGCCCAGCTGTTTACGACCGCCGGCAACCGTTCTCAACCTGGCAAGCAGTATGGCGAGCAGGCCGGTGCGGCGTTCGGCAACTTCGATGATAAAAAGCAGCAGTGCCAGAAACAGCAGTTCTTCGGCAAGACTGCGAAACTGGATTTTTGCCGGCAGAGATTTCCAGACCTGGCCCAGATCGATGACTTCTTTGCCACCGGTAACCGATGCCAGCTCCTTGAGCTCGGCCAGACCATCACGAAAACGCGCCGGGGCGAACTCGGGCCCATAAAGCTGACAGACCGGCGACAGCCGTTTCTGCTGCCTGCCTGACCTGATCACCCCCGAAATCACCTCGTTTCCGCGCAGCATGGCCTCTGCCCGCAGCGAATCAGCTGAATCCCAGTGCAGATTCAGAGTCTCCTGCACCGGCTCCTGACCTTCGGCAAGTCTTATCAGCCTCACTTCAGGCGTTTCTCTCAGACTGTCGCGTTCACGCTCAGGGTCGAGAAGCAGGGAAACCTTCCAGACACCATTATCAATCTGCTGCGTGACCGCCATTTCGCCAAAACTCTGGCGGTCGTCGAGGGCTGCCCAGCGACTGGCACCGAGCAGAACTGCAGCAGCGTCTTTATCGCCGGCAAATTTGCCGGCATGCGGCCCTCCGGTGACTCCCATATAGCAGACCACACGGCCGAGACCAGACTGCCACGCCGCCAGTAACGGGGCCTTGTTTTCGTCTGTCGTCTGCAGCGCCGCAAAGGCCTCATTTCTCAGGTAACACAGGTTGTAGGCACCGATCTCAGAGCTTATCAGCCCAGGGTTTTCGATAAATCTGGCGACGCCGGGCAAAGACACGATTCCGGCCGGCTCTTCGATAAAGGTGCTGCGCGCCGCCACAAAAGTATCCTGCGAAAAGAGCCGAGGCAGCTCTTCCGGGTCACGGGTAAAAAATATGCGCCCCTTGCCCGCTTCGGCAATCTTGCGCAGCAGATTCGCGTCAGAATCTGTCTCGCTGCCAAGCCCGATGACACTCAAGGTCAGGCCGGCGCCGGTGGCTTTATCGAGCAGTTCCCAGTAGCGGCCAGGCTGCTCTGAGTCAGAAGCGTCGGCAAAAAGTATGATATGTCTGGTCTTTGCCTCGGCATTCAACAGCATTTCGGCCGCCTTACTGATGCCCTCGAAAACATAGATCCCGCCCCCCGAAGACTCGACCCGCAGAATACGGTCGCGCCATTTTGCTTTTTCGGTCATGCGCTGCAGAGGAACGACTTCGTGTGCCTGAGTGTCGACGGCCAGCAGCCCAAACTCATCGAAAGGCGAAAGCAGGTCGAGAGAACTGGCGGCTGCGATATTCGCAAGATCCATTTTGGTGCGATCACCACGGGCCGGAGCCGCCATACTGCCGGAACGGTCGAGCACCACCATCAGCGCCAGGGCCAGTTTGCGGTGCTGACTGCGAAGCTCAAGTGAAACCGGCAGTACCGGCTCAATTGGCGACTGATAATAGCCGCCGTTGCCATAGGAATTTTTGCCGCCGGTCAGCACCAGACCACCACCAACATGGTGAACCCAGGCAGCCAGCAGCTGCATGCCGTGCATGGAAACCCTTTCGGCGGCGACATTCTCAAGAATTACCGCCGAATACCCGGCAAGAAATTCAAGACTCCAGGAAATCTGCCCCGGAGCCTGCAGGTCGACTGCAAGCCCCGACTGCTGCAACAATTGCCACATCGGCGAATCTGCATTTTCAGAAACCACAAGAAATGGCTTCTGGCCAATGACCTCACTGATGGCCTTCGCATTGTTGTTTTCGGGCATCGGGTCCGGCCCCTGCCCGTTAACCTGCAGGCGAAACCTGATAACAGAAGCTTCAGGCGCCTGCAGACTGAAAGCAAGGCTGTTTTCGCCCGGCCGCAGCAAGCGTGAAAAACTGGCAATCAGACGGTCAGACGCGAACAATGAAACCTGGCCGGCCTGCTCGACCGGCGAAAAAACTCTGGCACCGGCCATAAAAGCCTCGCCCGGGTTCAGCAACGCCGGCACCTGAAATTCAGTAATCGCAACATCACCGGCCAGATCACGACCGACCAGACGAAAGTCGAGTGGAATGCCACGGGCAGCTGCCTGAAAAGCAATATTGCGCGGATCATTGCCGGTCCAGAGACCGTCAGAAATAATCAGAATTCTGCCGGTAAGATCGCCGGCAATCAGCGATAAAGCTCTTTTTAAACCTTCATCGAGACGCGAAGCCGCACGCCCGACAGTTGCCGAGAAACCTGAAAATGCGCTTCTGGCCGGAGCCATTTCGACCGCCGCCTCTTCGCCAAAAGTTACCAGCCCAAGCGAAGCGCCGGCCGACATACCGCTTTTCAGCATTTCCATGGTTTCTGCAATACGCTGATCGGAGTTGCCTGGCATCGACAGACTGCGATCAGCGACAATCACCAGAGTACCGGCACGGCCTGGGAATCGCAGCTGCAGACCGGCCAGAGCCAGAACCACCAGGGCTATCACCAGAACGCGCAGAAAGAGCAGACGCCGGCTCAGCGGCCGATAATACCAGACCAGCCAGAGAAGCGGCATGAACAGCAGCAACCAGTGAGGATCAGAAAGCAGCATCTGCAGACCTCCTGTGCATGGTCAGAAACTGGTGCAGCGCCAGCAGCAAAAGGGCTGGTACGATAAACCACCAGCGGACGTCGGCAAAATTAAGCATTGTTTCAGCAGGCAACGGCAGTTCCGGCAGCCCGCTGGCACCGGCGGCCCGCAAATCAGACTCCTTGGCTGAACAGAGATTGACGGCAATCCGCCAGCTGGCAGCACCAGCCCTGACCTGGTAAAGACCGGGCGGAAGCCCGGGAAATACGGCCTGACGTCGCCATCCGACAGCTTCAGCGACCGACGAACCATCTTCAGAGAGAATCTCGGCCCGCTCGACCTCCGGCGGCAAAGATACTGCAATGTCGGAGCCACTGCGAAAATTGAAGGCTGCCGGCCCCGGAGAAAACTGCTGTCGCCAGGCAAGAAGGTTATAGAACAGGGCCGGCCATAGAGCACTTTTGTGCAGATCGGAATATTCGGGAGTATAGTTGAAAACGGCCGTCAGATTTTGTTCGGGTCTTCCCTGCACTTCGAGCAGCGGAACCGTTCCGGCTGACATGAGAACCTGACCTTCTGCCCGCACGGCAGAATCGACGGCCCAGGCGGCCCGAACCGGCGGTAGACCGGCCGTCAGTGGATGTATCTTATCAAGAGAAACGCTGCCGGAAAAAGCAGCCGGTTGTGAAGCAACCTTGAATACGAACTGCCAGAGGCTGTCATCAGCAGCCACAGTCTGGCGACTCGTAAAAAGCAGCTGAGACGAGGAGCCGGTAACTTTTGCCAGCCCCGAAGCTTCAATTGCCCGGGTCACTGTCTGCTGCAGAAGCTTAGAGCTGATATCGACTGCGACATCAAGCGGCACACGCCTGATCGGCAGAAGCCAGGCGACGTTATCAAAAGTGACAGGGTCGTTTTTGATGTTTGCCTGCACTGCCAGAGCTGTTTCATTTATCACAAACCTGACGCGGCGTGTTTCGCCAGGTTGCAACATGGTATCGATGCTTTCAATCAGGCGATTCTGCTCCGGCAGCAGAATTTCGGCCTCGAGCCGGCAGGGTTCAGCAGCAAAACTGGTAAACTCGACAAAGCATCTGTCAGCACCACCGAGTGCGTAGCGACTGGCAGCGGTGACAGCAACATTGCTCAGGGGCCTGCCAAAAGACAGCCATTGCATTCGCCCTTCGGAGTTCTTTTCTGCTGGGCGGTCAGTAAAAACGAGAACGCTGACATCTGACGCAAAACTCTCTGTGACATAGCGTAATGCCTTGAAAAGATCAGCATCAGCCGCATGACATCGCCACTCTACGAGCATTGTCGCCGCTTCCGCTGGTGTCATGTCGTGCCGGCCGATCACTTCGGGCTGAGCACCTGCCCTTATCATGGTAATACGCGTCGAAGGAGCGGCAAATACCACCCGCTCAATATATTTGAGTGCAGCGGCTTTCGGGCTGTCAGGGGCATTTACCCCCATCGACAGGGAATCGTCAAGTATCAGTATCACCGGAATCAGCTTTTCTCCGGTAATCGCGCGTGGGTTTGCAGCAGCAAGCACCAGCAGCACCAGGATCGCAATTTCAACCAGCAGAATGAAAGGCGTCTGTGGCACGGTCAGTCTGCGCCCTCCCTCGGCCGGGGTCTGGCGACGACCGAAAAACATCAGCGACGACACCTTAACGTCTCTGGCCTGTCTTCTGAAAAGATAAACCGCGGCCAGAGCGCTTATGGCAAGTAAACCCCAGAGAGCCGCCGGGCTCATGAAAAATGGCATCATCTGCTCCTGGCCATGAGAATTTCGTTTTTCAGCAGCTCTTCCGGCACCATTTCGTGCAGAAAACTGCCGGCGACGCAGCGGGTAAAAACTGCACCGGCTCTGGTACAGCTCCGCTTCCAGTATTCCTGGTGCCGGGTAAAATTCGCCTGATATTCGCGCAGCAAACCCTCTTCAGCCACCACTTCGACCGCCTCCCCGCTTTCGCAATCGAGAATTCTCACATTGCCCGACAGCGGTGGCAGAATATCAGTCTCGGCAAGCAGCTGCACTATAACCAGCAAAGCTGCGTTATTAGAAAGCTGGCGCAGAACCGCCTGCGGTTCCTCTTTCCAGAACAGGTCACTGATCAGCACTCTGACACCCGCAGGCCTTAAGGCTGGCGGAAAACTGACGAGCGTCTGCCCGATGTTACCGCTGAAATCGCAGTCATTGCCAGGCCAGTCGTGAATTGGCAGCGAAGCCGGTTCAACTCTGCGGCAACGGTCTTTGACGATCCATGCTGACACAGTATAACCGGCATTGATTGCCGCAGTTCGCAGAATTGCCGTCATCGCGTAGAGAGCTTCGCGCTTGCGGCTACCGTCAAGCTGCATCGACAGTGAGGCATCGACCAGCAGATCGAGATGCGGCGAAACCTCTTCGCGAAACAGCTTGACCGTAAGACGATCGGAACGCGCCATGGCATTCCAGTCGATGTGCCTGACGTCATCACCGGGCTGATATTCACGGTGATCGACAAATTCGAGCGAATTGCCGGTATTGCGACCGAAGCGGCCGCCACCCTGCAGCCCGGAAAAACGTGAAGAAACGTTGAGGTAGAAACGCTGGCCGGCAAGCTCAGCAGCGCTGACCGTTTCCTTGAGACTGCTCATTTATCGGACTGCCCGGCGGTCAAAAATTCATCGACCTGCCTTTTCAACCACATAAAATTGATCAACAGACCGAAAAACAGGACACCAATGCCGGCGAGCACGCCTTCGGCAAGTTTTGAAGAAGCCACAAACGGGTTACCCATCATTATAAGATCAGAATTGCTGCCGACAAAGACTCCGAGAAACATCGGCAACACAGAAAAACCCACGAACACAAGCAGCATGATTACCCAGTTGTTGCGAATCTCGACCATGCCGCTGAAGAATGCACGCCTGATAAAAGCGGCAAACAGGCCATAACCTATGCTGAAGCTCATAAAGGTCAGCATCGCTATTGAAGCCTCGTTGAGGTCACCACGGTAGGGAACGCGTGTCAGGCCGGCAAAGAGATTGACCACCAGAACGGTGAAGGCGGTCATCATGGCCACCCAGGCCAGGCCGCCGGCAGCACCTGAAGAGATGATAAAAGCAAGGCGACGACCTGTCTGCCCCGCAGGCAGGTCACGCGCCACCCGTTCAGATATCCGGTCGCGTTCAGAAACCGCCACCATGGTCATTAAGACAAGTATGGCGCAGACAAGGCCGCCCCAGAGAATTATGAACCGTGCCGAAGCGGCCTCAAGCGCCCAGTAAACGGCCATTGCAAGGGTCAGCAGCCAACCGCCAGACGCAGTCAGGCGAACGGCCCGCATTCTGTCGGCGCCGGTCGGTTGAATGACTGCGACTGCAGCTCTAAACAGCAGATAGATCAAGAGCAGAGAGCTGGCGAGAATTGTGGCATACAGGCCCGGACCGCCATTAAAGCCCCAGAAACGCACGCCGCCATAGCGAACCAGCTCAGACCCCATTCCCATCAGACTGAAATAGCTGGTAACCTGAACAAAAATGCCGGCACCCCTGAAAAACTGTTGCGAGTGGGTATCCTGTGACAGCGCGGCGCAGCAGATCTGCACCATGGCTCCGATAGAACTGAAAAGAAGGGCGACCAGAAGCCCAATCAAAGTCATCGACAGGTCGACGCCGCTCAAAAAGAAAGTCATGAACATGAACGGTGAAAAAGCGCTGAAAATAAGCAAAATGAACACCATGCCAGCTGCGAATTTGCCCATGATGATTTTCTCTGGTGTGATCGTAGTTATGAACAGCAGCTCATCAGAGCCTTCGGTCTGTTCCTTCGCGAATTTCATGCCGTTGAAAACCGGTATCAGCACATAACTGGCGAAAAACAGAATGCCGAAAAGAAATTCAAGCGCTTCGGCACCGACATGCCGGCTGCTCATGCCCTTTTCAGCAATCGAAAAACTCAATACCAGGCACTGAAAAATCAGAAAAAGAATCAGGACACCCCAGAAGAAACGGCCACGCACTACCTGGCGCAGTTCTTTTACGATTATGGGGTTCACCAGGTCATCGCAACGGTCAAACACGTTCTGCAGGCTGCTCATTGCACTTCACCCCTGGTAATGTTCATGAATACAGACTCAAGATTCTGCTGTCTGAACTTGAATTCGACAAGGCGGTGCCCGGCCGCCAGAGCTCTCGCAACGATTTCGGCCGCATCCTCATCAGTGCCGGCAAAATCACACTCAAATGTTTTGCCGTTGGCGACAAGATTTTCGATGCCCGGTTCGAGAACAAGAAAACGACTCACACCTTCCGGATCGGAAAGCGGTCTGATGATCAGCTTTCGAGTGGGCTGATCGTGATTGGTCACCTCTTCGATAGTGCCGAATTTCAGCATCCGCCCCTGCTCGATGATCAGCGTCGAGGTGCAGATCTCTGAAAGCTCACTGAGAATGTGCGAGCTGATAAGAATTCCTTTGCCCTGCCGTGACAAAACCCGCAGCAATTCGCGCAATTCGATACGGGCCCGCGGATCGAGGCCGGCCGCCGGCTCATCCATCAGCAGAAACTTCGGGTCATTGATCAACGCCCGGGCAATCGAAACCCGCTGTTTCATACCCTTCGAAAGGGCTGCTATCAGCTTTTCTCTTATATTGGTCAGATTGGTAAACTCTTCGAGGTCGTCGATGAGCGAACGCCGCTTTTCTGATCTGATACCGTAAGCGCGGGCAAAGAAATCAAGGTATTCATGCACACTCATATCGCTGTGCAGAGGCAGAGAATCCGGAACAAAGCCGACCAGCTCGCGGGCCCGCTCTGGGTGAGTGATTATTGAGTGCCCGTCGATTTCGACCCGCCCTGAAGAAGCGTCTTCGATTGTTGCCAGTATGCGCATCGTCGTGGTTTTGCCGGCGCCGTTAGGGCCGACGAAGCCGGTGATATCACCGCCAGAAAGGCTGAAGCTCAGCCCCCTTACCGCATGGGTGTCGCCAAAGCTCTTGTAGAGATTCTCAACTGAAAGCATCATAATGACGGTTCCTCCTTGAGAATACCGATGAGGCAGGCACTTTCTGTTATTTCGGCTTCTTCATCGATTGCCTGGCGCAGAAAAGGCGATCGGTTGAGTCTTGCAACATACGTGCCCGGCTTAAGGTAGGCATAAGGACTGACCTTGATATGGTCGAAAACATTGAACCAGCCGCGCTTGCCAACTTCAGGCAATGAGCTCCAGCTGGCGCTGACCCCTCTGACTTCATCCATGCCTGCTGCTGCGCCGGCACGAATGCCCGTGCTTCTGAAAACCCGACCGCCCGAGGTCATGAGAACCACCTCTTCAATGTCTGCTCCAAGGCCATTCATCACTTCAAGGGCACCGTTTTTAGCTGTCAGGGCCAAACGTTCGCGCCTGGTCTGAATCGAGCGAAGATGCATGTATCGCGGGATCTTTGGCTTGATCCAGCCTTCGCGCAGGTGCTGGTCTTCATCGAGCACAATATACTTGCCGGAGTCGTTCGAACGGTAATCGTTGCGATTTACCGGAAAAACCTCAGTCTGCATGTCGAAACGAAAACCTTCGGCACGGCTACGGGCTGAATAAATCGAGTAGTTCGCCAGAGTGATGGCACGGTTATCGCGCTCATCGAGCAGAATCAATGCGTTTCTTTTGCCGAGCAGGGTCGAACTCTCGAAAATAACGTAGTAGCCATAAATAAAAACGCAGCAGATAAACGAAGCGACCGGAACGGTCACAAAAACAAGAATCCGCCGCCCGAGGCGGTGCAGTACAAAAACATTCACCGGCCCGATCAGAAAGGCAAAAAGATAGATGATCAGCATAAGCCAGCGCGCTGAAACGGTTTCGACCTCACCTTCGTCGAAAGGCAGAGGTGAATCGTCCTGAAAAGAGCGGTCTGAGAAGATGTCAGAAACTTCAAGTCCGTTGAGATTTCCAGGTTTGCCTCTCGCCGGTTTTGGGTTCTTATCACCATTAGGCAGCGTAAGCTCTGGCTCAGATGCAGCGACGGCATACTGCATGAAGTCTTCACGAAAAGTCATTACCCGGCCAAAACCGCCCTCATAGGTTGTAAACATCGAAGCTTCAGCATTATCTATTCTGACAAAATCTTTTGGCAGAACAGGCTCACCGAGAACCATGAGCGCCCCGCCGGCCCGCACATAATCGAAAATAGCTGCTCTGACCGGTTCGGGCATTTCCCTGAGGCTTTCGGCAAAATAAATGATGAGGTTGAACTGGGTATAAGCCAGCCAGTTGCTGTAAAGCTGCGCCAGGCTGCCGTCAAACTGGCTCAATTCGAGATTGAGGCCTGCTGCCATCCCCGAAGGCCCGAAAACGGCTTCGAAATCGTTTCGGGGAATCTTTGCGTCGACCAGCGCCTGTTTTTTTGCATAATAGTTTTTGTAGCTGCGCAGATACTTCAGCAGCTTCTCTTCGATCTCGCGCCCATCAACCTCTATTACCAGCCCGACACTTGAAAAATCGCCAAGCGGAAAAAACAGAGCTTCTTCGCGGCTTTCAGAGGCAGGAATAACCAGAGTTTTGGAAATCTGTTCGAGATCGCGCGAATAATCCGCGTTCAAAGACAGTCGGATCTGGCGTTCGCGACCGGAGCGGTTGCTGATCAGAACCCTGATGAATTTGTAACCAAAATAGGTGCGGGCTTCGAAATCAGGCAACATGGTGAATTTGAGCCCGTCGTAGTCGATCTGCTGGTTTGCGGCCGCCTGTGGCGGCAGTGCCAGCAGAACAAACATCAGCAGGCAGAAAACAACGGGCACCGATCTTCTCTGCAGCATTATTTTTTCTCCGCAGCCATGGCAACGCCCGCAGAAAAATCGAGGTCGGTTTCTTTCAGCGAATTCAACAACCCCGAAAGGATCATCGCGCTTGTCTGGCCTTCGAATCTGGCTTTGTAGTTGAGCAGCACCCTGTGGTTAAGGGCGGGAATGAAAACTTCTCTGACATCTTCGAAGCCGACTGAGGGCCGACCGGCAAGCAGTGCCACCCCGCGGGCCGACTCGGCAACAGCAATGGCGGCACGCGGCGAAGCGCCATACTGCACGTATTCTTTGATCTGAGCCGTAGCTGTAGCTGATGACGGGTCGGTGGCATGCACCAGCCGGGCAATGTAATCGGCAACCGGCCCGGGCAGATATATTGCATCCATCACCCGGAAAAGTTCGGAAAGCTCGGCGGCAGCAAGAGAAAAGTCGGGCATGGGCGGCTCGCCGTGACGACGTGAAGAGATTATTTCGCGCAGGGTCTCCGTTGAAGCAGAAGCAACTTCGAGTTTGAAGAGAAAACGGTCAAGCTGTGCCTCAGGCAACGGATAGGTGCCCTCCAGCTCGATCGGATTCTGCGAAGCCAGCACAAAGAAAGGCAACGGCAGTCGGCGGGTAGTGCCAAGCAATGTAACCGACTTTTCCTGCATCGCTTCTAGAAGCGCCGACTGTGTCTTTGGTGAGGCGCGATTGATTTCGTCGGCAAGCAGAATATTGGTAAAAATCGGGCCCGGCTGAAAAACCATTTCACGCTGACCGGTATTGCTCTGCTGCAGAATATGGGCACCGAGGATATCGCCGGGCATGAGATCAGGAGTGAACTGAACCCGGCTGAACTGCAGACTGAGAAGTTGCCCAAGACATTTGATCAGAGCGGTTTTGCCAACTCCGGGCAGGCCTTCGAGCAGAATGTGGCCGCGACTGAGAATGCCAACCATCACCAGGCGATGCAGAGCCGGTCGACCGATCAAAATGCGGTCAAGCTCAGCGAGCGCTTTCTGGGCCAGTGCTGACGCCTTGGCCAGTTCTGGCTGCGATAGCAGTTTGTTTGCCTCGGTCATAGTTTATCTCCTGAGTTGTTACTGTTCGTGATCAAAATATTTTTTTACTGCACTGCGATGTTTAGGCAGAATTATACCAGATTCGGCGCTGCCTTCAGAGGTTTTCTGCCAGGCGGCCCCGGCCTGAGAACCATCATCGCCAGACCCGGCAGACGTCTGCGGGGCTGAAAAGCTCATACCGATCGCCACCGACTTTTCGAGCGCCTGTTCATTAGGGGCAGGCAAAACCTCATTTTTAAATTCAACATTATGTTCTGAACTTTTGCGATTAAACTTGAGCGGCGCATGGCCACCGCCGCGGCCGGCCTGCCCTGAAGCACCGCTGCCGTTTTCGCTGCCGGAACCAGTCTGACCGCCTGTCTGCGTGCCACCGACCCCGTCACCCTGACCTTCGCCCTGCTGCCCGTTGCCGCTTTCGCTGCCGCCGCCCTCACACATGACCAGCTCGCTCTGAGAACCGGGCTGCAGATCTGCTTCAGTTGCCGGCCTTATTTTTCCGGCCTTTTTAAGAGATTCAAAGGTTTTGCGATCAATCAGGCGGGCACTGGCAAGCCGTTGAGCCGCAGCAGCAGCTGCGGCCGCCGCCTTCGCCTGTTGCTCGTCAATGTATTCCTGCAAAGCCTCAGCGGCCTCTCTGGCCGCTTCTGCCGAATCAGGCCCTCCCGCAGCCGCCTTTTCAAGGGCCCTCTGCAGTTTTTCTGAACCAGAACCAATGCCGACATCACCAGCAGCCTCTTCTAAGCCCTTGCTGACCGCTCTGGCAAGCTCCGAAATCTGGTCATCATTCTGACCGGCGGCTTTACCCATTTTTTCAGCCAGTTCAGCAAGTTCATCCAGATTTTTCTGTTCTGAAAGATTTTTTACAACGCTGGCGCCAGCCTGCTTCTTCAGCTTTTCCTGAAGCTGGTCGAGCGCCTCAAAAGTCGCAGCCGGATCATGGCGCTGCGAATCGAGGCCGATCCGCTCCAGACTTTCGTTAAGCTGGCGAGCTTCTTCAGGCGAAATGATACCCTCTTCGGCGAGTATTTCTATCTGCCCTGCGGCGACACGCTCCAGCTCCCGCAGCTCTATTCGCGGATCATTGCGCGTATCACGCCCGACCACCGGAATTGTCAGCGACAGCAGCAGAAAAAGCAGCGAAAGCCCGGCAGACATATATCTGTTACCCGCAGCAGGCTTCAAAACAGGGATTTCGACCTGCCCCGGCAGACGATCCCGCCAGCCGGTGTCACCGGTTTCTTCAGTCGCCATAAGCAGCCCGCCCGAGCCATTATGAGCGTCGATAGCAGCCAGCCAGCCTCTCTGCTCAGACGTCTGGCGGCGGGCAGCCACAAAAGCCAGCCCGGTGGCCGTTGCCAGGCCACAGAGAAAAACCGCAGAAAAAATGTCACCCGCGTGCCCGATCTGTCTGAGGATGAGAAAACAGGCACCGGCAGCAAAATTCAAAATGGTAAAGTAGCGCAGAAAGCACAACAACAGGGTTATCCTGAAATACCGGCTTTTCAAAGCCGCTGCAGCCAGCTCAGGTGAAGCAAAACACTCTTTCTGAGGCTTCGGTTCCATGACGTCTCCAGACATTTTTCACAAACCCGTCACTTTGCATTTTAGCAGACAAAGGATAAATCTGGTTCTATTTTTATCAAGGTTCTGGTAGATTATTCTTATGCAAACCAGACAAGTTGAAGTGGTTCTCCCGGAAGATACCTTTCTCAGGCTTGAGGCAGCAGCAAAAGCTGCCGGTCAGTCTGTCCAGGAAACAGCGTCGGCGATTCTGTGCCGGGCTTTTCCGCCGACCCCAAAAGCGGTTGAGCACAATACCATGCCTGGAGTGGCACTCGTCAGAGATGGCTTCACGCCACTGTTGCAAACCAGCCGCCCAGAAACCAGAATATCACCGGCAACCAGCATAAACAGCCTCACCAGCCCTGAAGACCCAACGACAGCCAGCATGTTCGCTCAACGCAGGCCGACCATCGCCGTGCCACCATCACCCGAAAAAATGCAGCGCCGGCTTGAGATCGAAGCGGCGATGAAAGAACTCTCGCTGCTTATAGAAACAGCCGAAGAAGCAAAAAAAGAAGAATATCTGCTGCAGTATGCAATGCTTGCGGCAGAACTTGAATCACTAGCATAAAAACCGCCCGGAGAAAAACCATGCCCAGAAAAAACAGATATAAACAGCTTTGTGAAGCCTATGACCGTGGGGTTGCCGAATGTAGCCAGTATCAGAAGGAATGCCGCGAATTCGTACAGGAAATCCGCACCGCCATTCTCGAATACCTGAACTGCCCCGATCCAAAACTGTTCATGTTTACCCCCAGCTCGGGGTTTGTCTATAACAACCAGTCGCTTCAGGGCGACGCATTAGACACCGAGTTCGGCGAAAACGGTACCGCCGCGATTGGCTTTGCCATCAACGTTAACGACGATGACCTGCAGGAAAAATTTTTCACCTTTCTCCTGATTTTCCGCAAAACCGGCTCAAAAATCATTTTTAACATCGATGACGACCGCGAATTCGTCAACAGCAACGAAGGCATCAACGAATTCTGCGACTATCTGTTCGAGATTGCCCAGAAAAATCTGCTCGGGCGCCTCGACAACTTTTTGCAGTCGCCTGAAAAAATGAACGCTCCGATCGGCTTCAGACCCGAAGCCGAAACGCAGAAAAAGGTCAATAAAAGACCCTGAAAGGCTCGGGCGCACCGGGGCGGGGCGGAGTCAGCGATCGCTGAAAGGTTCGCGAGTAAGGCTTGTCACCCGCCACCGGAGCCTGAACCGGCATCGCCCGGTCGGTCGGAATGACTACCTCACGCTTCTTTTTTTCGGTTGTCTGAGCTGTTTTTTTCTGACCCGATTTTTCGAGTGCGAGTATTTCATCCAGCGTTCTCGGTGGATTGCCCTCATCAAGATGCTCCCAGCCAGCTTCTGCCAGCCATTCGACCGCTGGGTTCACCTGATAAAAACCCTCGTCAATTTTGTCGCCCCAATAGTAACCCTTGGCAAGCTGCACTTCGCCCATGACTTCGGCAATTACACCCAACCGGTAGAAAGCCCAGGTGGTGCGCTCAGGCAGTGGCGCCTCGGTTTTGTTTTCGTGCTGATAAATGACTGAATAAAGCTCTTTGGCCTTTTTAACCTTGTTGCCGCTGAGTGCAGCCTCGGCCTGAGCCCTGAATGCTGCATAACTGTAACTCGACCGACAGCCGGTCAGGCCGGTGAGCAAAAACGCCACAAGCAGCGGCGCCCAACACAGACAGACTCGCCAGCTGAAACTTTTTTCTCGCCCGGTCATTTTTTACCTCCTGGAAGAGGTTTCCAGAACTGATCAGCCCCGGCCGGCACTGGCGGGTAAATTCTTCCGGTCCAGATAAAGTCATTTGCCTGCTTGGCCGGGTCACGCAGCAGCATGATGATATCAAAGCCCTCTGCAACCTTCTTGACCGTCATTTCTGTAAGGTATTCCGAGGCAAAAAACTGTTTGCGGCCGTCAGATTCAGTTCTGGAGAAGGCCCTGCCACCACCGCGGTTTTCTACCGCGTAGGCTACATGGCGGTTTCCCGGCATGCCGACCTTGAATTCGGTCTTACCTTTCCAGGTATCGCCAGCCTCTGGCTTGAAAACAATTTTTTCTCCATCTGATCTGGCAATATCGTTGCGCATGATGGTCACGATCCAGGAGGCCTGATTGGCCGCCAGAGCGTTGAAGCTGCCGCGGGCCACATTCGACGCCCCCCGCGACATGGCGATGATCACCCCGCCGGCAATCATGGTAAAAATGCCAACGCTGATCAGCAGCTCCGTGAAGGTAAAAGCACGCCTGTTCATCTGCGCCTTCCTATGAATGTCGAAAGCTCGTAATCTTTCTGCGGCGTTCCGACCTTTTCTTTCGACTTGTAATTGAGAATCAGCCTGACAATTTTGCCATACTCGGGCCCGGTGGCAGGATGTTTGTCGATTTTCAGCCGGGCCTCAACTTCCATATACGCTGGGAAACTGCCAACGTGCACATCAATTTTGCTGGTGGCTCCGAGGCTGATCTTGCCCTCGCTCACCGGAGCGAAGCTTATCTCGCCAACCTCAGGCTGCCAGCCGGAATTTTCGATCTGTTCGAGAATCTCCGCAGCAATCTGACTGGCCCTTATTTCATCGGCAGAAAGCGTTACCTGCTTGTGCGAAGAACCCATCAAACCCCACAGAGGAACCATTGCCGCCACCATAATACCGCTGGCGAAAAGAATTTCGAGCAACGAAACGCCTTTTCTGCTCATATTTCGCCTCCTGACGGCCCAATGACCACACCGACAAAATTTTCGACCGGGTTTACCGTCGGGTCAAAACCCTGATTATACATGATTCCACCGCCACCGGCGAAGTTTTCAGGGTCAAGCGTGTGGGCGGCTATACCACCAAAAAGCTGTAATGGCGCCTGCTTACTGGCGGTCTTGATCTCGCCGCCAGTCTTGTCGAGGGCAACCAGATAGGCCAGCGTCGGGTGCTGACCGCCATTGCGCACAGTGATCGCTCCCTTTTCGGCAAGAATCATCAATTGGGCATTTTCGGGGTTGTCGGCACTTCTGAATGTGCCAACTTCGACCGGGCCGTCGACGATAATGGCCCCGCCAGAAGTAGCACCAAGGTTGTCGCCCATTTTCAGGCCTTTTCCATTGGTTTTTACTCTGACGACGGCGTTTGCCAGGTTGAAGTCGCTGTTATAGGTCGAGCAGAATGCTGATTTTAAAACGGCGAAAACATCCTGGTTCTTTGCGGCATCGATTTCGTAGCAGACCCTGGGAGCAAGGCCCAGGGCCGGATCTTTGCTGTCGGGTATGGTATCGATCTGCAGCTTGCTCTGATCAGTTCCGAGTACCGGCAAAGCGAAATTCATGTCGTTAACCGGTAGAACTGAGGCATCTGGTGGAATATTGATGCTCTGAGTATTCTTGGAATACTGTGCAATAAGGCTGTAGGTCTCGTCATAAGAGCAAAAATCAGCCTTGCTCATGATCTTTTCATAAGAAATCAGATTGCCGAGCGCCGAATATGGCAGCTTGATGAAAAAGTCCTCCATCTCGGTCAGGTCAGGCACTCCCAGAACCGCATCAGGAGGCGCGGGCAGATAAATCAGGTTCTTGTCGACAAAAACATCCTTCAGAAAGGTTTTGTCGATGTCTTTCAGCTTGCCCGGTATCAGGTTGCGCTTTTTGCCCGAGTATTTGTCATAGTCTTTCTGTGGCAGCCCGACAACCGCGCCAACCGGTGGTTCGGCGCCAGTGCCGGGAATAAGATAGCTGAGTTCAAGAAAACGGTCATAAACGCGGCCAGTAACCCTGGTGATGCTGATACGACGATCATTTTCGCTGGTTCCCGCTTCGCCGAACAGGTGTAGAAAAGAGCTGTTCCACCACTTCTTATCCTTGTCCGGTTTATGCTCACGAAACTGAAATTCAAGAATCTTTTTCCACATGTCGGAGGCCGGACCATCGACAACAGCATTCGAGAAGCCCCAGCGGGCAATGCGGAATACCATCTGGTGCCCGTTTACCGGCCAGCCATTGAAATCAGAAAAATTCAGTAGCAGAGTGATCGGATTTTCGGCGGTCGGAAAATATGAATGATACCGCTGCCCGAATTTGCGATGCCCGGCCGCGCGGTTCAGCAGTAGATTGCCGCCGCCGAGATAGATCCAGCCGCGCCGCTTCCAGATTTCGGCCTGTTTATTGAAGTGATCGCCCGGCAACCCGTTGTCGACGACGATCGGCCGGTTCGAGCCGGGAGCGGTGTCACCGGTTGCAGGCGAATCGATCGCCACCGTGTTGAACTTGACCGGATCGTTTTCATCAGTGGCCTCACGCAGATAAAGAGTATACTTGGTCAATGGCATCGGGAATGGGATGACAACCCGGAAAGGTCTGGTTTCCTGCCATTCCTCGCGGGTATTGCCAATGAAGACTTCGACGGTCAAGGTCATACGACCGCCCTTTTCGCAGTCAAAGAACAGTTCTTTATCGGTTTTATAATCGCTCAGAAGCCTGATATCAGAAAATTTCACATCATAGTTAACCGATACGTCTTTGGTGGGCTCGTCACCAAAAAGTTTTTTCACAAAACCATCGATATCAGCCTTGGCCAGCCAGACCTTCTTGAACTCCGAGGCAAGCGTGTCAGGGTCGTTATGCACAAAAATCTTGTTGCGCAGAGCATAGCCGGGCGAAGCCGGGTCTTTGGCGTTAGCTGCGTTAAGATCTTCCTTCAGCTTGCAGACAAGCATTCTGGCAGCCGCCTGAGCGCATTTCATCGCCCGCAGGTGCTTGAGAATCTCGCGGCTTTCGTTGAATTTTCCCTGAACCAGATGGTTGTAAGCCATGACCAGAATCGTCAGAACAAAAACCCCACCAAGCACGACAAACAGAACCACCCCACGACGGGTATTACAAAGTCTGCGATCAGTCTGCATCAGAGGCGCCCTCCTCTGTCGGCGTTGTTTTATGCCGGTTCAACCAGTCGATGGTTCCCTGGTGGATTGGCACGCCGATTTCTTCAAGAATGGCTTTTGCCTTGAGCGGCTCAGATGGAATCGCGGCGGTCGCCTGATGTTTCATTTTCAGGTGTGTTGAAGCCTTGACGAGCAGTTCGGTAATGAGTTCAACTGTCGCCGCCGGGGTCTTATCTGTAGTTACAAGAACGTTAGGCAGCCCGATTGTCTGAATTGAAGGTTGAGAATCGCCGTAAAAACCGGCCGGAATCGAGTAAATGCGCGCCGTTGAAACTTTCTGCAGTATTTTTTGCAGCTGCTGCTGATTCAGACTGACGAGAGTGCAGTCGTGGAAAATCAGGGCGTCAGAAACCGTACGATTCGGCATACCGGCCTGAATGGTGGCAAACCCGACCTGGCCGGTCGAAACAGCACTCAAAACCGCGTCAGGCGGAAGATCCAGGCTGCTGAAATCGTCGCCGAAACCAAGTGATGCGAGAATCTCTTTCGAGGTGCGGAATGTCGATGAATTTTTCTGGCCGAGAAACCCGCGCAGACGCCCCGGAAATTCGCGGGATGGCTCAAAGCCCTGCGGCGTCCTGACCAGGTGGACAACGTCTTCCCAGAGGGGCCAGATGAGACGAAGCGAGGAACTGGCATCGGCGGCAAGTGTCTCGCGGGCAATGCGGCTTTCGACCATGCCGAGCATAATGCGGCCTTCGCGCAGCAATCTGACATTGTCGACAGAGCCATTGGTTTCAACAGCCTTGAAAACACCGCCTTCCGCATCGAAATGGCTGTTAAACCAGTCTGCCAGAATATTGCCGACCGGGAAATAAGTACCAAGACGGTTACCAGTACCAATCAGCTGATAAGCGGAAGAATAAAGCTGCGGCGGCAGCGGCGCTTCTACTTCTCTGACCGGTTCAGGGGCACTGAGAAGAAGAATCGCAATAATTGCCAGAACCAGAAAACAGGGCCAGGCAAAGGCTGGAATGTTACCGGAATTTCTCTTCAGCACTCATTGGCCTTCCGTGCCCGATACGACGCGACAGTCTCAGCGCACGATGATGCGGTAGTTTTCGGGCATCTTGAAATCGTATTTTTTGATTGAGTCGTTAAAAGCTTTGTCGTCACCTTTGGCGCTGACGCTTTTTTCTTTGGCTTCAACCGGCTTGTCAGAATCGTTTGTTACTGCAACGGTTCTGTCAGCCTGTGCCGGCGCCGGAACAGCCTTTTTTACGACTTCGCTCTGCACGGGTTGCGATTTCTTCTGCTTTTTCTGTTTTTTGAACTTTTTGCCAGAAGATCGCTTGCCAGCCTTTTTGATTGTCTTTTCTTCAGCCTTCGGCTGCGACTGTTCAATTACGGGCTTGTCTTCAGCCGCTGCAGTCTGCGCAGAAGCCACCGGCGGTATTATAGCAGCCTTCTCTTCTTTTACAGCATTTGCAGAAGGCATCACGCGGTCAATATCTGCCATGGCTATGCTCAGAGGTTCCGTTCGCCCCTGCGACGCACGAATTTTGATGAGCGCCGAAGCCAGTTCTTTGCCGGCAATGTAATCTTCGGCAGAAGCCTTTTCGGTGACCATGGCAACGGCCGTATCAACCATAGGCGTATCGACACCGTAAACTTTCTGCCTGAGTCTTTGCAGAGCAAGTGCAAGATCGCGGCCCGGGATGTACGAAACACCTTCGACTGCCGAAACAATAACTGCCTGCTGAGTAAGTCTTCCCCTCATTTCCTCAATGGCGCTCTGAGCCTCTTTTGTCAATGCATCGACTCTCGTACCAGCCATCAAGCATAAAAAAACCAGTAAATAAATTAAATAATGACTTTTCATGCCTTCTCCCTGACTATCTAACAAAACTCCTGCCATGGTATCACCAATAGTTTTTATGGGCAATACTAAAAAATCGGCATGCCGCATTTTGTACAGAATTTTTCCTGCATATTATTCTCACTGCCACAATTCTGGCATTCGATCATTTTTTTTGCCTCGATCTTGATATTCTGTTTCATGTCTTCTTCTTTCATTCCCGGGGGAATCCGCATCGGCGGCGGCTGAGATTCGGCCGCAGGCTTGGGCTCCGAACCACCCACCGAAGTGGCAATATGACTGATGCTTTTGCCAAGAAGCTCACTGAAATTAATTTCTGGCTTTGCACGTTTAACATGAAAGATCTCGATTGGCATTGACTTACCCTTAACCATGATCGATTCGCGCTGTTCAACTTCGAAATAATCAGCAACCTTTTCATAGGTCGATCTGGTGATGAAAAGCTCCATGCCCTTGGCTACAGACATGACGCGGGCAGCGAGGTTGACATTGTCACCAATTACCGTATACGACAGCTGTTTTTCACTGCCCATGTACCCGGCTGTAACCACGCCGGTATTGACACCCACCCCGATCTCGATAACCGGCTTACCCTCTTTTCGCCAGCGTTCCTGTAGTTCGCGAAGCGCATCGAGCATTCGCACACCGCAGAGAACCGCCCGGATCGGGTCGTCATCCCGGGCAACCGGCGCGCCGAAAAGTGCCATCAATTCGTCGCCGACGTATTTATCGAGAGTTCCTTCTAGTTCCATAAGGATGTCGGTCATTCTGGTAAAGTAAACGTTGAGCTGCTCTACGATATCGGTTGGATCCATGTTTTCGGACATTTTGGTAAAGCCGCGGATATCGGAGAAAAACATGGTTACTTCGCATTTACTGCCGCCAAGCTTGAGCCCGGAAGGGTCTGACATGATCATCTCAGCGACGCTCGGCGACACGATGCGCGCCAGACTCCCCTTCAACTCTTCGTTTTTCTTCAACTGGTCTTCACTGAGCTTTTGCGCCGAAACCAGATCATCCATGGTGGCCGAATACAGCTTCGCATTTTTCATAACCAGGCCGGCAATGTCACCGCAGGTCGCCAGCAGATTCTGATCATCGCGCGTATAATCAGGATTGCTCATATGCTCGACATTGATAATGGCGAAGAGCTTGCCTTCGGCATAAATTGGTGCGGCCATAAGTGTCTTAAGAGCCCCCTGCCCGATCAGCCCTTTCATTTTCGGGTCCATTTCGCACTCTTTGACCCCAAGAGCACCGGCACCGCCCGTCACTTCATTCATCCGCTGCCGCAGCAGATAGGTGATCATGCTGTTCTCTTCATGCGGAATTTCGATTTCCTTCCATTCCTTGGGCTTCATGCCGATTGCCTTGACGATCCTGAACTTGCCTTCTTTTTCGTCGTTGAGCAGCAGCTGAACTTTCTGTGAATCAAGGCCTTTGGAAATGATCTCGACGATGTTGTTAAAAATCTGGTCGCGATCAAGGCTCTTGGTAAGGTTTTTGATACGCATAAGAGTGGTGGTAAGCTTCATCGAGCGCTTGCTGAACTCATCGCGTATTTCGCGCATTTCGCGCTCCATGCGTTCTTCGGCACTTTCAATTTTGGCGGGGGGCTCGTCTCCAGCCTTACCCTCAGCCTTTTCGGCGCCATCAGCAGGCTTACCGCCTTCTACCGGGGCTGTTTCCGAATCTTTATCGCCTTTTAGGGCGCTATCCAGCTTGTCGTCTTTGTCTTTACCCTTCTTTTTTGCCTTTTCACGATATTTTGCGGCTGCAGATGGGTCAACGCGGGTTTTCAACGCTCCACCGCCCTCGACCTGCTCGTTGCCTTCGGCCCCAACAGCCTTTAACTGTTCTGAACGAAAAAACAGATAGACAAGAAACCCGGCTGTGAAGAGCACGAGAATTGAGTAGACTTCCCACCACTCTTCAATGGGGAACTTCTCGGGCTTGAACTTGAGCGCGATGGTTGCGGCTGCAAGCAATACCGGAAGAGCAAATGAAAGGAGCTTTATGGCAATTTTTTCGCCAAGAACGCCGAGAACGCCGGCAATCGCAAAAACGTAAAAATAGGAAAAAAACCACTGGTAGATGCGCGGCACCTTGTTGGTGAACACGAGCACCGCAAGCAGCAAAACCACCACGCTGCCAATTATTCCGAGAATATCCGGCAGCCGGTCTTTTAAGCTTTTGGCTCCCTGCGTTTCTTCAGCCATTTTTACCCCGTCACCACAGATTGCTCTACCATTGTCACATGGAACAGCAATTTATTCAAGAGCCGGTGCCGGTCGTTTCGTTCATCAATCTTATGGCATCGTAACTTTCAGGGGTCATGTTGCTGAGAAGTTCTTCTGCTTCGCTGTGGCGGCCCTCAAGACAGAGAAGATGACCATACCATGCAAAGGCCCGGCCATTCCTGGCCTTGCTTTTGCAGGCTTCGGCAGCAAGCCGCATCGATTCGTCTCTGGCACCCTCAGAAAGGGCAGCGATCGATAGAATGACCTTTTTCAGAGAAGCGGTCTTTTCACCACCGTTGAGCTCGCCAACTTTCGCCTTCCACTTCGTGAGAGCCTCTTTGGCATTCATCATAAAATCGAGTTCGGCAAGCTCGGTAAGAATTTCGGCCTTCAAAAATGGCAGTTTCACGCAATTAAGAGCCTTGCCAAAGTCGATATGAGCCTGAACATATTCCTTGAAGGCCGTGCCACAGCAGCCAAGAACCAGCAGACACAGCGCAGTTTCATCATTTGAAAACATTTTTGCACGTTTTTCAGAAAAACCGCGGATAATAACAACTGCTGTCGCAAAATCGCCTTTGCGGCAGCGCAGGTATGCGTCGAGAAGCTGCCCGGATTCAAGCTGGCTTGTGTCTTTGAAGGTCTCAAGATATTCATTTATGCTTCGCTGTGCCTCGACATAATCTTCGCGACAGATCATTGCCAGAATCATCGAGCGCCAGAGAGCGACAAAGGTTTTGCGGTCAAGATTCCCGAGCACCTTGCGACCGGTGAGCACCACTTCCTCGAAAGCATCCTTTTCGAGACACTTGCTTGCCTGTGATTCAAGAATTTTAGCATCGGTAAAACTGATACTGCCATCTTTCTGAATGTTTTTGCGATCGACCGACACTACGCCGGAAAAGCCTGCGGCACTGGCAACATTGAAAATGACAAAGCGCCCAAGAGGCATGATCAGCATTGTTAACAGCGCCATGAAACCACTTGCGCCCATGTATGCAGCCCTTGTGGCAAAACCGAGGCGGCTCTGAAAAACGAGCACGAAAATCATGAAAAACCAGCAGAAAAACCAGATGCCAAAAAGTTCGTAGCGCAAAGGCCGCTGTTCTGCCGGCAAAATGCGAAAGGCCGGAAAAACAACAAACAGAGCCAAAGCAACAAAATGACCGGCAATCAAAAGCTTGGGGATGATCCAGACGCTGTCAAATTCCGAAAAATCGCTCTGCATGGTGGCAACTATCATGTCGCGATAGCCAAGATGCTGGGCGGCCAGCAGAAGCGCTGAAGCCGCAAAGACGTAGAAAAAATTATGCCAGATGGCGGTCGGCCCGGACAACACTGTGGCAAGGAATACCAGTGCTCCGAACAGCATACAATAGTAGATAATCCCTATTACGCCCTGGAAACAAAGCGGCAGGGACAATATAAATGTGACAGGGGCGCTGTTAAGCAGTTTGTCGGCTGATGACCCGCCCCCTTCTGCTGCCGCAGCCATCTGCTGCTCAATCACCTCACAGGTGTTATACGCCCGGGCAAAATTCCACATCTCCATGTCGAGATAGAAAGCCAGCTGTATGTCTTTGTATGGCAGCCCCTTGAATGTGTCATAACCCATGAAGTAATCAAGATTTTCTTTGCTGGTCGAAAAACCCAGCAGGCGCTCAATAATTATTTTTCGCACCAGAGCAATGACATTCTCACTGTTAGCTTCGATTGCCTTGCGATAGGCAGCTCCGGCCTCTTCAAGAGAGCCTCTGGCCAGAGCAATCTGACCGAAAAGTGAATGAATCTCGGATCGGCCAGCCTTGGGCAATTGTTCGAGTGGAATAGCCCGCAACCTTTCAGCCGCCTTTTCATACATACCGATTCTGGCAAGCAGCTTACCCAGCCGCAGCAGCGGCATCATGTTCTTCGGATAAACCTCAAGAGCCTCTTCATAGAAGAGCGCCGCATCTTCAAATTCGCCGCGCTCCTCGGCACGCACACCCTTCTGAACCAGAAGTTGAGACTTTTTTAGAAGAATTGCCCCATCTTCTGCTCCAGACGCTGAAATTACCAGCGCAAGAAACAGACACAAAGCCAGAAATCTTAAAATTTTCCTTCTCAAAATACCTCCAGAATATCTGCTGGCGGCGATTACTTCATAAGATCCTTCTGCTTTTTGCTGGCTGCCTCGTCACGCTGAAACGACACGGTAACAACGTCGCCAACTTCAATAGCAGCTGAAAAACAGGTTTTGTGAACGTTGATCACGTCACCATTTTCGAGTAAACAGCGGAAATAATCACCATTGCAAGAATCAATAACTGCCTGCATTTCTGCCTCCCTGTAAAAAAGAATTAAAAACCCAGCTGCGAGAGAAAGCTCTGAACGAAACGATGAATTTCATCAACCGCCGAATCATGCTGAGAAGCTTCAAGAAAAGCGATCTTGTTACCACGCATGTCGCCCTCGCGCGTTTTATAAACCTCGATGCGATAGACCAGTTCGTGAGAAAAGTTCTTATGCGGAAAAATTTTGACGAGCAGCCGGGTTTCATCCGGAAGCCTCAGAATCATTGTTTCCTGAATTGCCCCGGTCTGCAGCGTCACATCCATGCCAACGTCTTCGTTTTTCCTGAAAAGGTAACGCTGGGTGATTCTGAAAATCAGATCGCCCACATCACGAAGCGTCAGATTGATTCCTTTTTCCATTCCTGCTCCTTGATGAAATCAGAGAGTTGAATACCTGTGAGATTTTCGCCATTGCGCAGTCGCACAGTAATTGTGCCGGCACTGGCTTCCTGCTCGCCAAGAATGACCATGAACGGAATCTTCTGCAGCTGGGCCTGGCGAATGCGATAGCCCATCTTATCGTTGCTGTCGTCAAGCTCACATCTGACAAGGTTCTGCCTGAAAGCAGCCACAACCTTCTTCGCATACTCAGACTGCTGCTCATTAACCGGAATAACAACAGCCTGAACTGGAGCCAGCCACAGAGGCATGGCACCGCCATAGTGCTCGACCAGAACGCCAAAGAAGCGTTCAATTGAGCCAAGCAGAGCGCGGTGAACCATATAGGGGCGGTGGCGGTTACCATCGGGCCCGATATAGGTCATATCAAAACGTTCAGGCAGGTTCCAGTCGAACTGAACAGTGGTCATCTGCCATTCGCGACCAATTGCGTCTCTGATCTTGAGGTCAATTTTGGGCCCGTAAAAAGCGCCGCCGCCTTCGTCCAGTTCCCATTCGAGGTTTTCAGCGATGATCGCCTGACGCAGAGATTCAGTGGCCTGTTCCCAGCGGGCGTCTTCGTGACCAACGGCCTTTTCAGGTCTGGTTGCCAGATATGCCTTGATATCCTTGAAACCGAAAGCTCGCCACAGTCTCAGACTGAAGCGAAGAATTTCGCGAATCTCATCCTGAATCTGGTCCGGGGTGCAGAAAATGTGGGCGTCATCCTGTGTAAAACCTCTGACGCGCAGCAGACCATGCAGAACGCCGCTCTTTTCGTAGCGGTAAACCGTGCCAAGCTCGGCCCAGCGCAGTGGCAGGTCGCGATATGAGCGCACCTGCGATTTATAGGTCATGATATGGAACGGGCAGTTCATCGGCTTGATATAGTAGTCTTTGCCGTCGATTTCCATCGGGTTGTACATGGCATCTTTGTAGTTCTGCAGATGCCCGCTGGTTTCCCAGAGCCAGCTCTGGCCGATGTGCGGCGTATACATCAATTCGTAACCGTTGCGATAGTGCTGTTCTTTCCAGAAGCTTTCGATTTCATGTCTGATTCTTGCCCCCTTGGGGTGCCAGAAAACCAGGCCAGGCCCGACTTCTTCGTGGGTGGTGAACAGATCGAGCTCTTTGCCGAGCTTGCGGTGATCGCGCTTTTTGGCTTCTTCAAGACGGGCGAGATACTCTTTGAGTTCTTCTTTGGTCATGAAAGCGGTGCCGTAAATACGCTGCAGCATCGGCCGCTTTTCGTCACCACGCCAGTAGGCGCCGGCAACGCTGAGCAGTTTGAAATTTTTGATCGCGCCTGAATCCTGAACGTGCGGGCCACGGCAGAGATCGACGAACTTACCCTGCGAAAACACCGAAATCGTCTGATCACCAAGCTCTTCAATAAGTTCGAGCTTGAAAGTCTGATTCATTTTTTTGAACATGTCGAGAGCTTCTTCACGGCTCACAACCTTGCGAACAAAGGGTGACTTCGCCTTGATGATCTCTTCCATTTCTTTTTCAACGCTGGCGAGATCTTCGGTAGTCAGCGCGCGCGGCAACAGAAAGTCGTAGTAAAAACCGTTTTCGATCGCGGGGCCAATACCGAACTGCGCTTCAGGAAACAGCTTCAATACTGCTTCTGCCATGATATGAGCCATCGAATGGCGACATACCTCGGTGGCTTCTGGTGATTTGGCGGTAACGATCTCGAAGTCGGCTGACTCGGTCAATGGCGTGCGCAGATCAAGGAGATTTCCGTTAATTTTTCCGGCCAGGGCGGCTTTCGCCAGGCCCGGACCAATTTTGGCTGCGGCGTCAAAAATCGTGGCCCCTGACTCCAGCTCAATAATTTTTCCATCTGGAAGCTTAAGCTGAATCTGTGACATATTGTCTCCTTATAATTGTGCCCGATTATTCGGGCTTCACACTGATTTTCAGGAATTTTCGTTTACCGGCCTGCACAATAAAGTCTGCACCCGGCTTGAACATTTTCTGACCGTCGGTTTCTTTAACCTGGTCGATCTTTACTCCGCCCTGCTGCAGCAGGCGACGGGCTTCGCAGCCGCTTTCTGCCATGCCGGTCACCGTAAGAATCTTCATCAGCGGCAGACCCTCAGCTGGAGCGGCAACTGTAACTTCTTCGATATTGTCAGGCAGCCCGTCACCAGACTTGCCGAACATTTTTTCAAACTCGGCTTCGGCACCGGCAGCGGCTTCGGCGCCGTGATACTGGGCGGTAATCTGGCGCGCCAGGCGCATCTTGACCGCCTTCGGCTCGGAGGCTATCTGCTCGCGAATTGCCTTTAGATCTGCAAGCGAGAGGTCGGTCAGCAGTTCGTAATATTTGATCATCAGTTCATCAGGAATCGAAAGCAGTTTGCCATAGATCTGGCCGGCAGCTTCGTTGATCCCGACATAATTACCCAGGCTCTTCGACATCTTTTCCTGGCCATCGAGGCCTTCAAGAATCGGCATGGTAAGAGTTACCTGCGGCGCCTGGCCATAAGATCTCTGCAATTCACGGCCAACCAGAAGATTGAAGGTCTGGTCGAGACCACCAAGTTCGACATCGGCATGCAGAGCGACAGAATCATAGCCCTGCATCAGCGGATACATGAATTCTACGACGCTGATCGGCACCTGATTTTTGAACCGCTTGGCAAAATCGTCGCGTTCAAGCATTCTGGCCACGGTATACTGTGACGAAAGCTTGAGAACATCGGCAAAGGTCATCTTCGACAGCCATTCAGAGTTGAAAACTACCCTGGCCTTCTCGATGTCGAGAATCTTGCCAATCTGCTGCCGGTAAGTTTCGGCATTGGCCCTGACTTCATCTTCAGTGAGAGCCGGCCGCGTCTTTTTTTTGCCGGTCGGGTCGCCGATTCTGGCGGTGAAATCACCGATAAGAAAAACGACTTCATGCCCGAGCGCCTGAAACTGGCGCATTTTCTGCAGAACCACCGTATGGCCAAGATGAATATCCGGCGCGGAAGGGTCTGCCCCAAGCTTGATTACCAGAGGTTTGCCGGTTTCGTATGATTTTTCGAACTTCTTCAGCAGTTCTTCTCTCGAAACAATGTCGGCAGTGCCGGTTGCCACTATTTCGAGCTGTTCTGCCGGTGTCGCTTTAAACTTCACTTCAGATGCTCCTGAGATCTTTCTGATACTGCTGCAGCTTGACTATCTGCTGCTGGTAAGCTTCGATGCTGTCGCGAATCTTGTCAACCACTTCGGCCGGAGCTTTGCTGACAAAATCGGCATTCTCAAGCTTGACAGAAATTTTTGCCATTTCCTTTTCGACCTTGCCCAGCTCGTTTTCAACGCGGGCCAGCTCGGCCTGAACATCGATGACGCCGGCCAGATCGAGGCAGACTTCGGTAGTGCCCATCAGACCGACAAGATGGCCGGCGGGCTTGCTGTCGACAATTGAGAAATTCTCGACGCCGGCAAGCGAACAGATCATTGCCTGATGATTATTGAAAGCCTGGCTGAGAGAGGCATTTCTGACGACTCTGACAGTTACCTTCTTCGCCGGTGAAACATTTGCCGAAGCCCTGAGGTTTCTTATAACGCGAATGGCTTCCATCAGCTCAGAGATTTCCTGCTCGAGCTGAGTATCGATGCGGGCCGGATCACTGACCGGGAAGTGACTCTGCATCAGGAAACCCTTGCTTCCCGGCAGTTTCTGCCAGATTTCCTCGGTAACGAACGGCATGAACGGATGCAGAATTCTCAGAGCCCCGTCGAGGCAGCTGAGCAGAACCTGCTGAAGCACGGCCTTGCGCTCGGCGTCTTTGCCGAACAGCACCGATTTGCTCATTTCGATATACCAGTCGCAGAAATCGTTCCAGATAAATTCATAAACGCATTTCAAAGCATCGTTGAACCTGAAGTTGCCTTCGGCAAGGTTGCTGTGAACCTGCTCAACAGTATAATTCAGACGCGAGATGATCCAGCGGTCGATCTGCCCAAGCTTTTCGGCCGGCGGCAGTTTCGCGTCGATCGTACAGCTGGCGCCTTCGAGGTTCATCAGCACGAAACGCGAGGCGTTCCAGAGCTTGTTGGCAAAGTTGCGCCCGATTTCGACCTTGTTTTCGGCGAAACGGATATCCTGACCGACCGGAGCAAGAGAAATGACCGTATAGCGAAGGGCATCAGCGCCATACTTGGCGATGATTTCGAGCGGGTCGGGCGAGTTGCCGAGCGACTTGCTCATCTTGCGGCCCTTCATGTCTCTGACGATGCTGGTAAAGTAAACATCGTGGAACGGACATTCGCCGAGGAAATAATAGCCGGCCATGACCATTCTCGCGACCCAGAAGAAAATAATATCGGGACCGGTTACCAGAGTGTCGGTCGGGTAGAAACGGCGAAGAGTTTCGGTAGTTTCAGGCCAGCCCATCGTCGAGAAGGGCCAGAGCCATGATGAAAACCAGGTGTCGAGAACGTCTTCATCCTGCGTGATACCTTGAGTGGCGCCGCATTTGCCACATTTGTCAGGCATATCGGCAGCAACCATTACATGGCGGCAGGAGCCGCAGGTATAGGCGGGAATTCTGTGACCCCACCAGAGCTGGCGACTGATGCACCAGTCACGGATGTTTTCCATCCAGTGCAGGTAAACACCCACCCAGCGGTTCGGAGTAAAGCGCAGAGTGCCGTTCTTGACGGCTTCGATGGCCTTTTCGGCCAGAGGTTTCATTTTAACGAACCACTGATCAGACAGATAAGGCTCGATGATGGTTTTGCAACGTTCGCAATGCCCGACCGCGAGCTGATGATCTTCAATTTTTTCGAGAAGTCCCTGCTCTTCGAGTTCGGCAACGATGGCCTTGCGGGCGTCAAATCGGTCTAGACCGGCGAATTTGCCGGCGAGCCCGTTCATGATGCCGGCTTCGTCCATGACGATGACCTGCTCGAGATTGTGGCGACGACCCATTTCGAAGTCATTCGGATCGTGGGCGGGAGTAATTTTTACCGCGCCGGTACCAAAGGTTTTATCAACATAATCATCGGCGATTACAGGTATTTCGCGGCCGATAAACGGCAGAATCAGTTTCTGCCCAATCAGGTCGGCATAGCGTTCATCCTGAGGGTTCACTGCCACAGCGGTGTCACCCAGCATTGTCTCGGGGCGGGTGGTGGCGACGATTACGTGGCCTTTACCGTCTTTGCGCGGATAACGCATATACCAGAGTGAACCGTTGGTATCTTCCGGGATCTTTTCTTCGTCAGAAAGAGCAGTGCGGCATCTCGGGCACCAGTTGATGATGTATTTGCCCTTGTAGATGAGCCCATCCTGGTGCAGCTTGATAAATGACATCTTGACGGCTTCACTGAGCCCTTCATCCATGGTGAAACGCTCGCGTTCCCAGTCACACGAGCAACCGAGCTTTTTGAGCTGACTGAGAATAATACCACCATACTTTTCTTTCCAGGTCCAGACGCGTTCAAGAAACTTTTCGCGGCCCAGATCATGGCGGGAAGTCTTTTCTTTTGCCAGAGCCTTTTCAACGACATTCTGAGTTGCAATACCGGCGTGGTCGGTACCGGGCAGCCACATGGCCTCACGCCCCTGCATTCTCTGAAAACGGATCAGGATATCCTGAAGCGTGTTGTTGAGAACGTGACCCATTGTCAGCATGCCGGTGACGTTGGGCGGTGGTATTACGATAGAGTATTTAGGCTTGTCTGATTTTTCGCTGCCGTGAAAGCATTTTGCGCTTTCCCATTTGCTGTAAATTGAATTTTCGACTTCTGCAGGTTCGTATGCCTTTGGCAGAAGTTCTGAGGCATTAGTCTGTGACATAGGTTAACCTTTGGCGTTGAATGATTACTTTTGAATGAGGTGCAGCAGCTTTTCGAATTCTTCGGGCGAAAGTTTGAGGTTTTTTGCCTGTTTGAAAATGCTGAGTTTGGTTTCGAGCGACTGAATCTTCTCGTGGGTCTTCGGGTCGGCTTTAAGGCTGTAAGCCTTCTTAAGCAGATCCATGGCATCTTCGAATTTCGAATCGGCCATATAAATATCGGCCAGCCTGACCATCAGAGGCACGAAGTTGGAATCAAGCTCAAGGCCGGCGAGAATATATTCGCGCGCCCTTTCCTGGTCATTGATTTCAAACATTCTTTCGGCAAACCGCTGATAGGTAATCGGCGAAGGCTCGAATTCAGGCAGGCTGTCAACTGGCAACCCGTTAGGAGCAACGATCTTGGCACCGCAGAGGTGGCAGAAACGGCTGTCGGGGTTGCTCTGAGTAGCACCGCAGGCGAGACAGCTGAAAAGATTCTGAACAACCCACACCTTTGACTTCTTGATGACTGAATCGCCTTTGCGATAGCCCTTTTCGACTTCGAACACAATACAGCGCTCAGGAAACTTCGACGACCTGAAATAGTCGGTAGCACTGTGTTTTTCGGGGTCATATTCTTCTGAAATGACCTGCATGTAGGTAATCTTGTTGGGAATAATGAGCCGGTCAAGAAGCTTCTGATGCAGTATCTGCAGTTCTGGCAGCGGATTTTTAATCAGCAGCGAATCTAGGCCGTCAAAGAAATCGATAAAACTGGTGATGATCTCATTTTCGCCGGTAACCGGAATCACGCTGTTTGAAGCGGCATTTCCACCCACTCTCGCTTTAAGAACCTCGACCTCAGCCTCTTTCTGTTTAAGCTGTTCGCGCGTCCGACTGATCATACCCTCAAAATTCTGTATGGCAAGAAGCTGATCGGCAACCTGCCTGGTAAGCTGTTCAACCTCTTCACGCACTGCAGGATCGTTCATGCTTTCGTCCTGGCGGGCCTCAAGAGAAACGCGCAGCCTGGCAAGCTCGTCTTCGCGACTCTGCAACGCTTCGCGTAATTTTGCAATTTCAAGCTTCATTGCGTCAGTCTGATCTGAATCTGCAGAAGCGGCCTTCAAAACTTCGATTTCATTGGCGAGTTGTTCTCGCTCGGCTTCAAGAGCCGTAACCTTCATTGCCGCTTCAGCAAAATCGTCCGATTCGGCACGCAATTTGGCAAGCTCGGCTTTGAGGTCATCCATTGAAGAAACTTCCTGGCGAAGTCTTTCAAGCTCATCAGAAATCGCCGGAGAAAGGACAGGACTTGCCTTCAAGGCTGTGATCTGAGACCGCATGTCTTCAATTTCGGCTCTGGCTTTAACAAGCTCTTCTGAAGAACCGGCGCCAGCCACTTCATCTTTTTCGGCAATAATATTTTTGAGGCTGTTTACATCCTGCTCCAATTCGAAAATACGACTGTCTCTGGATGCAATCTCGGCCTTGAATTCTTCAACAACAGCGGTTTGTGATGAGGCGTCGCCAGCTGCAGCAACAGCACTGGCAAGTTCGGCTTCGCGAGCCATCAACTGGGCCTTGATTTCTTCAACAGCAGCACTCAGCTGAGCTACTTCGGCCTGTGAGGCATCGAGTGCCATCTGCAGGTCGCCTGCCTGCTGCGAACCACTGGTTGACACAACCAGCTGCGACTGAAGCTCTCCGACAGCCTGGTTCGATTTTTCAAGCTCTTCGCGAAGCGAAGAAACCATCTGCTCAAGTTCGGCAACCCGCGGATCTTCAACAACTTCAGCAACAGTGCTGCCAGAAGCCTGATGCTGTTCGAGCATCTCGCTGAGAGCTCTGATCTGTTCGTCCTTTGCCTGTTCAAGCTCACCGAACTGATTTTTCTGAGCATCGAGCTCAGCCAGAAGCCGTTCCGATTCCGTGGATTTTTCTTCGAGGGCCTTTTTAAGCTGAACAAGCTCTTCGGTGCCTGCACCACCGGCCTCAATCTGAGTCTTAAGATTTCGGATCTGGAGCTGCAGCAACTTGATCAGATTGTCTTTCTGGACAATCTGCTGATTCAATTTCTTGAAGAATTCGTTACTGATTTCTCCGTTGGCTTCTGGATTCATACGGTCTCCCTAAAATCAATACAGATTAGCAATACAATGTACTTCGTTAAAGCCAGCTCCGGTGCCGGAATACATGTCTCAGCCCCGTGGTTCGGCAAAGAGTTTCTAAACCACGAAAGTCTAGCACAGTGTCAGAGGCAATGCAACACCTGCCATTACAGCAACGTCAGTTTTTTCTTTTCCCGACATGTCCGCCGTCAGGCTCATCCTTTTTCTTGTCAAAAACATCCTTACCCGTACCATTATCAGGAGCCTGCCGACCCGTCGACCTGGATTCTTTTGGCTCCGGCCTTGGCTCTTTAAGGTTATTCACCTGATCTTTCAGGTCTTTTTTACATTCAGGACACATTACGCCTTCATAAATAATTTTCTGACAAAGCTGACAAGGATGAGCCACCTTTCTCAGGCCGACCCGTTCAAGCCTTCCAGAATTGATAAAAGCCTGCACCTGGTCTTCATCACACCCTGCATGTTCGGCGACCTGAGTGACAGATGCGCCAGGGTTGGTTCTGAGAAAGTTTTTAACTTTCTGAAACAGCTCTTCCTCCTGGCGGAAACACGTTGGACAAACATCTCTCGCGAGTTTAACCATGATTATGCCGCAAACCCGGCACGAAATCAGTTTATTATCAATATCCTGATTCATTTTCCATAACCATCTCTTTCATTTTTCTTCGGAGAATATCATAACAGATAAAACCTGAAAAAAGAATGAAACTTTTCACAAGTGCCATTCGTTATACTATATAGGCAAGAGTGTATGTGTCCCCGCCAGAAAACGCCACAATCCGGATTCCAAGCTGCAACTGTAGTCTGCGCGGGGTTGTGGTATAATTAAAGATATACTTTAATAATTGCTGAAATCTGCCGGGAAAAATTCGAGGGAGAAACCTATGAGAATATATAAAGCTGTCCTGTGGGCATTTCTGCTGGCAACATTGCTGCTTCAGACTGGCGGCCAGGTAGCGCTTGCCGCAGATATCACCTTCGACTCGTTTGAAGCCGCCGAGGCTGCGGCAAAGAAGCGTGCTGAAGAGTATCAGAAAAAAATGCAGGAACATATCAAAAGCGTTAATGAGCAGTGGGAAAAGCAACAGAAAGACCTCGGCGCTGACTCTTCCTCGCCAGATATCAGCAAAATCACCACTCGCCAGGACGGCCAGAAATCTTCAGACACCGACGCCAGCAAGTCCCTTGAAGGCGCGGTAAATTCGAGCATCAACCGCCTGAAAGACGAAATGATCAGCAAGGCCGGTCCGACTTCCACCGGTTTTGCCGGAGGTGCCGCCGGCTACCAGTGGAGCGTCAAATTCAAAGACGGCAAATACGTTCTTTCTGACTCTTACAACGAAGCAGAATTCAATACCGGCAAAAAGAAAGAAACCGAAGCCCCGGCGCCGGTCCAGGCCGAACCGGAAGAAGTTGCCAGCGGCGAAGATAACGATTCAGATACTGGCTCTGCAGCCGAGCCTTCCCCAGAGCCAACGACAACGGCTGCCACCATAGAAAACCCTCCCGCCAGCACAAGCCCTGCGGATACCACGACAACAACTGCTGACAGTAAGCCAACAACAGCCCCGACGACCACCGCTACCAAGCCAGCAGCACCCGAAGAGCCGACCAAACCCCTCACCGGCGTAGATCCTGCACCGGTCAAGCTCCCCCCGCCCTCTATCAGAATGGTGATTCAGCATCCGACTGATTTTTCCGAAGAAGTCTTTGCCAGCAATGCCAACTCCGAAACAACCGCAAATTACCGGCTCGACAAATTCAAAATTCCAGAAGATACACGCATTAAAATTGCCGTTGAAGTTGGCGAAGATGTCGACCCGGCAGACGTTTCAATGGTAGTAACCGACGACCAGGGCGATAATACCCCGGTAAGTGCCGCAAAACTCAAAAACTACCGCCACATGTTTCGCGTACCTTCCGACGACCAGTATTCGGCCAGCGTCTATGTCAACAACCGCAAAACCCCGGGAGGGCAGCAGAAAAAAATCCTGCAGGTTGCTATTCCGGTCAGCAAGGTCGACTTTGAAAGCCGTACTATCGACAACCAGAGGGGAAACAAAAGCGGCAGCGGTGCCAGCAACATGTCGTCATCAGACACCTCATCTTCCGGCGGCAACGCAAACGTCAACCACTCAAGCTTTGGTAAACCCCAGGCAGTAGATCTGTCTGACCTCTACGTAGACCCGGCAAGAGCCGCCAGCGCGGCTGACACCGGCAGCCGCGTTTCTGAAGGAGACTCTTCGGCCTCAGCCACTTCAGGCAGCGAAGCCGCCTCGACCGGCAGCGACGGTTCTGGCGGGCAGTCGTATTCAGGCAACAGCGCCGCGTCAGCAAGCGGCGGTTCCGGTGAAGGCGCAGCTGACGGCTCAGCCTCCGGCTCCAGTGCCGACGGCATTGCCAATGATGAAACGTCAGCTCAGAGCACCGACGGCGCCCAGACAACAGCAGCTACCGAAGAAACTTCTAACTCGGCTGGCGCAGGCTCATATAGCGACCAGCAGCAGGCCAATTCAGGCGCACGATACAGCGACACAGGCTCGGGCGACGATCAGGGGCAGGGCTCCGAAGACTCTTCGAGCGCGCCTGCAGGCTCAGGTGATGCGGCTACAGATGAAGCGGCATCAGAGACCTCGGGTAATTCTGCAGGGGACGAAACCGCTGCGGGTGCTTCCGGCAACAATCAGGACGAAAAGCTCAAGAATCAGGGTTCTGCCGGCAGCAAATCCGCAAAAACCGGCAAAGAACAGAACAACACAGAAGAAGACCCCTTTCTGCTCGCCATTTCTCTGCGCGCAGAAGCCCAGAAGGTCTATCAAAGCTTCGATTTCATCGATGGCAACACCCAGACTTCTTCGACCATCAAAGCTGGTGGAGAGGTCGTTTTTTCATTAAACATGGGAACCGACGTCAACCCCGAAAGCATTCAGATAAAGCTCTCTGATGGTTCCCAGGAAATCAAAGGCAACCTCAAACGCATGGGCGAATCGTTTGCCTACGTATTCAAAAGTCCGACTGAAAGTGCTTTTATCGAAGTTTCCGGTAAAACCAGCAAACGCTCATTCACTTACAAGGTCGGCATTCCCGTCAAATAACCCACTGAATAAAGGCTTAAGCGACCCGGAGAAGACCGTTCTCCGGGTTCCGTTTTTTTCGACCACCGACAATGCGCCAGAAGAATCGATACCCAACGGCCGAACCTGACATTCACAGCCATCGGGGCTGGTTAAAAGAAAATCGGTATTCCAGAAAACCGAAGCATACTCGGCCCAGATAACGGCAAGCTCTTCTGCAGCAAGAGAAAAGCAGGTATCCCATTCCAGACAGAATGCATGCAGGAACTCTGCTGGTGAAACTATCGCAACAATTTCGTCAAGCCCGACCGAAGCGATTTCTGCTGCACCCAGTGATTTAAGATTAATGCCAATACCGACCACAAAACGCACCTGATCGGCGAAAACCGATGCTTCTACCAGAATACCGGCAAGTTTGCGGCGGGCATAAAAGACATCATTTGGCCATTTGAGCCACAGTCCGGCCGGAACCTCCACACAGAACCTTCTGATTGCAGAACATACAGCGATTCCGGCGATGAGCGAAACAGGAAAAGCGGGTGCAGCAGCCTGAAATGCAAAAGAAAACATCAGACACTGATCTGAGCCGTTTTTCCAGACCCGCTCGAATTGACCGCGGCCATTCGTCTGCATCTCGGCAATTTCAAACTTCACCGGCAATTCAGAAAGGCGCCAGTCAAGCTTCAGATCATTATTTGTCGAGCCAGTCTCCCGCAACCAGACGAGTTCGTGCCGTGAAAAAAAAGATGTTTGCCTGAGCTTCAGCTGCAAATCAGCTATCTGTGTGTCAGAAAAAAGCATCTATCACTTTACGATCCCGGTAAGGCCTTCCATGGCCGAGAAATCGGTCAATTCAGGCTGCAGAGGAGTCAGAGATACAAAACCGTTTTTCACGGCAACAATATCACAGTCGGGATCGTTGTCGACAATTTCAGGCCAGCCCTGTATCCAATAGTAGGATTTGCCATTCGGATCGCGGCGATGATCATAAGCTTCGCGGTAATCAACTTTTCCGGCACGGGTGACTCTTATACCCCTGATGCTTTCATCGGGCAGATCAGGAACATTGATGTTAAAAACCCGCCCACCTTTAACTTGAGCGACCATCAGACGCCTGACACATTCAGCGCCCCATTTTGCCGCAGTCGAATAATCTGCATCTGAATGATAAGAATCAAGCGAAACCGCGAATGACGGCAGTCCCTTGAAGGCCCCTTCGAAAGCAGCGGCTACCGTGCCTGAATAAAAAATATCGACACACATATTCGGGCCACGGTTGATACCCGAAACCACCACATCAGGCCTGGTTTCAAGAAGGTTTGCGAGGGCGATCTTGGCACAATCGGCCGGGGTACCCGACACCGCATAAGCTTTTTCAACTCTGACAGGGAAACTCACTTCTCTTACCCGCAAAGGCTGAGAGAGGGTTAAAGAATTGCTGGCGGCGCTGCGTTCCATATCTGGAGCGACCACAGTCACCTGACCGAGCGCGCCGAGAGCATCAGCTAAAGCCACAATTCCGGGTGCATCAATGCCATCATCGTTACAGAGCAAAATATACATGGTACCTCCACCGGTTCAAACGTGCTGCAAATCAGGGGGTAATAACTAAATAACTTGCGGCTGCATGCAAGTCATGATAAGATGTTCTAACTTTGTTTTCAAGGGTTTTTCATGTTGAAAGGGCTGGCAATTTCCCCGGGCTTCGCCCTCGGGCAGATATATTGTCTCAGGCATGTACAGCTTGAGAACATTGAGGGCAGTACAATTGCCCCGAGCGAAGTTGACAGTGAGATAGAGCGCTTTCGCTCGGCCCTCGAATTCTCCAGAACAGAAATAAATCAGCTGCTTGAGCTGCCTCAAATCAAGAGCAGTCTTGAAATTTCAAATATCTTTCAGGCACACATGACCCTGATCGATGACCCCGATCTGCAAAAAGAAGTTTCTAAGCGCATTCGCGAACAAATGCGCGATGTTCAGTCAGTTATCAGCGCAGTCATCAAAGACTACAGCAATTTTTTCCGCAATCTGCCAGACCCGCAGTTTCAGGGCAAGGCGATCGACATCATGGATGTCGGCAAGCGTATTCTCAAAAACTGCCAGCGTCGTAAAAACCGGGCAAAAAATATCGACGAGATCTCAGAAGGCATAATTATTGCCGCGGAGGACCTGACCCCTTCCGAGATCGTCACTTTCAACCCTTCACGCATAAACGGCATCGTCATTGAAGAGGGCACTCCGACGTCACACGCATCGATTCTGGCCCGCTCTCTTGGCATTCCGGCCCTGATCCAGGTCAAAGACCTGATGAAGAAGGTGCATAACGGCAATTTTGCCATTATCGACAGCGGCAGCGGCCAGGTCATCATCAACCCGGATGAACCCCAGAAGAAACATTATGCCAGAGAGCTTGAACACTATCGCGAAAGACAGCGCCGGATCCTTGAAATTCTCGCCGAGCCTTCAGTGACAACCGATGGTGTCACCGTTTCTTTAAAGGCCAATATCGGGCAAACCGCCGACATCGACGCAGTGATTGCCAATCGCGCCTCCGGAGTCGGTCTGTATCGCACCGAATTCGCCTACCTGACCAGACGCACATTCCCGACTGAAACTGAACTGTTCGAAGCCTATTCGGGGGTCGTCAGCAAACTTGGCGATGCATCTCTGGTCATAAGAACGATAGATATCGGTGGCGACAAGATTTCACATCTGATGGGCAACTCGCTTGAACGCAATCCTGAGCTTGGCTGGCGGGCAGTACGCATGTCGCTCGACTGTGAAGAGGTTTTTTCGACGCAGTTGCGGGCAATTCTGCGGGCAGCGGCTCAGGCCAGACCCGGTCAGGTCAGCATCCTTTTCCCGATGATTTCAAACATCGAAGAGTTACGAAAAATCAAGGCTCTACTGAACCGGCAGCACGAAGATCTTATCAAAAACGGTTATGCCGCCCCTGAAAATATGCGGATCGGCATTATGGTCGAAATACCTTCGGTAGCTCTTCTGGCCGACAAATTTGCCCGCGAAGTAGATTTTTTCTCGATCGGCAGTAACGATCTGGTCCAGTATACTTTGGCCGTTGACCGCACCAATTCAAAGGTCTCGCATCTTTATCAGCCGGCTAATCCTGCTGTTATAAAGCTCATCAGCCAGGTAGTCAAGGTTGGTCAGCAGAACAACGTTGCGGTCAGCCTTTGTGGCGAAATGGCCGGCGATATCCGCTATACCATATTGCTGCTTGGCCTCGGTCTGCGCGAACTCTCAATGAACGCCATTCTTATTCCGGCTGTCAAACAGGTTATCAGAAGTGTTTCATCTGCAGAAGCTGAGCGTCTGATTGCCCCGGTTCTGAATCTCGACACCGCCGATGAAATTGAACAGGCGCTGGGTAAAATCAACCAGAAGCTTGGGATACAGTGAATAAGCGCCCAACTCTTATAATGGCAATGCTTCTGCTGGGCTTTTTTTGCCATGCCTGCCAGGCTGACTCAGGCAGCAGTGCTCCGACAGCACAGCCATGGTCACCGGTTACGGTAAAACAGGGCAGCTTTCAGGTACTGCCCGAAACGAACGCAAGCCTTGCCGGTCATGATCTGAACATAATGCTGGCCCGAACATTCGACGAAAAGGCCATAGGTCTGATGTTTTATGAAAAGCTCGAAGAAAACAGAGGTATGCTGTTCATCTATTCAGCTCCGCGCCTGATGTCGTTCTGGATGAAAAACACCATGATTCCTCTCGACCTGATATTCTTTTCGGAAAACCTTGAAATTACCGAGTGGATCGAAAACATGGAGCCCGGATACGGCAGACCGGAAGCCGGCCTGCCACACTATAAAGCTACCGAACCCGCTCAATATGCCCTTGAATTGAATTCCGGAATGGTAAAAAAACTTGGCCTGAAAAAGGGCGACAAGCTGGAAATCCCGATAACCCTGCTCTACTCAGATTAAACAAATGCTCCCAGGATCTGTTGACAACCTTTTAAGGCTTTCCGGGATCGTTATTTCTGCGATTCTGGCGATACAGCCGTGGTTAATTGCCACCGGCTCGGAAGATCCGTTTCTTTTCAGCTCCTGGGCCATTTTTGCGGCCGGTTCAATCAGCGTCTGCCTTTCTGCAGTTCTCCTGCTTTTTTTTAAACCCCGCCAGGGCCAGATGGTTTTTCTCGGCGGTTTTTTCATGTTTTTTTCGGCAATCACGGCCGCCACTCTGAATTCGGGCTTTCTCAGCAGCCTGCGCAGTTCAATGTATCTGGTCACACTGCTGTTGCTAACCGCCTTTCTCAGAATGGTGCGCCGGCAGCAGGATAATCTTGCCATTGCGGGCATGATCTCACTGAGCGGTGCAACAATGGCCATCTACAGCATTCTGCAGGCAGCCAGCATCGACATTCTTGCCTGGAATTCAGACTACCAGATGGTCGGTACTTTCAGTAATCCAAATTTTCTTGCAGCATTTCTGATGGTTACTGCAATGGTAAATATCGGAATGCTCAACGAACCAGGCCTTAAGCCAACAGATCGGGCTGTTTTTTCACTGTTTCTTGCGGTTCAGGTATTTGCTGTAGTTTTTTCGGGCCGTGCCGGAGCCATTTTGAGCATTGCGGTCGCCGCAGGCTTTTATTTTACCAGCTTCTGGGAAATCCGCCCCGGCAGACTGATGCGTCGCTCGGCTTTTCTTGCAGGCTTGACTCTCGCCATTGTTTTAACAATCTTCTATGGCATGGCTTATTACGCCACCACGTCATACCCCTGGGAATCGATGAGCAAAATGCCTTACCGCTATATGCCCGCAGTAACCAGGCTGGTGCTCTGGCAGATGGGTTTTGCCATTTTTCTTGACCACCCGGTTACCGGGCTCGGGCCTGGAGCCATATCATATCTGATGCCGGCACAGCGCCCGCCTCAGGGCTCTCTGATCGGCATTAAATCTTTCAATGACGACCCCCACTCTGCCACCATCAGCATACTTGCTGAAACCGGTTTTATCGGTCTCTGGGGTGCCTGTACCATTTTTGCGGTAATTTTTGGCTGCTATGTCTGGCGACGCTCAAAAGGTTTTAATCTGAAACTCGCAGAAGAACAGGTGTCGACAGCATCCACACCCGAAAATGCATCTGCAGACATTGATACCCCGAAAGTTCAGATTACTGTGACAGATACCCCGGTCGCAGCGGCTGCACCACAACCTGATGCGTCCGAACCGTATCAGAATGAACCTCCTGCTACTATTCAGACCATCAATGTCTCTGAAGCAGTGGCAATGCCAGCCGGCTCACCGGCAAACATACCGCCAACAGACGGCCCGAAAGCTGCCGAAAAAAAAGTTGCCGATCAGGCGGTTGCCGTGAGCGAAGCGCCAGCCTTCTTTCCATGGAATTACTCGGCAATTGCCCTGCTTATATCATTTCTGGCGTTCAGGGCCGGTTTTTTTGAAGCGCCGGTGTTCTTTTATTCGCTGCCGTTCATTATTGCGGGCTTTGGCGTATTAAGCGCCATCTGCTCGCCCGACCAGAATTACAATCATAATGGTCTGACATTGAGCCGTGGCAGCATGGTTGCCATTATAACCTTCTTTTTTTACAGCCTGTTTAACAACAGCATTTCGATCGTACCCCTGTCGGGCTTCATGGTTCTGATTGTCAGCCTGCATTTTTCATGCTGTCTGCGCGACCTCGTCTGGAAAAGAAAATTCAGCCCGGCCGCCGTAGTTTTTCTGGTTTTTCCGCCACTGTTCGTCTTCTGTGCCTACAATTTTCAGATCGCTCACCACCTCGAGCAGATAAATCTCTGGAAGGGGCAAAACCTGCTTGCAGCCTCCCCGATTGATGCTCAGGCCGCTTTCAGCACTGCAATCAGGGCGAATCCGCAGTCTTTAAAAGCCTACTATGGCCTGGCAATCAGTCTTGAAAAGCAGAATCGCCCTGAAGAAACCAAGGAAGTTCTGAAAAAGCTCGACGCGATGGTTCCGAATGCCTTCAATTTGAATTACGAGCTGGCAAGAATCATGCTTGCCCGCAAACAGGTTCTCGAAGCCCATCGGCACGCCCTGAAAAACCTCGAATGGGATCGCGCGCCGCGTTCTTTCGAACTTCTCGGGCAAATTCTCGTGGTTGAGGGGAAAAGTGGCGAGGCAGAAAAGGTTTTCAACGAAGGCCTATCCCTTTTTCCCGCCAATATGATCGAAAAAGAAGCCTCTGACCGCATTCGCCTGAATCTGGCCGGACTCGCGGCCAGCCGCGGCGATTTTGCCCGCTGCGAAGAGTTGCTGCAGCAGATCAAATCAGAAGTTAAAAATGACATGAACAGCCTTTACCTGTCGGGTATGCTTCTGGCAAGAAAAAATCAGAACGAGAAAGCCCTTGAACTTTTTGAAAAAGCTCTGGAGATGTTTCCGCAGAACCCGAGATTCATGAACGCCATCGGTTACATTCTCTGCGAAATGAATACCGAAATGGACCGGGCAAGAGAGCTGCTGGAAGGGGCATACCAGATTATCAGAAAGTCAGAACCAGTAGATCTGGGCGAGCTTCTCATGATCTCCCACAGCCTCGGAAAACTCTACTGGAAACAGGGCCGCAACCGCGAAGCCGGCGAACTTCTGAAAATCGCCTGGCAGCAGTGCCCCGAAGAGTGGCCGGTGCTGAAAGAAGAGCGCCGCAGAGATTACGCGGAATTCTGCGTCAAAACCGGGCAGGAGTTTGAGTAATGACAGAGTTATCACAGTATGTCGGCCTTTTTATCACCAGTTTCTTATTGATTGCCGTCATTGCAGTTTCATCGTTTCAGCGCAACCGGCGCACGCAATCAGAAGCGCCAACAACTGAAGACAAAAGGCTGCAGCAGATGGCTGTACAGCTGTTCTGCGAGACCGATTTTCCGACAGCCGTAGTCGATCGCAATTTACAGATCCTTTTTGCCAGCAATAATTTTCGCGACCGTTTTATGCGCGGCGGAGCTAGCACAGATTTC